>ERZ1645187.14-NODE-14-length-174438-cov-31.470843_pt1 | contig 174438 bp, 157 predicted proteins | sample MGYA00575352_ERZ1645187 | MGnify/ENA primary metagenome ERZ1645187 (study PRJEB40837, sample SAMN11349314) | freshwater sediment metagenome | isolation source: river sediment | host: Sediment | place: India: Wazaribad , New Delhi | collected 2017-02-21 ...
GCGAAGCCTCCTATGCCGCCGTGCAGCGCAACGCCATGCCGGTGTGGCGCGGCGAAGGCAATTTCCTCGACCTGCTGAAGGCCGACGCGGACGTGGCGGCCCACCTCTCGGCCAGCGAGCTGGAGGCCCTGTTCGATCTTGGCTACCACACCAAGCATGTGGACACGATCTTTGCCCGGGTTTTTGGCAAGGCTTGAGAAATTGAGTCCGGTTTGCTGCGCAACTTATTGTAATAACTGATTAAAGATAATTTACCGCAGGTGCCGTTTAGGCATTGACCCCGCCCCCCAAATCAGGCGAGCTAGGGGCCATGCAGCTCATCAGCGATACGGCAACGCTGGCCCGCCTGTGCGCGCGCCTGTCCTCCGAAGCGTTCGTGACGGTGGACACCGAGTTCATGCGTGAGACCACCTATTACCCGATCCTCTGTCTCATCCAGATTGCGGGGGCGGACGAGGCCGGTCTGATCGACCCCCTGGCACCGGGCATGGACCTTGCCCCCTTCTTCGAGCTGATGGCCAACCCCGCCGTGCTGAAGGTGTTCCATGCGGCGCGGCAGGACATCGAGATCATGGTGAACCTGTCGGGCAAGGTGCCCACACCACTGTTTGACACCCAGATTGCCGCCATGGTGTGCGGCTTTGGCGATCAGGTGGGCTATGAGGCCATTGTGCGCAAGCTGGCCAAGGCGCAGATCGACAAATCCTCGCGCTTCACCGACTGGTCGCGGCGGCCGCTCACCGACAAGCAGCTGGCCTATGCCCTGTCGGATGTGACCCATTTGCGCGTGGTCTATGAAAAGCTGCAGCAGCAACTGGACGCCACCGGCCGCGAGCACTGGCTGGAGGAGGAAAACGCCACGCTGGCCAATCCCGACACCTACCGTACCGATCCGGCCGAGGCCTGGCGGCGCATCAAGGCGCGGCTGCGCAGCCGCAAGCAGGTGGGGGTTCTCATGGCGCTGGCGGCCTGGCGCGAGCATGAGGCGCAGCACAAGGACGTGCCGCGCGCGCGCATTCTGAAGGATGACGCGGTGGCCGAAATTGCCACCCAGATGCCGCAGAGCAAGGAGGCGCTGGCGGGCCTGCGCGCCCTGCCCCGCGGCTTTGCCAATTCGCGCAGCGGCGAGGCCATTCTGGCGGCGGTGAAGGAAGGCCTGGCGCGCGACCCCAAGACGGTGCCTGCCCCGGATGACGGGCGCGGCGAAACCAGTGACGCGGCCCAGGCGGCGGCCGAGGTGCTGAAGCTGGCGCTCAAGGTGGTGGCCGAGCAGCAGGGCATTGCCCCCAAGCTCATTGCCACCAGCAGCGACATTGACGCCGTGGCCGAGAATGACGAGGCCGATGTGGTGACCCTCAAGGGCTGGCGGCGCGAGGTGTTCGGCACGCTGGCGCTGGACCTGAAACACGGCCGTGCCATGATCGGCTTCAGGGGCGGCAAGGTTGCCGTGGTTCCGGCGGGGTAGCTGGCCGGCCAAGGGGCGGGTTCACCTCACCCCAGGATCACTGGAGTTTCTTGAGTGTCGCCACGGCTTCTTCATTGCCCTGGGAGGCGGCCTTCTGCAACCAGGCGATGCCGGCTTGCGGATCCTTGGCCACGCCATGACCGCCCAGGCAGGCGAGGCCGGCTCTGTATTGGGCGTCCGGTAAACCCTGCTCCGCCGATCTCAGAAGCCATTTCACCCCGGTCGCCAGATCTTCTTGAACACCATCGCCGCGGACATACATCATGCCCAGATAATACTGACCGTGCTTGTCGCCCAGCTTGGCTGACTTGGTGAAGTCGGCAAAGGCGGCGGCCTTGTCTTCTTCCGTCGGGTGATCGTCATTTCTGCCGAGGCGGCTCAGACCCCTATATGCCAGCAATAGCGCGCGGGTTTCATTGCTGTCGCCGCTGTGCGTGCTGTCCGGCGCTGGACTTTGCGCCTTTGCGCCATTTGCTTCCGTGGTGGAACATTCCGTGCTCACCGCCTCACCCATCACATAGCCGGTGGTGGCCGCCCCGGTCTGGGAATGCGGAAATTCAATCTTGGCCCAGCTAAAGCCCTTGGCGTTCACCACATGATCCTGCACCTTGACTTCAACGCCGTTTGCCAGCTTGTCGACAACGGCATAGTCCTTGGCGCCGGGACCACTGCGAATATTGGTGGGCTGAACATTGGCATTGCATATGACCTCGGCACGGGCATTCACCGCCAGTGCCAGCAGTAGTCCGTAACCCGCCAACAGCGCGCGTGCGCAGTTCATCATCTTCCCCTCCTGGCGCCCCCGGGATTGCCCTTCCGGCAACGGTTTACCGAAGTCCTCCATGAGTTTGCCCGGCACGGCAAGGTAATCATTGGGCTTAGGGCAGGCCTGTGGCGGCAGTGGCGAGCCACTTTCACATGTCATATGCGCAGCTTTGCCCCCTCCCCCGGCAGAGAGGACACACGCTATTGCCTTATGACCACCTTGGGGGTTCTTCCCATTTCGGCGGCCAGGGCCGACAGGCGTTTTTCGACGCGCTCGCCCATCAGATCCTGAATCTTTTTCGGAATGGTCAGCACCAGTTTCGACTTGCCCTCCAGCGTCAGGCCCAGCCTGGGCAACATGCCGGGCATGGCGGCGGAGAGGATGTAGGCCAGCTTGAAAATGTGGGCCAGCAGCACAGCGCGCTGGATGTGGCTTTCATCGAGAAGCCGGGTGAGGTTTTCGCTGGCGCTCTCCTCGCCGTCGTAACGGAAGAAGCTGGTGAGGGCCAGAAACACCCGGCCCGGATGATCAATGCCGACGAAGGCTGCCTGGGCAATCATGCCGAGCGAGCGTTCGGCGCGGTAGTCGGGGTGGGCGCGCCAGCCGATGTCGGCGAGCAGGCAGGCGGCATAGCGCAGGCGCTGCTCCTCCGCTGTTTCGGCAATGCCCTTCTTGTTGAATAGCTGATCGGTCCAGTCGCACAGTTCCAGCTCGTGGGCCGGCGAGCGGGCATAACGCCTGGCAAAATCCCAGCATGATGACAGCAGCGGGTCGGCGTTGCTCTTGCGGCGCGGCAGGCGGGAATAGAGCAGCCCCTCGCGCACCCCATAAATGGACATGACCACATTGCGCGCCCGGCCCAGGGTGAGGACCCGGTCAAGCACCAGGGCGCCGAAGGGCAGCGTGTCGGTGCGGCTGCGCGAAATATCCTTCACGTCCTTCAGCGAGGCGGCGGAAAGCCCCGCCACCAGATCGGCCAGACCGGCCGCGTCATTGCGCGTCATGGTGTAGTTGTGCAGCACATGCAGGGGATAACCGGTCTGGGCCATGTGCAGCCGGGCCAGGTTGCGCCAGGTGCCGCCCACGGCATAGAAGCTGCGTCCCTGCAGGCGCTCCAGCACCTTGGCCTTGCCAAGATAGTCATCAACAATGGCGCGGGCGCGGCTGATGGAGCCGCCGGACATGTCGATGAGGCGCAGGGGCCCCAGCGGCAGGGTGATGCCATCCCTCAGCTTGCCGTCCTGAATATCGATGAGTTCGAGCGAGCCGCCACCAAGGTCACCGGCCACGCCATCGGCCTGGGGGGTGCCGGACAGCACGCCAAGGGCGGCGAGGCGCGCTTCCTCCTTGCCCGACAGAATCTGAATGCCGGCACCCAGCGCCTTTTCGGCATCGTCAATGAAGGCCTCGCCGTTGGCGGCCTCGCGGGCTGCCGCGGTGGCCAGGGCAAAGGTCTGCTTCACGCCCATCTGGCGGATGAGGGTGCGGAAGCGGCGGAGGGCCGCCAGCGCGCGTGTGACGCTGGCCTCATTCAGCCTGCCGGTGATGGCCACGCCCTTGCCCAGGCCGCACAGGATCTTCTCGTTGAAGATGGGCGACGGCGAGCGGCGCAGGCCGTCATAGACCACCAGACGGACCGAGTTTGAGCCAATGTCGACCACCGCCACCGGGCGATACTTCGGCGGTTCGGTCTGAAATCCCCTGTGCCAGTCGCTCACGCGTTCTTCCTGTCCTTTTTGTCAGGCTTTGCCCCATCGGCAGCCTTCTTGCCAGTGAGCGAACTGCCGCGCCCCGACAGCGAGGGATTGTGCATGAAATAATCGTGGGCGTTGAAAGGTTCCTCGCCCTTGGCGGGCCTGATCCGCAGCCAGCTGCCGTCGGACTGCAACTCCCAGCTCTGCTGGTTGTCGCGCAGGTTCACCATCATGATCTGGTCGAGAATCTGCTGGTGCACGGTGGGGTTTTCAATGGGCACCAGGGTTTCCACCCGGCGGTGCAGGTTGCGCTGCATCCAGTCGGCCGAGCCGATATAGACGCGGGCCTTGGGGTGCGGCAGGCCGTGTCCGCCACCGAAGCAGACGATGCGCGAGTGTTCGAGGAAGCGGCCGATAATGCTTTTGACCCTTATGTTCTCCGACAGGCCGGGCACACCGGGGCGGAGGCAGGAAATGCCGCGCACCACCAGATCAATCTTCACGCCATTCTGGCTGGCGGTGTAGAGCGCATCAATGACGCCGGGATCGACCAGCGAGTTGACCTTGGCCCAGATCCGGGCGGGCAGGCCCGCCTTGGCGTGCTGGATTTCCTCGTCGATGTGCCTGAGCAGCGTCTTCTTCAGGTTGATGGGCGAAAGCGCCAGCTTTTCCAGTTCCTCCGGCTCGGCATAGCCGGAGATGAAATTGAACAGGCGCGCGGCATCGCGGCCCAGCGCCGGATCACAGGTGAAGAAGGACAGGTCGGTGTAGACCTTCGCCGTCACCGGGTGATAGTTGCCGGTGCCATAGTGGACATAGGTGCGCATGGTGCCGCCCTCGCGGCGCACCACCATGGACACCTTGGCGTGGGTCTTGAGCTCGATGAAGCCGAACACCACCTGTACGCCGGCGCGCTCCAGGTCGCGCGCCCACTGAATGTTGGCCTCCTCGTCAAAGCGCGCCTTCAGTTCCACCAGCGCCATGACGGACTTGCCGGCCTCGGCCGCCTTGGCCAGCGCCGCCACAATGGGCGAGTTGTTGGAGGTGCGGTAGAGCGTCTGCTTGATGGCCACCACATCCGGGTCGGCGGCCGCCTGACGGACGAACTGCACCACCACGTCAAAACTTTCATAGGGATGGTGAACGACGAAATCCTTCTGGCGGATGGCGGCGAAATTGTCGCCGCCATGGTCGCGCACACGTTCGGGGAAGCGCGCCACATAGGGGGTGAATTTCAGATCGGGGCGGGAATCGAGAATCAGCTCATTGGTGTCGGCATAGCCCACCAGACCATCGCAGATGACGATGACATCGGGGCCGACATCCAGTTCGTCGGCAATGAAATTGCGCAGCGACTGGGTGGAGGCGGCATCCACCTCCATGCGAATGACATGGCCGCGGCGGCGGCGCTTCAATGCACTTTCAAACACCCGCACCAGATCTTCGGCCTCTTCCTCGATTTCGATGTCGCTGTCGCGGATCACCCGGAACAGGCCCTGGCCCAGCACGTCATAGCCGGGGAACAGACGCTTCAGGAACAGGCCCAGCATATGTTCCAGCGAGATGAAGCGGGTGGTCTCGCCCGGCAGCTGGATGAAGCGGTCCAGCTGCGAGGGGATGGGCAGCAGCGCCTTCATGATGCCGCCATCGGCACGGCGCTTCAGTTCAATGGCGATGATGAAACCGCGGTTGGGAATGAAGGGAAAGGGATGGGCGGGATCAATGGCAATGGGCGTCACCACCGGCAGAATCTGTTCGAGGAAGCGGTGGTCGAGCCAGCGCCGCTCACCCTCGCTCAGCTGTTCGGCGCTGACAATCTCGATGCCACTGGCCTGAAGCTCATCCTTCAATTGCAGCCAGCGCCGGTCCTGTTCGGCCATCAGTTCCTGGGCAAAGGCGCGGATCTGGTCAAGCTGTTCGGCGGGGGTGAGGCCGTCCTGCGAGCGCTCGGTCACCTGCTCGCGCAGCTGGCCCACCAGACCGGCCACGCGGACCATGAAGAATTCATCGAGGTTGTTGCCGGAGATGGACAGAAAGCGCAGCCGCTCCAGCAGCGGGTGGGCGGGGTTCCGCGCCTCCTCCAGCACGCGCATGTTGAAACCCAGCCAGGACAGTTCGCGGTTGAAGAAGCGGCTGGGGTCATTGCTGGTGACGGCGGCAGGAATGGGATGGCCAGACATGGGGGGACTCCGCGTGAAGACCCCATATTACGCTCATGTGACGGAGGGATGAAGGCTTGCCGTGCGGGAAGATTAAGGGTCCGGGAACAGATCCGGGCTGTCAAAAGCGGCGAGAACGCGGGCCACGAAGGGCCGGGTCACCTCGGCGCGCTCCTCCAGCGCCCGGCGGTCAATCTCGGCCACCAGCGCCCGGGCGGCGGCCATGGAGCGCGGCATGCGGGTGAGAAGATAGGCAATGACGCCCTCATCCACGGCAATCTGGCGGTCGGTGAAGTGCTTCACCAGCACCGCGCGCAGCAGTGCATCATCGGGCGGGGCAATCTCCACCACCGGGGCAAGTTTCAGCCGGGTGGCAAGGTCGGGCAGGGTGACCGGCCAGGCGCCGGGGTGGCTGGTGGCGGTGAGCAGCACATGGCCTGCCTGCTGGCGGGCCAGGTTGAGGGCATGGAACAGCGCCGTCTGGTCAAGGGGGCCATGGTCCACATCCTCCAGCGCCAGCGCGCCCGAGGCGAGAAGGCCGGGCACGGCCTCGGCCGTGAGGGCGGCGGCGGAAAGCCGCCCTGCCCCACTGGCCTGGCGCCAGACTTCCACCAGATGGCTCTTGCCCGACCCCGGCGGCCCGACAATGACCGCCACATGGGCGGGCCAATGGGGCCACTGATCAACCAGCGCCACGGCCGCCGCATTGGCGGGGGAAACAAAAAAATCCTCGCGGCTCAGGGCCGGGCGCACGGCAAGGTCCAGCACCAGCTGGCGGGCGGGGGCCGTCATCGGCGTTTCTTCGTCCGGGCGGGGGGTGGGGCCGGGGCGGCTTCGGCCACGGCCACCGGCTCCGGCACGGGCCGGGCCACACCGGTATAGAGGCGGCTGGCCAGATAGCGGGCCAGGGCATAGCGCACCATCACGCCCAGGGCGGCGGCCATGGGCACGGCCAGCAGCAGGCCGGCAAAGCCGAAGACATAGCCAAAGGCCAGGAGCGCGAACATCAGCCAGACGGGATGCAGGCCGATGGAGCTGCCCACCAGCTTGGGTGACAGGAAATTGCCTTCCACGAACTGGCCCACCGCGAAAATGCCGACCACCAGCAGAATGGCGGCATAGTCCGGCCAGAACTGCACCAGCGCCACGCCAATGGCGGTGATGCCGCCGATCAGAACCCCGACATAGGGAATGAAGGACAGAAGCCCGGCGCCCAGCCCGATGGCGAGGCCGAATTTCAGCCCCGCCGCCCACAGGCCCACCGCATAGAAGGTGCCCAGCAGCAGGCACACGGTGCCCTGGCCGCGGATGAAGCCGGCCATGGCGGCATCGATGTCGCGGGCGATGGCGCGCACCTCACCTGCGTGGTCGCGCGGCAGCCAGCTGTCCACCCGCGCCACCATGTGGTCCCAGTCGGCCAGAAGATAGAAGGCGACGATGGGGGTGATGATGATGAGCGAAACGACATTGAACAGGGCCATGCTGCCGGTCCACAGCGACTTGAGCAGCGAGGCAACCCAGCTGGCGGCGCTGCTGGCCACATTGGTCACCGTGCCGGAGGTGTCGCCATTGGGCTGGGCCAGCATGTCCTTCAGCCACTGCGGCGCCCATTCGTTGAAACGGGCGGTCAGCGCCTTGGCAAGGGTGGGCATTTCGGCGGCAAGCTTGCCCATCTGGTCGGCCAGCACCGGCACCACCAGCACCACCACGGCGATGATGAAGGCCAGCGCCAGCAGCAGAATGAGGGCCGTGGCCAGCACCCGGCTCAAACCGATGCGCTCCAGCGCATCGGCCACCGGGTCGAGGAAATAGGCAAGCACGAAACCCGCAATGAACGGCAGCATGATGGGGCTGAACACCCACAGGAACAGGGCGAAGGCGGCCAGCGCCGCCAGCCAGAAGCCGAGTTGCCGTTGCAGGGTCATGACGTGCCCTCCGGAGCGGTGGTCATGTGGCGGATCCAGTCGCGCATGTAGAAGGCGCCGGACAGAAAGGTGGACAGCGCCACCAGTGGCCCGCCATAGCGGACAATGCCGGCAAGCTGGCCGCTCACCGCTAGGGCCAGCATGACCAGACCGGCAAAGATGATCTGGGCTGCGGTGTTGACCTTGCTGGTGAGCGATGGGCGCACCGCCATGGGCTTGTCCACCACCCAGGCCAGCATGACCCCGCCGACGATGAGCACATCCCGCGTGACCACGGCGATGACCAGCCAGGCCGGCAGGTCGCCGAGAATGCCGAGCGTGATGTAGATGGCGCCAAGCAGACCCTTGTCGGCGATGGGATCAAGATAGGCGCCCAGTTCGGTCTTGAGGCCGAAGCGGCGGGCAATGGCGCCGTCTATGCCGTCGGAAATGCCGGCAGCAAGAAAGGCCAGAAAGGCCAGGCCATAGGACCCGGTGATGATGAGCCACACCGTGACCGGCACCAGCAGAATGCGGGCAATGGTGATGAGATTAGGCAGGTTGACCGGAATGAGGGGTTCAAGCGGCATGGCGGTCACATGGACTGGATGATCCAGCTTTCCCCGGCGCGGACGAGAGTGAGTCCGCTGGCCTGAAAGGAAGACTGCATGTTTTCAACTCCGCCCACGAACATCAGGCGGATGACGGCGCCGTCACCCGCCAGGGTGGTGACATCAACCCCGGTGACGCCCGGCGTGGACAGGATGCGGGCGCGCAGGCCGTTCCATTCGGTGGGGCTGGTGAAGGGCACCGAGACCGGCAGCGAGCCGGTGCGGGCGGCCTCCTTGGCCTGGCGGGCCGCTTCAGCGGCGGCCACGGCCCTGGCCTCGTTGGAGTGGAACTTCTCGGTCATGACATCATGGAATCGGCGTGCCGCCTGAACCGCACCCGCCTCCACCCCCGGCACGTCGCCGGTATAGACCTTGTCGAAACTGACGGTGCCAAGATCGGTCTCGCCCTTCATCTGGGCGCGCACCCCGCCCTCGGCGGCAGGCGTGCCGGTGGCCACCAGAACGGTCTTCACGTCATAGCGGCGGCGCAGCGCCTCCAGCTTGATGCGGTCGCCCGCCATGGCTTCGGCCGGGGAAATGGACCCCTGGTCCTCATCGTCGCCCAGCGGCACGATGATGGGCACCTCATCCTGTTCGGCATGAAGATTGACCCAGGCCGTGCGCCAGGGATTGTCCTCCCACAATTGCGGCCCCTCCGGCCCGTTCCACAGCGGCAGCACCAGGATGGGGGCAGCCTGGCTGGCGTTGACCTTCACCCCATACTGGCCATAGAGCGCCTTGATGCGCTGGGGCAGGAAGCGCACCGTGATCTTGCCCATGTAATGGCCCGGCCCCATGCTCTCCTCCTCGATGGAGAGGGACTTGAGATAGGGCATGACCTGTTTTTCTTCCATCTTGGCCGCATCGGCCACCAGTGCGGGGGTGCCCAGGCGCTCGGCCAGCATGGGGAAGGCCTTCATCACCGCCTCCACCAGGGCCTTGTTCTTGGCATCGGCGGCGTGGGTGTCAGTCACGTCCACGGCCACGCCCTGCACGGCGAAGACGCTGGTTTCCACGGGGCCGGCGGCCAGAGCAGGCGCGACCACAAGCCCCGCCCACACCGCAAGCCACGCCACACTCCGCAACCCCCAGGCCCACATTCCGGCAAATCTCCCGCGCGTAACTCCCGATGGCGCTTTTAATGCGCCGCACTTCGGGTTATGGACGCGCCCATACAGCAACCCCAACATCGAGGCAAACTAGCGGCATGAGCGGCGGCAAACAAGCACAACCGAAGGGCGTCACCTATGCCCAGGCCGGGGTGGATATCTCGGCCGGCAATGCGCTGGTGGAGGCCATCAAGCCGCTGGCGAAATCGACCCGCCGCAAGGGCGCCGACACGGTGCTGGGCGGCTTCGGCGGATTGTTCGATCTCAAGGCCTGCGGCTTCCGCGATCCGGTGCTGGTGGCGGCCAATGACGGCGTCGGCACCAAGCTCAAGCTGGCCATCGACACGGGGCGGCATTTCGGCGTCGGCATCGACCTGGTGGCCATGTCGGTCAATGACCTGGTGGTGCAGGGGGCGGAACCGCTGTTCTTTCTCGACTACTATGCCACCGGCAAGCTGGATGTGGCGGCGGCGCGGGACGTGATTGCCGGCATTGCCGATGGCTGCAGGCAGGCGGGCTGTGCGCTGATCGGCGGCGAAACGGCGGAAATGCCGGGCCTGTATCACGGCGCCGACTATGACCTTGCGGGCTTTGCCGTGGGGGCGGTGGAACGCAAGAAGATTCTCCCCGCCAGGGGCATCGGGCCGGGTGATGTCATTCTCGGCCTCGCCTCGTCCGGGCCGCATTCCAACGGCTATTCGCTGATCCGCCGGATTGTGGCGCTCACCGGCCTGGGCTGGGAGGCGCCCTGCCCCTTCGCGCCGGGAATGACGCTGGGCGAGGCCCTGCTCACCCCCACCCGCATCTATGTGAAGCCGCTGCTGAAGGCGATCCGCGCCCACAAGGGGCTGAAGGCGCTGGCCCACATCACCGGCGGCGGCTTCCTCGAAAACATTCCGCGCGTTTTGCCCAAGGGGGCCGTGGCCGAGATTGATCTTGCCGCCGTGCCGTTCCCGCCGGTGTTTCAGTGGCTGCAACGGACGGGGGGCGTGGAGACGCGCGAGATGCTGCGCACCTTCAACTGCGGCATCGGCATGATTGCGGTGGTGGCGGAGAAGGACGCCAAGGCGGTGGCCCAGACTCTGCGCCGGGCGGGCGAAAAGGTGGTGACGCTGGGCCGGATCCGCCGCCGCAAGGGGGCCGAGGAACAGGTGGCCATATCTGGGTCGCTGCCGGCATGAAGCGCAAGCGCGTCGGCGTTCTGATCTCGGGGCGCGGCTCCAACATGGCCGCGCTCATGCAGGCGGCGCGCGATCCGCACTATCCCGCTGAAATCGTCCATGTGGTGTCCAACCGGGCCGATGCGCCGGGGCTGGCCACCGCCGCGGCGGCGGGCCTCAGCACCGCCGTCATCAGCCACCGCGACTTTGCCAGCCGCGAGGCCTTCGACACGGCGCTGAATGACCACCTGCAGCAGCAGGCTCTCGACCTCATTGCCTGTGCCGGCTTCATGCGCATCATGACGCCTGCCCTGATCCGGCCCTGGGCGGGGCGGATGATCAACATTCACCCCTCGCTGCTGCCGCTCTACAAGGGCCTTCACACCCATGAGCGGGCGCTGGCCGATGGGGCGAAGACCCACGGCTGCTCGGTGCATCTGGTGTCAGAGGAACTCGACGGCGGGCCGGTGATTGCCCAGGCGGCCGTGCCGGTCAAGCCGGGCGACACGGCGGAAACCCTGGCCGCACGGGTGCTGGTGGAGGAACACAAGCTCTATCCCGTGGCGCTGGCGCTGCTGGCGACGGGTGCCTTCAGGCCGCCGGGGAAACCGTCATGAGCCAGCGCATCATCATCGACACCGATCCGGGGCAGGATGATGCGGTGGCCATTCTGCTGGCGCTGGCCTCACCCGAAATCGAGGTTCTGGGCATTACCACGGTGGCGGGCAATGTGCCGCTGGCGCTGACCAGCCGCAATGCGCTGAAAATCTGCGAAGTGGCGGGCCGGCCCGATGTGAAGGTGTTTGCCGGGGCGGCCCGGCCGCTGCAGCGCCCCCTTGTCACCGCCGAACATGTGCATGGCCGCACCGGACTGGACGGCCCCAGCCTGCCCGATCCCGTCATGACCTTGCAGGCGCAGCCTGCGGTGGACTTCATCATCACCACCCTGCGCAGCGAGGCCCCGGGCACGGTGACGCTGGCCACGCTGGGGCCGCTCACCAACGTCGCGCTGGCCCTGGCGCAGGCGCCCGACATTGCTCCGCGCATCAAACAGGTCGTGGCCATGGGCGGCGGCTGTTTTGAAGGCGGCAACACCACGCCCGCCGCCGAGTTCAACATCTATGTGGATCCGGAAGCGGCACGCGCCGTGCTGGCGGCGGGCATTCCCTTCACGCTCATTCCGCTGGATTGCACCCATCAGGCGCTGACCAGCCGGGCACGGGTGGAGGCGCTCAGGGCGCTGCCCAACCGCACCGGCCCGGTGGTGGCGCAACTGCTGGATTTCTTCGAGCGCTATGACGAGGAAAAATACGGCACCGATGGCGGGCCGCTGCATGACCCCTGCGTCATTGCCTGGCTGCTTCGCCCGGCCCTGTTCAGCACGCGTGAGGTCAATGTGGAGATCGAATGTTCCTCGCCGCTGACCCGCGGCATGACGGTGATGGACTGGTGGCGGGTGACGGACCGAAAGCCCAATGCCACGGTCTGCGGCGGCATTGATGCCGACGGCTTCTTTACATTGCTGACGGAGCGGCTGGCGCGGCTGCCGTAACTAGCCCGCCAGCACGGCCACCGGGGCCAGCGTGGCCATGGCCAGAATCAGCGCCATGAGCAGCAGGACGAAACGGGCATTGGCTGGTTTCAAGGTCACCATGGGCAAACCGTGGACCGATTCTGAGGGTTGGATGAACGATTCTTTTCAAGCACTTGGACGGACTCCAAAAGCTTAACGGAGGGTAAAGCAGGCGCCGCACTTGCCCCCTTCCTAACAAAGCCCCGCTGACGGTTTGCTGAAGCCGCGATTCATTTTCGATTCATGTGGCCTCAGGCGGGGCGCAGCCACACGCCGATGTCGTGGAAGGCACCACCCCCGGCGGGGGCGGGCTGGTCGGCTCCGGTCAGCACATTGATGCCGAAGCCTTCCTCATGGGCGTCATTGGGCCACAGGCCCTCGGCAATGAGAACGCCACGGCGCTGGCCCGAAGCCGCCCTGGCCTGAAGCACAATGGAGCCGCGCCGGTTGCCGAGCCTGACCCGCGCCCCCTCCTCAACACCCAGGGCCTTCATGTCATCGGGGTGGATCAACACGCTGGGCCTGCCCTCGCGCTGGCGCGAGGTGGGGGTTTCGTTGAAGCTGGAATTGAGGAAGCTGCGGGCCGGGCTGGTGGCCAGCCGGAAGGGATATTCCGCCGTGCCACCCTCGGTCACCGGCCAATGGTCCGGCAGGCCGGGCATGGCGGCAACCGGCCCCAGCGCGCCCATGGGCTGGGCCGCGCCCACCGCCTGCCAGTCGGCGCGGAAATGGAAGCGGCCATCGGCATGGCCGAAGCCCTTGAGCTGATGGGCCTCGTCAAAGGGGCGCTGGACATCAAGTCTGCCGCCCATGGCCTCCAGCGCGGCCAGCGTGGGGTGGCCGGAGGCAACAAGCGTCTCGTTGATCATGTCCCGCGCCGTCATGGCGAAGCCGCGGTGCTCTGCGCCCAGTCTTTCGGCCAGGGCGCAGATCACCTCATGGTTGGAGCGGCATTCGCCCGGCGGCTCCATCTGCTTCAGGCCAAGCTGGAGGAACGAGTGGCCGCCCGCGCCATAGATGTCGTCATGTTCCAGAAACATGGTGGCGGGCAGAACCACATCGGCAAAGCGGGCCGTTTCGGTGAGCACCTGCTCATGCACCACGGTGAACAGGTCCTGCCGTGCCAGACCCTGATGCACGGCGCCCTGGTCGGGCGCCACCACGGCGGGGTTGGTGTTCTGGATCAGCAGCGCCGTCACCGGCGGGCCGCCAAGGAGGTCATCGGCATTGCCCGCCAGCACCGCGCCGATGCGGCATTGATCGAGGGTGCGCACCTCCGGCCGTTTCACATCCAGCCCCTGAATGAGGGTCTTGTCCCAGTTGGGCAGGCCGCTGGCGGAATAGAGGGCGCCGCCGCCGCGATGGCGCCAGGCCCCCGACACGGCCGGAATGGACAGGGCGGCATGCATGGACATGGCGCCGTTGCGCTGGCGGGTGAAGCCATAGCCAAGGCGGAAGAAGCTGCGCGGGGTCTGGCCGATGGCGGAGGCGAAGGCCTCGATCTCGGCCGCCGGGCAGCCGGTGATGGCCTCGGCCCAGGCGGGCCCACGCGTTGCGACATGGGCCTCCAGAGCGGCCGCATCATCCGTATACTGAGCAAGAAAGGCGCGGTCGGCCAGACCATCGCGGAACAGCACATGCATGACGGCACAGGCCAGGGCGGCATCGCTGCCGGGGCGGATGATGATGCGGATATCGGCCTGCTTCATGGTGGCGCTGTCGTAGATGTCCACGCAGGCCAGACGCGCCCCGCGGGTTTTGCGGGCATGGGCCACATGGGTCATGACGTTGACCTGGGTGTGGACCGGGTTGGTGCCCCAGGCCACGATCAGGTCGGAGTCACGCATTTCGCGGGAATCGACGCCCATGATGTGGCCCGCCCCGGCCTGAAAGCCCGGCGTGGTCAGCGCCACGCAGAAGGTGCCATACATGCCGGAATAGGCCTTGGCATGGCGGAGCCGGTTGATGCCGTCGCGCTGCACCAGCCCCATGGTGCCGGCATAATAATAGGGCCAGACGGTTTCGGCGCCATGCTGCGCCTCGGCGGCCAGAAGGGCTTCCGCCACCCGGTCCAGCGCCTCATCCCAGCTGATGCGGCGGAATTCGCCCGCCCCCTTGGCGCCCACCCGCAGCAACGGATGGGTCAGGCGGCGGGGGTGGTGCAGGCGCTCGGCATAGCGCGCCACCTTTTCGCAGATGACGCCCGCTGTGTAGGGGTGGTCGGCCTGACCGCGCACCCGGCCAATGGTTTGCGCATCCAGCAGTTCCACCTCCAGCCCGCACACCGAGGGGCAGTCGTGCGGACAGGTGGAGCGGACAAGGCGGGGGTACTGGCTGTTCATGGACGAAACATATAGGCCAAACTATAAGACGCGCCATGGTCCAGCCCGCGCCCCTCACGTCAGTCCACAATCCCACGGTCAAATTCCTGCGATCACTGACGCAGAAAAGGCACCGCCAGGAGTCTGGCCTGTTTGTGGCCGAGGGGGCGGAAATGCTGGCCCGCGCCCGCAGCCTGGGCTGGGTGCCGGAGATGATCGTCAGCGTGGAACCCTTTGCGGGCTGGGGCGGGGTCAAGGTCACGCCGGTGTCGGACAAGGTGATGGCGGCCCTTTCGGCCCAGGCCAATCCGCCCGGCGTGCTGGCCACCTTTGCCCAGCGCTGGACCGAGACGGCAGCCCCCACCGGCACCTGGATCGCGCTGGAGGACATCCGCGATCCCGGCAATCTCGGCACCATCATCCGCACCGCGGATGCCGGCGGCGCGGCGGGCATTATTCTGGTGGGTGCCTGCTGCGATCCCTTCGCGCCGGACTGCGTGCGGGCCACCACCGGCTCCATCTTCGCGGTGCCGCTGGCGCGGCTGTCGCAGGCGGACATGCTCGCCATGATGACGGGCTGGCCGGGCGAGACGGTGGCCACCGCCATGGCGGGCGAGAGTGATTACCGGCGCGCCTACCGGGCCCCGGCCCTGCTCTGCATGGGGTCGGAATCCAGCGGGCTTTCACGAGTCCTTTCCGATGCTTGCGGGGCAAAGGTGAGAATTCCCATGAAGCCGGGGGTGGAGAGCCTGAACGTCGCCGCGGCCACCGCCCTGATGCTCTATGAGATCAACCGGGCGGGTCTGGTCTGACGCCAAGGCCCCACTGGCGCTAGGCACTGGGACGCGGCCCCTGCTAGGCATCTGTCATGACTGATGGCCCGCGCAAAACTCCCGCCACGCTCAAGGGCGTGGCCTTCATGGTCGGCTCCATGGCGGTGCTGCCCTATCTTGACGTGACGGCCAAATATCTGGGGCAGACGGGCATGCCGGTCATGGAGACGGTGTGGGCGCGGCTGTTCTTCGGGGCGCTGCTCACCCTGCCCTTCGCGCTGCGGGCCGGTGGCGTTGCCGCACTCCGGCCGCGTGACCCGGCCATCAACCTGACGCGGGCCGCCCTGCTGATGACCGCCACCTTCTGTTTCTTTGCCTCGCTGCGCTGGCTGTCGGTGGCCGATGCGCTGGCCATCTTCTTCGTCAATCCGCTCATCGTCACCGCCCTGTCGCCCGCCCTGCTGGGCGAAAGGGTGGACCGGCGGCGCTGGATCGCGGTGGCCATCGGCTTCATCGGCACGCTCATCATCATCCGTCCCGGCTTCAAGGAGGTGAATGCCGGGGTGGTGCTGGCGCTGGCGTCGGGCGTGTGCCTGGCCATTTACCTGCTGCTGTCACGCAAAATTTCAGGGCGCACCGATCCGGTCATCATCACTTTCCACACCACGCTTCTCGGGGCGGCGCTGGCCAGTGTGCTGGTGGTGGCGGAGTGGCAGTGGCCCAGCCCCTGGCAATGGACGCTGATGCTGCTGGTGGGGGTCATTGCCACCCTCGGCCACTTCCTCATCCTCAGCGCCTATCGCCATGCCGAGGCATCGCTGCTGGCGCCGCTCGCCTATCTGGAAATGGTCAACGCCACGCTGGGCGGCTGGCTGTTCTTCGGCGACTTCCCCGATCTCTGGACCTTTGTCGGGGTCGGCGTTCTGGTGCTGTGCGCGGTTTATATTTCGGCCGGGGCGCGCCGGTCACAGGCACCCGTCACGGAAGATTTCGAGCAGCCGTAGCTCTATCCCCCGGCCGAGACCTATTCCTCGGTCAGGGCCTTTTCAATGCGCTGATCGGGGATGAGCCAGAGGACGGCGACCAAAGCCGCGATGGCAAGGCCCAGCCAGGGCGCCACAAACCATGCGCCGAGGATGGCCACCGTATAGGCGACAAGGGAAAACTTGCCCTTCCAGTCCTTGCCCAGGGCGCGGCTAAGGGCGGATTCTTCGCCATGCACCACCTTGATGCGGGTTTGCAGATGGTAATAGCCAAGGGCCGCGGCCAGAAGATTGAGGCAGTAGAGCACCACGGTGTCGCGGGCAAAGTGGTTCTCGCCCATCCAGCCGGTGGTGAAGGGCACCAGCGAAAGAAAGAACAGCAGCAGCAGATTGGCCCAGAGAATGGAGCCGGAAACGCGCTTCACCGTGTGCAGCATATGGTGGTGATTGTTCCAGTAGATGCCGAGGTAGATGAAGCTCAGCACATAGGACAGGAACACCGGCCAGATGCCGATGAGGGCGGAGAAGTCTTCGCCATGGGGCACCTTCATTTCCAAAACCATGATGGTGATGAGAATGGCGATGACCCCGTCGGAGAAGGCCTCAAGACGGTTTTTGCCCATGGTGAAGTCTCCTGCGGATCTCAGGTGGTTTGCGCGGCGGCGCGGGCACGCAGCAACTGCCACACCAGAAACACGCCCAGGGTTTTGCTCAGCACTTCGGTGGAGAAGGCAGCAGGCGTCAGATAGCCCGCCATGTGCTGGAACACCACCGTGTCAAGCGGCACGGCAATGAGGCTGGACCACAGGATGCGCTGCTGCAGCGGCCGGCGGGTGAAGGTATAGACTGCCCAGTCGGCCATTTCCGAAAGGGCAAAGGCGGTGATGGAGGCAATGGCGATGGCCGGTGTGGCCATGACATAGGTGGCAACACCGGCGAGCGCCGTATAGATCAGGACCTTGTGGCCCACCTCGCGCTGGGCATAGTCGCGCAGCACAAAGATGAAGCCGACAACGACATTGGCAATATGCAGGTCACCCAGCGGCGAGGCGATGAACGGCACGTCAATGAACAGCCGGTTCACCAGCACAATCGCCAGCATATAGAGGATGACCCACATGCGCGTTCGTCCCTGAAGACTTAGCCGACGATGTCGGCAGCCTTGAAGCAGAGCTTGATCTCCTTCTTGGCGTTCTCAAGGCTGTCGGAGCCGTGCACCGAATTGGCTTCGATGTTTTCGGCAAATTCCTTGCGGATGGTGCCCGCTTCGGCATTGGCCGGATTGGTGGCGCCCATGACGGCACGATACTTGGCCACCGCATTATTGCCTTCCAGCACCTGAATGACGATGGGGCCGGAGGTCATGAACTTGATCAGATCCTTGAAGAAGGGCCGCTCCTTGTGGACGGCATAGAACTTCTTGGCATCGGCCTGTTTCCACTTGACGCGGCGCTGGGCGACGATGCGCAGGCCGGCGGCCTCGATCTTGGCGTTGATGGCGCCAGTCAGGTTGCGCCGGGTGGCGTCGGGCTTGATGATGGAAAAGGTGCGTTCGGTGGCCATGGAAATCCCCTTGCAAAAGCCAAAAGAAACCGGGCCGCGTTGTAGCTGCGGCCCGGCTGCAATTCAAGGGTCAGGACGGGGTTTAGCGCGCCCGGCCGATGAGATCGGTGGCACGGCTGACCGAGACGCGGCGGTTCTCGGGCTCCGCCTCGGCGGTGGGAATGCGCAGATAGCGCTCGCCCATGCCGGCGGTGCGCAGGTTGCGGGCCGGAATGACGTAATAGGTGGAGAGCGCCTGCTTCACCGCCTCGGCGCGGGCCCGCGACAGGTCGAGGTTGTAGGCGTCTGACCCAACCGCGTCAGTGTGGCCTTCGATCAGGAACACCTCATCGGGGTGGGCGCGGAGAATGCGCTCCATGAGCGAGGCGATGCGGTCCAGCTTGCCCACCTCCTCCTCGCGCACGAAGCTTTCGTTGAAGCCGAAATGGACCGTGTCAATTTCAACGCGCGGCAGCAGGCGGCGCACCTCCGGCTTTGCCTCGATGTCCTGCACGGTATAGCGGCGGGTGGGCTTCTGGCGCGGCGGCGCCACCAGCACGTCCTCAAGGGTATCGTCATCCACCTCGGCGGCGAAGACATCGCGGCGCGGCGGGCGGTAATCCGGCCCCAGTTCATAGCCGAGGCGGATGTTGAAGCCACCCTGGCCGAAGCGGCGGTCCAGTTCGGCGCGGCGGCGCTCCCGGTCGTCCATCAGGCGGTCGCGCAGGAACTGCCGGTCACGCTGGGCCAGCTCGCGCCAGCGCAGGCGCGCCCTGTCGTCATAATGGGGATCACGCGCGGCATCGATATAGGCGTCGATGCGGATGCGGATCTCATCCTCGCGCAGATCACGGGCCGGGCGGCGGTCCCGCAGCCAGGCGTCGCGATAGTCGCGCGGCATGGGCGCCATGCCGGGGTCCATGCCGGGGTCCATGCCGGGACGCGGCGGACGGGGCATCATGCCACCGGCAGGGGGCGGAACATTGGCGGTCATGCCACCCATGCCGGACATGCCGGACATGCCGGACATGCCACCCATGCCGGACATGCCACCTGAGGGCGTCGGCGGCGGATTGCCGGTCATGCCCGACATGCCCGTGGCAGGTGGGGCGGGCGGCGCGGGCGGCAGTTGCGGCTGCTCTCTGGCGGCCATGCGGCTGCGCAGAATGGTCCGCTCGGCGGCCAGCTTGTCGCGCAGGGCCTTTTCGGTTTCCGGCGACAGCTTGTTGGAGGCCAGGAGATCACGGATGGCGTCCAGCCGCTTGCGCAGGTCTTCGTCACCCAGCGTGTCGGCGGCGGTCTTGTCGGCCAGCACCACCTTGGCCTTGTCTTCAAAGGCCGGGTCCACCGGATTGGCGTCAAGCTTCTGCACATCCTGCTGCTTGCTCTGCGGCGTCACCACCGGGGCAGCGGGGGTGGCAGCGGGGGCGGCGGTTTCCGGTGCAGGCGCCGGGGTCACTTCGGTTTTGGGCGCGGGTGCGGGTTCAACCACCGGCGCGGGCTTGGCCTCAGGAGGCGGCGCGGGCTTCACCTCCGGCGCGGGGGCGGGCGCAGGCGCAACCTCAGGGGCAGCGGGCGCAACAGATTCCGGTGCGGGGGCGGGCTTCGCTTCCGGCGCAGGCACCACTTCCGGCGGGGTTTCCGGCGCGGGCGGGGTGGCCTCGGGGGCTGCGCTGCCGTCCGGGTTCTGCTTCATTTTCTTCAGCATCTGCTGGCGCAGCAGCTTTTTCTTCAGCACCGGATCGGTGACGGTATCGGGATCAACCGGCTGAAGCTGTTCGGTGGAGCCATCCTGCGCCAGTTGCTTCCAGGCCAGGCCATTTTCCGCCGCCGCATAGCCAGCGGTCAGCGACAGGGCCAGCAGGCTTGCGGTCAGAACAGAGGTTTTCATGCGCTTCTCCTTATTGCGGGCAAGGGCCCTGCGGATGATTCTATGGCCAATCATGTCGGCATAATTGGGGATCAATTGTGGTGTTCACCGACACAGACTTGAACCGGAGATGAACGAAGCCTCACGCATTGCTCCGTCGGCGGCCAGCGGCTAAACCCGGTTCATGCTTCATATCAATGGCCTCACCTATCGTATCGGCGGACGGTTGCTGCTGGATGGCGCCAGTGCGGCACTTCCCGCCGGGCACAAGGTCGGGCTGGTGGGCCGCAACGGCACCGGCAAGTCCACGCTGTTGAAACTCATCATGGGCGAATTGGTTCCCGAAGCGGGATCGGCCTCGGTGCCGCGCAGTGCCCGCATCGGCAGCGTGGCCCAGGAGGCGCCGGGCGGCGAGGCCAGCCTCATCGACACGGTGCTGGCGGGCGACAGGGAACGCGCCGCCCTGCTGGCGGAAGCCGAAACCGCCCATGACCCGCACCGCATCGCCGAGATTCAAACCCGGCTGGCCGACATTGACGCCCATTCCGCCCCGGCGCGCGCCGCCACCATTCTGGCCGGTCTGGGCTTCACGCCGGAACAGCAGGACGGCCCCTGTGCCGCCCTGTCCGGCGGCTGGCGCATGCGCGTGGCGCTGGCTGCTGCCCTGTTCGGCGCGCCCGATGTGCTGCTGCTCGACGAACCCACCAACTATCTCGATCTCGAAGGCGCCATCTGGCTCAAGAGTTATATCCGCGACTATCCCCACACCATTCTGATGGTGAGCCATGACCGCGACTTCCTCAACGATGCGGTCGATGCCATTCTCCACCTCGAGCAGATGAAGCTCACCCTCTATGCCGGCAACTATGACAGTTTCGAGCGCCAGCGCCGCGAGCAGCAGGCCCTGTCGGTGAAGCTGAAAAAGAAGCAGGACGAGCAGCGCGCTCATATGCAGGCCTATGTGGACCGCTTCCGCTACAAGGCGTCCAAGGCCCGGCAGGCGCAAAGCCGGCTGAAGGCGCTGGCAAAACTGGAACCCATTGCCGATGTGGTGGAGGACCGGGTGGCACCCTTTGATTTTCCGTCGCCGGAAAAGCCGCTGGCGCCGCCGCTGGTGCGCTGGGACAAGGCCAGCGTGGGCTATGAGCCGGGCAAGCCGGTGCTGCGCGGCATCTCGCTGCGGCTCGACCCTGATGACCGGATTGCCCTTCTGGGTGCCAACGGCAACGGCAAATCGACCTTCGCCAAGCTGCTGTGCGGCAAGCTTCAGGCCATGGCGGGCGAGATGGCCCACCCCGCCCGCCTCACGGTCGGCTATTTCGCCCAGCACCAGCTTGATGAGTTGAAACCGGACTGGACGCCCTATGACTATATGGCCAAGCTCCTGCCCGAGGCCACGGTGGCGCAGCGCCGGGCGCGGCTGGGCGCCCTGGGCTTCGGCTCCGACTTTGCCGATACGGTGTCGGCGAAACTGTCGGGCGGCGAGAAGGCGCGGCTCCTGTTCCTGATGGCGTCGTTCCATGCACCCCATATCCTGGTGCTCGACGAACCCACCAACCATCTGGATGTGGACAGCCGCGAGGCCCTCATCCTGGCCATCAATGACTATGAGGGGGCGGTCATCCTGATCTCGCATGACCGCCACATCATTGAAACCAGCGCCGACCGGCTGTGGCTGGTGAATGACGGCACGGTCAGGCCCTATGACGGCGACATGGATGACTATACCGCCCTGGTGCTGAGCCGGGCGCGCAGCGCCCAGCGGCGCGACAAGGCCCCCCGTGCGGATGTTCCTGCGCCCTCTGCTGCCCGTCGCCGGGCCAGCCCGGCGCAGCTTCGCAAGCTGATTCAGGAAGCTGAGGCAACTATCGATAAAATAAGGGAAAAGATCGCCATCCTTGACGAGGCCCTGAGCGACCATACGATCTATGCCGAGGAACCGCAGCGGGCTGCCGACTTCAGCCGCTTGCGCACCAGGCTGGCTGATGATCTCGATCTGGCGGAGACGCGCTGGCTCGAACTGCATGATGAGGAAGCCCATGGCTGAAGCCGCGATGCTCAATCTCACCACCTCCGGCTTCGGCCTGGCGGCGCTGGCGATATTCATCATTGCCTATGTGCTGGTGATCCTCGAAGAAACCACTCATATGCGCAAGTCGAAGCCGGTGCTGCTGGCGGCCGGGCTTATCTGGGCATTGATCGGCATGGCCTATACATCAAAGGGCCAGGGGCCGGCGGCCGAACTGGCCGCCCAGCACACCATCTTTGAATATGGCGAGCTGTTCCTGTTCCTGCTGGTGGCCATCACCTATGTGAACACGCTGGAGGAGCGCCGGGTGTTTGACGGCCTGCGGGCCTGGCTCACCGCCCGCGGCCTCAGCTATCGCGCCCTGTTCTGGATCACCGGCATTCTTGCCTTTTTCCTGTCTGCGGTTCTCGACAATCTGACCACGGCGCTCATCATGGGGGCGGTGGTGCTGGCCATTGGCCGCGAGGCCCCGCGGTTTGTGGCCATTGCCTGTGTGTCACTGGTGGTGGCGGCCAATGCCGGGGGGGCCTTCTCGCCCTTTGGCGACATCACCACGCTGATGGTGTGGCAGAAGGGCAAGCTGTCGTTCTTCGAATTCTTTGTGCTGTTTGTGCCGTCGCTGGTGAACTGGCTGGTGCCGGCGGCCCTCATGCATTTCGCGGTGCCCGCCGATGCTCCGGCCAGGGTTGCTGAAAGGGTGACGCTGAAGCCGGGGGCGGTGGGCGTCATTGTGCTGTTTGCTCTCACCATTGCCACCGCCGTGTCGTTCCGCAATTTCCTCGGCCTGCAACCGGCGCTCGGCATGATGCTGGGCCTCGGCTATCTGCAGATCTTCGCCTATGTGCTGCAACGGCGCGGGGCGCGGCGCGGCAATGACGACATGGTGCTGAATTCCTTCTCGCTCATTGCCAAGGTGGAGTGGGACACGCTGCTGTTCTTCTTCGGCATCATCTTTGCGGTGGGCGGCCTTGGCGTGCTTGGCTATCTGGCGCTGGCCTCGCACTGGCTTTACGATGTTCTGGGGGCCACGCCGGCCAATATCGCCATTGGCGTGCTTTCGGCCATCGTTGACAACATTCCGCTGATGTTTGCGGTCCTCACCATGGACCCGGCCATGAGCGACGGCCAGTGGCTGCTGGTGACGCTGACTGCCGGGGTGGGCGGCAGCCTGTTGTCCATAGGGTCGGCGGCGGGCGTGGCGCTGATGGGGCAGGCCCAGGGCCGCTACACCTTCATGAGCCACCTGCGCTGGTCATGGGCGGTGGCGGCGGGCTATGCCGTCAGCATCGCTGTTCACATGGTGCTCAATCGCGGGCTATTCTGACGGTATGGCCAAAGCTGAATCACAGAAGTCCCGTTCCGCCCTTCTCCGCTTCATCGAGCATGAGGCCACCGCCGGCCTCATCCTGACACTGGCGGCGGCGGCGGCCATCATCGTCAGCAACATCGGCTTTGCCGATACCTATCATGCCTTTCTTGATCAGAAGGTCAGCTTCGGCATTGGCAACCTGACGCTGACCAAGACGCTGCACCATTTCATCAATGACGGCATGATGGCGCTGTTCTTCTTTCTGGTTGGGCTGGAGATCAAGCGCGAGGTGATGGAGGGTCATCTGTCGTCGCTGGCCCAGATCACCCTGCCCGCCATTGCGGCGGTGGGCGGCGTGGTGGCTCCGGCGCTGATCTACTGGTGGGTCAATCATGCCTCGCCGGAAACGCTTTCCGGCTGGGCCATTCCCGCTGCCACCGACATTGCCTTTGCCCTGGGGGCGCTGGCCCTGGCGGGATCGCGCGTGCCGCTGTCGCTCAAGGTGTTTCTGCTCACCCTGGCCACCTTCGATGATCTGGCCGCCATCATCATCATTGCCCTGTTCTATACCGCCGATCTGTCGGTGTCCTCGCTCATGCTGGCGCTGGCGGCGCTGGCGGTGCTGGTGGCGCTTAACCGTTTTGGCGTGGAGCGCACCGCGCCCTACGCCTTCGTGGCCTTCGCCATGTGGGTGTTTGTGCTCAAGTCCGGCGTTCACGCCACGCTGGCCGGGGTGGCGGCCGCACTCACCATTCCGCTCAGACACCGGGACGGCAGCGACTTCGTGCATGCGCTGGAGGAAGGCCTGCACCCCTATGTGAAGTTTCTGATCCTGCCGCTCTTTGCCTTTGCCAATGCGGGCATTCCGCTCGAGGGCTTTTCGCTTTCGGCGCTCGCTCATCCGGTGCCGCTGGGCGTGGCGGCGGGGCTGGTGCTGGGCAAGCCACTGGGCATCATGCTGGCCACGGCGGCGGTGGTGCTGTCGGGTCTGGCCGCCCTGCCCGAGGGGGCGGGCTGGCGGCAGATGTTCGGCGTGTCGCTGCTGGCGGGCATCGGCTTCACCATGAGCCTGTTCATCGGGGCGCTGGCCTTCGCCACGCCGGAACTGAACAATGAGGTGCGGGTTGGCGTCATCACCGGCTCGCTCATTGCCACCGCACTGGGCATGGCGGTGCTGCTGTCGGCGCCGGGGAAGGCGCGCGGTTCAGGCCGAGGCCCGGTTGACCCAGCCGCCTGAGGCGGGTTCGCGCTGCCAGTAACTCACCGGATGTCCGGCGGCCCTGGCTTCCTTCCACAGGACGCGGGCGGCGGCGGTGGCGGCCGTATCGGCAGCAGAAAAAACCACCAGCAGGCGCTGGGCCGCCCGGGCATCGCTGGCCAGGTCGGGCATCACCCCGTCAACATAGAAGCGATAGGCCGCACCATTGGGTGCTTCCGCCCCGGCGGTGAGCCAGATGGGCTGGCGGGCGGCATTGCCATCGCCGTCACAGCCGTGGGGCAGAAAGGCCACGTCCTCGTGAGCCCAGAGATGGCCGGACAGGCGCTGCAGCTGATCGGCGTCCGGCGTGTGGACACTGCTGGTCAGGCCCCGCTCCAGCGTCCGGCGCAGCAGATCGGGGAGGAGATCCTGGGCGCGGCCCTCCTCCAGGTGATAGAACCAGATTTCGGTCATCTCACTTTTCGTAATGGTCGGCCACCAGCCGGTCGAGCAGGCGCACGCCAAAGCCCGAACCCCAGCTGTGATTGATGGCCGACTTGTTGGCGTCCATGGCGGTGCCCGCCACATCGAGATGGGCCCAGGGCAGATTGTTGACAAAACGCTGCAGGAACTGGGCGGCGGTGATGGCCCCGGCGTAGCGGCCGCCGATGTTCTTCATGTCGGCCACGTCGTGGTCGATGAGCTTGTCATATTCGGGCGCCAGCGGCATGCGCCACAGCTTTTCGCCGGTGGCAAGACCCGCAGCGGCAAGGCGGCTTGCCAGTTCATCATTGTTGGAGAACAGGCCCGCATGTTCCTTGCCGAGGGCAATCATGATGGCGCCGGTGAGAGTGGCCAGATTGACCATGAATTTCGGCTTGAAGCGGTTCTGGGTGTACCACAGCGCATCGGCCAGAACGAGGCGGCCCTCGGCGTCGGTGTTGAGCACGGCAATGGTCTGGCCCGACATGGATTTGACCACGTCACCGGGGCGCTGGGCATTGCCGTCCACGGCGTTTTCAACCAGGCCCACCACGCCCACGGCATTGACCTTGGCCTTGCGTCTGGCCAGCGCCAGCATCAGCCCCGACACGGCGGCAGCCCCGCCCATGTCACCCTTCATGTCTTCCATGCCGGCAGCGGGCTTGATGGATACGCCGCCGGTGTCAAAGGTCACACCCTTGCCGACGAAGGCCAGCGGCGCCTGACCCTGGCGGCCACCGTTCCAGCGCATGACGACAAGGCGCGGTTCCTGGGCCGAGCCCTGGCCCACGCCGAGCAGCGCATTCATGCCGAGTTTCTTCATCTGGGCGGGAGACAGCACCTCAACCTTCAACCCGTCCCTGGCCAGCGCCTGCAGGCGGCGGGCAAAGCTGGCGGGCACCAGAACATTGGCCGGTTCATTGACCAGATCGCGGGCAAAATGCACGCCCTCGCGGACCGCATCCAGCGCGGCAAAGTGGCGGCGGGCCAGGGCGGCATCGGCCGTCAGCAAGGTCAGCGCCGACAGTTTCCGGGCCGCATCCGGCTTCTTGGTCTTGTAGCCGTCAAAGCCATAGCTGCGCAGCGCCGCCCCCGAGGCCAGAAGCGCTGCCGCCTCGCCCGGCGACAGGTTTTTCACCTCCGGCAGCGAGGCCGCCACGGCGGCTTCCCTGATCTTGAGGCTGTGCAGCACTCCGGCCAGAGCGCCGCCGAGATATTCAACATCAAGGGCCTTCACTGCAGCGGGCTTGCCCAGACCCATAACCACCACCCGGTCAAAGCCGCCGCCGGGGGCCAGCACGTCAAGGGCCTCCTCGCGCTTGCCGGTGAAGCCCGCAGCCTTGAGGGCGCGGGCAATGTGGCCGCCGGTGCGCTGGTCGGCGGCCTTGGCAAGCGGTGTCAGGCTGCTGCCCTCGCTGGCAAACACCACCACCACTCCGGTGGCTGGAAGGGACGGCGCGGCAAAGCTGATTTTCATGACAGAATCCACAGGGCGTTGAAGGCGTGGGGCGGGAATAGCCCGTTTCAGGCAGGCAGGGCAACCTTCTGGTTTAACCGGCCATTAACCGCAATGAGCGGGCGCCGCCGAAACGACTCACTTGGCGGGCAGATTTTGGGAATTTCAACCCTTTGCGGGGCCGGTGAAACCGGTTAAGAAAGTGTAAAGTCAGGTGATTGTGTGGCAGGGGTCGTGACCGCGAGAATGAGGCCAACAGGGGGGGCGCGGCACGGGTGGCGAGGTGTGTCCTTCGCCGCTCTCGGTCTGGCATGCGGCCTGCTCAGTGCCGGGGCCGTGCAGCCCGCCTTCGCCATCCAGAACAAGCCCTTTGTGGCACCGGTTCAGACCACGCCGCCCAAGGGCACGGAAGCCCATGTGGATGCCAGCCGCATCGACTATGACCAGAAGCGGAAAATCGCCACCGCCACGGGCCGCGTGCGCCTGACCTATGGCCCCTATGTGCTGGTGGCAAGCCGGGTGGTCTATGACGAGGTGCGCAACACTTTCTCTGCCAATGGATCGGTGGTGCTGTCGGAGCCGAACGGCAACCGGCTTCTGGCCACACAGGTGGAAATCAGTAACGGCTTCAAGGAGGGCTTCGCCCGCCACCTGAAAGCGCTGCTGACCAATGATGTGACGCTGGCGGCGCGCTATGCCCGGCGCTATGAAAACGGCATCACAGTGTTCGAGGAAAGCCACTATACCGCCTGCGCCAATTGCGCCACGGCCAAGGGCGATCCGCTGTGGGAGATCGTGGCCGATGAGACGGTGCACGACCAGAACAGCCACACGCTGCGTCACAAGAATCCGAAATTGAAGATCGCCGGCCATACCGTGGCCTGGCTGCCCTATGCCGAACATGCCGACCCTTCGGTGAAGCGGCGCACCGGCTGGCTCATTCCCTCGGCCAGCAGCGGAAACACCTATGGCCTGGGGGTGACGACGCCGTATTTCTGGGCACTGGCGCCCAATTACGATCTGACTTTTTCGCCCCTGTGGACGACGCGGCAGGGGCCGGTGGCCGATGTGGAATGGCGGCACCGGCTGGCCACCGGGCAATACAATATCCGCGGCTATGGCGTGCACCAGTTCCGCAATGTGCGCGCCCCCGGTGACGGCACCTGGCGCGGTGCCGTGGAAACGACGGGCGATTTCGCCCTGAACCAGGACTGGCATTATGGCTGGGACGCCACCCTGCAGAGCGACCGCAAATTTCTGGATGACTATGATTTCAACAATGATGACCTGATCACCAGCGAGGCCCATGTGACCGGCCTGTGGGACCGCACCTATGTGTCGGCCCAGGCGCTGGCCTTCCAGACCACGGTTCTGGATGAAGACCAGAACCGGATGCCAGTAGCGGTGCCCTACATCAACGGTGACCACACCTTTGCCGATCCGGTGATGGGGGGTGAACTGGGCCTGTCGTGGAGCTTCTACCGTCTTGAACGCGACACCGCCTACAGCCCCTTTGCCGAAGTGGCGCACGGCACCAGCCAGAGCCGCGGTGTTGCCAATGTGCACTGGCAGAAGCAGCTCATCACCCAGGGCGGCCTTGTGGCCACGCCGTTTGCCAGTCTGCGCGGCGACATGCATGTGTCGAACAATCTGCCTGATCCGCTGGTGCCCGGCCTGACCAGCGATGAACAAACCAGTGTGCGCGTGCTGCCGACCTCCGGGCTGGACCTGCGCTGGCCCTTCATCGGCAGTTTTGCCGACGGCCAGTCGGTGGTGACACCGGTGTTTCAGGTGATTGCCGCAGCCAATGAGACCGAGCGCGACAAGTTCGGCAATGAAGACGCAATCACCCTGAACTTCGACCATTCCAGCCTGTTTCTTGAGGACCGCTTCACCGGGCTTGACCGTTATGAAGGCGGCAGCCGCATCAATGCCGGCCTGACCTGGACCTTCCTGGGCAACAATGGCGGCTTCCTGCGCGCGGCGGCGGGCGAATCGTTCCACATCGGCGGCACCAACAGCTTCACCAGCACCTCGGGGCTGGAGGGAGGCAAGTCTGATCTGGTCGGCGCCATCACGTTTCAGCCCTGGGAAAATCTGGGCCTGTCCTATGAGGCGCGGGTGGAGGAGGATCTGTCCGACATCAACCGCCAGGAGGCCTATCTCAGCCTCACTTTCGACAGGTTTTCCGGCTCATTTGGCTATATCGACATCGATGCCGAGCCAGCCTACGGGCGGCTGACGCGGCAGCGCATGGCGGGTGCCGAGGCCCACTACAGACTGGCGGGCAACTGGAGCCTGTTCGGCGGGCTGAACTATGATTTCATCGAAGAGCGCTTTCAGTCACGCAGCCTCGGGGTGGAATTCGACTGTGATTGCATGAACGTCAAACTGTCCTATGAAGCTTCTGATTCACTCGATACCAACCAGACCGATCACCGCATCAAGGCGTCGATCGACCTGGCGACTCTGGGTGGCACCAGCGTCTCCGCCGGATTCTGAGCCCCGTTCACCCATGGCCAGCGCACTCAACCGTTTCGCCCTTTCGCTGCTGCTTCTGGCCGGCATGGCCGCAGCCCCCGCAGCGCTGGCCGATGACCAGAAGGTCATTGCCACCGTCAATGACCAGCCGGTGACCAGCTTTGATGTCGACCAGCGCCTCAGGCTGATGAAGATCATTGGCACTGCCGCCCCGGACCGGGGCCGCAAATATGCCGCCAATTCGCTGATCGATGAGGTGGTGAAGATTTCCGAGGCCAAGAAATACAAGGCCGAGGCCACCGAAAAGGACATCAATGCCCAGATGGACCGCATGGCCAAGGGGCTTAACACCGACGCAGCAGGGTTCAAGGCCAAGCTCGCCAAGCAGGGCGTGTCGGTCAGTTCACTGCGCCAGCTCATAGCCGGACAGATTGCCTTCTCGCGCATTCTGCGCGGCAAATACAAGGTGGAGCCGGTCAAGCCCGATCAGGCTGCGGTGGACCGCAAGATGGCCGACATCAGGCGCGAGATGGACGGCCGGGTGGCCAAGATCATGGCTGACCCGCGCATGCGCCCGATCACCGTTTACACCCTCAACGAAGTGAATTTCCCGGTGGAGGGGGGCGCCAAGGCCGACCCCATGCTGATCAATGCCCGCGGCGTCGAGGCCCAGCAATACATGAGCCGGGTGAAGAGCTGCGGCAATCTGCGGGCCGCTGCCTCCGGCATTTTCAACGTGCAGGTGGGCAAACGGGTGGAAGCGGATGGGGCCAAGCTGCCCAAGCCGATGAAGGCCGCACTGGACCGGGCGGGGGTGGGCCGCGGCATTGGCCCCATGCGGACTTCAAGCGGCATTCAGGTGCTGGTGTTCTGCGGCACAAGGCTGCTCAAGCCGCCGAAGCCCAAATATGAGTTGCCGACGCGCGCCCAGGTGGAAAATGCGGTGGCTGGCGAGGCCTATGCGGCCGTGGAGCAGAAATACATGGCGCTGCTGCGCAAGAATGCCCTCATCGAATACAAAGACCCCACCTACGCGCAGTGAATGGCATGACGCGGCCCCGCCCCCTGCCTCTTGCCCTCACCTGCGGTGAACCGGCGGGCGTGGCACCCGAAATCACGGCCAGGGCCTGGGCGCATTTCCGCCATGGCGGCAACGCCTTTTTCCTCATCGGCGATGCGGACTATTTCGCGGCGCGGGCCGAGGCCGCCGGCCTGTCTCTGCCGGTCCGGCGCATTGCCAAGGCCGCCGAAGCCGAAACGGTTTTTCCCGCCGCCCTGCCGGTGCTGCACCGGCCGCTGCCGCTGACGCCCGAGGCCGGGCACTGGCGCAGCGAAACCGCCCCGGCGGTGATGGCGGCCATTGAACAGGCGGTTGCCCTGTCACTGGCCGGTGAAGCGGCGGGTCTGGTCACCAATCCGATCCAGAAGGAAGCCCTCTACACCGCCGGTTTTCCGTTTCAGGGCCACACCGATTTCCTTGCCCATCTGGCCCGCCAGCGGGGCTTTGCCGGTGATGAGGTGATGTTGCTGGTGGCGCAGGATTTGCGCGCCGTGCCGGTCACTGTCCACATCGCCCTCAGGGAGGTGATGGCGCAGCTTACCAGCCAGCGCATTGTGGCGCAGGGCCGCGTGGTGGCGCGGGCGCTGCAGGAAAAATTCGGCATTGCAGCACCGCGCCTTGCCGTTACCGGGCTCAATCCCCATGCCGGTGAAAACGGTGCCATGGGCGATGAGGAGACGCGGGTGATCGCGCCTGCCATTGCCACGCTGCGGTCCGAGGGGTTCGCGGTAACCGGGCCCCTGCCCGCCGACACCGCCTTCCACGCCGAGGCGCGGGCCGCTTATGACGCCATTCTGTGCATGTATCATGATCAGGCGCTTATTCCGGTGAAGACGCTGGATTTCCACGGCGGCGTCAATGTCACCCTGGGTCTGCCCTTCATCCGCACCTCGCCGGATCACGGCACGGCGCTGACGCTGGCCGGAACGGGCCGCGCCAATCCGTCGAGCCTCATTGCCGCGCTGAAGCTGGCCTTCGACATGGCGGCACGATGAGCGGCGAGGCGAGCCTGCCACCGCTGCGCGAGGTGATTGCCCGCCATGGTCTGGGGGCGAAGAAATCCCTGGGCCAGAACTTCCTGTTCGATCTCAATCTGACGCGGCGCATTGCCCGCGCCGCGGCCCCGCTCCACACCGTCATTGAAGTGGGCCCCGGCCCCGGCGGCCTGACCCGCGCCCTGCTGATGGAGGGGGCTGGCCGGGTCATGGCGGTGGAGCGCGACGAGCGGGCGCTGGCGGCGCTGGCCGAGATTTCTGCCGCCTGGCCTGGCCGTCTGGAGGTGGTGGCGGGCGATGCACTGGCCCAGGACTGGCGGGCGCTGGCGGGCGGCGGCCCGGTGCAGATCGTGGCCAACCTGCCCTACAACATTGCCACGCCGCTGCTGGTGGGCTGGCTGTCGGACCCCTGGCCGCCGTGGTTTTCCGCCCTTACCCTGATGTTCCAGAAGGAAGTGGCCGAACGCATTGTGGCCAAGCCGGGCAGCCGGGATTACGGGCGGCTGTCGGTGTTGTGCCAGTGGCGCTGCGAGGCGCGCAAGCTGTTTGACGTGCACCGTTCGGCCTTCACGCCGCCACCCAAGGTGACATCCGCCGTGGTGCAGCTCATTCCGCGGGCGGCCCCTGTGCCGGTCTGTGAGCTTGCCAAGCTGGAGCGGGTGACGGCGGCGGGCTTCGGCCAGCGCCGCAAGATGCTGCGGCAATCACTGAAGGCGGTGTTTGCCGAACCGGAGGCCGTGCTGACACGTCTCGGCATTGCCCCCACAGCCCGGGCTGAGGAAATTGCGGTGGCTGATTTCGCCCGGCTGGCGCTGGAACTATAGGTCCTTCGTCAGGGAACGGACGAATTCGGTAAGCCCGGTGCGGCGGCGGCGGCGCAGGCGCTCGGCCTGCAGAATGGCCTTGATCTCGCGGTGGCTTGCTTCCACCTCGTCGTTCACCACCACATAGTCATATTCCGGCCAATGGCTGATTTCGCGCGCCGCCTCGGCCATGCGCTTGGCCACCACAACGGCGGAATCCTGAGCCCGGTTGATGAGGCGCACGCGCAGCGCCTCGGCGGTGGGCGGCAGAATGAAAATGCGCACCAGATCGTCTTCCATGGCCTGGGCCAGTTGCTGGGTGCCCTGCCAGTCGATGTCGAACAGCACATCACGGCCCTGGGACAGCGCCTCCTCCACCGGCTTCCTCGGTGTGCCGTAGAGATTGCCGAAGACATCGGCCCATTCCAGAAGCTCGCCGCCGGCAATCATCTCCTCGAAGCGCTGGCGGCTGATGAAGAAATAGTCATGGCCCGGCACTTCGCCGGGGCGCGGCGTGCGGGTGGTCACCGACACCGACATGGTGATGTTGGCATCGGCAGCCAGCAGGCGTCGTGACAGTGTGGTCTTGCCCGCGCCCGAGGGCGAGGACATGACAAGCAGCAGGCCGCGGCGGGCGATGTGGGTGGTGGAGCTATTCAAGATTCTGCACCTGTTCACGCATCTGGTCGATGACGGTTTTGAGATCAAGGCCGATGGCCGTCAAGCCGCGGTCCAGCGCCTTGGAACACAGGGTGTTGGCCTCGCGGTTGAATTCCTGGGCAAGGAAGTCGAACTTGCGCCCCGCCGGTTCATGCGCCGCCATGAGATCACGCGCCGCCGCCACATGGCTGAAGAGCCGGTCCAGCTCCTCCTGAATGTCGGCGCGGGTGAAGATCAGCATGGCCTCCTGATGCAGGCGCTGCTCGTCGAAGCCGCTGTTCACGTCCATGAGGCGCGCCACCTGTTCGGCCAGGCGCGCCCGGATGGCCTCGGCTGTGCGGGCCGGGGCGTCGCGGGCGGCGCTGGCCAGTTGCGCAATGCGGTCAAGCTGGGTGCCAAGAATGTCGCTGAGCCGTGCGCCCTCGGCGGCGCGGGCTTCGGCCAGCGCTGTCACGGCTTCGGCCAGCGTGGCCAGCATGGCGACGGCACGGGCCTGAAGGGCCGCCTCGTCCGGCGCCTCGCCCTTCAGCTCAAGAACCCCGCGCAGGCCCAGCAGATGCTCCACCCGCAGCGGTTCGGCCTTGAGCCGCTGGCGCAAGGCCTCCGCCGCTGCCAGCACCTGCTCCAGCACCCGCTCATTGAGAAGGAGTGTCTCACCCGCCGTTTCGCCGGTGATGGTCAGTGCCGCCTGAATGTTGCCGCGCCGGAACGCCGCGGTCAGGGCAGAGCGGGCGGGCGCTTCAAGGTGGTCATGGCCCGGCGGCAGGCGAAAGCGGATGTCCAGCCCCTTGCCGTTGACGCTTTTCAGTTCCCATTGCCAGGTCAGTGCCCCTGCCCCGCCGCTGGCGCGGGCAAAACCAGTCATGCTGTTGAGCGCCATCCGCCTCTCCAGATTCGTTGCGCCCACAGGCTAGTGCAGGCGGCAGGCGGAAGCCATGGCGCAGAGGCAGCCGGCGCGTTGTGCCGCAGGTATCAGCGATTTGGCTTGGGCCGGGGCACGGGCACAGGGCGGCCCGCCACCTGAACGATGGAACCGGGTTTCAGGGTGGCGGCGGGTGCGGGTGCTGGTGCTGCGGCTTCCGCCGGGGCAGCGGCGGGCTGGGGTGCTGCGGCGGCCGGTGCCGTCGCGGCGGGCGGCGGAACGGCAGGAGCTTGCGGTGCTGCGGCAGCGGCGGGCGCGGCCGTTGGCGGCGCATCGGCAATGGCCGGAAGGCCCGGATTGATTGCAAGCGGCTCAGGAACGGGCTGGGCCGCCGCCATGCCGCCTGCGGCGGGCGGTGCGGCGGGGGCGGGTGCCGGGGCCGCAGTGTCGGGCGTTGAGGCCTGGGTTTTCACCAGCTTCCGCCACTTCACCACATTGCGGTTATGCTCCTCCAGCGTGGCGGCAAAGGCATGGCCGCCGGAGCCATCAGCGACGAAATAGACGTAATTGGTCTGGGCCGGGTTGATGACGGCCTCCAGCGCGGCGCGGCCCGGATTGGCAATGGGGCCGGGCGGCAGGCCATCGCGCGTATAGGTGTTGTAGGGGCCGTCCTGGGCCAGATCGGCCTTGGTCAACGGCCGGTCGAGCTTCTCCCTGCCGCCGGTCAGGCCATAGATGATGGTGGGGTCGGATTGCAGGCGCATGCCCTGCTTCAGGCGGTTGAGAAAGACCGAGGCCACCAGCGCGCGCTCGTGTTCCACGCCGGTTTCCTTTTCCACGATGGAGGCCAGCGTCACCAGTTCCTGCGGCGTCTTGAGAATGAAATCGGCTGGACGCTTCGCCCATATCTCGTCGAGGAGTTTCACCTGGGCGGATTGCATATCCTCCACCAGCCTGGCCCTGGTCATGCCCCGCTGGAATACATAGGTGTCGGGCATGATGGCCCCTTCGGCGGGGGGCTGCGGCGGGTCACCGGCCAGCACGTCGTTTTCGCTGACCCTGGCCAGCGCCATGGCGCTGGTCCAGCCTTCGGGGATGGAAAGCTTGTAGGTCACGACCTTGCCAAGCGACAGAAGGGCCATGACCTTTTCCATGCTGACAGCGGCGGGGAAGGCATATTCGCCGGCCTTGAAATTGCCGCCCATGGCCCGGTTCACCTGGGCCGCCAGGCTGAACAGGGCAGCGCTGGAAACCACACCCTCCCTGGCCAGCAGGGCGGCGATGTCGCGCCGGTCCAGCCCCTTGTCGATCATCACCACCTTGTCCTCGGCCAGCGGGCCGGGTTCGGAATAGCGCTGCAGGGCGGCATAGGCCGCAAGGCCCAGCACCAGACCCAGAAGCAGGCCAAGGCCCATGAGCCAGCCCAGAACCCGGGCCAGCGCAGGCGCCCGGCGGCGCTGGCTGGGCAGGCGGTCAATGGGGGCGTTGTCATTCACGGCGGGTCAAATCCTTCAGCCGTCAAAGCGGCGCATCACCAGTGAGGCGTTGGTGCCACCAAAACCAAAGGAATTGGACAGAACTGTGTTGACGGTGCGGCGCACGGCCTTTTTCGGCGCCAGATCGATCACGGTGTCCACCGACGGGTTGTCGAGGTTGAGAGTGGGCGGGCAGATATGATCGCGAATGGCGAGGATGGAGAAGATGGCCTCCACCGCGCCGGCTGCCCCCAGCAGATGGCCGACCGCCGATTTGGTTGAGGACATGGTGAGGCGGGCCGCGGCATTGCCGAGCAGGCGCTCCACGGCGCGCAATTCGATTTCATCACCGAGCGGCGTTGAGGTGCCGTGGGCGTTGACGTAGTCGATGTCGGCGGCGGAAATGCCGGCCCGCTTCAGCGCCGCACTCATGCAGCGGTAGGCGCCGTCACCATCAGAGGATGGCGCGGTGACGTGATAGGCGTCCCCCGACATGCCATAGCCCACCACCTCGGCGTAAATCCTGGCGCCGCGCGCCCTGGCGTGTTCCAGTTCTTCCAGCACCACAATGCCGGAGCCCTCGCCCATGACAAAGCCATCACGGTCGCGGTCATAGGGGCGCGAGGCCCGCTCCGGCGTGTCGTTGAAGCCGGTGGACAGCGCCTTGCAGGCGACAAAGCCGGCAATGCCGAGGCGGCAGATGGCGGCCTCTGCCCCGCCCGCCACCATGACATCGGCATCATCATCGCGGATGATGCGCGCGGCATCGCCAATGGCGTGGGAGCCGGTGGAACAGGCGGTGACCACGGCGTGGTTCGGCCCCTTGCAGCCATGCTCGATGGAGATGAGGCCGGAGGCGAGATTGATGAGCGAGCCGGGGATGAAGAAGGGTGAAACGCGGCGCGGCCCCTTTTCGGCCAGAAGCAGGGTGGTCTGCTCGATGGTGTTGAGACCGCCGATGCCGGAGCCGACCAGCACGCCGAAGCGCAGCTTCTCTTCTTCGGTTGCGGCCTTGTAGCCGGAATCGGCAATGGCCATCTTGGCGGCGGCCACACCATAGAGAATGAAGTCGTCGTAGCGCCGCTGTTCCTTGGGATCGACCCAGTGATCAAGGTTGAGGGTGCCGTTGCTGCCGTCGCCGCGCTTCACCTCAAAGGCGACGCGGGCGGGCAGATCCGAGGCATCAAACCGGGTGATTGGCCCGGCCCCGGACTGACCGGCGATCAGACGCTGCCAACTGGTTTCGACATCGCCGCCCAGAGGCGACACCATGCCCAATCCGGTTACCACCACGCGCCGCATTCTTGCCTCTCCGGTTGTTGACGGACTGGCACAATGCCTGCCTAGGCCAGCCTTTTCAACCCACCAGCAAAAAGGGCAGGGTGAATGACCCTGCCCTTTCCGTCATAGTTTTGCCCCGCAGGGCCAGAGCGCCTCAGGCGGCGGTCTTTTCAATGAACTTCACGGCATCGCCGACGGTCTGGATGGTTTCCGCCGCATCGTCGGGAATTTCGATGCCAAATTCTTCTTCAAAGGCCATGACGAGTTCGACCGTGTCGAGGCTGTCTGCGCCTAGATCGTCAATGAAGCTCGCCTCGTTCTTCACCTTGTCGGCATCGACGCCCAGGTGTTCGACGACGATCTTCTTCACCCGTTCAGCAACATCACTCATTTCGTTTGATCCCTCGTGGTGTTTCTCAATCCGGCCCGGCCCGGATGTTTCCGCCGCCTGCCCTGAGCCAGTGGCGGTGTTAGCATAAAACTCCGACCCGTCAAAAGGGCTTTCTTTGCACCTGCGAAGGGGGGTGGGCGACCTTGATTCAGGTCAAATCATCGCCAGGCCGCCGTTCACATGCAGGGTCTGGCCGGTGACATAGGCGGCCTCGGCGGAGGAAAGGTAAAGAACGGCGGCGGCAATGTCCTCCGGTGCGCCGAGGCGGCCGGCCGGCACCTTGCCCAGAATGGCCTCCTTCTGCTTGTCGTTCAGCACATCGGTCATGGGCGTGGCGATGAAGCCGGGGGCCACGGCATTGACGGTGATGCTGCGGCTGGCCAGTTCCTGGGCCAGCGACTTGGATAGGCCGATGATGCCGGCCTTGGCGGCAACGTAATTGGCCTGGCCGGGATTGCCGGTCACCCCCACCACCGAGGTGATGTTGATGATGCGGCCCCAGCGCCTTTTCATCATGCCCTTCATGGCGGCGCGCGCCAGGCGGAAGGCGGCGGTGAGGTTCACATCCATCACCTGCTGCCAGTCATCATCCTTCATGCGCATGGCCAGACCATCACGGGTGATGCCGGCATTGTTGACCAGAATATCAAGACCGCCCATGGCGGCTTCGGCGGCGGGCACCAGCTTTTCCACGTCGGCAGCGTCCGACAGATTGCAGGTCAGCACATGGCAGCGCTCACCCAGCGCCGCCTTCAGTTCCTCCAGCACGGCAGCCCGGGTGCCGGACACGGCCACAGTGGCCCCGGCCGCATGCAGGGCGCGGGCAATGGCGGCGCCAATGCCGCCGGTGGCGCCGGTGACCAGAGCCGTCTTGCCGGTGAGATCAAACATGGTCTTGCTCCTGTGCGGGGGATTTGAGGGCGGCCGCTGCGGCGGCCATGTCTTCGGCGCTTCCGACGGCCAGGGTGCGGGCATCGGGTGCGTTCTTTTTTGCGAGTCCGCTCAACACCTTGCCTGCCCCCAGTTCAACAAACACATCAACACCGCCCGCGGCCATGGCGGCCACGCATTCGCGCCAGCGCACCGTGCCGGTCACCTGCTCCACCAGCCGGGCGCGAATCTCCTGCGGGTCATTGATGGGGCTGGCCAGCACATTGGCCACCACCGGCACCACCGGGGGCTTCATCTCCACCTGGGCCAGCGCCTCGGCCATGACGGCGGCAGCAGGCCCCATGAGGGCACAGTGAAAGGGGGCGGAAACGGGCAGCAGAATGGCGCGCTTGGCGCCGCTCGCCTTGGCCATGTCGAGGGCGCGCTCCACCGCCGCGCGGTGGCCGGAGATGACCACCTGGCCGTCGCTGTTGTCATTGGCGGCCTGGCAGACCTGACCCTGGGCGGCCTCGGCGGCCACCGCCGTGGCGGCGGCAAAATCGAGACCGAGCAGTGCCGCCATGGCCCCCACCCCCACCGGGGTGGCGGCCTGCATGGCCTTGCCGCGGGTCTTGAGCAGGCGGGCGGCATCGGCCAGCGCGAAGGTGCCGGCGGCGGCCAGGGCCGAATATTCGCCCAGCGAATGACCGGCGACGAAGGCTGCCGTATTGCCCACGGTGATGCCATGCTCGGCCTCCAGCGCCCGCAGTGCTGCCATGGACACGGCCATCAGGGCAGGCTGGGCATTTTCCGTCAGGGTCAGGTCGGCCTCGGGCCCCTCCCACATCAGGGCGGAAAGCTTCTGGCCCAGGGCGTCATCAACCTCGGCGAAGACAGCGCGGGCGGCGGGAAAGGCATCCGCCAGGCTCTTGCCCATGCCGACGGACTGGCTGCCCTGTCCGGGGAAGGTGAAGGCTGTGGTCATGACGGCACCTCATTCAATGTCCGGTCACGAACCATGACCGGGTGGCCCTGTCAAGCCTTGCACCGTGCCAATCCGGAACGGCCTGTTAACCCATCGTTAGAACTGCCTTTGTAGACCGGGGGAGAAGGTGACCGGATTGCCATCATGAAACATCTGTTGCTGGGCTGGGGACTGGTGGCCGCCGTGGCTTCGGGCATTGCGGCGGACACCTTCCGCAGCTCGGGTCAGGAAATGAGCCGGGCACGGCAGGCCTTTGTGACCAATGCGGCGGCGGAAGCACGCCAGAACATGATTCCGCTGCACCAGGCCATGCGCACCATCAATGAGCAATTGATCGCGCTCACCACCCTGCCCTTCCTGCGCGCCAGGCACGATGGCCGGTTGCCGCTCAGCATGGCAGAACGGCTCTACCTGCATGAGCAGTTCAACGGTCTGGCGGCACGGGCACCGGTCAGTGCCCTGTATGTGACCACCGCCGGTTACCGGCACGACATGACCGATCCTGCCACCGGCAGGCGCTTTGAACCGGCCCTGGCCATCACCGCCGTCATCCTCAATCTCAATCAGCTGACCGAGGCGGCGCAGGCCAGAACAATTGCCACCGCCATGGCGGACAATGACCTGCCCGCCGCCGAAGGCCTGGTGATTGCCCAGCATGATCATTGGTTCAAGGCCACCTATCCCAAGCGCAGCCGGGTCAACGACCAGACGGTGCCGCTGCTGGCCGATGTGATCCATGGTCCCACGGTGGAGCAGTCCTTTCTGACCGACCGCCCGGCGGAGGACGACCGGCTGGTATTCTCCTCGCCCTATTTTGCCCATGACGGCACCTATGCCGGAATGATTTCGCTGGTGGTGAAGGAGGCCGCCCTGGCAACCCTGCTGCCGCCCGGTGACTACGCGGTGGTGAGCCCTGGCAACGGGGTCTTTGCCGGAACGCTCGGTGAAAACACGCTGGCATCATCCATGGAATTTGTTGCCTCGGCCCGGCGGGATCCGGCCCGGCTCTATTCCGAAGCCATTCCGCTGTTCCTGCCTGACAGCCGCCATGTCTGGTTCCTGTGGGCGGGCCAGCCCGACACTGCCTTCACAAACAGTGTTGCCGCCAGGGCCGTGGCGGCGGAACGCCGGCACGCGCTGTCCACCATTGCTGCGGTGATGGCGGCGCTGCTGGCCTTCATCTGGCTGATTGAAAAAAACCTGCGCCAGAGCAAACACCTCAACGCCAGCCTCGCCGAGGCGCGCGACATCGCCGAAAAATCGAGCGCCGAGGCGGTGGAGGCGGCGGACCTGTTCAAGAGCCTCAACGACGATATTACCCGGCTTAACATCGAACTGTCGGACAAGGTGCAGGCCCTGGCCGAAGCCCAGGACAGAGGCACCCGGCACCATCAGATGACGGAACTGGGTACAATCATTGCCGCGGCGGCCGAGGCGCTGCGCAAACCGCTGACGGCGGTGGAAACCACGGTGCGGGCGCTGCGCCACACGCTTGCCGCCGCCGACAGGGCGGTGGTGCCCGAACTGGTGCAGGTTGATGACGGGTTGAGCCGCTGTCATGTCATGCTGTTTCAACTGCAGGATTATGCCAGCACCGCTGCACCCAAAACCGCCGCGGTTGATGTTGACCAGTGGCTGGCGGACTTTCTGACCGGCCAGGCCGAAGGCCTGCCGGAGGCGCTGGAACTGAACGGCAATCTCGATCTCGATGGCCGGACCGCCGCCATGGATGTCCAGCAGATGGGCCGGGCGCTGGCCAATGTGATCCGCAATGCCGCCGAGGCCATGACCGGGCGCGACGGCCGGGTGATGGCGCTGATGGCCGGGCGCAAGCCGCGCATTCATGTGACCACGGCGGCAACGGCGCGCGGCATTGAAATCATCGTCAATGACAACGGCCCCGGCATAGCGCCGGAAATCATCCAGAGAATCCGCGAGCCGCTGTTCACCACCAAGAGTTTTGGTGCAGGCCTGGGGCTGGCGGCGACGGACCGGATCATGGCGCTGCATGGCGGCGGCATGGAAATCGCCTCGGTGCGCGGCGCGGGGGCGCGGATCACGCTGTGGCTGCCGGACGCTGCGGCCCGGTGTCAGGCTGCCTGATCAGCCACGGGCTGCGAAGGTGGTGAGATCGGCCTGCTCCATGACCAGCAACTGGTCGTCGGCCTTGTGGGCAAAGCCCAGCCGCCGGTAAAAGCGCAGGGCGCCGTCATTGGCGTGATCCACCTCCAGCTTGATGAAGGTTAGGCCGCGCGCCAGCCCGGCTGCCGCCACATGGGCCAGAAGCCTTTGGCCCAGGCCGCGCGAGCGCGCCTTGCTGTCAACAAACAGATCAACCACATAGAGGCCGCGCTGGTTGCGCCAGGTGGAAAAGGTGTCGAGGGTGAGGCAGGCCGCCAGCACTTCTTCTGCGGCGGCGGCAACCGTCACGCTGACCAGATCGGCAGCGGCCTGCAGCCCGGCCCCGGTCAGTTTCGGCACCGTGGCATGGCCCGTGTCGGCGGCGAGGCGGCGCACCATCAGGGCCACGGTTTCGGCCTCATCGGCGCGCATGGCACGGAAGGTGACGGTCATGCCAGCGCGCCGCCGAGAAGGCTGGCCAGATTGGGGCCGAGGCTGGCGGAGGGATAGCCGCCCTCCTGCACCCAGAGGGTGGGCCGTTTCAGCGCCGCAATGGCGCGGCCCAGTGCGGCAAATTCCGGAGTGGCGATGGTGAAGGCCTGAAACGGATCATCAACCGCCGTGTCGAGGCCGGTGGCCACCACCAGCACATCCGCGCTGAAATCGCTGATGCGCCTCAGCGCCCCGTCAAGGGCGGCGAGATAGGCGGCAATGCCGGTGCCGCGCGGCAGCGGCAGGTTGAGGTTGAAGCCCTCGCCCTCACCGGCGCCGCGTTCACCCGCATGGCCCCAGAAGAAGGGATAGAAGCGCAGGGGGTCGCAATGCAGCGACACGGTGAGCACATCGGCGCGGTCATAGAAGATGGCCTCGGTGCCGTTGCCGTGGTGCACGTCAATATCGAGGATGGCGGCGCGCCTGCCGGCCCGCGTCAGGGCCTCGGCGGCCAGCGCGGCATTGTTGAAATAGCAGAAGCCCGCCGCCATGTCGGAACTGGCATGGTGGCCCGGCGGACGGCACAGGGCATAGACCTGCCGCTCGCCCTGCATGACAAGGCCCGCCCCGTGGAGAGCGGTTGAGGCCGAGGCCAGTGCGGCGGCAAGCGTCTCATCCATCATGGGGCACGAGCCATCGCCCATGTGCCAGCCCACCTGCCCCACCACGCCATCGGGATAGGAGACCGGCGCCAGGCCGGGGCGGCCCATGGCAAAGACATTGGGGGCGGGATAGTCCGAGGCATTGGGAATGTGGCGCCAGCGTTCCAGCAGGGTGGAGAGAAAATCCAGATAACGCGGGGTGTGCACCGTGGTGAGGGCGGCCGGGGCCACCGGATCCGGGGCCACCACCGGCAGACCCAGGCGGGCCACGCCGGACAGCAGCATGTCCACGCGTTCCGGCCGTTCCGGAATGGGCTGGGGCCTGCCCGCCACAATGAAATGACTGGGCGCGTGACGGCGCTGGATATCGTCGAAAACACAGATCATGGGGGCACTCGCTTTGCCGGGCGACAAAGGATAGGCTGGCCGTCTCTGCTTTGGAACCCCCCGCCCATGACCTCCGCATCCGCCGTTTCCGTCGCCGCGCCGCAGCTTCCCAAGGTGACATGGGCCAGGGGTTCATATCTGCATGATGCCAGCGGCAAGACCTATATCGACGGCTCCGGCGGTCCCGCCGTCTATTGCATCGGCCACGGCAATGGCGAAGTGAATCAGGCGATCAAGGACCAACTGGACCGCATTGCCCATGGCTATCGCTACAATTTCACCACCGACGCGCTGGAGGAAATGACCGCCATCATCGGGGCGCGCTGCGGCGGCAGCCTCAAGCACATGGTGTTTGTGACCGGTGGCTCGGAGGCGGTGGAAAGCTGCCTCAAGCTTGCCCTGCAATATCAGACCGCCATTGGCCAGATGGCGCGCCGCCGCTTCATTGCCCGGCAGCGGAGCTGGCACGGCAACACGCTGGGCGCCCTGTCGGTGTCGGACTTTCAGGAACGGCAATGGGCCTTCGCGGGGGCGCTGCTGCCGGCGGTGCGGATTCCCGCCGCCAATGCCTATCGGCCCCCGGCCGGAGCCTTAACACCCGAGGAGGCGGGCGCGGCGGCGGCGCGCGATCTGGAGGAGGCCATTCTGCGCGAAGGCCCGGACACACTGGCCGGGTTCATCTTCGAGCCGGTGGTGGGGGCGGCGGGGGCCTGCGTGCCGGCGCCACCGGGCTATGCCAGGCGGGTGCGGGCCATCTGCGACCGGCATGGCCTGGTGATGATTGCCGATGAGGTGATGTGCGGGGCCGGGCGCTGCGGCACCTGGCGGGCGCTGGAACAGGACGGGGTGGAACCCGATGTCATGGCCATCGCCAAGGGGCTGGCCGGGGGCTATCTGCCGCTTGGTGCGGCGGTTTATGGCAAGCGCGTGCAGGAGGTCATCATGGCGGCCCATGGCGGCCCCATGACCGGCCACACCTTCACCGGCCACACGGCGGCCTGTGCGGCGGGGGTGGCGGTGCAGACCATTGTGGCGCGCGAGGGGCTGGTGGCGCGGGTGGCAGCCAATGAGGCGAAGCTCAAGGCGATGATTGCCGAGGCGCTTTCCGGCGTGGAGGCGGTGGGCGATATTCGCGGCCGCGGCCACTTCATCGCCACCGAACTGGTGGCTGACGGAGGACACAAGACGCCGTTTGCCGCCGAGCGCAAGCTCTATCTGAAGATCAGGGCGCAAACCCTTGAAAACGGACTCATTTGCTATCCCGTGGGCGGCATTGTCGATGGCAGCAATGGCGATGCGGTGATCCTGGCCCCGCCCTATAATGCGAGCGATGCCGAGCTTGCCGAGATCGTGGACAAAATGGCGAAGAGCGTGCGTCAGGTGTTGCGTGCCGAGGGGCTGGCCTGATCAGGCCGGGGGCGTCCATAATATCTGGTCGATGCGGGTGGCGCCGGTGGCCAGCATGATGACACGGTCGAGGCCGAGGGCAACGCCGGAAGCCTCCGGCATCAGCGCCAGGGCGGCAAGAAAATCCTCATCCAGCGGATAGCGCTCGCCATAGAGTTTCTGCTTCAGCGCCATGTCGGCCTCAAAGCGGCGGCGCTGTTCCACCGGATCGGTCAGCTCGCCGAAGCCGTTGGCCAGTTCCACGCCGCAGGCATAAAGCTCGAAGCGCTCGGCCACGCGCGGGTCATCCGGTGACACGCGGGCCAGCGCTGCCTCGCAGGCGGGATAGTCGTAAAGCACGGTGATGCGGCCAGTGCCGAGATGGGGCTCCACCCTCTCCACCAGGATGCGGCTGAAGATGTCGGACCAGCTTTCACCCGCGCCAAAGGCAACGGGCGACTGTGCCGCCAATGCGGCGCGGTCGGGGCGGTTGCCGTCGAGGGTTGCCAGCAGGTCCACACCGGCAAACTCCTGAAACGCTTCGGCCACGGTGAGCCATTGGGCATCGGCCTGCGGTTCCGCCGCCCTGCCCCTCCATTCAATGGTCTGGCGCCCGGTGGTGGCGCAGGCCAGCCGCAGCAGCGCCAGCGTGTCAGCAATGATCTGACGGTAGGGGGCACGCGCCCGATACCATTCCAGCATGGTGAATTCCGGCGCATGGGTCAGGGTGCGCTCACGGTTGCGGAACACATGGGCGAGCGAGAAGATCCTCTCCTCACCCGCCGCCAGCAGTTTCTTGCAGGCAAATTCCGGCGAGGTGTGGAGATAGCGCGTGGTGCCCGCGCCGTCGGGGCCGATCAGTTGCGTGGCAAAGGCATGGAGGTGGGTTTCGTTGCCCGGCGAGACCACCAGCGCGCCGCAATCCACCTCGATGAAGCCCTCGGCCTCAAACCAGTTGCGCAGGGCCTGCACAATGCGGTTGCGGGCCAGCAGAAGGGGCCGCCGGTCGGCGTGGCGGTGGGGCGTAAACCATGGCGAATCAGGGGCTGTCACGGCGTTTCTCTGGGGGGTTGGCTTCACCAATCCGGGCTGCTATTACGCCCGCCAACCATCAATCGCAAATCGGAAAGACGACTTCATGGTCAAGGTAATCGCCAGCGCCGTGCGCAAAGGCAATGTGATCGAACACGAGGACGGCAAGCTCTATGTGGTGCTGAAGGCCGAGTCCATGCATCCGGGCAAAGGCACGCCCACCACCACCATCGACATGCGCCGCATTTCGGACGGGGTGAAGACGGTGGTGCGCTACAAGACCACCGACGCCATGGAGCGGGCCTTCGTGGAAACCATCATGCACACCTATCTCTATCAGGATGGTGAGATGTATGTGTTCATGAACCCCGAAAGCTTCGAGCAGATTTCGCTCAACGGCGACATGCTGGGCGACAGTGCCCCCTTCCTGCAGGAGGGCATGGAATGCCAGATCGCCATGTTCAACGGCTCGCCCATCTCCATTGAAATTCCGCAGCGCGTGACGCTGGAGATCACCGAGACGGAACCGGCCATCAAGAACCAGACGGCGTCGTCGTCGTTCAAGCCCGCCCTGCTGTCCAACGGCGTGCGCACCATGGTGCCGCCGCATGTGACCTCGGGCACCCGCATTGTGGTGGATACCTCCGACGGATCCTATGTGGAACGCGCCAAGGACTGAAGTGATTTTCCAGTGATGGAGTGAGGCGGCGGGGTCAAGGCCCCGCCGTTTTCATGCGCGCTGGAAGACGGCCACGGTTTCAAGGTGCGGCGACCACAGGAACTGGTCCACCGGCGTTACCGCTTTGAAGCGATAGCCGCCCTCGGCCAGAATGGTGGCATCGCGGGCAAAGCTAGTGGGATCGCAGGACACCGCCACCACGGTCTTGACCGTTGACCGGGCCAGCGCCCTGGCCTGGGATTCGGCCCCGGCGCGCGGCGGGTCAAAGACCACGGCGTCAAAGCCCTTCAGCTCCGATGGCACCAGCGGCGTGGTGAAGAGATCGCGGGTTTCCAGCTTCACCGGCTTCAGCCCCTGGGCGCCCTTCAGCGCCGCATCAAGGCTTGCCATGGCGTCCCGGTCGCTGTCCACCGCCAGAACCCTGGCCTTCTCGGCCAGCCTGAGGGTGAAGGGTCCGATGCCGCAGAACAGGTCGGCCACATGTTTGGCCTTGCCCACCCCCTCCAGCACCAGCCGGGCCAGTTCCTGCTCGCCCATGGCGGTGGCCTGCAGGAAGGAGCGCATGGGCAGCGGCACCTCAACCGTGCCCATGGTGACAAGGGGCTTTGCCGCCCCGGCCGCCAGATCGCCGTTGACGCTGAGCCGGGCGAGGGAAAAGCGGTGAAGAATTTCCGGCGCGCGATGAAGATGCGGGTCGGCCTTCAGCCGCTCCGCCTTGACGCTCACATCAAGGCCGTTGTCGGCCGCCGTCACCGCCACATCACAATCGCCGAACAGTTCGCCGCAGGCGGCGGCAATGGCCGTGGCCTCCTGCAAGGCGGGCACCACGATGGGGCATCGGCCAATGGGGCAGAGGTCATGGGTGCGCGCCGCCATGAAGCCCGCCTGCCAGCGGCCGTCGATCCTGCGGACATGGAGCGAAACACGGCGGCGGCCCGCGCCATGGGCATCCAGCAGTTCGGCCACGGTCGGTTCAATGCCGCGCGCATCCAGCGCCTTCACCAGCAGCTTGCGCTTCCAGTAGCGGTAGCGCTCGCGGTCCCAGTGTTGCAGGGCACAGCCGCCACAGGCGGCAAAATAGGGGCAGACGGGAACCACCCGGTCAGGCGAAGGGGTGAGAATTTCCGGGGCCTTGCCGTCGTCAAGGCGCACCACTTCTCCCGGCAGCGTCTTGGGAACGGCGAATGCCCGCCCTTCCCGCTCGGCCAGTCCATCGCCGCGGTGGCCGATGGACCGGATGGTCAACTCCATGATGTTACTCCGAACCCTGGTCCGGATAGATAAACACAAGAGCCTCCCCCGCCTCAAGGGCCAGGCTGGCCCCCGCCCCGGCCACATTGGAGAGGGTGAGGGTCTGGCCCAGGGCCACGCTGCGGCGCTTCAGCGGATATTGGGCATTGGTGATGGTGAGGCCCTTGAGATCGGTGAGCGGCACAAGGCTGAAGCGGGCGCCGTCGGGAATGTCCGCGAAGTCTGCCCCACCACCGAGAAGGTGAGCTTCCTCGCTGCCGGAGGTGAGCAGGCAGGTGATGCCGCGGCGGGCCAGGGCACGGGCCATGCCGATATGGGCCGCCACATGGTCGGCCGCTCCGCCCAGCGCCCCCACCAGAAGGAGACGATCAGCCCCTGCCGCCACCGCCTCGGTGATGGCCAGTTCGCCGTCGCTGGCGTCCTTGGCGCGCGGAAACGAGCGGCGCGGCACATGCCGGTAATCGAGCACCAGTTCGGAGCCGGCGGAATCGAAATCACCGAGCCACAGTTCCGGCGTGAGATGAAGCGCCTCGGCATGCACCATGCCCTGATCGGCAGCAATGACGCGCGCGCCTGCCAATTGGCTGGCAAGGCGCGGGGTGGGCGTCACCGGCCCGCCGAGCAGAATGGCAAAGCTGGGCATTGCGTCCCCTTCCGTTTCCTGTTGAGTCTAGCTTTGGCGGCGATGTGCGGCAAATAAAAGACGGAAGAGCGGGGCCGCGACGGCCGCTGTGTCACGGACATGTGGTTCTGAGGCGCTTGCCTTCATAGCCCGCAACCCCTATTGAGGCCCTGCTCTCAACGGGGTGCCCGGCCATCGGGCTGAGAGGGGCTTTCTGCCCCAACCCGCTGAACCTGATCTGGATGATGCCAGCGGAGGGATTGCGAGCGGGGATCACGTCCCCTCCTCCATTTCGCCCGATGGCCTGTGGAGGAAGACATGAAGCGATTTTCCCTTGCACTGGCCGCGCTTGTTCTTGCCGCAGCACCTGCTGCCGCCAAGGAGACGCTGACGGTTTACACCTATGACAGTTTTGTTTCCGACTGGGGGCCGGGGGCGGCCATCAAGGCGGAATTTGAAAAGACCTGCGATTGTGACGTGAAGTGGGTGGCGCCGGGCGACGGTGTGGCCCTGCTCAACCGGCTGAAGCTGGAGGGCAAGGAGACCAGCGCCGATGTGGTGCTGGGTCTGGACACCAGCGTCACGGCGGAAGCCAAAGACCTCGGTCTGTTCGGGGCGCATGGGGTGGATGCAAGCCGCGTCAAGGTGCCGGGCGGCTGGAGCGACACCACCTTTCTGCCCTATGACTATGCCCATTTCGCCGTGGTCTATGACACGGAAAAAATGACCACACCGCCCAGAAGCCTGGATGAACTGGTGACCGGCGATGCGGCGCAGAAGATCATTCTCGAAGACCCGCGCTCGTCCACGCCGGGGCTTGGCTTTCTGTTGTGGATGAAGGCGGTCTATGGCGAGCAGGCCGGGGCCATGTGGGCCAGGCTCAAGCCGCGCATTCTCACCGTGGCACCCGGCTGGTCCGAGGCCTATGGGCTGTTCACCAAGGGCGAGGCGCCCATGGTGTTTTCCTATGTCACCTCGCCCGCCTATCACATGGTGGAGGAAAAGACCGACCGCTATCAGGCCGCTGCCTTCGCCGAGGGCCACTACCTTCAGGTGGAGGTGGCGGGGCTGGTGGAAGCCTCGCCGGAGAAGGCGCTGGCCCGGAAATTCCTGACCTTCATGCTGACCCCCGGCTTTCAGAACGAGATTGCCACCAAGAACTGGATGATGCCGGCGGGCGAGACATCCGTTCCGCTGCCGGAGGTCTTCGGTAAATTGGTGCAGCCGGAAAAGACCCTGATGTTCACGCCCGAGGAGGTGCGCGACCACCGCCGCGACTGGATTGGCGAATGGCTGAACGCCACACGATAACGGCACTGCCCGGCGGGCTGGGGGCGGCCCTCTGGGTTGCGGCGGCAGTGGCGGCAGGTCTGCTGCCGCTGCTGTCGCTGGCTTTTCAGGCAGGCGGGCCGACGCTGGATGGCGCGGTGTGGGCGGCGCTGCGCTTCACGCTGGTGCAGGCGGGCCTGTCCACGCTGCTGTCGGTGGTGCCAGCCGTGCCGCTGGCGCGGGCGCTGGCGCGGCGGCAGTTCACCGGGCGCGGCCTGCTGCTTCGGCTCCTGGCCGTGCCGCTGGCCCTGCCGGCCATTGTGGCGGTGCTGGCGGTGGTGTCGGTCTATGGTGCCAATGGCGTGCTGGGCGGGTTCATGCCGGTCTATGGCTTGCCGGGCATTCTCCTCACCCATGTGTTCTTCAATCTTCCGCTGGCCACACGGCTGGTGCTGGAGGCGCTGGCCACCACACCGCCGGAGGCCCATCGGCTGGCGGCGCAACTGGGTTTTTCTGATAACGACGTGTTACGCCATGTGGATGGGCCGGTCTTGCGGGCGCGGCTTCCGGCCATTGCCGGGCTGGTGTTTCTGTTGTGCGCGGCCAGCTTCGTCACCGTGCTGACGCTGGGCGGCGGGCCTGCCGCCACCACGCTGGAAGTGGCCATCTATCAGGCGCTGCGCATGGATTTTGACCCGGCCCGGGCGGCGGGCCTGTCGCTGCTTCAGCTGGCGTTGTCGCTGACGTTGGTGGCGCTGGCCGGGCGCATGATGCTGGCGCAGGCCTCACAGGCGCCGCTGCGGCTGCGGCAGCAACGGTTCGACGGCCACAGCCCGGCAGCCAGGGCCCTTGATGCCGGGATGCTGCTTCTGGCGGTGGCTGTGGTAGCCCCGCCGGTGGTGGCGCTGGTGGCGGCCGGTCTATCTCATGTGGCGCTCTCTGCGGCGCTGTTTTCAGCCCTGGGCTGGAGCCTGGCCATTGGCGGTGTGGCGGCGCTTTTTGCCACGGTGCTGGGCTATGGGCTGGCCGGGGCGGCGGCGCGCCTGCCGCAGCGGCGGATGTGGTTTGAGGGTGTGGCACTGGCGGGTGTTATGGTTCCGCCCGCCGTCATGGCCACCGGCTGGTTTCTGATCTTCGGGCGCAACGGCACGTCGCGGGCTGAACTGTTTCTTCTGGTGGTGGCGCTGAACGCGCTGATGGCGCTGCCCTTCGTGGTGGCGGTGCTGGCGCCGCAGCTGGCACGCCTGGCCGCCGCCCATGACCGGCTCTGTGCAGCCCTCGGCATTTCCGGCTGGGCGCGGCTGCGTCTCATCGACCTTCCGGCGCTGCGCCGCCCCCTGGCCCAGGCGCTGCTGCTGGCGGGCATCATGGCCATGGGCGACCTCACCGCCATCACGCTTTTCGGCTCCGGGGGCATTCTCACCCTGCCCGCTTTGGTCTATCAACAGATGGGCCATTACCGCGGCAACCTGGCGGCAGGCACGGCACTGGTTCTGGCGGTTGTGATTTTCCTGGCAGCATGGCTGGCTGAACGGCTGGGAGCGGAAGATGATCCGCATTGAGCAGGCGCTTTATGTCTATGGCGACTTCCGCCTCGCCATTGATGTGGCGGTGCCCAGGGGGTCGTTCACCGCCGTGCTCGGCCCTTCGGGGGCGGGCAAGTCCACTCTGCTTGCCATCATTGCCGGGTTTGAGCCGCTGCGCCGGGGCAAGGTGGAGGTGGCCGGAGCCGATGTCACCGCCCTGCCCCCGGCTCAGCGACCACTCACCATGGTGTTTCAGGACAACAACACCTTCGCCCATCTCGATGCCTGGACCAATGTGGCGCTGGGGGTGGCACCATCGCTGAGACTGGATGAAGCCCAGCGCCAGATGGTGGACGAGGCGCTGGCCCGCGTTGGGCTTTCAGCATTGGCGCGGCGCAAGCCCGGCGACATGTCGGGTGGGGAGAGGCAGCGCATCGCCCTGGCCCGCATGCTGGTGCGCAACCGGCCGGTGGTGCTGCTGGATGAGCCCTTTGCCGCGCTGGGACCGGGCTTGCGGGCGGAAATGCTGGCCGAGGTCAAGGACCTGCAGAGGGAGCGCGGCTTTACCGTGGTGATGGTGACGCATCAGCCGGAAGATGCCCGCGCGGTGGCCGATGCCGTGTGCTTTGTGGCCGGTGGCGTGGCCCGCCCGCCGGTGGCCACCGCAGCCTTCTTCGCGGCCCGCAATGATGCGGCAATTGCGGACTATCTGGGGGGCTGGCGGGACTCCTGACATTGGGCTATCCCCGGTGGCATGGCTTCCGTTCTCCTTCATCTTCGCAGCATTCACGTCACCTTCGGCGGCAAGCCGGTTCTGGAAAGTGCCGAACTGATGGTGGCGGAGGGCGAGCGCGTGGCCCTTGTTGGGCGCAACGGCTCGGGCAAGTCAACGCTGCTCAAGGTGGCGGCCGGCCTGCATGAGGCCGATGGCGGCACGGTGTGGGTGCAGCCCGGCACGACGGTGCGCTATCTGCCGCAGGAGCCTGACCTGTCCGGCTTTGCCACGGTGCGCGACTATGTGCTGGCGGGGCTGGCCCCCGGTGATGACCCGCACCGGGCGCGCCGCCTGCTGGAGGATCTGGGTCTCAGCGGCGATGAAGCGCCTGCCAGCCTGTCGGGCGGTGAAACACGGCGCGCGGCGCTGGCCCGGACGCTGGCCCCTGAACCCGATGTGCTGCTGCTGGACGAACCCACCAACCATCTCGACCTGCCCGCCATTGAATGGCTTGAGACGGAACTGAAGGCGACGCGCTCGGCCCTCATTCTCATCAGCCATGACCGCCACTTCCTTGAGGCCCTGACCAACCGCACGGTGTGGCTGGACCGCGGCCAGGCGCGCCGCCTCAATGCCGGATTCGCCGATTTTGAAAGCTGGCGCGACCAATTGCTGAACGAGGAGGAAATTGCCCAGGCGGCACTGGAACAGCAGATTGCCACCGAAGAACACTGGATGCGCCATGGCGTGACGGCGCGGCGCAAGCGCAATGTCCGGCGCGTCAACCTGCTGGCCGAACTGCGCCAGAAGCGCAAGGACCATGTGAAGCGGCTGGGCAACGTGAGCATGGAGGCCAGTGCCGGGGATCTGTCGGGCCGTCTGGTGATCGAGGCCAACAAAATTTCCAAGCGCTTTGGCGACACGGTGATTGCCGACCGGCTGTCGCTCACCATGCTGCGCGGCGACCGGCTGGCCATGGTGGGGCCCAACGGCGCGGGCAAGACCACCCTTATCAAACTGCTGACGCGCGCCATTGAGCCCGACGAAGGCAGCGTGCGCCACGGCACCAATCTGCAGATCGTGACGCTGGACCAGTCGCGCCAGAGCCTTGATCCCAACGCCACGGTGGCCGATGTCATCACCGATGGCCGGGGCCAGAGTGTGACCGTCAACGGTGAAACCCGGCATGTGGTGAGCTATATGCGCGACTTCCTGTTTCAGCCGGAACAGGCGCGCACGCCGGTGTCGGTGCTGTCGGGCGGTGAGCGGGCGCGCCTCATTCTGGCGCGCGAACTGGCCAAGCCGTCGAACTTCCTCATTCTCGACGAGCCGACCAACGATCTCGATCTTGAAACCCTCGACCTGTTGCAGGAATTGCTGTCGGCCTATCCCGGCACCATTCTGCTGGTTTCCCATGACCGCGACTTCCTTGACCGGGTGGCAACCTCGGTGCTGATGGCCGACGGCAAGGGCAAGTGGATTGAATATGCCGGTGGCTATTCCGACATGATGGCCCAGCGCGGCGAAGGTGTGGCGGCGCGCCGGGTGGTGAAGGCCCCCGCCCCGGCGAAGCGCGAGCGCGTGGACGCCCCGACCACCCCGGCGGTGAAGCGCAAACTGTCCTACAAGGAAAAATTCGCGCTGGAAAACCTGCCCAGGGATATTGCCCGGCTCAATGCCGAGATTGCCGACATTGAGGCACGCATGGCCGACGGCGATTTCTTCACCCGTGATCCCGATGGCTTTGCCAAGGCCAGCCTGCGCCATGCCGAGGCGCGCGCCGCGCTGGAAACGGCGGAAGATCAGTGGCTGGAACTGGAACTGCTGAAGGGCGAGCTGGAGGGCTAGAGCGGAATAGGTTTTGATGGATCAAAACGTCCGCTCTAACGTGTTGTGGGCGAGCAGCTTTCTGACTTTTGCCGCAACCGTCAAAAGTCAGGCTGCTCTAGACCGGCGTGGATTTTCTGACTTTGCCGCTTACCGGCAAAGTCAGGCTGCTCTTGTTCTACCAGCCGCCGCCACCGCCGCCGCCGCCGCCGCCGCCCGAAGAGCCGCCGCCGCCTGAGCCGGAAAAGCCGCCGGGGGCTGACGACGCCGCGGGTACGCTGGCGGCAATGCCGCGGTCAAGCCCGTGGGTGACGTCACCGATGCTGCCGGGATTGTGCCAGTCCCAGTTGCTGCCGTGATACCAAATGGGTGCCGAAGCCCCGGCCACCGCCGCTGCCGCCAGCACGGCGGCGAATTTGTCGGTCCATTCGGTTTCGCAATCCAGCGCCATGGCGTGGGGCAGATAGCGCTCAAACAGTTCCGGCGTCTTGTCCGGCGGGTTCAGCGCCTTCAGCCGTTCCTCCTCGGCGGTGGTGAGGTAAAGCCGGAAGCCCTCGATCTGGTCGAGCATCTTGCGGCCGGCCACGGTGGGCGCGCGCAGCAGGAAGTAGAACACCAGATTGAGCACGGCCAGCGCCACGGCACCCACCAGAATGATCCAGGCGTCACGGCCAAGATCGCCGCCGAACAGCATCATGCCCGGCACCGCCGCCCCGGCGATGAAGAAGGGCAGCATGAACATGAGGCCGAAGATGGAGGAGACGCGGCCCATGATGCCACGGCCCTGGATCAGGCCCTTCAGCAGGTTCCACGAGAAGACCAGCACCACGCCCCACCAGATGGCCGACCAGCCGACCACGAAGAAGGCGGGAATGCCCGCACCGCCGGGCGACAGCACCACCGTGGCCACCAGACCGGCCAGCGATACCAGCGCGCCGAGGGCGAACCAGCCGTAGTTCCTGAGGAACATGGCGCCTTCAAATTCGCCCTTCAGCCAGGCGCCCAGCTGGCTCTTCAGGCTTTGCACCAGAATGGCCTCGCTCTGGCCGAGGTCGAGGCGGGAATTGGGCATGGCGGCATAGAGCCGGGCCTCGGCGGCGGTAAGTGGCTGGACCCCGGCAGCCCGGGTGGCAAAGGCGCCCCTGGCGTCGGACTTGCGCGGGACGAGGGCATAGCCGTCGTCGGAATCCTCGATGACGAGATGGCCCTTCACCGCCATGTCGAGAATGGCGGCGGCAAAGGCCTTGTTGTCATAGGACTGTTTCCAGATGTAGCGCAGGGCCGAGGGGCCGATGCCCTGCGGCGGGCGGAACAGCGGCACAATCACACCCTTGGGCGGATCGCGGCCCACCCGGTTCCAGGCGAAGCCGAAATAGGCAGCCACCGCCGCCAGCGTGGCCAGCAGCGCCCAGATGCCGAGATTGTCACGCAGCTGGCTGAGGCGCTGATCCGCGGCGCTGGGCTGCGCCACCACGCCCTTGGGAAAGGCCACGGCCACGGTGAAGCCCTCATTGGGCGCCAGCTCCGCCGTTGTTTCAGCGGCGAAGACCGCGCCACTGGCGGCGGTGACCTTGGCCTGACTGGTGTTGCCGCCAGAGGGGCCGGTGTAGACGGCATGCTGGCCCACGGAGGCCCCCGGCGGCAGGGTGATGGTGACGGCCGCATGGACAATGGGAAAGGCCCAGCCGTTGCCGGTGACATTCCAGTAGAGTTCGTCATAGCCGTCGAAATAGCCGATCTGGCGGGTGGTGCGGTATTCGATGACATAGCGGTGGTAGCCGGAGGAGATCAGCGTATCGGCGCGGCCGATGCGGATGCGCACGCCGTTGCTGATGCTCTCCAGCGTGTAATCGGTCGGATTGCCGTTGCGACGAACGCCGATGACCTCGAAGCCGACGCGATAGCGCAGCCCGTCGCGGTCGGTGTAGGTGGTGGGAAAGTCGCGGAAGATGCCGCGCTTGATCTGATCCCCCTCGGCCAGCACGACAATACTTTCGGTGACCGACAGCGAGGCGTCGGGGTTCACCGTCACCTGGCTGATGAAGTCATCAATCTGCTCGCGCGCCAGCGCCGCCTGCGCCAGCCCGAGCCAGCACAGCACTGCGATCAGCGTGGCGCGGAGGGCGCGCCTCACTTGTTGAAGCTCACCTTGGGCACTTCGCGGGCCGCCGCGTCACCGATGTCGTAGAATTCCGCCTTGGTGAAGTTGAAGGCGTTGGCCACGAAATTGGACGGGAAGCTTTCGATCAGCGTGTTCAGATTGCGCACCGCACCGTTGTAATAGCGGCGCGACAGCTGGATTTCATCCTCGATGCCGGAGAGCTGCTGCTGCAGGTCGCGGAAATTGGCGTCGGCCTTCAGTTCCGGATAGGCCTCGGCGATGGCAAACAGGCGGCCCAGCGCTGACGTGAGCTGCTTGGAGGCTTCGGCCTGATCGGCCACCGTGGTGGCGCCCATGCTTTTGGCGCGCAGTTCGGCAATGTCGCGGAAGATCTTGTCTTCGTGGGAGGCATAGCCCTTCACCGTTTCCACCAGATTGGGGATGAGATCGGCGCGGCGGCGCAACTGCACGTCAATGCCGCTCCAGCCTTCGGCCACCAGGTTCTTGTTTTTCACCAGCGCGTTATAGGCATAGGCCAGATAGGCGCCGATCAAGGCGACAAGGCTCAGTAAAATGGTGCTCAGCATCCCGGTTGCTCCTGTTGCGGGCGATTGCTGCATTATCGGAGCGCGGCGGCGGTCAATCAAGGGTGCGTGAAGCGCTTGCGCACAGGTGGCAAAGGGCTAGGCTGGCGGCAACAGGGGATGGCATGGCACGGATTGAGACATTTCGCGGGCCGCCGGGGGCCGAGGACCGGCCCTGGCTGATGACGCCGGGACCGGTGAGCACGGCGCGGGCGGTGCGGCTGGCGCAACTGGCCGACTGGGACGCCGCCGACCCCGATCTCCGGCGCATGGGCGATGGCGTGCGGGCAGAGCTGTTGCGTCTGGCCGGGGCGGCAGCCGAGCATGTGTGCATTCTGGTGCCGGGCGCACTGGCGGTCGAGGCCGCGCTGGCGCTGATGGCGTCCGCTTCGAAACGCTCCAAGACGCTGGTGATCGGCAATGGCGGGGCGGCAGAGGATGCCGCCGCGCTGCTGGAGCGCCTGGGCCGACCGTTTCTGATGCTGCGCGTATCAGCGCTGCAGCCGGTGACGGCGGCGGAGGTGGATGGGCTGCTGGCCATCGACAAATCCATCGGCCAGGTGTGGCTGGCCCCCTTCAGCGCCGATGCCGGGGTGGTAACCCCGGTGGAGCCGGTGGCGCAGGTGGTCAAGGGGCGCGGACGCACGCTGCTGGTGGATGCGGGCGTGGGCTTCGGGGCGCTCGGCATGAGCATGGCAGACTGGCCGGCAGCGGCCCTGACCGGCCGGGTGGATGGCGCGCTGGAAAGCGTCACGGGGCTGGGTTTTGCCATTGTGCCGCGGCGGCTGCTGGGGCTTGAGGCCAGGATTCCGGCACGCGCCCTTGATCTGGCGGCCATGGCCGCCGCCCAGGAAACGGGGCGTCAGTGCGACCTGCCGGGACCGGCGCTGGCGGCACTGCAGGCGGCCCTGGCGGCGCTGCGCGAGGAAGGCGGGCCGGCGGCGCGGCTTGCCCGCTACCGGCGCAACAGCGACGTGCTGAACCACGGCATGCGTGCCCTGGGCTTTGCCGCCCTGACACCGCCGGATGTGACCGGGCCACTGCTGCAGGGCTTTCACGCCCCCGGCGATGCCGCCTTTGACTTTACCCGCTTTGCCGCGGAATTGCGGCGGCGCGGCTTTGCCGCCGCTGCCGGTGCGGCGGGGCTGCCGCCCTCCTTCCGGCTGGCGGTGATGGGCCAGATGGATGCCGGTGTCATCACGGCGGCGGTCAATGCCGTGGCCGAGAGCCTTTTTGCCCTGGGGGTGGATCAGGCCACCCCGGCGGCATGACGCGTCAGCCCCACGGCCTGCCGCTGCGGCCCGTTTCGCAGGCGGCAAAAACCGGATAGAACCCGGTATTCCAAGCGGCGCGGGAGCATTGTCTTGAATTCAGGCACCATGGTCATCATCAACCTGCTGGGCGGGGTGGCGCTGCTGCTGTGGGGGGTGCGCATGGTGCGCACCGGCGTCATGCGGGCGTGGGGCGAGCGCCTGAAATATTTCATCGAGCACCGGCTGGGCTCAAGGCTATCGGCGTTTCTGGCCGGCGGCGTGGCCACCGCCATTCTCGGCAGTGGCACGGCCACCTCGCTCATCGTTGCCAATATCGCCACGACCGGTGCCATCACCACGGCCCTCGGTCTTGCCGTGCTGCTGGGGGCCGATGTCGGTTCGGCGGTGGTGTCGTCGGTGTTTGCCACCGGCACCTCCTGGGCGCTGTGGGCCTGGCCGCTGCTGCTGTTTGCGGGCTTCGTGATTTTCAGCTGGGCGGCGGAATTCCGGCCGCACAATGTCGGCCGCATCCTGATCGGCCTCGGCTTCATGCTGCTGGCCCTGAAGCTCATCACCCAGGCGACCACGCCGCTCACCGGCACAACCCTGTTCCATCAGGTGCTGGCGGCCATCGGTGCCGAACCGGTGCTGGCCTTTCTGATCGGCGCGCTGATGGCCTGGAGCTTTCATTCCACGCTGGCCGCGGTGCTGCTCATTGCGTCCTTCGCCGCCAATGGCAGCATGGACATGGCGGCGGCGGTCTATTTCATTCTCGGCATCAACTTCGGCGGCGGCCTGCCGGCGGTCATCGGCTCGCTGGCGCTGCCGCGCTCGGCGCTGCGTCTGCCGGTGGCCAATCTCATCTGCCGCGGGCTGGCGGCGGTGGCGGTGCTGGCGGTGGCCCGCCATGTGCTGGCGCTGCCCATGCCGCAGGGGCTTAGCGCCAGCACGGCGGCGCTTGCCTTCCACACGGCCTTCAATGTCGGGGTTGGCCTGTTTTTCCTGCCGCTGGTGCACGCCATTGAACAGCTGGTGAACCGCATCATGCCGGATGAGACGGCGGCCGAGGATACACTGGCCAGGCCGCGCTATCTCGACCCCGAGGCGCTGGCCTCACCGGCCATTGCTCTGGCCAATGCGCATCTTGAAACGGTGCGCATGAGCGAGGTGCTGGACCGCATGTTCGGCGTCGCCCTGAAGGCGCTGAACGGCGGCGGCGTGGAGGGGCTGAAGGAACTGGCGCAGCTTGATGAACGGCTCAACGCCTATCAGACGGCGGTGCAGACCTATCTGTTCGATCTGTCGCAGCACCCGCTGTCGCCGGAGGATTCGCGGCGGGCGCTGGAAATCACCCTCTATGTGTCGAACCTGGAACACGCCGGTGATGTGATCGATCTCAATCTCGCCGAGCGCATCCGCGCCAAGGACCGCGAGGGCCTTTCCTTCACCACCGAGGAGAAGGCCTCGCTCGATAATCTCTGCCTCATCATCCATGACAACATCCGCATGGCAACGGGCGTGCTGTCGGCGCGTGATCTGGAGGGGGCCAGGCGCCTCATCGCCCAGAAGGATCATTTCCGGGCGCTGGAAAACCAGGTGCTGAACGATCACTTCCGCACCGGTTCCGGCTCGGCGCGCAAGGCGGCACTCAGGCGTTCGGCCCTGTTTGTGGACATGATCCGCGACCTGCACCGGGTCAATTCGCACATTGTGGCGGCGGGCTACCCGATTGTCGAGGCGGCGGGCCTGCTGCGCCAGTCGCGGCTGCGCGCCAAGAAAAGCAGGAAAGAGCAATGATGCACAAGACAATGGCTGACATCACTGCCCATGCCCTGGCGGCCCTGCAGCGCGCCGGGGTTGACGGCGCGGTGGCGCAGGAGGCGGCCGAAAGCTGCGCCTTTCTGGAGGCCTGCTCCTATCCCGGTCTCAGGCTGCTTGCCGAAGCCCTGGGCGACGGGCGACGCGATCTCGTGCTGGTGCGTGATGGCATGGGCTTTGATCTTGAGCAGGTGTCATGCGTGTTCATTGGCCCCGCCGTGGCAGCGGCGGTGGCGGCCGATGGCCGGGCCTTCCTGCGCAATGTGCGGCACGGGCTTTACCTGGTGCCGCACAGTCTGAAGATCAATGTGGCCATCGGCTGTCCGGTTGATCCGGCCTTTGCGCTGGGCGGCGAGCGCACGAAAAATCCCTATGCCGAAAAACTGCAGCTGGCCCAACAAAACGGCGTGGCGGTGGACCAGAGCGTGTGGCAGTCTCTGGCCCGGTAAATCAACACGGGGTTACAGGTGAGCGGTCCTCTGGCGCATATCCGGGTGCTTGATCTGTCGCGGGTTCTGGCGGGGCCCTGGGCCAGTCAGATGCTGGCGGATTTCGGCGCCGAGGTCATCAAGATCGAAAAGCCGGGCGAAGGCGACGATACGCGCGGCTGGGGGCCGCCCTTTGTGACCAACGGCGACGGCACGCGCGGCGATGCCGCCTATTTCCAGGCGGCCAACCGCGGCAAGTCGAGTGTATGCATCGACATGGCCAGCGCCGAAGGCCAGGCGCTGATCCGCCAGCTGGCGGCGAAGTCCGATGTGGTGATCGAGAATTTCAAGGTGGGTGGCCTGAAGAAATACGGCCTCGACCATGACAGCCTGAAGGCGGTCAACCCGCGCCTCATCTATTGCTCCATCACCGGCTTTGGCCAGGATGGCCCCTATGCCCGGCGGGCGGGCTATGACTTCATGATCCAGGGCATGGGCGGCATCATGTCGATCACCGGCCAGCCGGATGGTGCACCCGGCGCTGAACCCATGAAGGTGGGGGTGGCCTTTGCCGACATCTTCACCGGGCTGCATGCGGTGATTGGCATTACCGCCGCGCTCTATCACCGCGAGCGCACCGGTCAGGGCCAGTATCTCGATCTGGCGCTGCTGGACTCGCAGGTGGCGGTGCTGGCCAATCAGGCGCTCAACTATCTGGTGGGCGGCACGGCGCCAACCCGGCTGGGCAATGCGCACCCCAACATCGTGCCCTATCAGACCTTCGCCACGGCCGACGGCTACATCATTGTGGCGGTGGGCAATGACCGGCAATTCCGTGAATTCTGCACGCTCATTGGCCGTGCCGATCTGGCGGAGGACGAGCGCTTTGCCAGCAACCGGGCGCGGGTGGAACACCGGGCAGAGCTGATCCCCCTGCTGCAGCCGCCCCTGAAAACCAGAAGCACGGCGGAGTGGGTGGCCAGGCTGGAGGCGGCGGCCATTCCCTGTGGCCCCATCAACCGGCTGGATGAGGTGTTTGCCGATGCACAGGTGAGGGCACGCGGCCTCAAGGTGGAACTGACGCGGGAGGACGGCGCGGTGGTGCCGGGGGTGGCCAATCCCATCCGTTTTTCGGAAACGCCGGTGGCCTATGCCAAGGCGCCGCCGCAACTGGGGGCGGATACCGAGCAGGTGCTGACGGCGGTGCTCGGCCTGTCACCGGATCAGATCAAGGCGCTGCGCGAGGACGGCACGGTGGCCTGACGAAAACGCCCCGCCGGTGAGGCGGGGCGCGCAACGGTCAAGCCAGATGCTGCGGATCAGCCGGGCATGCGGCCATTGGGCGTCATGCCGTCCACCACCTGGGGCAGAACCTGCGACAGACGCTTCAGCAATTCCTCGCGCGACAGGCCGGTCTGGGCGGCCAGGCCGTCGATGATGGAGGCATCAATGCCCTGCGACACCTGGGTTTCGGTCACGGGCTTGTTGGCGCCGGTGCCTACCCAGCTGTCAACCACATCACCAAGGCCCTTGGTGCGGAAGGATTCCACCAGATCACCCAGGCCGCCGGTTTGGGCGGGGGCCGAACCACCTGCCGGAGGGGCCGACAGGCCCTTGATGAAGTCACCAATCTTGTCGCGGTTCTGCCAGCCGGCCACTGCGGCCATGCCCAGAAGCGCCTTCAGCAGGGTTGATGTGTCTCTCGCCATGGTTTCACCTCCTGTGATGGCTCTCCAATATGGATAGGGCCAGCAGGCATTTCAAGCCGTTGCCGCCCGCCTGATTGTGGTGTTTACTGGCGCGCGGTTTCACAAGGGGGAACACATGGGAAGCATCATCTGGACCATCATCGTCGGGGCGGTTGTCGGCGCCATCGCCAAGGTCATCATGCCGGGCAGCAATGAACCGAAGGGCTTTGTGCTGACTTCCATTCTTGGCATTGTCGGTGCGTTGCTGGCCAATTTCATTGCCAACAATTTCGGCATTCTGGGCACCAGCGGCCTGTGGGGCATTCTCAGCGCGGTCATCGGGGCGATGATCGTGCTGTTCATCTATGGCAAGGTGGCAAAGCCGCAGGGCTGACCGGCCCTCCCACAGTTCGGCACTTCTTGTGGCCCGGCCCGTGCCGGGCCATTTGCGTTGGGGTGACTCTTTGTCTGTTTCCGCACCGCCGCAGGATTGGGAGACTGGCGGCACGGAGGAGCGGCCATGAATGACAAACAGGACCTGACCCAGGATCCCTCCCTGCCGGCGGCCCTGCGCCATGTGAACATCATGGCGCTGCATGCCATGACCTGGCTCAACGGCTTTGCCCATGTGGTGCTGGGTCTGGCGCTGGCGGCCTCGGTGCTGCTGTTCACCTGGCTGTTCATCAGCGATGTGTGGACCTCTCTCAGCCACGACAATCTCGCCCAGGGCTTTCTGCACGGCCTCGGCTCGCTCATGCTGCTGTGGACCGTGTCGGCGCTGATCACCGCCGAAATCCGCTACATGAAGGGGCATGCGCTGAATGTGGACACCTTCGTGGAGGTGGCCATTGTGGTCATCCTGCGCAAGCTCATCACCATGCCGGTGCAGTCCACCCTGCCGCCGCCACTGGAATTTCTCGAATGGGTGGGCTCGGCGGTGCTGCTGGGGGTCATGTATCTGATTGTGCGCTACGCACTCAGGCTGCGGGTGGACGACAGGGCCGACTGATGGGAAATCCGGCTGGTATGTCGTTTTCAGGCTATACGCCGTTTTTGAACCATTGCATAAGGGGCCATGGCCCGGCTCACCATCACCTATTGGCGTGACATTCCCTCGGCCCTCTCGGTGCGCGAGGGCAGGCGCGAGGAAAAGCGTCTGCTGCCGCCGCGCTTTCAGGAGGCCATTGACATGGCCGCCATGAAGGCGGGCGCCATCGGCACCGATGCTTATCTGGCGGCGTGGCGGCGGGGCGAGCCCAGCGAGGTGACGGGCGATCTGACGGCGGCGGCGGATGCCGCTGCGGCTGACATCGAATCCCGCTATGACGACGAAAAACTGAAGATAGTCACCGCCCAGGGAGGCACGGAAAACCCATGACCCACACCATCGTTGCCTCGGCCAAGCGCGAGCACATCATCGGCTTTGACAAGCCCTTCACGGTGATCGGCGAGCGCATCAACCCCACCGGCCGCAAGAAGCTGGCCGCCGAAATGCAGGCGGGCAATTTTGAGACCGTCATCAAGGATGCCGTGAGCCAGACGGCGGCGGGGGCGCACATCCTTGACGTCAATGCCGGGGTCACCGCCGTGAACCCCAACGAAACCGAGCCGCCGCTTCTTTGCCAGACGCTTGGCATTGTGCAGGCCCATTCCGATTTGCCCATCTGCATCGACTCATCCGTCACCGCCGCGCTGAAGGCGGCACTGGAAGTGACCAAGGGGCGGCCACTGGTCAATTCGGTGACCGGCGAGGAGGAAAAACTCGAAGCCATTCTGCCGCTCATTGCCAAATACAATGTGCCGGTGGTGGCCATCTCCAATGACGAGACCGGCATTTCCGAAGATCCCGACGTGCGCTTTGCAGTGGCCAAGAAGATTGTGGAACGGGCCGCCGACTTCGGTATCAAGCCGCATGACATTGTGGTTGATCCGCTGGTCATGCCCATCGGTGCCATGGGCACGGCGGGCCAGCAGGTGTTCCGTCTGGTGCGCCGCCTGCGCGAGGAGCTGAAGGTCAACACCACCTGCGGGGCCTCCAACATTTCCTTCGGCATGCCGAACCGCCGGGCGCTGACCGGCTATTTCCTGGCCATGGCGGCCAGTCACGGCATGACCAGCGCCATCATGAACCCGCTGCATGACGAAGACATGCACGCCATCTACGGCGCCAATGTGCTGAACGGCACCGATGCCCACTGCCGCTTCTGGACCAACCGCTTCCGCGACATGGCCCCGGCCCCCGCCGCGGCCGCCCTGCCCGGCGGCGAGGCTGCGCCCACGGCCGAGGAACTGGAAGCCCGGCGCAAGGCGCGCGAGGAGCGTCGGCGGCGGCGCTGACGCTTGTCAGCCTTCTGACCCCGCCCTATAGTTTTTATGCCGCACGAATGCGCCCTGCCACCCCATGGGTGGGCCGGTTCGCCTAGGACTGCGGTTGGGTTCGACTCCCATCTCATTCGGGTTGAAAAGGACGCGCGTTGCCGGCCTGGATTCAATTCCACCCGCAACTCAGGCATGCAGGTTAAAACCTCCCCTGCTCGCGGTGGCAGGCAGCGTGCGTTCATTCACTGGCGGGGAGGCCGTGATGGTAGTGCTTGTGGGTTTTGCGGTTCTGGCGCTGGTTGTCGCTGTGGCGGCATGGCTGGTCAGGCGGGTGAGCCGCGTCATCACCATCCATGACTATGAGGGGGCGCTTGAGTTCCGGGACGGCACGCTCATCGGGCTGCGCAATGCCGGACGCCATCGGCTGTGGGGCTCGCGCACCCGGCTGGAACCCCATGACCTGCGGCCTGACATGATCAGTGTGGCGGGCCAGGAAATCACCACTGCCGACCATATTGCCATCCGGGTTTCGCTGGTGGGCCAGTCACGGGTGGTTGATCTGGTGAAGGCCTTTCATGACAGGCGCGACAGCCAGCAGGATCTCTATGTGGCCCTGCAACTGGCCACGCGCGATGCGGTGGTGCGGCGCACGGTGGACGAGGTGTTGCAGCAGCGCGATGCCATTGCCCAGGAGGTGATGGCATCGGTGCAGCCGCAGGCCCAGGGGCTGGGGCTGGACGTTCTCAGCCTTGCGGTGCGTGATGTCACCCTGCCCGCTGATCTGAAGCGTGCCATGGCCGGGGTCCTTCAGGCCCAGAAGGAAAGCCAGCGCGAGCTGGAAAAGGCGCGCGGCGAACAGGCGGTACTGCGCAGTCTGGCCAATGCCGGGCGCCTGTTTGAAGGCAATCCCGGCCTGTTGCAGGCGCGGCTCATTCAGGCGCTGGAGCGGGGCGGCAACACGCTGGTCTTCGGTTCGGAGTTGATGCCGCCAAGCAAGCCGAAGACCGGTAAATCATGAGCGCGGCTGAACAGCAGACCATAACCGGTCGCTTCCGTGCGACGCACCGACTCGATTCCGCGATAAAAACTGCGCATGACTGAGCAAAAACCCCTCATCGTTTTCACCCCCTCCGGCAAGCGCGGACGCTTTGCCAGGGGCACCACGGTGCTGGCAGCGGCGCGGGCACTGGGTGTTGATGTCGATTCCGTTTGTGGCGGCCGGGCGATTTGCGGGCGCTGCCAGGTGATCCATGCGGTGGGGCAGTTTTCCAAGCACGGCATCACCTCGGAGGCCGCCAGCGCCACGCCGCGCAACGAGGTGGAAGACCGCTATGACCGGCTGCGCGGGCTGGCGCCCGCACGGCGGCTGTCGTGCCAGATGAAGATCGAGGGCGATCTGGTCATTGACGTGCCCGCCGAAAGCCAGGTGCATCGCCAGGTGGTGCGCAAGAGTGCGGAAGTGCGCGACATTGCCATGGATCCGGCCACGCGGGCCTGTTTCATCACGGTGGAAGAGCCGGACATGCACAAGCCTTCCTCCGATCTGGAGCGGGTGCTGGCGGCGCTGGAGGCGCAATGGGGCATTGCCGGAGCAACGGCTGACCTGCCGGTGCTGGCAGCCTTGCAGAAAACCCTGCGCAAGGGCAACTGGCAGGTGACCTGCGCGGTGAACACACGCAGCGGCGGGGCCCCGCGCATCACCGCCCTGTGGCCCGGATTCCACGACCGGCTTCTCGGTCTGGCGATTGATGTGGGGTCCACCACCATTGCCGCCCATCTGACCAGCCTGAGCGACGGCGCGGTGCTGGCGTCGGCGGGCATGATGAATCCGCAGATCCGCTTTGGCGAAGATCTGATGAGCCGGGTTTCCTATGTGATGATGAACCCCGGCGGCGAGCGCGAGATGACAAGCGCCGTGCGTGAGGCGCTCAACCGGCTGGCTGCCGAAGTGGCGAAGGAAGCCGATGTTCCGCTCACGGACATTGTGGAAGTGACGCTGGTGGGCAATCCGGTCATGCATCACCTGTTTCTGGGGCTGGACCCCACGGAACTGGGGGGCGCGCCCTTTGCGCTGGCCACGGGCCTGGCCAAGACGCTGCCGGCGCGTGAGCTGGACCTTGCCCTGGCGCCGGGGGCGCTGGCCTATGTGCTGCCGTGCATTGCGGGCCATGTGGGGGCGGACACGGCGGGCGTAGTGCTGTCGGAGGCGCCGCATGACAGTGACGATCTCATGCTGGTGGTGGATGTGGGCACCAATGCCGAGATTGTGCTGGGCAACCGCAAGCGCCTGCTGGCCTGTTCGTCGCCCACCGGGCCTGCCTTTGAGGGGGCGCAGATTTCCTCCGGCCAGCGGGCCGCACCGGGCGCCATCGAACGGGTGCGCATCAATGCCGACACGCTGGAGCCGCGCTTCAAGGTGATCGGCTCCGACCTGTGGTCGGATGAGCCGGGCTTTGAAGAGGCGGTGGCAGCCACCGGGGTGACCGGCATTTGCGGGTCCGGCATCATCGAGGTGGTGGCGGAAATGTTCCTTGCCGGCATCATCAATCAGGACGGGCTGGTGGACGGGGCGATGGCGGCGCGCAACCCGCGCATCGAGGCCGATGGCCGCACCTTCCGCTATGTGCTGCGCGAGGGGGCGCCGCGCATCACCGTCACGCAGAATGACATTCGCGCCATTCAACTGGCCAAGGCGGCGCTCTATGCGGGTGTGCGCCTGCTGATGGACCGGCTTGGCGTTGACCAGGTGGAGCGCATCCGTCTGGCCGGGGCCTTCGGCAGTCATATTGATGTTAAATATGCCATGGTGCTGGGGCTGATCCCCGATTGCGCGCTGGCGCAGGTGCGCTCGGCGGGCAATGCGGCGGGCACAGGGGCGCGCATTGCGCTTTTGAATGCGGCGGCGCGTGACGAGATCGAGCGCGTGGTGCGGAAGATTGAAAAGATCGAAACGGCGGTGGAGCCCAAGTTTCAGCAGCACTTTGTCGAGGCCATGGCCCTTCCCCACAAGACCGCCGTGTTCAGTGAATTGGCCAAGGTGGTGACGCTGCCCGCGCCCAAGGCCATGACCCCCACCGACGAGGGCGGCGGTGAACGGCGGCGGCGGCGGCGATGAGAACACTGTCTGCGGCCTTGGTGCTGGTTACGGCTCTGGCCACGCCGGCGCGGGCCGACATAAAGGGCTGCTATGAGCGCGTTTACAGTGCCGCGCATCTGCACAAGCATCGCGGCCAGAAGGTCACCATGATGCGGCTGCAGATCGGGCTGACCAAGGACATTGACTCCGCGCAGGCCGACAAACTGTGGGCTACTTTCCGCAACGGGCGCAGCCTTGCCACCTGGCCGCTGGAGTGCAGCGACAATCACCGCTGCTTTGTGGAGGGCGATGGCGGCTCCTTCCACATCGACGAGACGGCGGATGGCGTGAAGATCAGCAATGAGGGCTACATCCGCTTTGGCGATGATGAAGACTATATCGAAGTGCCCGATGACACCGAGCACCGGGTGTTTCTGCTGAAGCGCGTCGGCGCGGGTTGCAAATAGGCCCCGCACCCTCCCATGCTGCGCATGGGCACCAACCCTCTCCCCGCCGGCGGGGACAGGGCGATTACTGAAGATTTTTCGCAATCTCAGCGGCGAGGCGGGCGTTGTTCAGCACCAGGGCGATGTTGGCGGCCAGCGAACGGCCGGATGTGATCTCAGCAAGACGCTTGAGCAGGAAGGGCGTCACCTCCTTGCCGTGAATGCCGCTTTTTTCCGCCTCGTCAATCGCCCGTTCGATGACGGGGGCGATTTCACCCGCCGGGATTTCGGCCTTCTTCGGAATGGGGTTGGCCACCACCACGCCGCCCTTCAGCCCCATGGCCCATTTCGCCTGCATGAGGGCCGCCACTTCCGCCGCCGTGTTGCAGCGGATGGGCACAGGGTGGCCCGAGGCCCGCGAATAAAAGGCCGGAAAGTCATCGGTGCCGAAGCCCACCACGGGAACCCCCAGACTTTCCAAAACCTCCAGCGTCAATCCGAGATCAAGAATGGCCTTGGCACCCGCCGTCACCACGGCCACATTGCTTTCGGCGAATTCCTGCAGGTCGGCGGAAATGTCAAAGCTCTTGTCCGCGCCACGGTGGACGCCACCGATGCCGCCGGTGGCGAAAACCTGAATGCCCGCCATGGCGGCAATGCGCATGGTGGAGGCCACGGTGGTGGCCCCCATGAATTTTCGCGCCACCACGAAGGGCAGGTCACGCACCGAGACCTTGACGATCTGCGGCCCCTCCTCGGCGAAGCGCTGCAGAACCTGATCGCTCAGGCCGACACACAGGCGGCCCGCCACCACGGCGATGGTGGCAGGCGTGGCCCCGCCGTCGCGCACCGCCTGCTCCACCGCCTTTGCCATCTCCAGATTCTGCGGAAAGGGCATGCCATGGGCGATGATGGTGGATTCCAGCGCCACCACGGGGCGCTTGCCCTTCAGCGCGGCGGCCACTTCGGGCGCGAGATCAAGATACTGGTTCATGGCTCACTCATGGGTTGATTTCCGCCAGCTCATGCAGCCGGGCGGGGTTCAATTCGGGAAGGGTGGAACGGGGCGAGGCGAGCACCAGACCGGCGGCAGACTGGCCAAGGCGGGCGGCGTCAACATTGCTCAGTCCACGGATCAAACCATAGACCAGACCGGCCACGGCGGCGTCGCCTGCGCCGGTGACATCCACAACACCTGAGGCCGCAAGCGGCGGCAGGCTGATGCGGCCGGCGGCACTGGACACGACGGCGCCATCGGCCCCGCAATGGACCACCAGTTCCGCCAGTCCGCGCCCGTGAAGCTGCGCACAGGCGCGGGCCAGATCATCATTATGCGCAAGGGCGGCAAGCTGGGCGCGGTTGGGCGTGGCCAGCCGGATGGGATGGGCGGCGAGGGCCGCGACAAGCCGCGCCGCCTTGGCCACCGACACCGGCTCCACCAGCAGTTTCCCGCCATGATGACGGGCCAGATAAATCAATGTTGCCGCCGGACAGTTGCAGTCGGCAACGATGAGCTTCGCCTCGTCCAAAAGGGCCTGCGCGGGGGCCAGGCGATCCGGCGTCAGCGTGTCCATCAGGCGCATGTCATTGACGGCGGTGACCAGTTCGCCCCGGTCATCGAGCAGGGCCACATAGGAACCGCTGGGCAGGGCCGAGCGCAGGGCAAAGGTGAGGTCCACCTCGGCGGCGCGGGTTTCGGCGGCCAGCGCATCGGCGGCGGCGTCATTGCCGAAGACGGTGATGAGCGATGTGATGACGCCAAGGCGGGCGAGATTATGGGCGATGTTGCGGCCCACGCCGCCGGCCGTGAAGGCCACGGTGCCGGGATTGGAGGTGGCGGAAAGCGCGCCGGGGGGAAGGCTTGCCTTCACATCAAGATTGGCCCCGCCCACCACCACAACATCAGTCATGGCTGTGCTCCTGGCGGTTTTGGCGCGAATGCGGCGCGGCGTGCATTGAAAAATCAGGTCTCACCCGGCACAGTCTGCCACGGGCCCGCGCGCCCGGAAAGGTGAGACGTGTCGGAACACCCCATCATTGCGGCCCTGCGCCGCGAGAGCTTTGAACCGCTGGGCTGGTTTGCGCCCACGGCGGCGGACGGCGCCCCGGGGGGCTGCCGGTTCATGGTGCTCATCGGCAATGCGGGGCCTCTGCTGTTCCGGCGCTTTGGGCGCGAGCGGCAGGTGGGCGAGACGCTGGACCAGTGGACCGAGCGGGTGGTGACACCGCTGGCGGCAACGCTGGGGGCCAGGGCGGGCTTTCCCTTTGCCGCCCCGCCGCTGCCCTTTCTGTCCTGGGCGCGGGCGGCGGGGGCCGGGCATGTGTCACCCCTGGGTCTCAACATACACGCGCGCTTCGGCCTGTGGCATGCCTTCCGGGCGGTGCTGTTTTTTCCCGTGGCGCTGGACCTGCCGCCGCCGGGGGCGGGCGCGCACCCCTGTGAGGCGTGCCCAGGCAGGCCCTGTTTGTCCGCCTGTCCGGTGGCGGCGTTTTCGCCAGCGGGCTATGACGTGGCGGCCTGTGTTGACCATATTGCCAGTGCGGCGGGGCAGCTTTGCATGACCGGCGGCTGTCTGGCGCGGCGCGCCTGTCCGGTGGGCCGGGCCTTTACCTATGAGCCCGAGCAGATGCAGTTTCACATGCGCGCCTTTTTGAAGGCGCGTCAGGAGGCACCATGAAGAAGACCGGATCATGCCTGTGCGGGGCGGTAAAATATGAGGTGACGGGACCGCTGCGCCCGATCCTCGCCTGCCACTGCATTCAATGCCGCAAGCAAACCGGCCATTACCTGGCCGCCACGGCGGCGGCACTTTCCGACTTTGCCTTCACTGAAATGCGCGGGCTGAAATGGTATCGGTCAAGCCCGGCGGCCGAACGCGGCTTCTGCAAGGCGTGCGGCTCGGTGCTGTTCTGGAAGGGCGATGGCGCTGACCAGATTTCCATCACTGCCGGAAGCCTTGATGGGGAAACGGGACTGGCGCTTGATGGCCACATCTTCTGTGCCTTCAAGGGCGACTATTACCAGATCAGCGGCGGCGGCTATCAATGGCCCGAGGGCACGGAAGGTTGATCAGCCGGCGCTGTGCGCGGCCAGGAAATCCGCCAGTTCGCCATAGCCCGTGAAACGGTAGTCATAGGCAAGAGCCAATTTCGCCGCTGCCGCCCGGGCCGATTTTTCGAGCGCGGCGTCTTTTGTCTGAGCAAGGTAAATGAGGCGTGAATAATTGCCGAAGTAGTCGGGCAGCAATTCCGGATGACGGTCCAGCCCCAGCCCCTGCCACACCAGCCGGTCAAAATGCCGGACCAGATAATCGGTGAGGTAGAAGACGGTTGCCTCATCATCCAGCCGCCCGGCAAAGTCAGAAAGGCCGGAAAAGAAGGCATAGCAATGGGGGCCGCCGATGCGCTCCACCCCCTCCTCCGCCAGCATGACATCCAGCATGCCGCCGGTTCCGCAATCGCCATAGGCCACCGCGATGGTGCGATAATGTGGCCTTTCTTCACGGATGGCCTGGCGCAAGGCTGGCACAAGCTTGTCTGGCGTATTGTGCCATTTGGCCGGCAGGCAGCGCAGATCAAAGACGTGCCAGTGGTTCAGTTCGATGAGGGCAACGATCTCGCGGGCCAGAGCCCCACAGGCCAGGATCAGCACCTCCCCGCGCCCGGCGGAGAAGCGAAAACCCTGGGAGGGTTCGAGGTTGACCGTTGTCACGCCAGCGTGCTCCTCAGTTTACGGATCATTAAAATTGCCGCCAATTTCTTAAACAGCCGCTAGCCCTGTTTCAGGAACACCTGTTTGGAGCTTATCTGGCCATGGCGATTTTAGGTCTCATTAATGTTTGAATTCTAGTGTGGGTGATGTTCAAGGACGGCGGCACATCAAGGCGCGGTCAGATTGAACAGGTGCTGTAAATATTGGAGAGTTACATGAAGAAGTTCCTCGTTGATGAATCCGGTGCGACCGCTATCGAATATGGCCTGATCGCTGCCGCCACCGGCCTCGCCCTGGTCATGGTCATGCCGACCATCAAGAACCGTCTGAGCGACACGTTCAACAACATTGCCAACAACCTGGACTAATCGTCCCGGTCGGTGCAACGCCCCCCTCGCAAGAGGGGGGCGTTTTCATTTGTGCAATGCCCTAAGGCACGTCAAGACAATTGGTTGTGCTTGCGCGCCATGAAGGCCTTGGCGGTTTCCACCGCCACTGCGGCATCGCGGCAATAGGCATCGGCGCCGATGGCCTTGGCGAACTCCTCGTTCAGCGGCGCACCCCCCACCAGAACCACCTGATCGTCGCGGCGGCCCTTTTCCTTCAGCGTGTCGATGACCACCTTCATATAGGGCATGGTGGTGGTGAGCAGAGCTGACATGCCGAGAATGTCGGGCTTGTGGGTGTCGAGCGCCTCAAGATATTTTTCGACCGGGTTGTTGATGCCGAGGTCGATGACTTCAAAGCCTGCGCCTTCCATCATCATGCCCACGAGATTCTTGCCGATGTCGTGAATGTCGCCCTTGACGGTGCCAATCACCATTTTGCCCAGGCGGGGTGCACCCGTGGCAATGAGGAGCGGGCGCAGAATGGTCATGCCCGCCTTCATGGAATTGGCGGCGAGCAGCACTTCGGGCACAAACAGAATGCCATCCCGGAAATCGACACCGACAATGCGCATGCCCTCGACCAGCGCCTCGGTCAGCACCTTGTAGGGCGGCCAGCCCCGTTTCAGGAGAATGTGGACGGCCTGCTCCACTTCCTCCTTCATGCCGTCGTACAGATCGTCATGGACCTGCTGGACCAGTTCCTCGTCGTTCAGGGAGTTGAGGTCCAGTTCGCCTTCATCGCTCATTGCCGGTCTCCGGTTGTTTCAGCCATGATAGACGGGTTTGGCGCAGGTGGCCAAGGCTTGGCGACGACAATTGTTCCCGGAAATACGACCGTTGAGTGCCGGCAAAAGCCTGATTATGGTAGCGCTCCCCCCTGACCGGAGTTGCCATGAAACCGCTTGCTATTGCCCATGTCCGCAGCCAGTTTCCGGCCCTGTCGCTGGCCGATGAGGGCCGCGCCCGCGTCTATCTCGACAATCCGGCGGGAACCCAGGTGCCGCAGCAGGTGGTGACGCGCATGACCGGGGCCCTCAGCGGCATCAACGCCAACCACGGCGGCCTGTTCCGCACCAGTGTTGCGGCGGATGCGCTGGATGCCGAAGTTCATCAGGCGCTGGCCGATTTCTACAATGCCGCCTCGGCCGACGAGATTGCCGTGGGCCAGAACATGACGACGCTGACCTTTGCCTTTTCGCGCGGGCTGGGACGGCGCTTTCAGCCGGGTGATGAAATCGTGCTGTCGCGCATGGACCATGATGCCAATGTGTCGCCCTGGCTGCTGATGGCCAAGGACCGCGGCCTCAGGGTGCGCTGGATGGATTTCGATCCCGAAACCTATGAGTTTCCCGACGATGCGCTGGAGCGCGTGCTGTCGGCGGAGACGCGGCTGGTGGCACTGGGCTATGCCTCCAACTGCACCGGCACGGTGAATGAGGTGAAGCGCTTTGCGGCGCAGGCCAGGCAGGCGGGTGCGCTGGTCTATGTGGATGCGGTGCAGTTTGCCCCCCACGGCGCCATCGACGTGCAGGATCTGGGCGCGGATGTGGTGGTGTCATCGTCCTACAAGTGGTTTGGCCCGCATATGGGCATGCTGTGGGGGCGGCGGGCGCTGCTCGAAGATACCTTTGCCTACAAGGTGCGGCCCGCCGGCAATGAGCCGGGCCACAAGTTTGAAACCGGCACCGGCTCGATTGAGGGCAAGGCCGGGGTGCTGGGGGCGATTGAATATCTGGAGCAGTTCGGCCGCGGCGCCACGCGGCGCGAAAGGCTGGTGAGCGCCTGGGGCGTGCTGGCCGATTATGAGCGCAGGCTGACCCAGCGTCTCATTGACGGGCTTGTGCCGGTGAAGGGCCTGACCGTGCGCGGCATCACCTCGGCCAATGCCGGTCACCGCCGCGTGCCCACCGTGTCCTTCACGGTGGAGGGCCGCCACCCGGATGATCTGGCCCGGCATTTCGCGGGCGACAACATCTTCGTCTGGTCGGGGCATAACTATGCCATAGAACCCATTGCGCGCATGGGCCTGACCGAACGGGGCGGCGTGCTGCGGGTGGGTCTGGCGCATTACAACACCGAGGCCGAGGTCGATCAGTTCCTTGCCTCGCTGGCCCGCGCCCTCAAGAGCTGATCATCCGGCGCAGGGTTTCCACCGTGTCGGCCTCGGCGGCGGGCTTGTCCCAGCGGATGCGGGCGATGCGCGGAAAGCGCATGGCGATGCCGCTCTTGTGGCGGGATGATGTCTGGATGCCGTCAAAGGCCACTTCCAGAACCAGTTTCGGCTCGACGCTGCGCACCGGGCCAAAGCGCTCGATGGTGTGGGCGCGGACGAATTTGTCGAGGCGCAGCAATTCCGCATCGGTGAAGCCGGAATAGGCCTTGCCCACGGGCACAAGGTGGCGGCCCTCGCCCTCGCCCTGCCAGCAGGCAAAGGTGAAATCGGAATAAAAGGACGAGCGCTTGCCGGAGCCGCGCTGGGCATAGACCAGCACGCAATCGGCGGTGAGTGCCGCCCGCTTCCACTTGAACCAGTGGCCCTTGGGGCGGCCCGCCAGATAGGGGCTGTCCTTGCGCTTCAGCATCAGCCCTTCAATGCCCTCGTCACGGGTTGCCTGCCAGGTGGCGCGCAACTCTTCCTTGCTGGCAAAGGTGAGCACGGGCGACAGATCGCAGTGGCGCGGGCGCACGCGGGCAAACCAGTCCTCCAGCCGGTCGCGGCGCGCCACAAGGGGCAGCGCGCGCAGATCCTCACCCTCGATATCCAGGGCATCATAGAGGCGCAGGTGGGCGGGATATTTCTGCATCATGGCGGTGCTTGGCGCCTTGCGGTTCAGGCGCTGCTGCAGGTCGGCGAAGGGGGCGACATGACCCTGTCGCAGCACCAGCAGTTCGCCATCCACGGTGGCGTGGTGGGGAAAGGCATGGGCAAGGTCGGGGAAGCTTGCGGTAATGTCCTCGGCCCCGCGCGAGAAGATGCGGGTGTCACCCCGGCCACCGGCCATCTGCACGCGGATGCCGTCCCATTTCCATTCATAGGAAAAATCATCGAGCACCAGGGTGTCGAAATCCGCTGCCTCCAGCGGCACCGACAGCATGATGGGCTTGAACACCGGCGCTTCCGAGACGGGGAGATGGTCGCGCCGACCCTCAAGCCAGTCAAACAGCTCGGCATAGGGCGGTGTCTGGCCGTGCCATTTCTCCTCGATCTCCTCCACCTCGCGGCCAAAGGCTTCGGCCAGCGCCGTCTTGGCCAGCCGCGCCGACACGCCGACGCGGAGCGCACCACCCAGAAATTTCAGCAGCGCCCAGCGCCCCACCGCATCCAGCCGGTTGAGCCAGCCGGCCAGCGCCTCGGCATATTTTGCCTTGGGCAGCGTGGCGAGCGTCTGCACCACGTCGGACAGGAGCGGCGGATCGGGCGCGGCGGCGGTGGGCCAGATGAGCGCCAGGGTTTCTGCCGTGTCGCCGACATAGTCACGCGACAGGCGAAACAGTTCGGGGTCAAAGCGGCCCGCGGCCAGTTCAGTGATGACGCGCCGGACGGGGAAGGACACCGCAAGCCCGTCGGTGAGGGCGGCCAGACCGTAGCCGCGTTCCGGGTCCGGTGTGTTCTGGAAATAGTGGCGCATGAGGGTGAGCTTGCCGAGACGCGACGGCGTATAGGTGAGACGGTCGAGGAGCATGGCAAAGTTTTTCATTCGCCTTCGTCCTCCAGCCCCACCAGATTCAGCGCGCGGGCGGCAAGGCCCATGCTGGTGGCGGCATGGACCAGCGCCTCCTCGCGCCCGTGCGTCACCCAGATGTCGCTGGCCCCGGTGTCGGTGATGGTCTGAAGCAGTTCCGGCCAGTCGGCATGGTCGGAAATGATGAGCGGCAGTTCCACACCGCGCTGGCGCGCCCGGCCGCGCACCCGCATCCAGCCCGAGGCAAAGCCAATGAGCGGATCGGCAAAGCGGCGCGACCAGCGGTCGCCCAGGGCCGAGGGCGGGCACAGCACAATCTCACCGGCCAGATTTTCTCTGCTGTCCGCCACCGACGGCACGGGGCCAAGGTCAATGCCGCGGCCGATGTAATAATCGGTGACAGAGCGCAGCGCACCGTGCAGCCAGACGGGCCGGTCATAACCCGCCTGCCGCAACAGGGCGATGAGGCGCTGGCACTTGCCCAGACCATAGACGCCGATCTGGTGGGTGCGCTCCGGGAAGTCGGCGAGCGAGGCGAGAAGTTTTGCGATCTCCTGTTCCGGCGCGGGATGGGTGAAGACAGGCAGGCCGAAGGTGGCCTCGGTAACAAAGACGGTGCAGCGCGCCACCTCAAAGGAGTCGCAGGTGGGGTCAGCGGCGCGCTTGTAGTCGCCGGACACCACGGCGCGCTGGCCCTGATACTCCATGACCACCTGGGCGGAGCCGAGGAGATGACCCGCCGGAACCAGGGTCAGCGTGACGTCCCCCACCGTCAGCGGCTGGCGATAGGGCAAGGGCTGCGGGCTGCGGGGTGCACCTTCACCCAGGCGCAGGCGCATGATGGCGAGCGTGTCCGCGGTGGCAAGCGCGGCACCATGGCCGGAACGGGCATGATCGGAATGGGCATGGGTGATGACGGCGCGGGAGACGGGCTGGGCCGGGTCAATGAAGAAGTCACCGGGAACACAATAAAGTCCCTGTGGCAGCGGCTTCAGCCATGCGGCAACGGGTTTCGCCATGGGCCGAAGATGGGGGCAAGCCCCCCTGCCCGCAAGGCGTTTCAGCGGCTGGCGTTGTGCCGCCCTACCAGCTCCAGCCCAGGGAAGCCGAAATGCTCAGCGATTCCCGGCCACCCTTTTTCAGGGGGGCGCGGTAATCAAGCTGGCTGCCGACACTGAGACCGGCAGCCGCCGGGGTGATGGCAATGCCGCTGGTGAGCAGCAAGGCCGATCCGCCATCGCCGCCAAAGCCCAGATTGTTGCCGTTGATGACGGCTGCGCCATCATCCAGGAATTCATGGACCAGGCTGGCCCCGGCATTGATGCGGGCATGGCTGCCGGTGTCGGCATTCACATGGTCATATTCCAGCGCCACACCGGCACGGCCTTCCAGACTGTCGGTGTTGCTGAAGGCGTAGGTGGTTCCGGCGGAGTCGGTGAAGGCGCCGATGTCGGTGTTCTGATAGACCAGCTGGGCCTGCGGAACGAGGCTCCACCGGCCGGACAGGCCAAAGCGGTAGCCGGCCTCCAGCGAGGCGGCCCAGGTGTCGGCATCGGTGGTGCCAACGGCCCCGGTGGCCGTGGCCACGTCCACATCATGGGCGGTGTAAAGACCGAGCACATCGGCATAAAAGCCGCCGGCACCGAGCCAGCTCAGGCTGGCGCCCGCGCCATAGCCGGTGGCGTCCAGATTGCCCACCACGCCAACGGCGTCAGAGATGGTGCTGTCACTGCTCTGATAATGGCCGAACAGCGAGGCGACAAGCCGGCCGCGGGCCGAGTCGGCCAGAACCGTGCCCGCACCGCCCTGAAGGAAATACAGGTTCTCGTCATATTCTGCGGTGCCGGGCACAAACAGGTTGACCACGTCGCCCTTGCCCTTGGCGCCACCGACCGAGGTGCGCAGCCAGAAACCGCCCTTGCCGCCTGCGGCATAGGGGTTGGCGACATCGGCAGCGGGCGCCATGCCGCCCGACCACATGGCGTTCTTGCGGCTTTCCAGGCTGCCGACCAGGCTGCGCACGTCGCCCGAGACAACGTTGGAAAGTGTGGTGCCGGTATAGGCCTGGTTGATGGGATCAACGGTGAGGATGAGCGACCAGGCGTTGAGCGTCAGATAGTCGGCGCCCACTGCATCAGTAAAGGTCAGGGTCCAGGTGCCATCTGGCAGGGAACCATCAAAGGCCGCGAGACTGCCCTGCGGGCGATAGGTGCCGGGCACGGTGGAGCCGACCGGTGTGGCGGCCTCATCATCGAAGACATAGGTGCCGTTGGGATCGCTGGAGCCGCCGACGTGGCTAAACAGATAGACCGTCTGCCCGGCAGGCGAATGCACATAGGCATAGGTGTCGCCCCACCAGGTGTGATGGAAGGTGACGGACACATTGACATCGGTGACCATGCCCAGGCCGGGCGGCACAATGACCGAGGAGATGCGGGTGCAAAGGTCGCAGCCGGGATAATTTGGAGTGGCCGTGAAGGTGAAGGTTTGTGCCGCCGCCGCCGATGCGCCGAGAACAAGTGCCGCAGACATGGTCGCGCTGCGCAGCGCGCGCGGAAAGTAAGCCAGACTCATCGCCGTCCCCTATGCGCCCCCGCGTTAACGGAACATTAAGGTCAGGGCCTTGCCAGCGTCAACGGATAATGTGGGGTTGTGACGTGTTGTGAGAGGAAAGTCGCAGAAAAATGCGTGAATTTCAGCCACACAACTTAGATTTACTGCCCAATTGGCAGGGAACCTCGTCACCACTTGTTACGGTTATGCCCGTCTGCTGCCTGCCACCGTCCTGAGGGGGCAGCCTGCGACCGCGAAGGGGCCAGCGTTTCAGTGCCTGCGGCGGTCGCGCCGGGGGGCGTTGGCGGCGGCGTCAATGCCCTTGGCGAGATCGGAAACGGGGCCGAGTTTCTTTTCGATCAGTTCAATGCTCGGCGTCTCGCCCTTGTGGTGGGCGTCAAGCGCGCGCCGCATGGCGGCCAGATGTTCGGGGCTGGTGCCGCAGCAGCCGCCGATGATCTTCGCCCCGGCGTCAAGGGCGATGCGGGCATAATCGGCCATCAGTTCCGGCGTGCCGGAATAGTGGATGTGGCCATCCTTGTATTGCGGCACGCCGCAATTGCCCTTGGCAACGATGGCGGCTTCGGGCCGGGCTGCATGAATGCCCATGACGGTGGCCACCAGTTCCGAGGCTCCCACCCCGCAATTGGCGCCAATGGCGGCGGGGGCAACGGGCAGAGCCTCGGTGAGGGCGCCAAAGGCCTTGGGCGTGATGCCCATCATGGTGCGGCCATTGGTATCAAAGCTCATGGTGGTGACCATGGGCAGGCCGGCGCGGGCAGCGCCCTCCACGGCGGCGCGCAGTTCCTCTTCCGACGACAGGGTTTCGATCCACAGCACATCAACGCCGCCTTCCTTCAGGGCGGCGGCCTGTTCGGCGAAGGCCTCCACGCCATCGGCATGGGAGAGGGTTCCCACCGGTTCAAAGATCTCGCCTGTGGGGCCCATGGAGCCCGCCACATAGACGGGGCGGCCTGCGGCGTCGGCCTCGGCGCGGGCGTTCTTCACTGCCGCCATGTTCAGCTCGTGCACCCGGCCCTGCGCATTATGCAGCTTCAGGCGGTGGCGGTTGCAGCCGAAGGTGTTGGTGAGGATGATGTCGGCCCCGGCCGCGATGAACTGGCGGTGCAGGCTGCGCACCCGGTCGGGGTGTTCGAGGTTCCACATTTCCGGCGCGTCGCCAGAGACCAGGCCCATCTGGAAATAATTGGTGCCGGTGGCGCCATCGGCCAAAAGCCAGGGGCGGGTGGCAAGGGCTTCGGTGAAGGACGGGCGGGTCATCGGGGCCTCCGGGAAAACGACATAAACTTATCTTTATATGCAAGGCGCTGTCTTTGCCAAGGGCGACGTTACACGGTTGGCCGCGACAGGAACAGGGCGCGCTCCAGCCACACCGCCAGCAGCAGCACCGGCGCCAGCAGCACAGACGTCCACGGGGTGAGGAACCAGCCCGCCAGCAGGAAGCCCGCCAGCAGCAACAGAATCAGCACGAGATTGCGCTGTTTGGCCAGGGCTGCCGGGGCCTGCCGCCAGCGCCGCCAGGTCAACCCGGCCAATATCGCCAGCAGGGGTGCGGCCAGCACCACCTGAAACCACGGAAAGCGGCCATGGATGGTGGACACCGCCATGAGCAGGCCGAGGCCGGTCATCAGCCCGGCGCTGGTGAAGTGGGCAATGTCGAGGGCGCGGCGGCTTCCCGCAAAAATCAATCCGGTGAGCAGCACCAGCGCAGCACCGAGGACGAAGATGAGCAGACCGAGGGGCAGGATGAGATGGGGGGAGCCGCCCTTGCCCGACCATTCCTGCACATAGAGAATGCCCGCCACCAGGGCTGACAGCACGGCAAAGCGCATGAAGCGGGTGGCCCTTCCCGGTGGCCAGCCCAGCAGCATGGCCTGATCGACGGTGCACACGTCCCCCACACAGGCCGGACAGGGCGTGAGGCTGAGGCCCACTGCCGTCAGCAGCAGGGCAATGGTTCCGCAGCTGTTGGCGAAGGCGGCGGTGGAGGCCACGCCATGGGCCGCACCCACCAGGCCGATGAAGGTCAGCATGCCCTGCCCCGCACCGCCCAGCACGGTGGCGGCAACGGCGGGTGCATTCAGCGAACGGGTGGTGAGCATAGCCATTCCTGCTAACAATCCAGTATTTCAATTTCTTGTTTTATCCGAGACTTTATCCGGCACAAAGCGGGTTTCGGTGGGGATTACTTGAAATTTCCGCGCTCTACCGCTATGCAGCAGACATGGATATCGCCGAACTTCAGGACAATGCAACGGCGGCCAGCGACCTTCTGAAGGTGATGGCCAATGAAAGCCGGCTGCTGATTCTCTGCAATCTCATCGGTGGCGAAAAGTCGGTGAACGAGCTGGAAAGTCTGGTGGGCCTGCGCCAGTCCGCCCTGTCGCAGCATCTGGCTGTGCTGCGCCGCGAGCGGCTGGTGAAAACCCGGCGCGAAGCCCAGTTCATCTATTACTCACTCGACAGCCATGAGGCCAAGACCATCATGGCCGCCCTGCACCAGGTGTTCTGCCAGCACAAGCCGGCCTGCGGCTGACGGCTTCCCTTAAGACCAGTTTGGACCTATATGGGACCAGTTGCCCGGCCCGTCGCCGGGCATTGGAGTTTCCATGCGCGACTGGCTGGTTCATATCAAACGCAGCGATCACTTCAGTCTGCAGACGCAGATTCGCGAGGCGCTGGTGGCGGCCATTCTCGACCGCCAGCTTGACCGCGAGGAACCCATTCCCTCAACCCGCAAGATGGCCAAATCGCTGGGTGTGTCGCGCAATACGGTGGTGCTGGCCTATCAGGGCCTTCTGGATGACGGCTATCTCGTGGCGCGGGAGCGGTCCGGCTATTATGTCTCCGACAAGGCGCTGGAAGGGGTGCCCGCCCCGCGCAAGGCGAAGCCCGCCGCCGCCGCCCCGCAGCTGCCCGGTCTGGACTGGGCACGGCGGCTGAAAACCCATGTTGCCGCCAAGCCGGTGCCCGACAAGCCGTCGGACTGGCAGTCCTATCCCTATCCCTTTCTCTATGGCCAGGTGGACCACACGCTGTTTCCCCTGGCCGAGTGGCGCGACTGCGCCCGCCAGGCCCTGTCGAAGAAATGGATCGGCGCCTGGACCAATGACACCTGGGCGCTGGATGACCCGCTGCTGGTGGAACAGATCCGCCGCCGCATTCTGCCGCGCCGGGGCATCATGGCCAATGACAGCGAAATCCTCATCACGCTGGGGGCCCAGCAGGGGCTTCATCTGCTGGCCGAACTGCTGGTGGACGCTGGCACGCGGGTGGCCATCGAGGAGCCGGGCTATCCCGATGCACGCAACATCTTTGGTCAGAACACGGATCATCTGGTGCTGGTGAAGGTGGATGAAAAGGGCCTGCCGCCCGATCCGGCACTGGACAGCGCCGACATCATCTATGTGACGCCGAGCCACCAGTTTCCCACCACCGTCACCATGCCGCTGGAACGGCGGCTGGAGCTCTTGCGTCAGGCGAGCCGGGCCAATGCCGTCATCATCGAGGATGATTACGAGTTCGAGACCAATTATGTGAACGAGCCGTGCCCGGCGCTGAAGTCGCTCGATGACGAGGGCCGCGTCATCTATGTCGGCTCCTTTTCCAAGACGCTGTTTCCGGGCCTGCGGCTCGGTTTCATGGTGGGGCCGGAGGCGCTCATTGCCGAAGCCCGCGCCCTCAGGCGGCTGATGGTGCGCCACGCCCCCAACAACAACCAGCGCATGGCGGCCCTGTTCCTCTCCCTCGGCCACCACGACATGCTGATCCGCCGCCTGCACCGGGCCTATCGCGAGCGCTGGGAGATCATGGGCCGGGCGCTGGAAACGCACCTGCCCAATTCCTCGCGCATTCCCTCCTTCGGCGGCACCAGCTTCTGGGTGAGGGGGCCGGCGGGACTGGACAGCGGCGCGCTGGCGCGGGCGGCGCGCGACAAGGGCATACTGATCGAGCCGGGACAGATCTATTTCGGCGGCACGGAACGGCCCAGCCATTATTTCCGCCTGGCCTTTTCCTCCATCAACGAAAGCAAGATCGAAGCCGGGATCCAGCTTCTGGCCGAAACCATCCGCGCCGGTGGCGCATGAGCCACGCCCATGACAATCGCGGCCGCGCCGTTCTGGCGGTGCTGGGGGGGGTTGGCGTTGCCTCCATCCAGGACGCGGTGATGAAGTCCTTCTCCGGCCTCTATCCGGCCTATGAGGCGGTGATCCTGCGCGGCCTTTCGGCCGCTCTGGTGCTGGCGCTGTGGCTGTGGATCAGCGGCCAGTGGCGCAGCCTGCGCACGCCTCACCTTGCTCTGGTGCTGGCGCGCTCGCTCATCATGTGCAGCGCCTATTTCTCCTACATCATGGCGCTGGCGGTGCTGCCCATGGCCAATGCCGTGTCGATCTACTTCACCATGCCCTTCTTTGTGGCCGCGCTGGCCGGGTATTTTCTCGGTGAAACGGTGCGTGCCCACCGCTGGCTGGCCATCATCATCGGCTTTTCCGGCGTGCTGCTGATGCTGCGACCGCAACGGGGCGGCATCGAGCCTGCGGCCCTCATGGCCTTCTATTCCGCCTTCGGCTATGCGGTCAGCCAGATGATGGGACGCCACCTGTCGCGCCGGGTGCATCCCGCCATCATCGCCAACTGGCAGAACACGGTCTATCTGGCGGTGGCGCTGGTCATGGCGGGGCTGGTCATGGCGCTGGGCAGCCCGGAGACCAGCAACAAGTCACTGGCCTTTCTGACCCGCGCCTGGGTCACTCCCACGGCCTTTGATCTGGCGCTCATGCTGTTCATGGGGGTGCTGGCGGGGCTGGGCATCATGTTCTTCATCACCGCCTATCGCTCGGCGGAGGCCAGCTTTGTGGCGCCCTTTGAATATTCCGGCATGATCTGGGCGCTGCTGTTTGGCGTCGGCCTGTTTGGCGACTATCCCGACCGGCGCATGCTGATGGGCGCGGCGCTGATCATCGGGGCCGGGCTGTTCATGGTGTGGCGCGACCAGCGGCGGCCCCAGGCCGCCACCCCTCAGGCCACGGGATAACCGCTCCAGGCCTTGACGGTGCGCAGGGCAAGGCCGGAGTGGATGCGCTGCAGACCGGGCAGACGCGCCAGCATGTGACGGTGAATGCGTTCATAGTCGGCCACATCCAGCGCCACCACCCGCAGCAGATAGTCATACTGGCCGCTCATCAGGTGGCATTCGAGAATTTCCGGAATGCGCTGCACGGCACGTTCAAATTTCTCGAAGGCTTCCTCGGTCTGGGCGGTGAGCGACACTTCGACGAAGAATTCATTGGCAAGACCGAGGGCGGCACGGCTGAGATTGGCGGCATAGGAGAGGATCACTCCCTCCTCCTCCAGCTGTTTCACACGGCGGTGACAGGAGGAGGCGGAAAGACCCGCCTTCTGGGCCAGATCGGCCAGGGGCAGGCGCGCGTCACGCTGCAGTTCGCGCAGGATGATTTTACCGGCTTTATCGATATTTCGGGATTTCATTCCGACATTTAATATCATATCGGGAAATAATTTCAATTGCTGCGCTGCTTCGACCCGTGAATGAAAACCCGTTGCGGCCAAGGCGCGATATTCTCCGCCCACCATAACGGAGGAAACCATGCTCATCGGCGTGCCGAAGGAAATCAAGAATCACGAATATCGGGTTGGTCTGACACCGCTGTCGGTGCGCGAGATGGTGCGCAGCGGCCACGCGGTGTGGGTGGAGACGAAGGCCGGTGACGGCATTGGCGCGGCAGACGGAGACTATGTGAAGGCCGGGGCCAAGATCATCCCCACCGCTGCCGAGGTGTTTGCCAAGGCCGACATGATCGTCAAGGTGAAGGAGCCGCAGGCCAAGGAACGCGCCATGCTGCGCGAGGGCCAGATTCTCTACACCTATCTGCATCTTGCCCCCGACCCGGAGCAGACCAGGGATCTGGTGAAGTCGGGCGCCATCTGCATTGCCTATGAAACGGTGACCAATGCGCGCGGCGGCCTGCCGCTGCTGGCGCCCATGAGCCAGGTGGCCGGGCGCATGTCGGTGCAGTCTGGCGCGCATTGTCTGGAAAAGGCCCAGGGCGGGCGCGGCGTGCTGCTGGGCGGCGTGCCGGGCGTGGCCAAGGGCAAGGTCGTGGTGCTGGGCGGCGGCGTGGTGGGCACCAATGCGGCTGCCATGGCGCTGGGCCTCGGGGCTGATGTCACCATCATCGAAAAGTCCACTGACCGCATGGAAGAACTGGTGGCGCGTTTCGGCACCGGCGTCAAAACCCTCTATTCCACCCAGGGCACCATCGAGGACGAATGCGCCGAGGCCGATCTGGTCATTGGCGGCGTGCTCATTCCCGGTGCGGCCGCTCCCAAGCTCATCACCAAGGCCATGCTGAAGGACTGGAAGCCCGGTTCCGTGCTGGTGGACGTGGCCATTGATCAGGGCGGCTGCGCCGAAACCTCGCGCGCCACCACCCATGCCGAACCCACCTATGTGGTGGACAATGTCATTCACTATTGCGTGGCCAACATGCCGGGCGGGGTGGCGCGCACCTCCACCTTCGCGCTCAACAATGCCACCCTGCCCTTTGGTCTGGCCATTGCCAACAAGGGCTGGAAGCAGGCGCTGAAGGATGACGCGCATCTGAAGAACGGCCTCAACGTCGCCTTCGGCAAGGTAACCTACAAGGCGGTGGCCGACGATCTCGACTACACTTATGTGGCGGCTGACACGCTGCTCTGAGCGCCGCTCCATGATGATCAGGCCCGGCCTTTGCGCCGGGCTTTTTCATACGCGATGGCGGCCGAGCAACCGATAGACAAGATCACGCGCCGTGCTGCGGGTTTTGCGATAGGCCTTTTCCGCCGCCACCGTGGCGGCAAAGCGGGCCGCCGAAACACTGGCCGGGGCGACCATGACATCGGCCATGGCAATGCGGTCCCGCCAGAAATTGTCCACCATGGGATGGCCGGGAATGGCGCAGCTGTCGGCGATTTTCAGTCCCGGTTCGGCAAGACAGCCCGCCGTGCTGTCCAGCATCAACAGAATGCCGGGCGACAGGCGGGCCAGTGATTCGTCATAGGCGATTTTCACCATCCACAGCCGGTCGCGCTCATGGATGGCCCAGGTGCTGGCGACGGTGCGGCCATCCCGGCGGATGCGCCAGAAGCGGAGATGACCGGCGGCGTGCAGGCTGCGGGTGGCTTCGACAAAGGCGGTGCGGGCGGCCGCATTGCGCGCCAGGGCGGTGCCGCGCCTGCCCTTCCAGCCGGCGTCCTCCAGCGCGAGAAAATCCTCGATCCAGGCCGTGCAGTCGGTGTCCGCCGTGAGGGTTTCGAAGCTGACGCTCTGTGCTCCCTCGCCCAGCTTTTCGCGGTTGCGTCGGAAGCGGCCCCGGCGCTTGCTGTCGAAGTTGGTCCTGAGCCAATCGTCAAAGCTGCCATGGGGGCGCAGGGCCCCGCGCTGCCACTGATCAATGACGGCAAAATGGCCAGCCTGCTCGCGCACCAGTGCATAGAGCGGGTCATCGGCGGGCAAGTCGTGCAGCAGCAGCGGCTGGTTCAGGCCGGAAAGCAGGGCCGCCAAGGCCTCCGGCCGGTCGCGGTCCACAACCGGCGCCCCTGAGCCGCCGAGATCGGTGCGCAGGGTTTCCATGAGGGGAAGTGGCAGGCGGCGCTTCCTGACCGGCAGGGCGGCCAGCAGGCGCCCTTCCTCTGCCACGGCAGCCACGCTGCCGCCGAGATGGCGGGTGACAGCGCTGATCCAGCCGGGGCTGTTGAAACCGGTGGCCTCCAGGGCGCGGGCATTCAGGGCCTCATAGGCCGGAAGCCATGGCTCCAGCCCTGCCCGGTCCAGCCTGTGAAAGGTCATCGCTGCCACTGTCACCCCCTCGCGTGGGGATTGTAGCGGGAAAATGCCAATGGCGGGTGAACGACAGCCCGGCGCGGTAAACAGCAACACAAAACCGGCCCAGAGGGCCGGTTTTCAGGACTTCACGGGCGCACTCAGGCGTCGGTCTTGACGGTCAGAACCTGACGGCCCTTGTACATGCCGGTCTTGAGATCGATGTGATGCGGACGGCGCAGTTCGCCCGACTTCTGGTCTTCCACCCAGGTCACGATCTGCATCTTCTGGCCGCCGCGGCGCATGCCGATGCGGCTCTTGGACATTTTCTTGCGTGGAACGGCCATTTCGAACCTCTACTGGAATTTGGACACGAAAAAGCGCAAGGGCCCGGGGCCCCGGCGCGTTCAGTTGGGCGGCTTATAGCCAAGGCTTGCGGTCAAGGCAAGTGAGATAGGGGGCCATGGCGCTCATCCGGTGCTGGATGACCGAAGCCAGCAGATTGACCCGGCGGGAGGGTTTTCCGGCCTTGCGCTTGAAGGGATTGGGCAAAACGGCGGCCAGAAGCGCGGCCTCGCGCCGGGTGAGGGTCTTGGCCGATTTGTGGAAATGGTAGCGGGCGGCGGCCTCGGCCCCATAGACCCCGGGGGCCCATTCCACAATGTTCAGATAGACCTCGATCATCCGGCGCTTGGTCCAGATGGTGTCCATCCAGAAGGCAATGGGCATTTCCAGCACCTTGCGGATGAAAAACCGGCCATCCCACAGAAACAGGTTCTTGGCGGTCTGCATGGAGATGGTGGAGGCCCCGCGCACCGGCGCCTCGTCGTCGTCAAAGGCATCCTCCACCACGCCCTGCAATTCCACCCAGTCCACCCCGTTATGGGCACAGAAGCGCTGGTCCTCGGAGGTGATGACGGCGCGCGGCAGCCAGGGCGACATTTCATCCAGGCTCACCCAGTCCTTGTGCAGACCGTGGCCGGTGATGAGGCGCAGCACCATGACATTGGAAATGGGCGGCGGCACCACGGCATAGACCAGCGTCATGACCAGGGGCCAGCCCGCCACCACGGCGGCAAGGATCAGCCCGCGCTTCTGCCACAGGCTGCGCCCGCGCCAGAAGATGCGCCAGCGGTCCTGCCAGGCCTGGGGCGGCAGGGTGACCGGCGCCGGGGCGGGAGCCGCCGGGGGCGCCTTCGCGGGGAATTGTGTTTCGTCTGTCATGCCGTTACAGAAAAAAGGCTTTAACACGAAGGTCAGAACTTGCCAGCCCGTCTTTCCATCTCATTCGACAACGCCCTTAAGGACACGGCCAAGGCGGTGGACGGTCTTATCGGCCAGTTGCTGCCCGCCAACCGCGACAACCGGCTGGTGACGGCCATGCGCTATGCCGCCCTGGCCCAGGGCAAAAGGCTGCGGCCCTTCTTTGTGGTGGCGGGTGCCGGGCTGTTTGGCGTGGCCGAGGCGCAGGCTTTGCGCGTCGGCGCGGCACTGGAGCTGCTGCACTGCTATTCGCTGGTGCATGACGACCTGCCCGCCATGGACAATGACATGCTGCGGCGCGGGCGGCCCACGCTGCATGTGGCCTTTGACGAGGCCACCGCCATTCTGGCGGGCGACAGTTTGCAGACGCTGGCCTTTGCCGTGCTGGCCGACCCCGCCACCCATGATGATGCCGGGGTGCGCTGTGCGCTGGTGGCGGAACTGGCGGCGGCTTCCGGCCACGCCGGCATGGCGGGCGGCCAGATGCGCGACATCGAGGCGGAGACGCGCAATTTCTCCTCGGTGGCGGAAATTGCCGCCATGCAGTCCATGAAGACCGGGGCACTGTTCCGCTTTGCATGCGAGGCGGGGGCCATCATGGCGGGGGCGGACCGCGCGCCGCTTCGTCAGTATGCGGATCATATCGGCCTCGCCTTCCAGATTGCCGATGACATTCTGGACGTGGAGTCGGACGCTGCCACGCTGGGTAAGGCCACGCAGAAGGATCAGGAGCGCGGCAAGGCCACCTTTGTTGATCTCATGGGACTGGACGGCGCACGGACCGAGGCGCAGCGCCTGGCCGATGCCGCCATTGCGGCACTTGCCGTTTACGGCGACAGGGCCGAGCTGCTGCGCGCGGCCGCGCGCTTCATGATTTCGCGCCGGAAATGACGCGCCGGGCAGAGGCGTAGTCCTTCACCTGATGAACCCAGCCGCGGCGCACGGCAAAGCGCCAGGTGACCTTGTCCGAGCGGGCAATGTCCTCCGGCGTGGTGGCCAGCAGGCCGTCGCGGTCCAGTTCGCTCAGGCCGTCCTTGAACACCACGCGGGAGGCTTCCTCGCCGCGCCGGGCGAGGGCTGCCACATAGCCATACTGAATGAAGCCAGAGCAGATGAACTGCGGCGGCACCCAGCGTACAGGGCGGCTGCGGGTCTGGCGGATGGCGGCGCGCATGGAGGTGCGGCCCCCCTCCTTCATGGAAAACCAGCCGAGCCGCGAGGCAAAGAGAAAGGACAGGCCAAGGCGGAAGGCGCGGCTGTAATCATAGCCCGACTTCACATAGTCGAGCATCAGGCCGCGCACCTGGCGGAAATAATCCTCATCCAGTCCCGGCTGCTCAACGCGGACAATGGCGATGTCGGCAATGGGGCGGCGGCCGGCAATCCAGCCTTTCAGGCTGGCAATGCCCACGCCCGAAGACACGCTTTCCACCAGAAAGGTGTTGGAAAAGCCCTCCTCCGGCTGGGGTACCAGAAAGACCAGCGCGGCGTGGGAGAAAAAACCGCCGGTTGCCCGGCGGATCAGGCGGCTGGAGAGCGTGTTGCCGCGTGACAGCACAATGTCACCACGGTTCAGGTGCTTTTCGGCCTCGGCCAGAAAGCGCCCGACCGGCATGGGGAACTGTTTGTCCGTGAACGGATCCTTGTGCGATTGTTCGGCAACGGCGGCTGTCATCCCCAGCGCTTCCGCACATAGTCCTCGACCACCTTCTTAAACTGGTCGCCGATATCCTCGCCGCGCAGCGTGCCCACCTTGCGGCCATCGACATAGATGGGGGCGGCGGGAAGCTCACCGGTGCCCGGCAGCGAAATGCCGATGTCGGCATGTTTCGATTCACCGGGGCCGTTGACGATGCAGCCCATGACGGCAAGTTGCAGGCGCTCGAAACCGGGGTAAAGGGCGCGCCATTCAGGCTGGCGGGCGCGCAGATAGGTCTGGATGTCGCGGGCCAGTTCCTGAAAGGTGGTGGAGGTGGTGCGGCCACAGCCCGGACAGGCAATGACCATGGGCGCAAAGGCGCGCAGCCCCATGGTCTGAAGAATCTCCTGGGCGACGATGACCTCCTGCCTGCGGTCGCCGCCCGGCTCCGGCGTCAGCGAAATGCGGATGGTGTCGCCGATGCCTTCCTGAAGCAGCACGGCGAGGGCGGCGGTGGAGGCGACAATGCCCTTGGAGCCCATCCCTGCCTCGGTGAGACCGAGGTGGAGCGCATGGTCGGAGCGTTCGGCCAGCAGGCGATAGACGGCAATGAGATCCTGCACCTCGGAACATTTGGCCGAGATGATGATGCGGTTGCGCGGCAGGCCCAGTTCCTCGGCGCGGGCTGCCGATAGAAGCCCCGAACGCACCACCGCCTCATGCATGACAGCGCGGGTTTCAACGGGATCGGGGCGGGCATTGTTCTCATCCATCAGCCGGGTGAGCAGCGCCTGATCGAGGGAACCCCAGTTGACGCCGATGCGCACCGGCTTGGCGTGGGTCAGCGCCATGTCGATCATGGCCGAGAAATTGCGGTCCTTCCTGTCGCCGAAGCCGACATTGCCGGGGTTGATGCGGTATTTGGCCAGGGCGGCGGCGCAGGCGGGATGGTCGGCCAGCAGGGTGTGGCCGTTGTAGTGGAAGTCACCCACCAGCGGCACATCGCAGCCCTGCCGGTCCAGGCGCTCGCGGATATGGGGAATGGCGGCGGCGGCCTCATCCTTGTCCACCGTCAGGCGCACCAGTTCCGATCCGGCGCGGGCCAGTTCCATGACCTGATGCACGCTGCCGTCAATATCGGCGGTGTCGGTGTTGGTCATGGACTGAACCACCACCGGCTGGCCACCCCCTACCATGACCTTGCCCACGGGCACGACCACGGAAACACGCCGGGGCTTTGCTGCTGAAAATTCCATTGTGCACGCTCCGGGGGCTTAACTGCGCTGGGGGGCGAACAAGGTCAAGACGAAGATCAGGCCCGCGGCGATGACAATGGCGGGACCGGCGATGACATTCCACCAGGCCGAGGCAAAAAGCCCCGCCAGCACGGCCACGGCGGCAATGGCCACCGCCCACAGCGCCATGGCCTCGGGCGAGGCGGAAAGGCGGCGCGCCGCGGCAGCCGGCACGATCATCAGCGCGGTGATGAGCAGAAGCCCGACGATCTTCATGGATATGGCGGTCATGATGGCGATGATGAGGACGAAGGCCAGTTCAACCCGGTCCACCCTGACGCCTTCGGCGCGGGCCAGATCCTCATGCACTGCCATGGCAATGAGATCACGCCACAGGGTGACGAGCACCGCCAGAACCAGCGCCGCCCCGGCCCAGACGGTGAGGACATCGGCGCGCGACACGGTGAGCACATCGCCGAAGAGAATGTCGAGATGGCCGGTGACGGCACCGGTGATGAGGCCGACGGTGAGAAGGCCCAGCGCCAGCGCAGTGTGCGAGAGGATGCCAAGCAGCGTATCCGAGGCCAGTTCCTTCTGGCGCTTCAGCGCCAACAGCAGAAGCGCCAGCACCACGGCGGCGGCCACCGCCCCCCACACAATGTTGATGCCGAGCAGGAGGCCGAGCCCGACGCCCAGAAGGCCGGAATGGGCTAGCGTCTCGCCGAAATAGGCCATGCGCCGCCAGACGATGAAACAGCCCACCGGCCCGGCCACCATAGCAATGCCCAGCCCCGCCAGAAGGGCGCGCTGAAAGAAACCTTCGAAAAGAATGTCCATGGCGGCTCAGGCCTTGTGGTGCGGGTGGTTGCAGGTGCCGGGCGCACCATCGTGGCTGTGGTCATGGTGGTGCTGGTAGGCGCCGATCATGCGGGCGGCGGCGGGGCCGAAGAGCCTGGTGAATTCCGGATCGCGCTGAACCGCGCCGGGGCCGCCCTCGCAGCAGACATGGCCATTGAGGCAGACCACGTGATCGCTTTCGGCCATGACCATGTGCAGGTCATGGCTGACCATGAGAATACCGCAGCCCTGATCCTTGCGGATTCTGGAGATCAGTTCATAGAGGCGGACCTCGCCATAGAAGTCGACCGCCTGCACCGGCTCGTCCAGCACCAGCACCTGCGGGTCCCGCAGCAGCGCCCGGGCCAGCAGCACACGCTGCATCTCGCCGCCCGACAGGCGCACCACGCGCGCATCGATGAGATGTTCCGCCTCGGTGGCAGCCAGCGCCCGGCGCAACTGGCGCTCCTCGGCGTCCACCGTGAGGGTCATCAGCCGCCGCACTGACAGCGGCACATGGGCGGTGACGGGAAAGCTCTGCGGCACATAGCCAACGCGCAGGCCCGGCTGGCGGATGATTGCGCCCGAATCGGGCTGTTCCAGACCGAGCATGACCTTGACCAGGGTGGACTTGCCCGCGCCGTTGGGGCCGATGAGGGTGACGATCTCGCCGTGGCGGACATCGACATTGACATGATCGAGAATGATCCGGCTGCCATAGGCAAGCGAGACATCGCGGGCGGAGATGAGAGCGCCATGGGCCTTCAGCATCATGCCCCCTCCGCACAGCGGGCGCAGCGCCCGGTCATTTCGATGACGGTGCGGCGCGGGGAAAATCCCTCGCCCCCGGCCAGCGTGGCCAGTTCCCGGCCCAGTCCGGCGGCGGCCGTTTCGGATACCGCACCACAGGCTTCGCAGATCATCAGCACGGCAGGATCCGGTCCGTGCGCACAGGAACAGGCCACGAAGGCGTTGCGGCTTTCGACCTTGTGGACAAGATTGTGGGCGAGCAGAAAATCAAGAGCACGATAGATGGTGATGGGGGCGGGCCGCGCGCCGCCTTCGCGCCCGGCCATGCGTTCGATGATGTCATAGGCGCCAACCGCCTCATGACCCTCGGCCACACAGGCCAGAACGTCCCGGCGCTGCGGGGTGAGTTTGCTGCCGCGCTCGGCGCAGACCTGCTCGGCGCGGGCAATGAGGGACACCGTGCAGCGGTGGTGGTCATGGTGGGGATCGGGGAAGCTCATTCTGTTATGTTATAACATTTTGACGCCTGGTCCAGTGGTGGGAAATCACATTATCGCCCGCGCACCGCCGCATTTCGGCAAAACTCCGGGGGTCAAGTTCTCACGGGACGGTGAAACTGGAGGACTCCATGGGCAGGGCCAGGCGCTTTGCACATCTCACCGTTTTTCTGCTGGCGGCGGCACCGGCCGCGCTGGCCGAGACGGCGGACCGGCCGGTGACCCTCGGTCTGATGATCGGCGACAGCAGCGCCATGACGCTGGGCCAGATGCTGGTGCGCGATCTCAGCCACGAACAGGGTGTGCGCCTTGTGCCCATGATCGGCTCCGGCAGCGTGCTCAGCCTGCATGATCTGGCGGCCGTGCCGGGAGTGGATGCGGCACTCGTCTCCTCCGATGCCATGGCCTATGCGCGCGCCCATGGGCTGGTGCGTGAACCCGGCCGCTATGCGGCACTGGCCCGGCTGAAGCCGCTTGAGCTCATTCTGGTGGCCCGCCGTGATCTGGCCGATCTGTCCTCGCTCAATGGCCAGCGCATTGCCACGGGGCCGGCCGGGTCTGCCGCCTATGCCAGCGGCGAACTGGTGTTTTCGGTCAACACTGTGCAGTTCCAGCGCGTGCCGCTGGCCGGGCAGGATGGCCTGCGCGCCCTGGCCGAGGGCCGGGCCGATGCGGCGCTGGTGCTGGGGCGCGACACGGACTTTACCGTTCTTCAGGATGCCAACCGGGCCGGGGGCGGCTTTCATGTGCTGGCCCTGCCCTTTGCCGAGGCGCTGGCCAATACCCATAGTCCGGTGCTCATTCCGGCCAGTGCGCTGCCGGGATTGCTGGCGCCGGGAAGCGACGTGGAAAGCGTGGCGGCAGCGCTGATCGTGGCGGTGCGCGAGCCGGCCAGGGGCACAGCCGCCTTCGACCGGCTGCGCCGGTTTGCACGCGCCCTTTATGCCAGCCCCGAGGCCACGGCCGCAGGCAACAACCCTGCCGCCCGCGTGCCCGGCTGGAAGGCCAGCGCCGCTGCGGCGGAGGCGCGCTCCGGCCGCTACGGAAAACTACCCAGGGTGACGGCAGCAACCCCAGAGCAAGGAGATCATCCATGACCCAGCCTGCCCCCGTGCACGCGCCGGAAACCGAGACTTCGGCCCCGGACGACGCCGAGATGGACCACCCGCAGGCCGAGGCGGTTTCGCCTGCCGACGCCATGGAGACGCCAAGCTGGTTTGCCCGCACCTATCACGAGCAGACGCCACAGGATCTGGCCCAGGCCTATGACAACCGGCGCCGCGCTTCGGAGCGGCTGGCGGAGCAGGAGAGCGTCATGCCGGTGCGGGCCGCGAGCGAACTGGAAATGACGGCCTTCCGCCGCCTGCTGGAGGAGCGGCTGAACGTGGAGGCGGCGCGCCGCCGCGCCATGGCCATGGCGCCGGTGACCCCGCCACCGGCCGCCCGGCCCCGGCCGGTGCCGCCGCGCCGGGCCCCGCTGCCGCTGTCGGAGCTGGCACGCACTGTGCCGCCCCGCCCGCCGGGGGCGGCTGCCCCTGCCCCACGGCTGAAACCCGCCCCGGACCGCGGCGGGCTGGCGCTGGCGGCGCTGGCGGCCCTGCTGGTGGGCGGCATGGCAGGTTTCGGGGTGGCTCAGCGCGACCAACTGGCGGGGTGGCTGCATCAGGCGGCGGCGCGGGTGGCGGAAATGGCGCCCGTGACCGTGGCCCCGCCCGGCCCGCAGCCGGTGACCGTGGCGGCAACACCCGCCAGTGAAACGAAGAAGCCGGTGGAAGTGGTGTCGCTGTCGGTGAAGAATGTTGAGGGCATGATCAATGACCCCATTCCGCTGGACGTGGTGGCGCGCGACTCTGACCTGGCCACGCCCATTGCGCTGAAGGTGATGGGGGTGCCGGAGAAGGCCTATCTGACGGTGGGCAAGGAGCTGCGCCAGGGCGAATGGCTGCTGCAGGCTGCCGACATCGGCAAGGCCAGTCTGGTGGTGCCGACCACCGCCACACCGGAAATCGGCCTGTCGGTGGCGGCGGTGGAGGCCACCAGCGGCGAACTGGCCGCACCCATGCAGGAGATGACCGTGGCCGTGCATGGGCCTGATGCGCCTGCCGCGACAGCGGCGGAAACTTCAGCCGCGACAGCGGCGGAGGTTTCAGCCGTGCCAGCGGCGGAAATGCCTGCCGTGCAGATCACCCCGGCCAGCGGCCCGCCGGAACAGCCGGCGGATGGCAAACTGGCCATGACCACGGCGGCCCCGCCCTCCCCGGAAGCCGAGGGGCTTCTGCAAAAGGGCAGGATGCTGCTGGATGCGGGCGACCTTGCCGCGGCGCGGCCCTTCCTGACCAAGGCCGAGGCCATGGGCTCGGGCGCGGCGGCATTGGCGCTGGGCCAGAGTTACGATCCGGCCACCTTCATCCGGCTCAAGGTGCAGGGCCAGATGCCCGACGTGGCCGAGGCCCGCAACTGGTATGAAAAGGCCAGGGCCGCCGGCGTGACCGAGGCCGAGGCGGCCCTTGCCGCCCTGGCCAAGGCTGGCCAGCCCTGAAACGCGGACTGGCCCTCGACAGGCTGGGCTGATCGGCGCATGAAGCGGGCACTGTAAAGGAGACCTGCCCGATGCGTGCCGCTGATGCCCTTGTCCGTTCGCTTGCTGCCCATGGCGTGGCGCGGGTCTATTGCGTGCCGGGGGAAAGCTATCTCACCCTGCTTGATGCGCTGCATGGCAGCGGCATTGAGGTGATCGTCTGCCGCCATGAGGGCGGCGCCGGTTTCATGGCCGTGGCGGAAGCCAAGCTGACGGGCCGTCCTGCGGTGTGCGCGGTGAGCCGCGGTCCCGGCGCCACCAACGCCGCCATTGCCGTGCATGTGGCCGAGCAGGATGCCGTGCCGGTCATCTTCCTCGTGGGCCAGGTGTCGCGCGAGGAGCGCGGGCGCGGCGCCTTTCAGGAGGTGGACTACAGCCAGTTCTTCGGCGGCATGGCCAAGGGCGTGTGGGAGCCTGCGGATGGTGCCAAACTGGTGGAAGTGATGGCGCGCGCTTTTCGCCTTGCCGCCGAGGGCCAGCCGGGTCCGGTGGTGATTTCACTGCTGGAGGACATGCTGGCCGATGAGGTGGCGGAAGACGAGCCGGTGGTGTTTCCGGTGGCCAGGCCGCACCACGCCGCTGAGGATCTGGCCCGCCTTCAGGCGATGATCGACCGGGCCGAGCGGCCGCTGATCATTGCCGGGGCGGCGCTGCGCGGACCCAGGGGGGCTGCCGCGCTCAACCGTTTTGCCGAGGGCCAGCGCATTCCCGTGGCGGTGACGTGGAAAAACCAGGATGTGTTTGACAACACCTCACCCCTCTATGCCGGGCATCTCGGCTTTGGCAATCCGCCCGCCCACCGCAAGATTCTGGCCGAGGCTGACCTCATCATTGCCGTGGGCACAAGGCTTGGCGACATCGGCAGCCTGAATTACACCCTGCCGCGGGCCGGCACACCGGACCAGCCGGTCATTCACGTCTATGGCGATGGCGGGGCCATCGGCAAGGTGTCGCGCACCGAGCTGGGTCTGGTGGCTGATCCGGTGGCGGTGCTGCAGGCGCTGGGGCAGGATGCCCGCGTGGTGTCGTCGGCGCGCGAGGCGTGGATCACCCGGCTGTCACAGTTCATCAGCGGGTTCCGCGCCTTCACACCGGTGGGTCCGGCGGATGGGGTGGACTTCGGCACGGTGGTGGTGGCGCTGGCCAAACATGCGCCCGCCAATGCCGTCATCACCACGGATGCGGGCAATATGTCGAGCTGGGTGCACCGGCACTGGGCCATGACGCCCGCCAACACGCTGCTGGGTGCCATTGCCGGGGCCATGGGCTTTGGCGTGCCGTCGGCCGTGGCGGCGGCCCTGGTGGAACCCGCGCGCACCGCCATCTGCTTTGTCGGCGATGGCGGGGTGCTGATGACCGGGCAGGAAATCGCCACAGCCATGCAGTATGGCGCGGCCCCCAAGATCGTGCTGTCGGACAATGGCATTTACGGCACCATCCGCACCCATCAGGAGCGCGAATTTCCGGGCCGGGTTTCCGGCACCATGCTGACCAATCCGGATTTCAGCCAATGGGGCGAAAGCTTCGGCGTGACGGTGTTCCGTCTGGAGATGGGCGGCGATGTGGAGGCCACCGTGCAGGCCTTCCTGGCTGAAAAAGGACCAGCCCTGCTTCATGTCCGCTCATCACGGCAGGCGCTGTCGGCCTTCGGACAGTTGAAGACGCTGGGGTGAGGCCCAGGCCTCAGCTTGGGCTGCGGCCGAACAGGGCAAGCGAGAGTTTGCGGTCGCGGCCATAGATGTCGGGGCGGAATTCCACCCCGCGCTCGCCCTTGAAGGCGGTGGCATAGACGAGATGAACCGGAATGGGTGTGGGCAATGTGACCCGCGTGGTCACGCCTGAAGCCAGCACCGCGTCAATGCGCTCCACGCTCCAGCCCGGCAGCCGGGCGATCAGGTCATAAGCGAAATCGATGGGCCGCGACAGACGAATGCAGCCATGGCTGAAGGCGCGCGTGGTGAAGGCGAATTTGTCGCGCGCCGGTGTGTCATGCAGATAGATGTTGTGGGCGTTGGGGAACATGAACTTCACCCGGCCCAGGGCATTGGTGGGGCCCGGCTTCTGGCGGAAGGTGAAGGGGAAATTGCCCGGCCCATAGGCAGCCCAGTTGATGCCCGCCCAATTGGCCAGCTTGCCGTTCACAAACACTTCGTATTCCGCTGCATAGGCAAACGGGTTGGCCTTGAGTTTCGGCAGCATTTCCTTGGTGGCAATGGTGTAGGGCACGGTCCAGGTGGGGTTGAGATCGACATATTCCATCTGGTCGGAAAATTCCGGCGTCTGGGTGGCCACCGCGCCCACCACCACATTCATGGTGTCGGCAATCTGGCCGTTCTGCACCCAGTCCAGCTCATAGCCCGCGATGTTCACCAGAACATGTTCATCGCCAAGATTGTCGGGCAGCCAGCGCCAGCGCTCCATGTTGAGAATGATCTGGCGCTTGCGTTCCGCCGGGGGCACGTTGAGGGCCAGAATGGTCTGCTTGCCGATGAGGCCCTTGGCCTCCAGCCCGTGGCGGGCCTGAAAGGCGGTAACCCCCTTGACCAGCGCGGCATCATAGACCGGCGAGGCTGAGGGCGGCCCGACATAGTCACCGGTCATGGCCAGGAGGGCGCGGACCTGCGCCATGCGCGGATCGCTGCCGCCGGGCTTGACCGTGGCGCCCGCCGCAATGGACGGGTTGCTGCCGGACTGGTCGAGCCGCATATAGGCGCGCAGGATTTTCTTCAGCGCCTGATAATGCGGGTTCTTCGGTTCCACCGTGGTGAGATAGGCGGAAGGATCGGGCTGCTTTGCCATGCCGCCGAGCAGGCGCAGCACATCAATGGTCTTGCGGTTGCGGAACAGGTGGGGATCCACCTTCTGCGGGGCGATGCGGCCGATCTTCAGATCCGCCGCATAGGCCACCAGAAAGGCATCAAAATAGAGCTCGGCCTCGGCGGCGCGCCAGGCGTCGGCAAAGTCCATGGTATCGCGCAGTTCGGCCAGTTGATCGGCCGGGTAATCGGCGGGATTGAGGCCATCACTTTCGGCCTGCTTCAGGCGCGTGACGAGCTTGTCCATGCGGGCCGTGTCGGACCAGTAGAGGGCGCCCTTGTTGCCGAGGTAATAGGCCTTGAGCGCCGGCCGGATGCGCTCGATGGGAAGGGCCAGACGGTCTGGCCCGTTCAGCATGTCGGCCAGGGCTGCGCGCACCTCAACCTCGCTGGCGGCCATGGCGGTGCGCGCTGCCAGGGGCAGCATCAGCACAAGCGCCAGCAGCAGGTGGACAAGACGGATACAGTGACGGCGCGGCATGGAAACTCCGGCGGAAAACCGCCGGAGAATAGCGTGATTCAGGGTATTTTCCAGCCCGCAAACTCAGACATTGAGCAGCAGGAATTCACGTTCCCAGGAGGAGATGACGCGGCGGTAATGCTGCATCTCCTCGAACTTCACATCCTGGAAGGCCTCGACAAACTTTTCACCCAGAATTTTCTTCAGCGATTTGGTGTAGTTCAGCTTGTCCAGGGCCTCATCAAGATTGATGGGCAGGGTGTGGGCGTAGCGGTAGGCCGAGCCGGTGACGGGATCGGAGGGCTTGATGCGCTCGACCATGCCAAGATAGCCGCAGGCCAGGGTTGCCGCCATGACCAGATAGGGATTGGCATCGGCCCCCGGCACACGGTTTTCAATGCGCATATTGCTGGCATCGGAAGACGGCACGCGCAGCGAGACGGTGCGGTTGTCAATGGCCCAGTGGACATTGGTGGGGGCGTCAGACTCCGGCACCAGGCGGCGGTAGGAATTGACGTTAGGCGCCATGAGCGGCAGGGCCGCCGCCATGTAGCGCTGCAGGCCGCCAATGTGATTCAGGAACAGCTTGGACGGCTTGCCGTCGCGGCCGGCAAAGATGTTCTTGCCGGTTTTCACATCCATCACCGACTGGTGGATGTGCATGGCCGAACCGGGTTCATTCTCATGGGGCTTGGCCATGAAGGTGGCATACATGTCGTGCTTCAGCGCCGCCTGGCGCACGGTGCGCTTGAACAGAAACACCTGGTCGGCCAGTTCCAGCGGGTCGCCGTGATTGAAGTTGATCTCGAGCTGGGCCGGGCCGGATTCGTGCGACAGGGTGTCCACGTCCAGTTCCTGGGCTTCGCAATAGTCGTAGATGTCTTCCACCACCGGGTCGAAGTCATTGGCGGCGTCAATGCCATAGGCCTGGCCGCCCGGCTCCTTGCGGCCCGACCGGCCCACCGCGGCTTCCAGCGGATAGTCGGGGTCGAGATTCTTCTTCACCAGATAGAATTCAAGTTCGGGCGCCACCACCGGGCGCCAGCCCTTTTCCTTGTAGAGGGCCAGCACGCGCTTCAGCACATGGCGGGGCGCAATCTCCACCGGCTCGTCGTTCAGATGATAGGCATCACAGATCACCTGGCCGGTGGGTTCCTGATACCAGGGGACGATGCGGGTGGTGTCGAAGTCGGGGTCCATGTAGACATCGATGGCGCTGTCCGACACCGCCTCGGTTTCCTGCACATAGCGGCCATTGATGGTGAGGGTGAAGATTTCCTCGGGGATGCGCAGACCCCGGGTCTTCTGGCCCTTCAGGAATTTCTTGGGCGGCAGGATCTTGCCGCGCGCCGTGCCAGACATGTCGGCCACCAGACACTCGATCTCGGTGATCCGCTTGGACGTGATGAATTCCTCGAATTTGGTATTGGCCATGACACCCTGAAGCATTGTTGCCGATGCGGCATCATAGCCCGCCGCCTTGACCTTGGGAAAGGGGGGCCGGTAGAGTCCGGCCACCATGGCAAATTCCCTGACCGCCCAATCCTATTATCAGGCCACCGCCAACCGCACCCTCACCACCTCTCCCCTGCGCGGAGATGTTGCCTGCGATGTGTGCATTGTGGGGGCCGGGTTCACCGGCCTGTCCGCCGCTCTGGAACTGGCCAAGGCGGGCTATTCCGTGGTGGTGCTGGAGGCGGGTGCGGTAGGCCATGGCGCCTCGGGCCGCAATGGCGGGCAGATCTGCACCGGTTTTTCCTCCGGCCAGCACCGGGTGGAGGCGCAACTGGGCCAGGCCGATGCCGTGAAGGCCTTCAGGCTGGCCGAGGAGTCGAAAACCCTCATTGAACAGCGCATTGCCGACTACCGGATCGAGTGCGGGCTGCAGTGGGGCTATCTGCACGCCATTCCCAAGGCCACGCATATGCACGATCTCTTCCAGTGGAAGGAGGAGATGGACGACCTCGGCTATGAGGGCTGTGAGGTTCTGGACGGGCCGGAACTGCGGGCGAAGCTGGGCACCAGCCTTTACCACGGGGCACTGCGCGAGCCGCGGGCGGGTCATTTCCACACCCTCAACTATCAGCTTGGTCTGGCGGCGGCAGCGCAGAGCCATGGTGCGGTCATTCACACCCAGTCGCCGGTCATTGAAGTGGACACCGGCAACCGGCCCTGGGCGCGCACGGCAGACGGCAAGGTTTCGGCCGCCTATATGATCATCGGCGGCAACGGCTATCTGGGCCGTCTGGTCAAACCGCTCTATGGCCGGGTGATGCCGGTGACCAGCTACATCATCACCACCGAACCCCTGGGCGAGGAACGCTGCCGGTCGCTCATCCGCGACAATGAAGCGGTGGCCACAACCAATTTCATTGTGGACTATTTCCGCACCACGCCGGACACGCGCCTGCTGTTTGGCGGCAGGGCGGCCTATTCCACCCTGGAGCCGCCCAACCTTGCCGCCTATATGCGACCGCGCATGGTGCAGGTGTTTCCGCAGCTGAAGGACGTGAAGATCGACCATGCCTGGGGCGGCTATATTGCCATCACCTATAACCGCATTCCCGATTGCGGCCGGCTGTCGCCCAGCGTGTTCTATGCCCACGGCTATTCCGGGCAAGGCGTGGCGCTGGCCGGGCTCTATGGCAAGCTGATGGCCGAGGCGGTCAGGGGCACGGCCGAGCGCTTTGACCTGCTGGCGCGGGTGAAGCACCTGCCCTTCCCCGGCGGGCCCATCCGCACCCCCATGCTGGTGGCGGCCATGCTGTTCTACCGGCTCAAGGACGCGCTGAGCTGAGGCGGTGGGCGGGCTTCTTCCCTTGCTGTCAGGCGGCGACCGGCGCTCCATTGGCCGGGCCAATGAGGTGGCTGAAAGGGTCTGTGCGCAGCCGGAACTGGCGAAGGAACTGGCGGATGCGTTGACGCATGACAGCGATGTGGTGCGGATGCGGGCGGCGGACGCGCTGGAGAAGGTGGCCGCCAGCGATGCGGCTGCGGTCAGGCCCTTCCGGGGGCGGCTTGTCAGCCTTGCGACACGGACGGGGCAACAGGAGCTGCGCTGGCATCTGGCGCAAATTCTGCCGCGCCTTGGCCTGACGGCGGCAGAGCGGACGCGCCTGGTGCCGGTGCTGCGGGCATGGCTGGCTGACGACAGCCGCATTGTGCAGGCGAATGCCCTGGAGGCGCTGGTGGTGCTGGCGCTTGAGGATGCAGCGCTCCGGCCGGATGTGGAAAAACTGGTGCGCGCCAGGGCGAAGGACGGACCGCCTTCGCTGCAGGCAAGGGCGCGCCGGCTGGCGCGAAGGCTGGAAATGAAGGACTGAGGCGTCAGTCCTTCATCGGCGTGGCGCGCGCACCCTTCTCCCATGCCTTCAGGCACAGATATTCACCTATGAGGGCCGAAGCGGCGAGCGCGGTCACCTCGGCGTGGTCGAAGGGGGGCGACACTTCCACCATGTCCATGGCGACGAAATTGATTTTCGTCAGCCTGCGGATGATCGAGGCGGCCTGATGATAGGTGAGGCCGCCGGGAATGGGCGTGCCGGTGCCGGGGGCGGCGGAGGGGTCAAGGCAGTCAATGTCGAAGGTGAGATAGGCCTTGGTCTGGCCCACCTTCTTGGTGATGATGTCGGCCAGTTGCTGGGCGGTTGAGTCATGCACCTCATCGGCGAAGATGATGCGGAAGCCCATGCCGGTTTCACCGACAAAACTGGTGCGGATGCCGATCTGCACCGACTTGTGCGGATCAATGAGGCCCTCGCGCACCGCATAGCCGAACATGGTGCCGTGATCGATGCGGCCGCCGCCGTCCGGCTCGATGTCGCGGTGGGCATCAAAGTGAACCAGTGCCAGCGGGCCGTGCTTTTTCGCGTGGGCCTTGAGCAGCGGATAGGTGATGAAGTGATCGCCGCCCAGGGTGATCATTTCGGCGCCGGTGGCGATGATGTCGCTGGCGTGTTTTTCCAGCGTGTCGGGGAATGCCTCCTTGCGGCCCCAGTCAAAGAAGCAGTCGCCGTAATCCACCACGGCCAGCGTGTCGAAGGGATCGAAGCCCCAGGGGTAGATGGGGCCCCAGGCATTTTCAGCCGAGGCATGGCGAATGCCCGCCGGGCCGAGGCGCGTGCCGGGGCGGTGGGTCACTGCCTGATCGAAGGGCACGCCAGTGATGGCAATGTCCACACCGGCAAGGTCGCGGGTGTATTTGCGGCGCATGAAGGACAAAGCCCCGGCATAGGTTGCTTCCCAGCGGGTGCCCTTCAGATCGTCGCGCCGAAACGCCTCATCGCCCGGGCTGCGCCCGAGCTTGTCCATTTCCAGGGCCATGACTGTTACTCCGTCAGCAGCAGGGAATCCTTGGGTTCCCAGCTCATCCACACCTTGGCGCCGCGCTCCACGCCGGACCCGCCGTCGCGGCTTTCGTTCTGCACCGTGACGTAGAGATCCTGACCGTCCGGCAGGCTGGCCACCACGTCGCTGGTGTCGCCGTAATAGGCCACGTCGCGGATGGCCACCTTGACCTTGACCAGCTTGGCGTCCTTCGGTTCGGCCTTGGTGATCTTCAGCTTTTCCGGGCGGACGGCGATGGCTGCCGTCTCGCCGACAATGTCCTTCGTGGCCATTTCCATCTTGCCGATGGAAGGCACGTCGAGGATGACGGCATTGGCCTTCTTGCCGACCACGCGGCCTTCAATGAGATTGACCTTGCCGATGAAGTCGGCAACGAAGCGGCTTCTCGGATGCTCATAGAGCTCGGACGGGGTGGCAATCTGCTGCACCGCGCCCTTGTCCATGACGGCGATGCGGGTGGCCATGGACAAAGCCTCATCCTGGTCGTGGGTGACAATGATGAAGGTGATGCCCACGGTTTCCTGAAGGCGGGTCAGTTCCATGCGCATGTCGTCGCGCAACTTGGCGTCAAGCGCCGACAGCGGTTCGTCGAGCAGCAGAACCTTGGGCCGCTTCACCAGGGCGCGGGCGAGCGCCACACGCTGGCGCTGGCCACCCGACATCTGATCCGGCTTGCGCTGGGCCAGGTGAGACAGCTTCACCATTTCCAGCGCTTCGCCGACGCGGCGTTTGGTTTCGTCCTCGGCCACGCCGGTGACGCGCAGGCCATAGGCAACATTGTCGGCCACCGTCATGTGCGGAAATACGGCGTAGGACTGAAACACCATGTTGGTGGGCCGCTTGTTGGGCGGGGTCAGCGACATGTCCTGACCGTCAATGAGGATCTGGCCGGAAGTGGGCGTTTCCAGACCGGAGATCATGCGCAGCAATGTGGTCTTGCCGCAGCCCGAGGGGCCAAGCAGCGCGAAGAATTCGTTCTGGGCGATGTCGAAGGAAATGTCGTCCACGGCGGTGACGCCGCCGGCAAAGCGCTTCGAAACATTGCGGATCGAAACAATGGTGCCAGCAGGTGGCGGAGCATCGGAAAGGCTGTTATCGGTCATGGTCTTCCTCAATGGCCGCTCTGTTCAGGAGCCTGGAACTTCATGGCAATGACGGTTGCCACAACGGTGATGAGAATGAGAATGGTGGAGGCGGCGTTGACCTCGAACTTCACACCGGTTTTCACCATGGAGTAGATCTTCACCGGGAAGGTCACGGTTTCCGGCCCCGAGGTGAAGAAGGTGATGACGAAGTCGTCCAGCGACAGGGTGAAGGCGAGAAGGGCACCCGCAATGAGGCCGGGCATCATGTAGGGAATGAGGATCCGGGTGAAGGTCTGCCATTCGCTGGCGCCCAGATCCTTCGAGGCTTCCTCAAGCTGGCGGTTGAAGCCGACCAGACGCGAACGCACCACCACGGCCACAAACGGAAAGCAGAAGGCAATGTGGGCGATGATGATGGTGCCGAGATTGAAGGGCCACGACAGATGGGTCATGCCGGTCATCATGCCGGTGCGGGCATAGAACAGCAGCATGGCAACGCCCATGCAGATTTCAGGAATGACGATGGGCAGGGCCATGGCGCCTTCATAGGCGGGTTTGCCGGGAAAGCGGAACCGCCACAGCAGAACGGCAATCATGGCGCCGATGATGGTGGCGAAGATGGTGGAGATGAAGGCAATGGTGAGCGAATTGAGAAGCGCGCTCATCAGGTCGCTGTTGTTCCAGGCCTTGGCATAATTCTCGAGGGTGAAGCCCTTCCACACGCCGCTGCGGTTCTGCACGTTGAAGGAATAGGCAATGAGCACGAAAATGGGCAGGTAAAGAACGAACAGGGTGACGGCGAAAACGGCCTGCAGCCAGCGGCGCTTGCCATAGTCGAGGGGGCCCTGCCCCGGCTTCAACAGCTCGGCCATTACACATCCACTCCCTTGGAATTGCGTTGCAGCAGCGAGCGCAGGGCGAGCACGCCGAAGGTGGCATACATGAGCAAGAGCGACAGGGCCGAGCCAAAGGGCCAGTCATTGGCCGGGCCGAACTGGTTCTGGATGACGTTGCCGATCATCCATGAACTGGTGCCGCCGAGAAGCTCGGAGGTGAGGAAGGTGCCAAGGCACGGGATGAACACCAGCACCACGCCGGTGACGATGCCAGGCATGGTGAGCGGCAGGGTGATGTTCCGGAAGGTCTGGAACTGGGTGCCACCGAGATCAAGGCTGGCTTCAAGGAAGGATTTGTCCAGCCTTTCGATGGTGGCATAGAGCGGCAGCACCATGAAGGGCATGTAGACATAGACCAGGCCGAAGATGACGGCAAAAGAGGTGCCCAGAATTTCAAAGGGGCCCAAGCCGGCAAAGCCGAGCGCACTGTTGATCACACCCTGGGTGCGCAGCACGGCAATCAGGGCATAGGTGCGGATCAGCAGGTTGATCCAGAACGGCAGCACAATGAGCATGAGCAGCAGCGGCCGCCATTTTTCAGGCGCAAAGCAGATGCCAAAGGCAATGGGATAGGCAATCAGCAAACAGGCCAGGGTGGCAAGGAAACTCCACCAGATGGTGCGCATGAAGATCGAAATGATGTCACTGTTCAGCGAGCGCAGATAATTGCTGATGCCGGTGAAATAGTCATAGTCGTTGATGGACATCTGGCCATCGATGATGGCCTTGTCGGAAAAGGACAGGACGAACAGGAAGGCGAGAGGCACGAGGAAGAACAGAACCAGCCAGAATGTGCCTGGTGTGGCCAGCGTCCAGAATACGCTGCGGTTGGTTTTCCAGTCTTCCAAGATGGATAAACTCCCTGCCCCGGTTTTTGCGCGAGACTAGCAAGGAGCCTGAAGCGCGGCAACAGGAAGCAGTAGACGCGCCAGCCTAATTCTTGAGCAGGAACAGCGAAAAGGGGGGCTTTCGGCCCCCCCTTGAGCAATTGCTGCAGCGCGGCAGATCAGGCCGCCTGAACCGCGGTCCAGATTCCGTCACGCACCTTGACGGCTTCCTCGCCCAGATAGGCTGAGTATTCGCACTTGGCCAGGGCGTCTGCCGGCGGGAAAATCGCCGCGTTGTTTCTATAGGCCTCATCCATCAGCGCTTTGGCCGCCGCATTGGGGGTGGCGTAATGAATGGTTTCGGTGATGCCCTTGCCCACCTCACCGTCGAAGATGAAGTTGATGAATGCATGGGCGTTTTCCGGGTGGGGCGCGCCGGTCGGGATGGCAATGGTGTCTTCCCAGACGTTGGAGCCTTCCTTCGGAATCACATAGGCGAGATCATCATCTTCGGCCATGACCTGGGCAATGTCGCCGTTGTATTCCATGGTCAGGTCAACTTCGCCCTGGGCCAGCAGGTCCTGGCCGTTGTCATCGGCATATTTCTTGACGATCTTCTTGCCCTTGATGAGCAAGTCCCTGGCCTTGTTCAACTCATCAATGTTGGTGGAGTTGTAGCTGAAGCCGAGATATTTGAGGGCCGCACCAATGGTGTGCTCCTGGTCGCCCAGCAGGGCCACGCGGCCGGCATATTTCTCATCATCGAGCAGGAACTTCCACGAATCCGGCACCCCCTCAACCTTGGACTTGCGATAGCCGATGCCCACCGTGCCCCACTGGTAGGGCAGCGAGTATTTGCGGCCCGGATCGAAAGACGGGTTCAGGAAGGCGGGGTCGATGTTCTTCATGTTGGGGATCTTGGCGTGATCCAGCGCCATGATCATGTTGGCCTTGACCATGCGCTCCACCACGTTGGAGGTGGGGACGATCACGTCATAGCCGGGGTTGCCCGCCTTGAGCTTGGTGAACAGTTCATCGCCGTCGGCGAACAGATCGAGCTTGACCTCGATGCCGGTGGCCTTCTTGAAATCATCAAGGGTGGTTTCGCCGATATAGGTGTCGTAATTGTAGAAGGAGAGCTTCTTGTCTTCCTCGGCCAGGGCAAAGCGCGGCGACAGGACCAGGCCGGCGAAGGCTGCGCCAGTGCCCTTCAGGAATGACCGGCGGGAGTGGCGGGGAAACTGGCGGAAAGCACTCATTGGGTATGTCTCCTCTAAAGCTCTGAAGCGCCGTCTCGGGCGTGCCAACATAGGGTGGTGATAATTGCGCCCGAATCAAGACGGGGCAAGGGAAAAACGGGCGCGACTTCGGCCGGGTGGCCTTGGGCCGCGCCCGCAATATCAGGCCATTTCGCCCTTCACATCAGCCAGCGTCTTGTCCAGCGCCCGGCGGGCCTTCATCACCAGTTCGTCAATTTCCTTCTCGGTGATGACGAAGGGCGGGGCCAGAACCATGGTGTCCCAGCAGGCGCGCATGACCAGATTTTCGGCAAAGCAGTGGTCGCGGCAGAGTGTGCCGACCCGGCCGCACTCGGCAAAGCGGGCGCGGGTCTTCTTGTTGGACGTGAGTTCAATGGCGCCGAGCAGGCCCGTGGTGCGGACCTCACCGACGATGGGGTGGTCGAGCAGGGTCGAGAGTTTCTGGTTGAAATAGGGGGCGATCTTCGCCACCCGCTCCACCAGCCCCTCGCGCTCGATAATTTCGATGTTGCGCAGCGCCACGGCGGCGGCAACGGGATGGCCCGCATAGGTCATGCCGTGATAGAACTCGCCACCCTTGTCGAAGAAATCCTTGATCAGGTGATCGGCAAAGGCCACGGCGCCAATGGTCTGGTAGCCGGAGGACAGGCCCTTGGCCATGGGCACAATGTCCGGCGTGAAGCCGAAGGTTTCAAAGCCGAACCACTTGCCGGTGCGGCCAAAGCCGCAGATGACCTCATCGGAGATGATGAGGATGCCGTATTTGCGGCAGATCTTCTCCACCGCCGGCCAGTAGGTGGAGGGCGGGATCAACACGCCCGCCGCGCCCTGGATGGGTTCGCCGATGAAGGCCGCGACATTGTCCGGCCCCAGTTCAAGGATCTTCTTTTCCACTTCGGCTGCCGCCTCGAGGCCGAATTCCTCCGGGGTCTTGTCGCCGCCGAAGTCATACCAATAGGGCTGCTGAACGTGATGGAAGCCGGGAAACTCGGTGCCCACCTGCTCGTGCATGCCCACCATGCCACCCAGATTGGCCGCCACCATGGTGGAGCCGTGATAGCCGCGGCGGCGGGCAATGAAATGCTGGCGGTAGGGCTTGCCCATCAGCTTCCAGTAATGGCGGACAAAGCGCACGATGGTGTCATTGCTCTCCGAACCGGAATTGGTGAAGAACACCGTGTTGAAGCCCTTGGGCAGCACGCTTGAAATCTTGGCGGCCAGTTCCGTGGCGGGCACCGTCGTGGTCTTGAAGAAGGTGTTGTAATAGGGCAGGTCCAGCATCTGCTGATAGGCGACCTCAGCCAGTTCCTTGCGGCCATAGCCGACATTCACGCACCACAGACCGGACATGCCGTCGAGGATCTTGTTGCCTTTGCCGTCCCAGATGTAGCAGCCCTCGGCATGGGTGATGACGCGGGGGCCACCGGCGCTGCGGAAGGCCTTGTGATCGGTGAAGGGGTGGAAGTGGTGCTTGATGTCGTGGGCGATGACGTCTTCGATATTGATGTTCTTCCTGGCGGTGGTGGTCATGACAGACTCCCGAAACAAATGAGAAAAGGCCCCGCCGGGGGCGGAGCGCATCGGAGTGGCGGGGGCGAGACTTACGGCTTGAAACCGATGCGGGCGCAGTGAAGCATGACCTCGTCATAGGCGGTCTTGGACCAGACGGGCAGGCAGGCACCGGTTCTCGTGGTGTGGAAGCACATGGGGCCGGAGACTGCCAGAAAGCCACAGGCCCGGCAATCCCCGCACTTTGCGTCTGCGAAGGGGATCAGGCGGCGAAGGCGGCGGCCATGAGGCGCTTGGTGTAGTCTTCCCTGGGATTGCCCATGACCTCGTCCGGGGTGCCCTGCTCCACCAGCTTGCCGTCCTTCATCACCATGATGTGGTCGGACATGGCCCGCACCACCGCCAGATCGTGGCTGATGAACAGATAGGACAGGTTGTGTTCACGCTGGAGCTTGCGCAGCAGTTCGACGATCTGCTTCTGCACCTGGCGGTCAAGGGCCGAAGTGGGTTCATCCAGCACCACCACCTTGGGCTTCAGGATGATGGCCCGGGCAATGGCGATGCGCTGGCGCTGGCCACCGGAAAATTCATGCGGGTAGCGGTTGCGCAGGCGCGGGTCGAGGCCCACCTCCGTGAAGGCGGCAATGGCGCGCCGGTCACGCTCGGCGGCGGAGATGGCGGGCTCATGAACCAGCAGGCCTTCTGTGACGATCTGTCCGGCCGTGAGGCGCGGCGACAGCGAGCCGAAGGGGTCCTGCAGCACCACCTGCAATTCACTGCGCAGGGGGCGCATGTCCTTCACCGACTTGGCAGAGATGTCCTGACCGTCAAAATGCACCGGACCCTGCGACGGCAGAAGACGCAGAAGCGCCCGGGCCAGGGTTGATTTGCCGGAGCCCGACTCACCCACGATGCCGATGGTCTGACCCTGGCGCAGGTGAACCGACACACCGTCCACCGCCTTCAGCACCAGCGGCGGGCCAGAAAGGAAACCACCACCGATGTTGAAGGTGACGCGGATGTTGTCGCCCACCAGGATTTCCGGCGCGCCCGCGGCCACCGGCGCCTTGCGGCCTTCCGGCTCGGCGGACAGGAGTTCCTTGGTGTAGGGATGCTGCGGCCTTGCAAAAATCTCCTTGGCCGGTCCCTGCTCCACAATCTCGCCATGGCGCATGACCACCACCCGGTCGGCGATGCGGCGGACAATGTTGAGGTCGTGAGTGATGAACACCAGACCCATGCCCAGTTCGCGCTGCAGGGCGGCCATCAGCTCAAGAATTTCCGCCTGAATGGTCACATCAAGGGCGGTGGTGGGTTCATCAGCGATGAGAATGTCGGGGTTGTTGGCAAGCGCCATGGCAATCATGACGCGCTGACGCTGGCCGCCCGACAGCTCATGGGGATAGGAGTTGAGGCGGCGTTCCGGCTCGGGAATGGAAACCAGACGCAGCATGTCGAGTGCGCGCACCCTGGCTTCCGTCTTGTTGAGCTTGCGGTGGCGGATGATGGGTTCCATCAACTGGTTGCCGATGGTGTAGAGCGGGTCGAGTGAGGTCATCGGCTCCTGGAAGATCATGGTGATCTTGGAGCCGCGGATGGTGTTGAGCTCGCTCTTCGGCATGCCGATGAGGTTGACGCCGCGGTAATCGGCCCGGCCGGAGGCGTGGCCGTTGCGGGCGAGAAGACCCATCACCGCCATCATCAGCTGGCTTTTGCCGGAGCCGGATTCACCGACAATGGCCACGGTTTCACCGGCATGCACGTCGAGCGCCACGCCGCGCACCGCCTCCACCTCGCCGTCCAGCGTGGTGAAGGTGACGCGCACGTCATTGAGGGAGAGAATGGGCGGCTGCATGTCAGCGGTCCTTCGGATCGAGGGCATCGCGCAGGCCGTCACCGATGAAGTTGAGCGCGAACAGCGTGGAGGTGAGAAAGAGCGCGGGAATGATGATGAGCCAGTTGGCCGAGGGCATGTTCTTGGCGCCCTGCGAGATCATCACACCCCAACTGGACATGGGCTCCTGCACGCCCAGGCCCAGATAGGACAGGAAGCTTTCGAGAATGATGACCTGGGGCACCAGCAGGGTCATGTAGATGATGACCGGACCGAGAAGGTTGGGCACGATGTGGCGGATCAATATGCCCCAGCGGGTGACGCCCAGCGCCTCTGCCGCCTGGACGTATTCCTGGCGCTTGATGGACAAGGCCTGGCCACGCACGATGCGCGCCATGTCCAGCCACATGACCGCGCCCACGGCGAGGAACATGAGGATGAAGTTTCGCCCGAAAAACACCACCAGCATGATGACGAAGAAGATGAAGGGCAGCGCGTAGAGAATGTCGACGATGCGCATCATCACTTCATCGGTCTTGCCGCCGGCAAAGCCCGCCGTGGCGCCGTAAAGCACGCCGATGACCACCGCCACCAGGCCGGCCAGCAGGCCGATGGACAGCGACACGCGGCCCGCCATCAGCACCCGCGTCAGCACATCGCGGCCGGAATTGTCGGTGCCGAAATAGAAATATTTCTTTTCCACATCGGAGGTCATCGTGAGCGATAGGCCATCGGCGGATTTATCCGTCACCAGCGTGTTTTCGAGCACGTCCGAGCGGTCAAGATAGCGCGTGACGCGTTCGTCAATGGGCTTGCCGGAGGTGACGGAGGTGATGATCTTGTCGTCCTTCTCTTCCCACTTTGCGAGATCGAGCCGGGCGCGTTTCACCGCATCCTTGACCGCGAGATCGAGCTGGTTGGGCTTGGGATAGGCCGACAGCGATGGCGGCACACGGTTATAGTCCTGATAGATGGTGGTGTAGTCATGCGGTGTGAAAAACGGCCCCACAATGCAGGCGAACGCCATGATCATGAGGTAGATGCCGGAAATGACGGCGGCACGATTGGCCTTGAGCCGGGCCCAGGCGTCGGCCCAGAGCGAGCGCCCCTTGTCGGCGGGCAGAATGGCGGTTTGCTCAGTCATAGCGCACCCTGGGGTCAACCGCCGCATAGAGCAGATCGACAATGAAATTGAACAGGACGGTGAAAATCGCCACCACCACCACGGTGCCCATGACCAGTGTGTAGTCGCGGTTCAGCGCCGCTTCGACAAAGTACCGGCCAATGCCGGGAATCTGAAAAATCGTTTCAACGATGACCGAGCCGGTGAGCAGCGCGGCTGCTGCCGGACCGGCATAGGAAATGATCGGCAGCAGGGCCCCGCGCAGGGCGTGTTTCAGCACCACGGAGAATTCCGACAGGCCGAGGGCACGGGCGGTGCGGATGTGATGGGCGTGGAGCGCCTCGATCATGGAACCGCGCATGAGCCGCGACACGATGGCGAGTTGCGGCAGCATGAGGGTGAGGATGGGGCCGACCTTGTTGACCCATGCGCCGTCACCCCAGCCGCCCACCGGAAACCATTTCAGGCTGAGGGCGAAGGCGAGCTGGAACAGAGGCGCAATGACAAAGGTGGGAATGGTGGAGCCGGCGGTGGCCAGGGCCACCACGGCATAATCGGTGCCCTGGTTCTGGTGCAGGGCCGCCCAGATGCCGAGTGCTATGCCGACGATGAGGGCAAGGCCAAGGGCCATGGAACCGATCTGGATTGACACTGGCAGACCGCTGGCGAACAGGTCGGCGACGGTGAAATCAGGCAGGTTGTAGCTTGGCCCGAAATCGCCCTTCAGCAGGTTCTGCAGGTAATAGAGATATTGCCGCCACAGCGGCTGGTCGAGATGAAAGACGCGTTCAAGGTTTGCCTTGATGACGGGATTGAGGCCCTTTTCCTGGTTGAATGGGCCGCCGGGGGCAACCCGCATCAGGAAAAAGGAAATGGTGACGATGACGAACATCGTCGGAATAGCGGTCAGCAACCGCCTCAGAACATAACGCAGCATGGAATGATCCGTCCCGGAATGAGGGGAACCGGCGCTGTTGCCAACGCCGGTTCCGGGTGCGGTGTTATTCCTTGCTCAGGAAGCGGGTGGGATGAATGTCCATGACATTGTCCTCCCAGCCCTTGATCTTGTTCGAGACGATGGTGTGGAAGCCGTAATAGAGCAGCGGCACCACGCACAGGTCGCGGGCCACGCCCATGGCTTCAGCGTCCGACAGCTTGGCCATGCGGGCTTCCGGCGTGGCCGATGCGGCGGCTTCGGCCAGCAGCTTGTCATAGTCCGGGTTGGAATAGACGGCATAGTTGTTGCCGGCCCCGGTCTTGCACAGGTCGAGGAAGTTGGACGGGTCCTTGTAATCGGCGATCCAGCCGGCGCGGGCGATGTCAAAGTCGCCGTGCTGTTCCAGCATGCCGTAGTGGGTCTTGGTGTCGGTGTTGAGCAGCGTCACCTCGATGCCCAGCGGCTTCAGCTGTTCCTGGATGGCCACCGCCGTGTTCTTGTGGTTTTCCGAGGTATTGTAGCGGATTTCCATCTTCAGCGGCTTGTCCGGGCCATAGCCCAGTTCAGCCAGCACCTTCTTGGCTTCGTCCTCGCGGTCGATCTGCGATTTCTGGGCATATTCGGTGAAGCGCGAGGTGTAGCCGGCAATGCCCGGCGGCACGAAGGAATAGCCGGGGATCATGGTGTTCTGCCACACCTTCTCGGCCAGATAGTCACGGTCGATGGCTTCCGAGATGGCGTGACGAAGCTTGACGTTGTCCCACGGCTTCTTGTCGGTCTTGAAGACATAGTAATAGGTGCCGAGGTAGGGCCCGATGCGCACCTGATCGCCAAACTTGGCCTTCAGGTCGGCGAGCTGTTCGGTCGGGATGTCGTCGTTGGAGTCAAGCTCGCCCGCCTCGAGGCGCTTCATGGCGGTGGAACGATCTTCGGTGGGGATGTAGTTCACCGTGTCGATCTTCACATTGGCGGCGTCATAGAACTTGTCGTTCTTCACGGCCTTGATGTGGTCGTTGGGCACGAATTCCTTGAGCACATAGGCGCCGTTGGAGACCATGTTGCCCGGCTTCACGAAATCGGCGCCGAACTTCTCGACATTGGCCTTGCTCACCGGATAGGTGGCCTGGTGGGTGAGCATTTCGAGGAAATAGGGCGTGGGCGCGTTGAGGGTCACCTCGAAGGTCGAGGCATCGACCGCCTTCACCCCCAGTTCGTCCGGCTTCTTCTTGCCGGCGGTGATGTCTTCGGCGTTGGCAACCGGCGCCAGCATGTAGGCGTATTCGGCGGCAGTGGCGGGATCGACAATGCGGCGCCACGAGAACACGAAGTCGTCAGCGGTGACCGGCGAGCCGTCGGACCAGGTGGCGCCGGCGCGCATCTTGAAGGTATAGACCTTGCCGTCAGGCGAGACGGTGTAGCTTTCGGCGGCACCGGGCTGAACATTGGCCTTGGCATCATGGACCATCAGACCCATGAACAGGTCGCGCAGAATGTTGGCCTCATAGACGGTGGAGGTCTTGTGCGGGTCGAGCGATTCCGGGTCGGCCGAGTTGCCGCGGTTGAACACCACTTCGGCGAAGGCGCCGGTAGCGGTCATCACCAGCATGGTGGAGCCGATGAGCAGGGTTTTGAGGTTGAGGTGACGCATTCGTGCTCTCCTGTATCAGCCGGGCAGAGGTTATCACCCTTCGGGCGGGTCCGCTCCGGCAGTTGATGGCCGACCCTAGCACAGGAAACGGATTTGTCACGCCGTGAAAGACCGGCTTTTTATGGGCCTGGCCGGGCGCTGCGGAATGATTGCGATTTGAGCCGAGAATGCCTAAGAGAGAGGCAATCAGATTTCGGGATGCCATGCCCCCTCTAACCCCCCTGCTGGACCAGATCCAGACACCGGATGACCTGCGCCGCCTGCCCGCTGAAAAAATGGCGGAAGTGGCCAGGGAATTGCGCGACGAAACCATTGATGCGGCGGCGCAAACGGGTGGCCATTTCGGCTCCGGCCTGGGGGTGGTCGAACTGACGGTGGCGCTGCACTATGTCTTTGAAACGCCGCGCGACCGGATCATCTGGGATGTGAGCCATCAGGCCTATCCTCACAAAATTCTGACCGGCCGGCGGGCGGCCATCCGCTCCATTCGCCAGAAGGACGGTCTTTATGGGTTCACCAAGCGCAGTGAAAGCGCCTTCGACTCCTTCGGCGCGGCCCACTCCTCCACCTCCATTTCGGCGGGGCTGGGCATGGCGGTGGCGCGCGACCTGCGCGGCGAAAACAACCATGTGATCTGCGTCATCGGCGACGGGTCGATGAGTGCCGGCATGGCCTATGAGGCGATGAACAACGCCGGTGCGGTGGATACGCGACTCATCGTCATTCTCAACGACAACGGCATGTCGATCTCGCCCGCCGTGGGGGCGCTCACCAACTATCTGTCGTGGCTGGTGTCGTCGCGGCCCTTCCTGTCGCTCCGCGACATTGCCAAGCAACTGGCCAAGAAGTTTCCGCGCAGCCTGCGCACGGCGGCCGAGCGGGCCGATGAATATGCCCGCGGCATGCTGACCGGCGGCACGCTGTTCGAGGAGCTGGGCTTCTACTATGTCGGCCCGGTGGATGGGCACGATACCAATACACTCATCAACATTCTGCAGAACGTGCGCGACGCCAAGCAGCTTGGCCCCATTCTGGTGCATGTGGTGACGGAGAAGGGCAAGGGGCACCCCTTCGCCAAGGCCGACCCGGAAAACTATCACGCCATTTCCGGCTTCGACACCGCAACGCTGGAACTGAAGACCTCGACCGCCAACACCCCCACCTTCACCTCGGTTTTTGCCAAGGCGCTGATTGCCGAGGCGAGCAAGGACGACAAGATCGTGGGCATTACGGCGGCCATGGCCACGGGCACGGGGCTGGACAAGTTTCAGGCCCAGTTTCCGGAGCGCACCTTTGACGTGGGCATTGCCGAACAGCATGCCGTCACCTTTGCCGCCGGTCTGGCGGCGGAGGGGTTCAAGCCGTTCTGCGCCATTTATTCCACCTTCCTGCAGCGGGCCTATGACCAGGTGGTGCATGATGTGGCGCTGCAGGGCCTGCCGGTGCGCTTCGCCATCGACCGTGCCGGTCTGGTGGGGCAGGACGGGCCGACCCATGCCGGCACCTTTGACATCACCTATCTCAGCTCGCTGCCGGGCATGGTGGTGATGGCGGCGGCCGACGAAGCTGAACTGATGCACATGGTGGCCACTGCCGCCAGCATCAATGACCGGCCCTGCGCCTTCCGCTATCCGCGCGGCGAGGGCGCTGGCGTTGACCTGCCGGAGGCCGGACAGGTGCTGGAGATCGGCAAGGGCCGGGTGCTGCGCCAGGGCAAGGATGTGGCCTTCCTGTCGCTGGGCACACGGCTTTCCGAAACCTGCAAGGCGGCGGATGCGCTGGCGGGCAAGGGGCTCACAGTGACGGTGGCCGATGCCCGCTTTGCCAAGCCGCTGGATGAGGCGCTGGTGCGGCAACTGGTGCTGGGCCACCGGGCGCTGATCACCATCGAGGAAGGGGCGATTGGCGGCTTTGGCTCGCAGGTTCTGCATTTCCTGGCGGATAACGGCCTGCTCAGTGGTGCTTGTGCGGTGCGCACCATGTTCCTGCCGGACCGCTTTGTGGCCCATGGCAGCCAGAAGGAACAATATGCCGATGCCGGGCTGATGGCCGGCGACATGGTGGCCCAGGCGCTGAGCGCGCTTGGCCCCGACAAGGGCCGGTCAGCCGCGGCGCAGAAGCCGGGCCGCCAGCACGCCTAGTTCCTGGGCCAGCGAGCTGCGCACCAGCACCTCGGCGGCGGCAAAGGCCAGAAGGGGCAGCACCAGCACCAGGGCCGTATCGTGCAGGGTTGACGATCCCACCACAAACAGCGGTGCGGCGCAGGCCAGCACCACCAGCAGAATGCCCGCGCCTTCGGCCTTGATGGCGCCGAAATGATTGCCCTGCCCCAAGGCCCGCGAGCGGATGAGGGGCAGCATGTTCAGGGTGAAGCCCATGACAATGGCGGTCATCAGGGCGGGCAGGTTCTGTGGCGTTATCACCACGCCGGACAGGGCCAGAAACGACCATGCCGCCATGACGCCCACGGCGAAACTGCCCATGCTGGCAGACCATGACACAATGCGGCGGCTGACGATGAGGATGATGGCGGCGGCGGCCATGAGACCGAGGCCCGCAGCAATGAAGAACAGGCGGCGCAGCGCCAGGGCGGCCTTGGCTGCCGCCAGCGCCCGGTCCACCGGCGCGAGGCCGAAGTCCTCAAGTTTTTCGGCCAGGGCGGCCGCCGACAGGCCGCGCACCGGCTCGACGCTCAAGCGGTAGATGCCTTCGGGCGAAAGAAACAGGTCCCGAAGGCGGCTATCCAGGCTGGCAACAGCCGGTGGTTCCAGCCCGGCCAGCAGATTGGCCGTGGTGGCTGCCTGATCAAAGCGGGCAAACAGCAGGGTTTCCAGGCGCAGCAGGGCAACATCAGGATTGTGTGCCTGCTCGCCCAAGAGCAGCAGGCTGCGGCGAAAGTCCTGGGCGGCGGCGCTCAGTTCGGCGGGTGTGTGGGGCGCATTGGCAATGGCCTTGAGGCTGACGTCCAGCGCCGTGAACTGTTCCTCGGCGGTCATGTCCATCTCGGCCATGGTGGCGGGATTGGCGTGGGGAAAGACATCCCGCAGCGGGGCAAGCAGGGCCAGCTTGTCCGGCACATCGGCGGGCAGGAAGGCCCCCAGCCAGCGCACCGCCTTGACCCCCTGCACCTCACGCAGGCGGGCAATCTTGTTTTCAGCCGCATCCGGGCTGTCGGCCAGAATCTGCACCGCCACAGCATGGGCGCTGGCGGCAGGTTCACCGGACGAAAAAACCACCGGCGGCACCAGGGTAAGGCCGACAAAGGCCACAACCGCCGCCGCCACCGCCAGCGGACGGCGCCAGGCGCCATCCCAGTCCCAGGGCGGCACCCAGCGGCGCAGCGGCGGCACGACCGGGTCCATCGGGGGCAGAAACCTCTGCATGGTGTGGAGCAGCACTGGTCCCAGGGTGAACACGCTGGCCAGGGCGGCTGACAGGGCCGTGACCAGCACCACCGACAGGCGCTCCATGGCGGCAAGGCCGGTGGTAAACCAGCCCGCCCAGAAGAGAATGAGCGCCAGGGTCAGCGCTGCCAGCCGCGGGCCGTCGCGCTGGGCGGCCAGCATCCAGCTCCCCGCGGCGGAACGGCTGCCGTCGTCATTTTCCACCATGGCAATGGCGAGATGGGTGGCAAGCGGCAGCATCACCGGACCGGCAATCACCGGCAGCAGCCACAGATCACGCGGTGCCGGGGGCCAGATGAGGGCGGCAAGCAACAGGGCCGGCGCCAGCGCCGCCAGCACCGGCAGACTGACCAGAGCCACCAGCCTGAGCTCGCCGAAGAGCACCAGGAATGTGGCGGCAACGAAGGCCAGCGCCATGCCAAGACCGGTGATCCACTGCAGGGGGGTGAGATCACCCAGGCGATCGGGCACCACCGGCAGGCCTTCCACCCTGGTGGTGACCACGCCACCCGGCGGGGCAGCCAGGACCAGTTCCCTGCGCACCCGCTGGGCGGCAGCGGCATTCTGGTCCGGCAGGGGCCAGGCAATGACCAGTGCCTCGCTGGCGCCGGGCTGAAAGGACAGGCCTGCCACTTCCCGCCAGTCCAGTTCGGCCGGATTGCCGGCCACCTGCGAGCGGATGGAGGCGCCGGCCGCACGGAACAGCCGGTCCAGCCCCTGCGGCTGGCGGCCCTGTTCAACGGCGGCTGTCACCTCGCGTAGCAGAATGTTGAGGCCGCCGACGCTGGGCTTGGCGGCAATGGCGCGAAACAGCGGCGCGAGTGCCGTGGCCGTGGCCACCCGCTGGGCAATGTCATCAGCCGACAGATAGAGCAGCGCGTTGCGCTCGTAATAGGGCCCCTGCCCCGGCATCAGCACCACATGGAACAGGCTGGTCTCAGCCTCCAGGGCACGGGCGAGACGGGTCTGGGCGGTCTGGCGGCTGGCGGCATCGGCGCTGGTGAGATGAATGGTGATGAGGCCATCAAGATTGGGGAACTGGCGCTCCAGTTCAGCCAGGCGGTCGGCATGGACCGAGGGGATGGCGCGGGCATCCGGCAGGTCGTGACCCTGGGGAAACAGCAGCAGGGTGAGCGCCAGACTCAGCCCAACAATGGCACCCCAGATGGCCAGCACCTGAACCGGAAAGCGCAGCACGCCGCGCACCACACGGGCAAACAGATTGGGTTTCAGACGCGGCACCGGCGACGGCGCCTGCCGGAAGGGGCTGTGCCACTGCTGCCAGTCCTGCATTCAACTCCGTCGCCAAAAGCGCACCGCCACCCACAGCAGAGCAACCTGTGTCATCATAGGCATGGAACAGTGCGCTGCCAATGTGTCCTGCTGCACTGGCAACAGCAACCGGACAGATCAGGGCCCGGCCGCAGCAGCAGCCTCGTCCTGTTTTTTCAACTGCCGGTAGCGGTGGATGCTGAAGGGTATGAGAAGGATGTAGCCCAGCCAGATGATGAGCAGCGTGGTCCACGGGAAGGCAACCAGCAGCACGATGACCATGGCGGCAGCGGCCAGCATGGGCATGTAGTTCTCACGCGGCACGGCGGAGCCGCCCGCCTTGCCTGAAAAGGTGGGCACCCGGCTGACCATCAGGAAGGCGACCAGCATGAGATAGGGGGCAATGATCCAGCCGAAGCGGTGGGCGTCATCAAACAGGCCAAGGAAGCCCATGTAGAAGGGCACCATGGCAAGACCTGCCCCGGCGGGAGCGGGAATGCCGGTGAAGAAGCCTGCTGCCCAGGCGGGCTTTTTCGGATCATCGAGCATGACATTGAAGCGGGCGAGGCGCAGCGCACAGCCGATGGACAGCATGAGGGCGGCAACCCAGCCCATGGTGCGCATGTGGTTGAGCGCCCAGAAATAGATGAGAATGGCCGGAGCGACACCGAAGTTCACGAAGTCGGCCAGAGAGTCCAGTTCGGCGCCGAAGCGCGAGGTGCCCTTGAGATAACGGGCAAGGCGACCGTCCACCGCGTCGAGAACAATGGCAAGGATGACGGCCGAAACGGCCAGCTGATAGCGCCCCTCCAGACCGACCCGAATGGCGGTGACGCCGCTGCACAGGGCCAGAAGGGTGATGAGGTTGGGGGCGAGAAAGCGGAGCGGAATGCGCGACAGCCGGTCCATCGGCAGGTGTTCGGGCGGCGGGCTGAGGGGATCGTCCTGCATCGGGGATCCTATTGGCTGCGCCCGCAGCGCGGGGCAACACTGCGGCCCAGTTCCGCCAGCACAGTTTCTCCGGCGATGGCGCGCTGGCCCAGACAGGCGAGAACAGCAGTGCCCTCCGGCACATAGACATCAACCCGGCTGCCGAAGCGGATGAGTCCGAAGCGTTCCCCGGCGGCAAGCCCCTGTCCCTCGCCCACGAACTTGACGATGCGGCGGGCCACCAGACCGGCAATCTGCACCACCCCGATGCGGCTGTTGTCGGCGCGCTCAATGGTGAGCGCCTGACGCTCATTATCCTCGCTGGCCTTGTCCAGTTCGGCATTGATGAAGGCGCCGGGCACATAGGTGATGCGGGCGATGCGGCCGGCCACGGGGCTGCGGTTCACATGCACGTCAAAGACATTCATGAACACGGAAATGCGGGTGTGCGGCTGGCGCGGCAGGTCAAGCTCGGCCGGCGGCACCACGCTTTCAATGGCGCTGACCCGGCCGTCGGCGGGAGAAATCACCAGCGCATCATCGATGGGCGTGACGCGCGGCGGGTCGCGGAAGAAATAGGCGCACCACAGGGTAAGCACGATGCCAAACCAGGTGAGGACGCGCCAGTCCATGAGCCAGAAAACGAAGGCCACGGCGGCAAAGATGGCGATGAAGCGCCAACCCTCGGGGTGGATGGGCACAAAGGTTTTGCTGATGGTGTCCACAAGCGACATGGTTCTGGTCTAGCCCCTTTGCCGGAAATTGCAACTTGGCATTAGGACACGGGCGAAGCCAGCGCCTGATCTTCGGCCAGACGGCGACGGGCCTCCTCGGCCTCCTGCTGGCGCGACCACATGCGGGCATAGAGCCCCCGTTTCTTCAGCAGTCTGGCATGGGTGCCGCGCTCGGCAATGCGGCCCTGATCGAGCACAATGATCTCATCAGCATCGACAATGGTGGAGAGCCGGTGGGCAATGACCAGGGTGGTGCGGTCACGCGAGACGCGGCGCAGCGACTCCTGAATTTCACGTTCGGTGAAACTGTCGAGGGCCGAGGTGGCCTCGTCGAGCACCAGAATGGGCGGCCCCTTCAGAATGGTGCGGGCAATGGAGACGCGCTGCTTTTCACCGCCGGACAGCTTGAGGCCGCGTTCGCCGACCAGCGAGTCATAGGTCTTCGGCAGGCTCATGACGAAGTCATGGATCTGGGCGAGCCTGGCCGCCGCCTCCACCTCGGCGTCGGTGGCATCAGGCCGGCCATAGCGGATGTTGTAACGCACCGTGTCGTTGAACAGCACCGTGTCCTGCGGCACCATGCCGATGGCGGCACGCAGGCTCTTCTGGGTGACATGGGCAATGTCCTGGCCGTCAATGGTGATGCGGCCGCCGGTCACGTCATAGAAGCGGTAGAGCAGACGCGAGATGGTGGACTTGCCCGCCCCCGATGGGCCGACGATGGCAACCGTATGACCGGCGGGCACGGTGAAGGAAATGCCCTTGAGAATGGGGCGTTCGGGATCATAGGCGAAGGACACATCCTCGAAGGTGAGCTGGGCCTTGTCGACCGCAAGGGGCGTTGCGTCGGGTGCGTCGCTGATTTCGGCATTGACCGCCAGCAAATGAAGCATGCCTTCCACGTCAATGAGGCCCTGCTTGATTTCACGGTAGGAGGAACCGACGAAATTCAGGGGCACATAGAGCTGGATCAGCAGCGCATTGATCATTACGAAATCGCCGATGGTGGAGCGGCCCTGGTAGATAGCCCAGGCCGACAGCGCCATGACGATGGTGAGGCCGATGGTGTAGATCACCGTCTGGCCGGAGTTGAGGAAGGCGAGCGACACCCAGGTTTTGCGCGCTGCCTCCTCATAGCGGCGCATGGAGGCGTCGAAGCGGCCGGTCTCGTGGTCCTCGTTGCCGAAATATTTCACCGTCTCGAAGTTGAGCAGCGAGTCGATGGCCTTGGTGCTGGCGTCGGTGTCGGCCTCGTTCATGGCCCGGCGGATGCCGATGCGCCATTCGGTGGCGGCATAGGTGAACCACAGATAAAGGGCTGCCGTGACCAGAATGATGGCCGCATAAATCCAGCCGAAGGACCAGATGAGGACACCCGCCACCATGGCGATTTCCAGCACGGTGGGAAAGGTGTTGAACAGCGAAAAGCGCAGCACCGTGTCAACGCCGTTGGTGCCGCGCGAGATGATGCGCGACAGGCCGCCAGTGCGCCGTTCCAGATGGAATTTCAGCGACAGGGCGTGGAGGTGGCGGAAGGTTCTGATGGCCAGTTCGCGCACCGCGCGCTGGCCGACCTTGGCGAAGACGGCGTCACGGAACTGGGCCATCACCACCATCATGATGCGGCCCATGCCATAGGCCAGCACCAGGAAGAACGGCACGGTGAAGGCGATGGCCGCCGGATTGCCGGAGGCGGTGAGCGCATCGGTGGCGTATTTGAAGGCGTAGGGGGTGGCGATGGTGACCACCTTGGACAGGACCAGCGCCACCAGCGCCACCACCACGCGCGCCTTCAGGTCGGGCCTGCCCTCGGGCCACAGATAGGGCAGCAGGCCCTTCAGGGTCTGCCATTGATCGCCGTCACCGGAAAAGGCCGGATCGGCCATGGTGGTGTGTCTGCGCATGTGCTGTTAATCCGTTGACTGATTATTCCGCCCTGGGCGTGAGGAAGATCTGGCCGGGATAGATCAGGCGCGGATTACGGATCTGATCCTTGTTGGCCTCGTAGATCACCGTGTATTTGATGCCCTTGCCATAAATCTTGCGCGACAGGCGCCAGAGGTTGTTGCCGGGCTGGATGACGATGCGGTCGGCGGCCGCGGCTTCCGCTCTGGCAGGTGGCGTGGCAGCAGCCAGCCTGGCGGGGTCTTCGCGCAGGAAGGGCAGTTCGACCCGGCTGATGACCGAGCCGTCGCTGGCCAATTCATCAGTGCGCAGGCTGTGGGTGCCGGGGCTGACAACACTGCCGCCCGGCACGGTCCACGCGCCATCCGGGCCGACGGCGGTTTCGCCGGCGGGCGCATTGTCAACATAGAGACGCACCGTGTTGCCCGGTGTGCCGTGGCCGGAAAAGACGATGTTGCCCTGCTGGTCATAGTCCACAGCATTGAGGGTGACCGTCTTGCCATCACCCGCCGGGGCGGCCGGGGCAGCCGGGGTGGGCGGCGCGGCGGCTGGGGCGGGCGTTGCAGCCGGCCCGGAAGCGGCCGCCACCACGGTGGTGTTGGGCTTGGCGGGATCGATCACTGCCACCATGGCCGCACCCTCGGCATTGGGCTTCACCGCCACGGCCACGGTCTGCTGCGAGGGTGTGACCTTGCCGTCCTGGGCCACTTCAAGGGTCAGCGTTCCGGCGCCGGGCTTGAGCGGCTGGCCGGGGATAATGACAAAGGCGCCGGTGGCGTCGGCGGTGGCGGTGCCCACGCTGTCACCATTGAGTTTCAGCGTCACGGCGGCACCGGGCAGGGCGCGGCCCGCCACGACAGTGTCGCCATTGGGCTCCACCCGCACGGTGTCGAAGGTGGGAATGGCGGGGTCTGGCAGGGCGGCGGGGTTTTCCGGCGTGACGGCGGCGGGCGCGGTGGCGGAGTCCGGGGTGCCGGGTGCCGTCTCGGCTGGTGTATCCGCTGCGGGCTGGCCGAGGGAAGCAAGCCCCCCCGGAAGCTGCGGCCCGGCGACGTAGTAAAGGCCGCCCAGAGTGGCCGCCGCCAGAGCCGTCAGGCCGGTGAATACCCACAGCGGATTGTGGGGCTTGCGCTGGTTCTGTTGTGTGTCCGTCATGATGCTATGCATGTCTCGCCCGCGCATTGGTCTTGCGGGGGCGGCCTGTCCCTGTGTTAGACTCCCGACCCTGGGCCCTACATAGGGCCTTGGCGGCTGTTTCGCAAAGCGTCCGCACCCTTCCGGAGGAGATTTCATGACCCGCCCGCCCCACACGCTCTGCGTTTATTGCGGTTCCGGCACGGGAAAGAACCCCGCCTTCATGGCGGCGGCGCGCACCCTGGGGCTGGCCTTGGCCGAGGCCGGGATCGGCCTGGTCTATGGCGGCGGCAGCATTGGCCTGATGGGTGAAGTGGCCCGGACCGTTCTGGCGCAAGGCGGCCATGTTACGGGAATCATTCCGGATTTTCTGGTGAAGGCGGAACGCATGCTGGACGGCGTGTCGGAACTGATCGTCACCCGCACCATGCATGAGCGCAAAATGACCATGTTCGAGCGCGCCACCGGCTTTGTCGCCCTGCCCGGCGGCCTCGGCACGCTGGAGGAACTCACGGAAATTTCAACCTGGGCGCAGCTCGACCGGCACCAGAAGCCCATCATCCTGTGCAATGTGGAGGGCTATTGGGACCCCTATCTCACCCTGTTGCAGCACATGCGTGAGGAAACCTTCATCCGCGCCAACGGCGAGTTCACCATGGATGTGGTGAAGACCGCGGAGGATGTGATTCCGGCCTATGAATTCCGGCAGCAGCGGCTGAAGGCGCAGCCGCCGGGCCAGGCGCTGCACCGCCATTTGTGATCAGGCGTTTTCCGGGGTGACGCCCGCCTTCACCAGCTTGAAGATGATGGCGTCCAGCAGCGCCTGAAATGACGCCTCCACAATGTTGGCGGACACGCCCACAGTGAACCAGCGGTTGGCCTCGCGGTCGCGGCTTTCGATGAGCACGCGGGTGGTGGCGTCGGTGCCGCCGTTCAGGATGCGCACCTTGAAATCCACCAGTTCCATGCCCTCGATGTGGCGCTGATACTGGCCAAGGTCCTTGCGCAGCGCCACGTCCAGCGCATTGACCGGGCCGTTGCCCTCACCGGCGTTGAGATAGATGTGGTCACCCACCTTGACCTTGACCACCGCTTCGGTGTGCATCCTGCCGTCCTGCTGCTCGACAATGGCGCGGAAGGACAGCACGTCGAAATAATGGGGCACGGTGCCCAGGGTGCGGCGGGCCAGCAGCTCAAAGGACGCATCGGCGCCGTCATAGGCATAGCCTTGCATCTCGCGGTCCTTCACCTCGCGCAGCAGCGCGTCGAGGCGCGGATCGGTTTTCTTCACGGCCAGGCCGATGCGGTCCAGCTCGGCGATGAGATTGGATTTGCCCGCCTGATCGGAAACCAGAATGCGCCGCCGGTTGCCCACCGTTTCCGGCTTCACATGTTCATAGGTTTCCGGCTCCTTGGCGAGGGCGGAAGCATGAATACCCGCCTTGGTGGCGAAGGCCGAGGTGCCGACATAGGGCGACTGGGCGTTGGGGGCGCGGTTCAGCAGTTCATCAAAGGCGCGCGACACGGCGGTGAGGCGCTCAAGCCGCTTGGCCGTGACCCCGGTTTCAAAGCGGCTGGCATAGTGCTTCTTAAGGCACAGCGTGCCGATGAGGGTGACCAGATTGGCATTGCCGCAGCGCTCGCCGATGCCGTTCAGCGTGCCCTGGATCTGGCGCACCCCGGCATCCACGGCAGCCAGCGAATTGGCCACCGCATGGGCGGTGTCATTATGGGCGTGAATGCCCAGATGATCGCCCGGCACCAGCCGGGTCACCGCCTTGACAATGGCGGAGACTTCATCGGGCAGCGTGCCGCCATTGGTGTCGCACAGCACCACCCAGCGCGCGCCCGCCTCATAGGCCGCTTGCGCCACGGCCAGCGCATAGTCGGGGTTGGCCTTGTAGCCGTCAAAGAAATGTTCGGCGTCGATCAGCACTTCCTTGCCTGCGGCAAGACCGGCCTTAACCGACTCGCGCACCGAGTCGAGATTTTCTTCATTGGTGCAGCCCAGCGCCACGCGCACATGATAGTCCCAGCTTTTGGCAACAAAGCACACGGCCCCGGACCTGGCCTGCAACAGAGCCTGCAGGCCGGGATCATTGGAGGCGGAGCGGCCGGCGCGCTTGGTCATGCCGAAGGCGGTGAAGATGGCCTTGGACGGGCGCTCGGCAGCAAACAGCGCCGTGTCGGTGGGGTTGCCGCCGGGATAGCCGCCTTCGATGTAATCCACGCCGAGGGAGTCGAGCAGCGCCATGACCGCGAGCTTGTCATCAACCGAGAAGTCAATGCCCGGCGTCTGCTGGCCATCGCGCAGCGTGGTGTCGAAGAGATAGAGGCGTTCACGGGTCATGGCGGCTTCCGCAGGGTTGAGAAAAAGAGTCCGATAAATTACACAAGCCCTTGATAATGCAGGGCGAAGTAGATGACGAGGGCAAGCACCACAAGCTTGATGAGGATGTAGTAGATCCAGCGTTTCGGAAATGGCAGGCCGCTCTGCGGCGGTTTCGGCGGGGTCACTTGCGGTGTGGGTTCGGTCATGGCTTCACCTCCCATGATGTGGTGCCGTCCTTGTTGTCCTTGATGGCGATGCCGAGGCCCGCGAGTTCGTCGCGGAGGCGGTCGCTTTCGGCCCAGTTCCTGGCCTTGCGGGCCTCGAGCCGGGCATTGATCAGGGTGCGGATTTTATCCTCGTCGAGCGCGGGCGCGGCCCGGCGCAGCACCGCCGGATCACCCGACAGGCCGAGCAGCGTAAGGGCGTCGCGCAGTGCGGCCGGGTCATCGAGACTGAAGAGTTTGGAAATGGCGAGCGGCGTGTTGAGGTCATCGGCCAGCGGCTCAAGAACAGCTTCCGGCACCGTCGCCCCCCCTGCCCCCTGGGCGCGCTGATAGAGCCGCTCCAGCGTGACAAGTCCCTCCTCCAGCGCGGCGGAGGTCCAGTCGATGGGCTGGCGGTAATGAGTCTTCAGCATGGCAAAGCGCAGCACGTCACCGGGCCAGGGCCTGCCGCCGAAGTCAGTCGTTTCCAGAAGCTGGGCGATGGTGAAGAAGTTGCCCAGGCTCTTGGACATCTTCTGGCCCTCGACCTGCAGGAAGCCGTTATGCATCCAGACATTGGCCATGACGGAGGTGCCATGGGCGCAGCGCGACTGGGCGATTTCATTTTCATGGTGGGGGAAAATCAGGTCCAGCCCGCCGCCGTGAATGTCAAACACCTCGCCCAGATAGCGGCCCGACATGGCCGAGCATTCAATGTGCCAGCCCGGCCTGCCCCGGCCCCAGGGGCTGTCCCAGCCCGGCTCATGGACCGCGGACTGTTTCCACAGCACGAAGTCGGCGGGATTCCTCTTGTGGTCCTTCACGTCGATGCGGGCACCGGCCTGCTGCTCCTCCAGGCTGCGGCGCGAAAGCTGGCCATAATCCGCCATGGAATCGACCGCGAACAGCACCTCGCCCGCCGCCTCATAGGCGTGGCCGCGCTGCAGCAGGGCGGCAATGATGGCCTGCATTTCGGTAATATTGTCGGTGGCGCGCGGCTGCACCGTGGGTTCAAGGCAGCCCAGCGCCGTCACGTCCTTCTGATATTGGGCGGCGGTTTTTTCCGTCACATGGCGGATGGCGTCATTGAGCGGCAGGTGGGGATAGTCGCGCAGCGCCCTGGCGTTGATCTTGTCGTCCACGTCGGTGATGTTGCGCACATAGGTGACATGGTCCGGCCCATAGATGTGGCGCAGCAGCCGGAACAGCACGTCAAAGACAATGGCGGGCCGGGCATTGCCGATGTGGGCAAAGTCATAGACCGTGGGGCCGCAGACATAGAGGCGCACCCGCGACGGATCGATGGGTGTGAATGCCTGTTTCTGGCGGGTGAGCGTGTTGTAAAGCACAAGCGGCATGGGTCTATCCGGGTTTGCCGGCCCGGCTGCGCTTATGTTTTGAAGAAGACAAGCGGCGCCCTGCCAGCGGTTGAGCTAGCTGATAATAATCCAGCAAATGCAGAAGGGGCGCAGCGACATGGGAGGCAAAATGGCGGAAAGGGCGGGCGCCGTCAAGGTGGGCTGCGCCGCCATGGTTCACGGGGGGTCAGGTTTTCGGTTTCTGGCCGAACAGGTTGGCGCGCTCTTCGTCCGTCAACGGAGCAGAATAGCTGGCCTTGGCATTGGCATAGACCTTCTGCACCGCCGGGCGGGCGGCCATGCGGTCAAACCAGCGTTTCAGCGCCGGAAAATCGCCAATGACCTGCTTGTGCTGCTCATGCGGCACAATCCAGGGATAGGACGCCATGTCGGCAATGGAATAGTCGCCGGCAATATAGTCCCGGTCTGCCAGCTGCCTGTTCAGCACGCCATAGAGACGGGTGGTCTCCCTGGTGTAGCGGTCCATGGCATAGGGCACCTTTTCCGGCGCATAGTGGTTGAAGTGGCCGTTCTGGCCAGCCATGGGGCCAAGGCCGCCCACCTGCCAAAACAGCCATTCCAGCACCTGCATGCGGGCGCGGCTGTCGCGCGGCAGGAACTTGCCGGTCTTTTCGGCGAGGTAGAGAAGAATGGCGCCGGACTCAAACACCGACAGCGGCCCCTTGCCGTCGGCCGGGTCGGTGTCGATGATGGCGGGAATGCGGTTGTTGGGCGAAATGGCCAGAAAGTCGGGGGCGAACTGCTCGCCCTTGCCGATGTTGACGGGGTGGAGACGATAGGCGAGGCCCGCCTCCTCCAGAAAGAGCGTGATCTTGTGGCCGTTGGGGGTGCCCCAGGAATATAGCTCGATCATCGGCGCTCCTATTCTGCCGCCTCCATGGACTCGTCGCTGAGCGGCGGCCGGGTGGCCATGGATTTCTTGATCTCCTCGGCCAGCAGGAAGGCCAGTTCCAGCGCCTGGGCGGCGTTGAGGCGGGGATCACAGAAGGTGTGGTAGCGGTCGTTCAGATCCTTGTCGGACAGCGCCCGGATGCCGCCCGTGCACTCGGTCACATCCTTGCCGGTCATTTCCACATGGATGCCGCCGGCATAGGAGCCTTCGGACTGGTGGATCGACATGAAGTTGCGCACCTCGGTCAGGATGGCGTCAAAGGGCCTGGTCTTGTAGCCGCTGGTGGACTGCACGGTGTTGCCGTGCATGGGATCGCAGGACCAAACCACCACCCGGCCTTCGCGCTTCACGGCGCGGATCAGCTCCGGCAGGTGCTTGTCGATCTTGCCGGCGCCAAAGCGGGTGATGAGGGACAGGCGGCCCGGTTCGTTTTCCGGGTTCAGCGTGTCAATGAGGCGGATCAGGTCGTCACCCTTCATGGTCGGGCCGCACTTGATGCCGATGGGGTTTCTGATGCCGCGCATGAACTCGATGTGGGCATGGTCGGGCTGGCGGGTGCGGTCGCCCACCCACAGCATGTGGCCGGAGGTGGCATACCAGTCGCCGGTGGTGGAATCGACGCGGGTCAGCGCCTGCTCATAGCCGAGGAGCAGCGCCTCGTGGCTGGTGAAGAAATCGGTCTGGCGCAACTGCGGCGCGGTTTCGGCGTTGATGCCGCAGGCGCGCATAAAGCCCACCGCCTCGGTGATGCGGTCGGACAACTCCTGATAACGCTCGAAGGCGGGTGAGTCCTTGATGAAGCCGAGGGTCCAGTTGTGGACATGCTCAAGGTTGGCGTAGCCGCCCTGGGCAAAGGCGCGCAGCAGGTTGAGCGTGGCAGCCGACTGGCGGTAGGCCATGATCTGGCGTTCCGGGTCGGGTGTGCGGCCCTCGCGGCTCAGCGCGGCGTCATTGATGATGTCACCGCGGTAGATGGGATAGTCCACCCCGTCCACCTTTTCGCTGGGGTTGGAGCGCGGCTTGGCAAACTGCCCGGCGATGCGCCCGACCTTGACCACCGGCTGGCCGCCGGCGAAGGTCAGCACCACCGACATCTGCAGGAAGACGCGGAAGAAATCGCGGATGTTGTCGGCGGAATGTTCGGCGAAGCTTTCGGCGCAGTCGCCACCCTGAAGCAGGAAAGCGCGGCCCTCGGCCACCTTGGCCAGGCGGCGCTTCAGCTTGCGCGCCTCACCGGCAAAAACCAGCGGCGGAAAGCCCGCCAGACGCTTCTCAACCAGCGCCAGCTTTTCGGCATCGGCATAGTCGGGCATCTGCTGGACCGGGAACTGGCGCCAGCTGTCCGGTGTCCAATTTGAAACCATTTCCGTTACTCCACGACAACAGGCAGCGACATATACACAAGCCGGAGGCCGGTTTCCAGCCGCCAATGACGGCCTTTAGCCATGGACCGGCAAGACTTCGTTAACGAAGGCACCCTACCCTTTCAGGCTTCGGGGCAGGAGAAAACGAGATCCGCCAATGTGGCAGGCCGTATTGCAAGCGCGATGGGCAGAACTGAACGCCTTCTTCAGTGCGGGCAATCCGCCGATCATTACCCAGGTTCTGGTGCTGAATACGCTGTTCTTCCTCATTCATATCATCCGCAAGGCCAGGGGCGCCAACCGGCTGCGGCCGCAGACGGCCCTTTATGTGCAGGGCGTGCTCATTGCCCTCAACTTTTTCATCATTTTCGAGCGCAGCTTTGTGATTCCGGAACTTCCGCGGCCCGGCTACATCCCCTACTGGTAGGGGCACTGGTCATTCCCCGGCCGCATGGGCCAGAAAGTCGGCAAAGGCCACGTCCGCATCGCGATAGGCGATCTGGCGATCGACATTCCAGTATTTCAGGTTTTCCAGGCGGATGGGGCTGCCGGTGACGCCGCACAGCACAAAATCGCCGTCCTCGATCACGGCATAGTCACCGTCGAGATAGCGCAATCTGGCCTCGCGCTGAACGGCGAGCGGAGAGGTGCGGAAAACCATTGGTGGCGTTTAGCAGAGGTCCGGGCCAGTTAGAAGAGCGACCCTTGATCGCGGTCGCGGTTGGCGTGGACGCCGACGCGGCCATCGGCCCATTCAATCTCCAGAGTCTGCCCCGGTTTGACGGCGGCGGCGCTGCGCACCGGCGCCCCCCTGGCATCACGGACAATGGCATAGCCCCTGGCCAGAACCGAAGTGTAGTTGAGCGAGGCAAAGAGCTTCACCTCGGCGGCAAGCCGGTGGCGGCGGCGGCCGATCAGATGGGCCATGGCCCGTTCAGCCCGTTCCCCCTGCTCGGTCAGGTGGCGGTGCTGATCGGCCACACGCTGCCCGATGGGACCAAGGCTGAGGCGGCCGGTGGTGCGGGCCAGGCGGAGCCTGTGAACGGACAAATTGGCCGCCAGGCCATGGACGAGCCTGCCGCTGGCCATGTCAAGGCGCTGGCGGGCCAGCGCCAGAATGTCATCCGGCCTTGGCAGGGCGCGCGCGGCAGACCGGATCCGCATGCGCCGTTCATCCATGGTGCGGGAAAAGCTGCGCTGATGGCGGGCCGCCAGCTGCGCCAGTTCAGCCAGAAGGTCGGCGCGCACCGGCACAGCCTTCTCCGCCGCCGCCGTGGGGGTGGGGGCGCGATGGTCGGCGGCATGGTCGATGAGGGTGGTGTCGGTCTCATGGCCGATGGCGGCAATGAGCGGAATGCGGCTTTCGGCGGCAGCCCGCACCACCACTTCCTCGTTGAAGGCCCAGAGGTCTTCCAGCGAGCCGCCGCCGCGCGCCACGATGATGAGATCAGGCGGGGTGGCCATGGCGTTGAAGCCACGGATGGCGGCGGCCACTTCGGCGGCGGCACTGTCGCCCTGCACGCGCACCGGCCAGACCAGAACAGGCCGCGGAAAGCGGTCCTTCAGACGGTGGAGAATATCGCGGATCACCGCCCCGGTGGGCGAGGTGACAACCCCGATGAGGCGCGGCAGATAGGGCAAGGGGCGCTTGCGGGCGGCGTCAAACAGGCCTTCGGCGGCGAGTTTCTTGCGGCGCTCCGCAAGCAGCGCCATGAGCGCGCCAACCCCCGCCGGTTCAATGCTCTCGATGATGATCTGATAGGAGGATTTGCCGGGGTAAGAGGTGATGCGCCCGGTGGCGATGACCTCCAGCCCCTCCTGCAGAACGGCGCTGAGACGGCCAAAGGTTCCGCGCCAGATGACGGCATCGAGCTTGGCACCCTCGTCCTTGATGGCGAAATAGGCATGGCCCGAGGAGTGGGCGCCGCGATAGCCGGAAATCTCGCCACGCACCCGGACATGGCCGAAGGTGTCTTCCAGGGTGCGTTTCAGCGCATGCGAAAGCGCGCTGACCGAATATTCCGCCAGATTGGGCCTCGGTTCGATGATCTCACCGGTTTCGGGGTCGAAGGGTGGGGGTTCAGCCATGGCTTTTGCTTTGATTCCGCCGCCATCAAATGCGAGAAGGCGGACGAAAGCAAGGCTAGCCGAGGGACAAGTCTGACATGAAGGTTCTGTTGATCGGTGCGGGCGGGCGTGAACATGCGCTGGCCTGGAAGCTGGCACAATCGCCGCTGCTCACCACGCTCTATTGTGCGCCGGGCAATCCGGGCATGGCCAGGCTTGGCCAGTGCGTGGGGCTGGACGTGGCGCGCCACGATCAGGTGATCCGGTTCTGCCGCGACAGTGGCGTTGAATTTGTGGTGGTGGGGCCGGAGGCGCCACTGGTGGCGGGGCTGGTCGATGATCTGGCGGCAGCCGGCATTGCGGCCTTCGGGCCGACCAGATTTGCCGCCCAGCTGGAGGGTTCCAAGGGTTTCACCAAGGACATCTGTGCCCGCTATCACATTCCCACCGCCGCCTATGGCCGGTTCAAGGACCATGCATCGGCGCTGGCCTATCTCAACAGCAAGGGGGCGCCTATCGTCATCAAGGCCGATGGCCTGGCAGCGGGCAAGGGTGTGACGGTGGCCATGACCATGGCTGAGGCTGAGGCGGCACTGGCCGACATCTTTGCCGGGCGCTTCGGCGGCGCGGAATGTGTGATCGAGGAATTTCTGGAGGGTGAGGAGGCGAGCTTCTTCGTGCTGTCCGATGGTGACGCGGTGCTGCCGCTGGCCACCGCCCAGGACCACAAGCGGGTGGGTGATGGGGACACAGGCCCCAACACCGGCGGCATGGGCGCCTATTCGCCGGCACCGGTGATGACGCAAGCCCTGTGCGCCGAAGCGCTGGAAACCATCGTCAAGCCGACGGTGCGGGCGCTGAAGGAGATGGGCCACCCCTATCGCGGCGTGCTTTACGCCGGTCTGATCCTGACCCGCGACGGGCCCAAGCTCATTGAATACAATGCCCGCTTCGGCGACCCGGAAACGCAAGTGCTGATGATGCGCCTCGACAGCGACCTGCTGCCGCTGCTCATGGCCAGCGCCACGGGCGGTCTGTCGGGGCTGGCGGCGGACTGGCGGCCCGAGGCGGCGCTGACCGTGGTCATGGCTGCCAGGGGCTATCCTGGCGATGTTGAAAAGGGTAGCGTTATCAATGGTCTGGATCAGGATTTTGGGGAAATGATTCAGGTTTTCCACGCCGGCACGGCGCTGCGTGATGGCAGGCTGGTGGCCAATGGCGGACGGGTTTTGAACGTGACCGCCCTGGGGCGCAGCGTGGCCGAGGCGCAATCTGCCGCCTATGGCGCGGTGGACCGCATCGACTGGCCGGAAGGGATCTGCCGCCGCGACATCGGCTGGCGGGCGGTGGAGCGCGGCGCATGACCCAGAAGGCCCTGAAGATCGGCCTGGCGCTGGGCGGCGGGGCCGCCCGCGGGGTGGCCCACATTCCCATGCTGGGGGTGTTCGATGAACTCGGCATCCGGCCTGCGGTAATTGCCGGCACCAGCATTGGGGCGCTGGTCGGGGTGACCTATGCGGCGGGCATTTCCGCCGCCGATATTCGTCAGCATACGGAGCGTCTGTTCGGCCACCGGCTTGATCTTGCCCGCCACCTGTTCGGTTCACGCGGGGCACGGCTGACCGACCTGTTGACGCTCACCGGCTATGCCTCGTTCCAAATCCAGACGGAAAAGCTGGTGGAACTGCTGCTGCCGGACGATGTGCCAAAGACCTTCGAGGAACTGGACATCCCCTTCAAGGTGGTGGTGACGGATTATGAACAGATGGTGGAGCGGGTGATCGACAAGGGGCCGCTGGTGCCCGCCATTGCCGCCTCCATTGCCATTCCCGGGATTTTCCAGCCGACCCGGCTTGATGGCCGGCTGCATGTCGATGGCGGGGTTACCAATCCGGTGCCGTTCAACCATGTACGCGACGGCATGGATGTGGTGGTGGCCATTGACGTGTCGGGCCGTCCGCGCGCGGTGGGCCAGAAAATGCCTTCCAACATGGAACTGGCGGTAGGCTCCATGCACATCATGTTCAAGGAACTGGCCGACATGCGGCGGGCGCTGAACCCGCCCGACATTTATATCCGGCCGGCAGTGGATCAGTTCGGCTCAGGGGATTTCCTGCGCTGGCGCGACATCATGGCCGGGGCGGAGACAGCCCGCGAAAACCTGCGCCGGTCGCTGAAGGTGCGTTTGCCGCAGCCTGATCCGGTCAGCGGCGATGCTGAAAGAATGACCTGAGCAGGCGGGCCGCCTCAGCCTCGCCAATGCCGCCATAGACCTCGGGCCGGTGGTGGCAGGTGGGCTGGCTGAAGAAGCGCGGCCCGTGTTCCACCGCCCCCATCTTGGCGTCGCCCGCAGCGAAATAGACGCGGCGCAGGCGGGCAAAGGAAATGGCAGCGGCGCACATGGCGCAGGGTTCCAGCGAGACATGGAGCGTGCAGCCCGTCAGGCGCTCGCTGCCCAGTTTGGCCGCCGCTTCCCGGATGGCCAGCATTTCGGCATGGGCGGTGGGATCCTTCAGTTCCAGGGTGCGGTTGCCGGCGGCAGCAATGATGGTGCCTTCCCCATCCACGATGACCGCCCCCACCGGCACTTCGCCGCGGGCGGCGGCAGCCTCGGCCTCGGCAAGGGCGCGCAACATTGGCTCTGGCACTTTCAGCTTCATCGTGCGACATGAGCCTGAAATGACGGATCAGGTCAAGACAAGCACTTTTGCAGGCGAGCGCATTGCCAAGGTCATGGCGCGGGCGGGCGTTTGCTCCAGGCGCGACGCCGAACGGCTGATTGCCGAGGGCCGGGTGTTCATCAACGGCAAGCCGCTGAGCACGGCGGCGCGCAATGTGACGGCGCAGGACGTGGTGACGGTGGACGGCAAGGCGCTGCCCCGGCACGAGGAAACCCGGCTGTGGCGCTATCACAAGCCGGCCGGTCTGGTGGTGTCGCACAAGGACCCGCAGGGGCGGCCTACCGTGTTCGACAAGCTGCGCGAGCAGTTGCCGCGCGTGGTTTCGGTGGGACGACTGGATATCAACACCGAGGGGCTGCTGCTGCTCACCAATGACGGGGCGCTGGAGCGGCAGCTGGAGCATCCGTCCACCGGCTGGCTCAGGCGCTATCGGGTGCGGGCCTATGGGCTGGCGGATGAAGCGAAGCTCGTCGCGCTGAAGAATGGCGTGGAGATCGAGGGGGTGCGCTATGGCCCCATCGAAGCCAGGGTGGAGCGCTCACAGGGCGACAATCAGTGGCTCACCATTGCCATCCGCGAGGGCAAGAACCGCGAAGTGAAGAAGATCTGCGAACATCTGGGCCTGCGCGTCAACCGGCTGATCCGGGTGAGTTTCGGACCCTTCATGCTGGGTGATCTGGCGCGCGGCGGCATCGAGGAAGTGCCGGCCCGCGTCATCCGCGCTTCCATTGAAGGCCAGAAAAGGGAAAGGCCGCATGCGGATCGTCGGCGGCAGGTTTAAGGGCCACGCGCTGGCGGCTCCGGCGGGCCAGGCCACGCGCCCCACCTCGGACCGGGTGCGCGAGGCCATGTTCAACATCCTCGCCCATGGCATGGGTGATTTCACGGTAGCGGATGCGCGCGTGCTTGACCTGTTTGCCGGAACCGGGGCCCTGGGGCTGGAGGCGATTTCGCGCGGCGCCCGCTTCTGCCATTTCATCGACGAGGCCACGGCGGCGCGCGGCGTCATCCGGCGCAATGCCGATGCGCTGGGGGTCATAGGCCAGGCCAAGATCTGGCGGCGCGATGCGGCGGCGCTGGGCGCCTGCGCGCCGCTGCCGCCCTTCGATCTGGTGTTCTGTGATCCGCCCTATAACCGGGGACTGGGTGAGCGTGCGCTGGCCGGGCTGGGGGCGGGCGGCTGGCTTTCACCCGGTGCCGTGGTGGTGCTGGAGGAAGCGCTGAAGGCCGAGGTGGCAACGCCGGAGGGACTGAGCCTTATCGATGCCCGCGACTATGGCGATACGGTGGTGCGGTTTTACCGCGCGCCCTGATAGAGCGGTCGTTTTGATGAATCAAAACACCCGCTCGCCCTGATTGTTGGCGCGCAGCTTTCTGACTTTTGCCGCAACTGTCAAAAGTCAGGCTGCTCTAGGATCGGCCAAAGAGCCGTTCGATGTCGGCGAGTTTCAGTTCGATGTAGGTGGGGCGGCCGTGGTTGCACTGGCCGGCATTGGGCGTGGCCTCCATTTCACGGAGCAGTGCATTCATCTCCTCAGGGCGCAGCGCCCGCCCGGCGCGCACCGAACGGTGGCAGGCCATGGTGGAGAGCACCGCATTGACCTTCTCCGTCACCGCCGCCGACGTGTCCAGTTCAGCCAGATCATCGGCAATGTCCTTGAGCAGGCCCTTCATGTCGATGCCGCCCAGTGCGGCAGGCACTTCGCGCACCACGACGGTGTCATCACCGAAACCGTCGATCACCAGACCGGCATCGGCCAGAAGGTCGGCGGCAGACAGAAGGCGCGCCGTTTCAATGGGCGGCAGGGCGATCACGTCCGGCACCAGCAGGGGCTGGGTGATGACCCCCCTGCCCTGGCGCTCGCGCTTCAGCCGTTCATAGGTCAGGCGTTCATGGGCGGCATGCTGGTCCACCAGCATCAGGCCATGGGCGGTCTGGGTGAGGATGTAGGCATTATGCAGCTGGGCCACGGCCACGCCGAGGGGATAGTCCATGGCTGCGTCAGTGGCCGGGGGGCTTGCGCGCATTTCCGGCGGCAGGCCCATGTCAAAAACTTGCGCCGCCCGCTCGGCAAAGGCCTCGCGTCCGCCGGTTTCGGCCGGTGGCGGAACATAACCGCTCCAGCGTGACGGGGCGGGCCGGAAGGGAGAGGAGAAGCTGTGGGCCGTGGCGGCGGAAAGCTCACTGTCGGCCTGGGCGGCCGGTTGCGCCAGTGCGGCGCGGATGGACTTGACGATCAGCGCACGGACGAAACCGGCATCGCGAAAGCGCACCTCGGCCTTGGCGGGGTGGACGTTAACATCAACCCGGGCGGGATCGCAGGTGAGAAACAGCACCACGGCGGGAAAGCGCCCGCGCATCATCAGGTCGGCATAGGCACCGCGGATGGCGCCGCTGATGAGCTTGTCCTTCACCGGGCGGCCATTGACGAAGGCATATTGCTGGCTGCCCTGGGCGCGCGAATAGGTGGGCAGCGAGGCATAGCCTTCCACCACCACATCTTCGGCGGCGTGGGCAACCGCCACGCTCGAGGCCATGAAGTCGCGCCCCATGATGCGGGCCACACGCGCTTGCGTGGTTTCGCCGGGCGGGCAGTCAATGAGGCGGCGTTCTTCGGTGACAAAGCTGAAGCCGACGGCGGGATGGGCCAGCGCCAGACGGCGGATCACCTCGGCGGCCTCGGTGGTTTCGGCGCGGTCGGTTTTCAGGAATTTCAGGCGCGCCGGCGTGGCATAGAACAGGTCGGTGACCTCAATCTCGGTGCCGTGGTTGAGGCTGGCGGGCTTCACCGCCGCCTTGGCCCCGCCCGCCACGGCAATGTGGTGGGCCTCGCCCCCGGCATGGCGCGAGGTGATGGCCAGGCGGGCGGCGGCGCCGATGGAGGGCAGCGCCTCGCCGCGAAAGCCCAAAGTGGCAATGTGGATCAGGTCATCATCGGCGAGTTTCGAGGTGGCGTGGCGCTCCACCGCCAGAGCGAGATCATCGGCGGCCATGCCGGAGCCGTCATCGATAACGCGGATCAGCGTCTTGCCGCCGCCATGGAAGATCACGTCAATGCGGGTGGCCCCGGCGTCAATGGCGTTTTCAGCCAGCTCCTTCACCACGCTGGCGGGGCGCTCAATGACCTCGCCCGCGGCGATGCGGTTGATGGTGCCTTCCGAAAGCCGGTGGATTCGCATGGAGCAAGGTTTTAGGCGGGAAGTGCGGCGTCCTCAACTGACCCGTTACAGGCCCTGGGGCTTGCCCACCACGGAAACCAGCAGTTTGTCGGCGTGGAGAAGGCGCTGGGCCTGTTCCTTCACCTGAGCGATGGTGACGGCTTCCACCAGGGCATTGCGCCGGTTGATATAGTCAATGCCGAGATTGTCCTGCTGGATGGCCAGCAACTGCCCGGCAATCTTGGCGTTGGAATCAAAGCGCAGGGCATAGGAGCCGGTAAGATAGGTTCTGGCCTGCTCCAGTTCCTCTGCGGTGGGGCCGTCCTTGGCCATGCGCTGCAGTTCCTGCTTCACCAGTGCCATGGCCTCACCCGCCTTGTCGTTGCGGGTGGAGAAGGATCCGAAGAACAAGCCGCCACGCCGCAGCGGCAACAGGCCGGTGTCGATGCCATAGGTGAGGCCTTTCTTTTCCCGCACCACCGATGACAGGCGCGAGCCCAGACCGCCGCCGCCCAGAATCTGGTTCATGACATAGGCGGGGATGAAGTCCTTGTCGCTGCGCAGAAGACCAGCACCGCCGAACAGGATGATGCTCTGCGGCATGTCCATGTCGGTCACCTTCAGCATGGGGCCTTCGGGTACCGTCAGCAGGGCGGGCGGGGCGGGCGGATCGGTGTCCGGCAGGGCGCCGAAGACATCATCCAGGGTGCGCGCCAGGGTGGCGGCGTCCATGTCGCCCACCACCGATATCAACAGGCCCTTGCGGGTGAACAGACGTTGATGGGTGGCGCGCAGATCATCAGTTGTCATGGCCTGAATGGTGGCCTCGGTGCCATGCGGATTGCGGCCATAGGCATGGCCGGGGGCCGCCATGGCCAGCCACTGGCGGCTGGCCATGGTGCCGGGGTCCTTGGCCTCGTCGCGCACGCTGACCAGAAACTGCTGGCGCACCCGCTCCATGGGTTCGGCGTCAAAATGGGGGGCGGTGAGGGCTGCCTTCAGCAGGGCAAAGGCGGCATCGCGGTTGCGGCTCAGGGTCTGGAAATTGCCGGTGAAGCGGTCCTGGTCATCATCGAAGGACAGGCGCATGGCCAGTTCCTCGCGGCGGGCCTGAAAGGTGGGGCTGTCCATGTCGGCCGCGCCCTCGTCCAGCATGCCGGTGAGGAAGTGGGCTGCCCCCTCCTTGCCTTCGGGGTCGGAAGTGGAACCGCCGGCAAAGGCAAACTGCATGGCAATGAGGGGAATGGTGTGGTCTTCCACCAGCCAGGCGGTGATGCCGCCGGGGCTTTTCACCTCCTGAATGGTGACGGCGGCAGCGGGCAGAACCAGCAGCGGCAGAAGGACAAGGGCGAACAGGCCGCGCAGCGCAAGCTTCAGCATGACAACCTCAGTTGGCGGACTTGGGAGCAAGCGTGCCGGTGACGGAGCGCTCGGGTTTCAGCGTGGCCTGGGCAGCGGCCTTGACATCATCCGCCGTGACCCTGGCGATGCGTTCGTCCCAGCCCTTGATGGCGTCGATGGAAAGTCCGACCGCCAGCCCTGCGCCAAACTGGCGGGCCAGCTCAAACTGGCTGTCGAGGGTATAGACATTGGCGTCGATGATGCGCTGACGCGCCTTTTCCACTTCCTCCGCCGTCGGCCCATCCTGGGCGATGCGGGCAATCTCGGCGTCGATGGCTTTTTCCAGATCAGTCAGGCTGGCGTTGTTGGCGGGAGCGGCGGCAACTGCAAATGTGTCGCTATCCATGCCGCTGCCGGAATACCAGGCGCCCGCCTGGGCGGCGATTTTCTGCTTCACCACCAGTTCCTTGTAGAGGCGGCCCTGGGAGCCGCCGCCCAGCACTTCGGCCAGCACCGAAAGCGCTTCCGACTGCAGGCCGGGATCGCTGGTTTCACTGACCGCCAGATAGGCCCGGCTGAAGGAGGGGGTGGCGGCGCGGCTGTCCACCATCGCCACGCGCCGGGCGGCCACCGGCTCGGGCTCGGGGGTGCGCAGGCGCGCCGTGGGCGTGAAGGTGTTTTTCAGGTTCCCATAGTTTTTCTCGGCCAGACGTTTCACCTCGTCCGGCGTCACATCGCCCGCCACCACGAGAATGGCGTTGGCCGGGGTGTAATGGGCGCGGTAGAAATCAATGGCATCCTGACCGGTCAGTTTCGACACTTCCGACATCCAGCCCACCACCGGCCGGCCATAGGGATGGGCGGTGTAGAGGGCGGCCGACATCTGCTCGGCCAACAGGCGGCTCGGATCATTCTCGGTGGTCTGGCGGCGCTCCTCCAGCACGACGTTGCGCTCGGTGTTCACCACCTCGTCGGACAGGGAAAGGTTCTGCATGCGGTCGGCCTCCAGCGCCATCATGGCGTCGAGGCGGTTGGCGGCCACCCGCTGGAAATAGGCGGTGTAGTCGGCACCGGTGAAGGCGTTGTCATCACCGCCGTTGACCTGGACGATGCGGTTGAACTCACCCTCGGGGTGCTTCGGCGTGCCCTTGAACATCAGATGCTCGAAAAAATGGGCAAGGCCGGATTTGCCGGACTGTTCATCGGCGGCCCCCACCCGATACCACACCATGTGGGTGACCACCGGGGCGCGGTGGTCGGGGATCACCACCACCTCCATGCCGTTGGCGAGCCTGAAATCACTGACCGCGACATTGAGCGCCTGAGCGGGAAGGGTCAGGGCGAGGCTTACGGCAGAGGCGGAAAACAACAGGCGAAGGCCGGTCATGCGGACTCCCGGATGGGCAGCAGAATGGGGCGAAGATGGCGAGCACGGGCGCGCCGCGCCAGTGAAATTCCTGTCATGGTGAAGAAAACGGGCGCGGTCACTCAGACGTGAAGACGTTGCCCATGTTGAAGATGGTGCCGTAGCGCGGGTTCTGCTGCAGCTTGCGCTTTTTCATGGCGGCGGCCAGTTCGTCATTCATTTCGGCCTGGGTCTTGGGCGTGCCGTCGGGCCTGGTGGGCGAAATGCCATATTCGGCATAGGTGGCCTGGGTGATGGGTTTCTTCTGTTTCAGGGTAATGTCATTGGCGCCGGCCACATAGTTGGCGGGATAGCGGCTCTTGGGCGGTTGCGGCGGTTGCTGCAGGCCGGCCTGCGGGGCGGGCGCGGGGGCTGCGCCATAGGTGCCATAGGCGCCCTGGGTGGCGGCGGGTGGCGCCGCATAGCTGCCAGCCGGCGGGGCCGCCGAAACCGGCGGCGTGGCGGCATAGGTCTGGGGAGCGGGTGCCGCCCCGGTGCCGGGGGCGCGCAACTGCATGTCCGGCGGCATGGACAACTGGTTGCCCACCACCGCATTGTCCTGGGGGCCGGTGGTCTTGGCGCCGAGGGCATTGAGCACCCGCGATTCCGAGCAGCCCGCCAGCAGCAGGACGGCGAGCAGGCTCAGGGTGGCATTCTTGGCAGCGGTCATGGGAGCGGTCCTGTGGTTTCGGGCAGAATGGCCTGAGAATCCGGCAAATCCAAGGCTCCGGCGTCAGGCCTTGCCGTTGCGCAGGGAGTCATAGAGCAGCAGACCCACCCCTGCAACGATGGCAATATCGGCAATGTTGAACACATACCAGCTCCAGCCGCCCCAGTGGAGGTGGAAGAAATCCGCCACCCCGCCGTGCAGCGCCCGGTCCAGCGCATTGCCCAGCGCCCCTCCGATCACCAGGCCAAGAGCCGCTGCCGTGAGCCGGTGGCGGGCCATTGCCGCCCAGCGCCAGAGAAAGGCCGAAATCAGCAGACTGAGGGCAATGAGCAGCCCCTGGGCGTGGGTGGCAAGGAGGCCATAGGACACGCCCCGGTTCCACACCATGACCAGATCGAAGAAGGCGGTGAGGGGCACGGTGCCCCTGCCCTCTATGTCATAGACATGGAGCATCCACCATTTGTGGGCCTGATCGGCCACAAAGGTGAGGACCGCCAGACCCAGGGTCAGCGGCGCATGGCGGCCCCACAGGGAAAGGCGCATCACACCGTCTTCTTGAAGCGCGTCTGCCACTCGCGCACCGCCTCGGCATCGCGCGGGGTGATGTCGGGGAAATCCTTGTCGGTGCCCACCGCCTCGCTCACCTTCCAGGAGCGGGCGCAGCGCCGGCCCCTGGCCAGAGCCGGCACCACGGCCACACCCTTCAGGTCATCAAGTCGGAAGGCGCTGGCCGGGCCTTCGCCCGTGCTGAGCGTGAGGCCGGAGGTGATGCAGACCTCGGCAAAGTCGATGGACTGGAGCATGGCCATGGCATCGCCCTCCATGGCAACGAACACCTCGGGGGCGGCTTCCAGCGACGAGCCGATGCGCTTTTCGGCGCGTTCGATTTCCAGCGCCCCGGTGACGGCGCGGCGGATGTTGCGGATCTGGTCCCACTTCCTCGCCAGGGCATCATCACGCCAATTGTCCGGCGCCATGGCGAAGGGCATGAGATGAACCGACGAGCCGTCTGCGGAAAAGCGGGTGAGCCATACCTCCTCCATGGTGAAGGCCAGGATGGGCGCCCACCAGGTGGTGAGGCAGTGGAACAGCTGGTCCATGACGGTGCGGGTGGCGCGGCGCTTCACACTGGACCACGGGTCGCAATAGAGCGCGTCCTTGCGGATGTCGAAATAGAAGGCCGAGAGATCGGCCGTCATGAACTGCATCAGCGCGGCATAGATCTTCTTGTAGTCATAGACCTCATAGGCGGCGCGGATGACGCCGTTCATTTCCCACAGGCGGTGGAGAATGTAGCGCTCCAGCTCCGGCATGTCCTTGGGATAGACGGTCTCCCAGTCCTTCAGCCCGTCGAGCGCCCCCAGCATGTAGCGGAAGGTGTTGCGGAGCTTGCGGTAGGCCTCCACGGTGTTCTTGATGATTTCGGGGCCGATGCGCTGGTCGTCGGCATAGTCGCAGGAGGCCACCCACAGGCGGAGAATGTCGGCCCCCGACTGCTTGATGACCTCCTGAGGCGAGACGATGTTGCCCAGCGACTTGGACATCTTGCGGCCATCCTCGGCCATGGTGAAACCGTGGGTGATGACCTGATCATAGGGAGCGCGGCCACGCGTGCCGCAGCTTTCCAGCAGCGAGGAATGGAACCAGCCGCGATGCTGGTCCGAGCCTTCGAGATAGACATCAGCCGGCCACTTCAGATCGGGCCGCTGCTCCAGCACGAAGGCATGGGTGGAGCCGGAGTCAAACCACACGTCGAGAATGTCGCGCACCTGCTCATAGTCTTCGGCGCGGTGCTCGCTGCCGAGGAAGCAGCTGGCCGCGCCGTCGGCAAACCAGGCGTCGGCGCCGTCCTTTGAAAACGATTCAACAATGCGGCGGTTCACATTGATATCATTCAGGATTTCACCGGTCGCCTTGTTGACGAAAACGGCGATGGGCACACCCCAGGCGCGCTGCCGCGAGATCACCCAGTCAGGGCGCTGCTCGATCATGGAGCGCAGCCGGTTCTGCCCGGCGGGCGGGAAGAAGCGCGTGTCATCAATGGCCTTCAGCGCCTTGTCGCGCAGGCCGTTTTTCTGGCCGTCGCCCATGGAGATGAACCACTGCGGCGTGTTGCGGAAGATGATCGGCTTCTTGGAGCGCCAGGAGTGCGGATACTGATGGGTGAGGCGGGCGCGGGCAATGAGCGCCCCGGCCTCGCTCAGGGCACGGATCACCGCCTCATTGGCGGGGCCCTTCTCGCCCTTCTGGGTGATGACGGCCAGACCTTCGAAGCCCGGTGCGTCGGCGGTGAACAGACCATCCGCGCCCACCGGGGTGGGAATGTGAATGTCGATGCCCTTGGCCACCAGCTCGCGCTGATGCTCGATCCAGGCGGCATAGTCATCGGCACCATGGCTGGGGGCGGTGTGGACGAAGCCGGTGCCGGTGTCGGCGCTGACATGGTCGCCATCCAGCAGCGGCACGGTGAAGGTGTAACCGAGGGCCGCCAGCGGATGGGCGCAGGCCACAGTGGCGGGGTTGAAGTCGCTGACGCGCTCATGGGCTTCCACCTTGGCCGCCTTCATGACCTCGGCCGCAAGGCTGTCGGCCAGCGCATAGACCTCGCCCACCTTGGCCCAGTTGCCTTCGGGGGCCGCCGTGACCCGGTAGAGGCCATAGGCAATGCGTGAGGAGAAGCTGATGGCGCGGTTGCCGGGAATGGTCCAGGGCGTGGTGGTCCAGATCACCACCGAACCGGTGATGCCGCCGGAGATGATGGGGAATTTCACGTAGATGGTGTCGGACACATAGTCCTGATATTCCACCTCGGCCTCGGCCAGGGCGGTGTGTTCCACGACCGACCACATGACCGGCTTGGAGCCGCGATAGAGCTGGCCGGTTTCGGCGAATTTCAACAGCTCTCCGGCGATGGTGGCCTCGGCCTTGAAGGCCATGGTGGTGTAGGGATTTTCCCAATCGCCCTCGACGCCGAGGCGCTTGAACTCCTCGCGCTGCACGTCAATCCAGTGGGCGGCGAAGGCGCGGCATTCCTGACGGAACTCGTTGATGGGAACCTGGTTCTTGTCCTTGCCCTTGGCGCGATACTGTTCCTCGATCTTCCATTCGATGGGCAGGCCGTGACAATCCCAGCCCGGCACATAGTTGGAGTCAAACCCCGCCATCTGGCGCGAGCGGGTGATCATGTCCTTGAGGATCTTGTTGAGCGCGTGACCGATGTGGATGTTGCCATTGGCGTAGGGCGGGCCATCATGCAGCACGAACAGCGGCTTGCCCCTGGCGGTCTCACGCAGGCGCCGGTACATGCCCATGTCTTCCCAGCGCTTCAGAATTTCCGGCTCCTTCTGGGGCAGGCCCGCCTTCATGGCAAAGTCGGTCTTGGGCAGGAACACCGTCTCGCGGTAGCGGTCGGTTTTTTCGGGCTTGTCGGACATGGGTGAGCTTTCGGGAAAACAGGCAATGCGGGCCGCGCTTGTAACAGACCGGGGGCGGTGAATCAAAGCCGGGATTCTGGCGCAAGGCTGAGGCCCCGGCTGGCGGCTTGTGAAGGGGCGCCCCGGCCCTGTAGGCTGGAGGGCAGCAGGAGTTTGACGCATGAATGGCGCAGAAAGTCTGGTTCATACGCTGGTGAAGGGCGGGGTTGAGGTGTGTTTTGCCAATCCCGGCACCAGCGAAATGCATTTTGTGGCGGCGCTGGACCGCATTCCCGGCATTCGCTGTGTGCCCGGCATGCAGGAAAACGTGGTGACCGGCATGGCCGACGGCTATTTCCGCGTGGCGCGGAAACCGGCAGTGACCCTTCTGCATTGCGGACCCGGCCTCGCCAACGGGCTGGCCAATCTTCACAATGCCCGGCGCGCCCGCAGCGCCATTCTGAACATCATCGGCGATCAGGCCAGCTATCATGCGCCCTTTGATCCGCCGCTGGCCGCCGATACGGCAGCCCTTGCCGCCACGGTTTCGGGCTGGGTGCGCACCAGCCGCGCGGCCGCCCAGGTGGGGCGCGATGCGGCGGTGGGCCTGCAGGCGGCCATGACGGCACCGGGCGAGATTGCCAGCCTCATTCTGCCGTCGGACGCCTCGTGGAACGCTGGCGGCGTGGTGGCCGCCCCCCTGCCCCCGCCCACCCCGCCTTCGGTTGATGCCCATGCGGTGAAGCGGGCAGCGCAGGTTTTGCGCGAGAAGAAAAATGTGCTGCTGCTGCTGGGGGGTGCTGCCCTGATGGCCGGGGCGCAGGCGCAGGCGGCGCGCATTCAGGCCAGAACGGGCTGCCGGGTCATGGCGGAATCCATCAACGCCTTGCAGCAGCGCGGCGCAGGCCGCCTGCCGCTCAACCGCGTGCCCTATGGCGCCCCCCAGGCCATAGAGGCGCTGAAGGACGTGGCCGAGATCGTGCTGGTCAATGCGCGGGTGCCGGTGGGCTTCTTCGCCTATCCCGGCCTGCCATCCCTCCATGCGCCGGAGGCCGCGGGGGTGACGGAACTGTCGCGGGTTGAGCATGACGCCGAAGAGGCGCTGGCGCGGCTGGCCGAGGAACTGGGCTGCGGCCCGGCCCCGGCCCTGAAGGCGGCGGCGGCAAAGGCAGACGTGCCGGGCCGGGGGCCCATCGATTCAGAGGGCATCGGCCACATGCTGGCGTCGGTGCTGCCGGAGGGGGCCATTGTGGCCGATGAGGGCATTTCGCTGGGCTGGGCGCTGTTTCCGACCACGCACCATGCACCGGCCCATGACTGGATGATGGTGACGGGCGGAGCCATCGGCTACGGCATGCCCTGCGCCACCGGGGCTGCCCTTGCGGGCGGCGGACGGCGCGTCATCAATGTGCAGGCCGATGGTTCGGCCATGTATACCTTGCAGGCGCTGTGGACGCAGGCGCGTGAACGCCTGCCGGTCACCACGGTCATTCTGTCCAACCGCAAATATCAGATCCTGATCGGCGAATATGCGGGCGTGGGGGCCAACCCCGGCCCCACTGCCATGAATATGCTCGACCTGGGCAATCCGGACCTGAACTGGGTGAGGCTGGCAGAGGGCATGGGGGTGGAGGCGGCGCGGGCGACCACGCTGAAGGACTGCGCCGCGCTGATGCAGCGCTCGTTCAAAAATCCGCAGCCGTTTCTGATCGAGCTGGTGGTGTAGCCCCTCACCCTCCCCGCAGGCGGGGAGAGGGAAGAAACGAAAACCGCCGGGATTGCTCCCGGCGGTTTCCATTATTGCAGCACCGCTGGGCGGAAAACCGCGTGGCACTTTTCCGGCTGCGCTTTTCAGGTCGCGCAGCGGGTCGGAAAACCGCGTGGCACTTTTCCGGCTGCGCTCTTTAGGTCGCGCAGCTCGGCGGAAAACCGCGTGGCACTTTTCCGGCTGCGCTCTTTAGGTCGCGCAGCTCGGCGGAAAACCGCGTGGCACTTTTCCGGCTGCGCTTTTACTGCGGCAGCTTGTCGTCAACGCCCTTGACGTACCAGTTCATGCCCAGAATGTCGCCGTCGGGCAGCATCTTGCCGTCCTCGCCGACCACCGTGCCGTCCTGCTTGGTGATCTTGCCCATGAATGGATTGACCGTGCCCGCCTTGATGCCTTCCACGGTTTCAGCGGCCATCTTGGCCACATCATCCGGCATGTTGGTGAAGGGCGCCATGTTGACCACGCCTTCCTTTAGGCCTTCCCACGACGACTGCGTCTTCCAGGTGCCATCCATGGCCTGGTTGATGCGCTCGATGTAATAGGGGCCCCAGTTGTCGACAATGGCGGTGAGCTGGGCGTGCGGGCCGAACTTGATCATGTCCGAGGCCTGACCGAAGGCGAGCTTCTTCTGCTCCTCGGCCACCTGCATGCCAGCCGCCGAGTCGGTGTGCTGCACCAGAATGTCGGCCCCCTGCGAGAACAGAACCTTGGCGGCGTCTGCTTCCTTGGTGGGGTCAAACCAGCTGTTCACCCAGATGATCTTCACCTTGAAATCCGGATTCACGGTCTGGGCGCCGCGCATGAAGGCGTTGATGCCCGAAACCACTTCCGGAATGGGGAAGGACACAATGTAGCCCGCTGTGCCGGTCTTCGACATCTTGGCGGCAATCTGGCCCAGCACGTAACGGCCTTCGTGGAACTTGGCGTTATAGGTGGCCACGTTTTCGGCGGTCTTGAAGCCGGTGGCGTGCTCAAATTTCACGTCCGGATATTTCTTGGCGACTTCGATGGTGGCGTCCATGAAGCCGAAGGAGGTGGTGAAGATGAGCTTGCAGCCGTCGCGCGCCATGCGTTCAATGGCGGTGGCGCTGTCGCTTTCCGGCACGTTCTCGACATAGGCGGTCTCCACCTTGTCGCCCAGCGCCTTGTCCACGGCAAGGCGGCCCTGGTCATGCTGATAGGTATAGCCGAAGTCGCCGATGGACCCGACATAGACCCAGCAGGCCTTGTATTTGTCGGCGGCAAAGGCCGAGGCCGAAGCCGCGCCCAGCGCCATGGCCGCCACGGCGGCCGAGAGCAGAATTTTCTTCATGACGTTCTCCATGGTTAAAAACTCAACGGTCAGGAACAAACGGACGGCCGAGGCAGGCGGGCGTATTGGCCCGCAGCATCAGCCGGTTTCGGGAAATGATAACCAGCGCCACAACGGTGACGAGATAGGGCAGCGCCGAGAGAAATTGTGACGGTATGCCAAGCGCGAAGGTTTGCACCGTGAAGGCCAGAATGCTGATGGCGCCGAACAGATAGGCCCCGGCCAGCAGACGCCACGGCCGCCACGAGGCAAAGACCACCAGAGCGAGCGCAATCCAGCCCTTGCCCGCCGTCATGCCCTCAATCCACTGCGGCGTGTAGGAGAGAGACAGATAGCCCCCCGCCAGACCGGCGCAGCCACCGCCGAACAGCACGGCGAGATAGCGCACCCGGATCACCGGATAGCCGAGGGTGTGGGCCGAGGTGTGATTGTCGCCCACGGCGCGGACGATGAGGCCGGCGCGGCTGCGGAATAGAAACCAGGCGACGGCTCCGGTGAGGATGAAGGAGAAGATCACCAGAATGTCGATGCCGTGCCAGTTGGGCAGGCGGGTGATGGGCTGACCGGTGAAGGGCTTGCCGATGAGGCCGGACAGGCCAAGCCCGAGCAGCGTGATGGCAAGGCCGGTGGCGGTCTGGTTGGTGGCCAGGGTGAGGGTGAGAAAACCGAAGAGCAGCGCCATGGCCGCGCCCGCCGCGATGGCGGCAAGAATGCCGAGATAGGGACTGCCGGTCATGAAGGCCGCCCCGAAGCCCGCCACCGCGCCCATGATCATCATGCCCTCGACACCGAGGTTCAACACGCCGGAGCGTTCCACCATGAGTTCGCCGATGCCGGCCAGCACCAGCGGCGTGGCGGCGGCAATGATGGTGAGCAGAATGGGGAGAACGGCGTCCATCAGGCCCTCCCCTGCCAGCGGATGCGATAGAGAATGAGCGTGTCGCAGGCGAGAATGAAGATCAGCAGCATGCCCTGAAACACCTTGGCGATGTTGTCGGAAATGCCCAGCGTGACCTTGGCGGTTTCACCGCCCATGTAGGAAAGCGCCAGCAGCAGGCCCGCGAAGATGACGCCCACGGGATTGAGCCTGCCGAGGAAGGCAACGATGATGGCGACAAAGCCGTAATTCGGCTCATAGGGCGCCTGCAACTGGCGCGACACGCCCATGACATCACAGGCCCCGGCCAGCCCGGCCAGCGCGCCCGACACTGCGAAGACGAAGTAGATGGCGCGGTGTTCGGAGAAACCGGCAAAGCGGGCAGCCCGCGGCGAGGAGCCGAGGGCGCGCAGTTCAAAGCCCTTCAGCATTTTCACCATGACCACATAGAGCACCAGGGCAGCAACAAGGGCGAAGGCGGCGCCGAGGTGAATCTCACCCCAGGCGGGCAAGACCTGCCAGCCTTCGAACCTCACCGTCTTGGGAAAGTTCATGGCCTGGGGATCGCGCAGCGGCCCGCGCACCGCCCAGTCATAGGCAAGGCGCATGACATAGACCAGCATGAGCGAGGTGAGGATTTCGTTGGCGTGGAAGCGGGCCCGCAACAGTGCAGGAACCATGGCCCAGGCGAGGCCGCCGATGACGCCCAGAAGCAGCATCGCCGCCATGACGCTGGGGCCCTGCCAGGCCGGCAGAAAGACCGGCACCAGACCGGCCAGCAGCGCGCCTGCCACGAACTGGCCCTCGGCGCCGATGTTCCAGACATTGGCGGTATAGGCCACGGCCAGACCCACGCCGATGAGAACGAGGGGGGCCGCCTTGGCAATCAGCTTCTCGCGGTCCCAGCCATCCATCAGGGGGCTGATGAAATAGGTGTAAAGGCCATGCAGCGGGTTGACCCCGGCCAGGGCAAAGATGATGGCGCCTGCCACCACGGTCAGAGCCAGCGCCAGCAGCGGCGACAGCCACATCCATTTCCGGGCGCGTTCCACGCGGCGTTCAAGGATGAGGGCCATGGCTTCCCTCTCCCGCCGCTTGCGCCTCCGCCGCCTCGGCCATGCCGGCCATGTAGAGGCCGATCATTTCCGGTGTCATCTCGCGGGCGGCATGGGCCTCGGACAATTCACCGCGGGCAATGACGGCAATGCGGTCGGCAATCTCGAAAATCTCATCCAGGTCCTGCGAAATGACCAGCACGGCCGCGCCGCGCGTGGCCAGATCCACCAGCGCCTGACGGATGGTGGCGGCGGCCCCGGCGTCCACTCCCCAGGTGGGCTGGTTGACCACCAGCACGCCGGGGTTCCGGTCCATTTCGCGGCCGACCACATATTTCTGCAGATTGCCGCCGGAGAGCGCCCGTGCCTCCGGGTCCGGCTTGCCCTTGCGCACATCAAAGGCGGCGATCACCCGGTCGGCGATGGCGCGCGCGCCGGGGCGCAGCACGCGGCGGTTGGCGGCCACCGTGGCGTCCACGGCATGGCGGGTCAGCACCACATTGTCGGAGAGGTGAAACATGGGCACCGCGCCATGGCCCAGCCGCTCCTCCGGCACGAAGGCCGCGCCATGGCGGCGCCGCCAGTTGACGCCATGGCGTCCGGCGGGTTGATCGTCAATCTCCACCGCATGGCCGTAATCGGCCAGGCGCTCGCCCGACAGGGCATCAAACAGTTCCGACTGGCCATTGCCCGCCACCCCGGCGATGCAGAAGACCTCGCCGCCACGCACCGCCAGCGAAATGTCCTTGAGCGCCACCGAGAAGGGACCATCGGGCGGCAGCGACAGCTCATTGACCTTGAGGCGCACCGGCCCCGCCGCCTCATCGCGGTGGGCGCGCACGGCGTGAATGTCGCCGCCCACCATGAGCCGGGCAAGGCTGGCCGGGGTTTCCCGGCGCGGGTCGCAGGCCGCCACCACCCGGCCCTGGCGCAGAATGGTGGCGCGCTGGCAGATGCGGCGCACCTCCTCCAGCCGGTGGGAAATATACAGGATGGCGCAGCCCTCGGCGGCCAGCCGCTTCAGGGTGATGAACAGCTGTTCGGCCTCCTGCGGGGTGAGCACCGAGGTCGGCTCGTCAAGGATGAGCAGTTTCGGATTTTGCAGCAGGCAGCGCACGATCTCGACGCGCTGACGCTCACCCACCGACAGGTCGGCAATGGTGGCCGATGGTTGCAGCGGCAGGCCATAATCGGCCGACAGCGTGGTGATGCGCTGTGACAGGGCGGCAAGGTCAAAGTCGCCCGGCAGGGCCAGGGCGATGTTTTCAACCGCGGTCAACGCCTCGAACAGCGAGAAGTGCTGGAACACCATGCCGATGCCGAGCACGCGGGCGGCGGCGGGGTTGGCAATGGCGATGGCTTCGCCCTTCCAGAACAGGGCGCCCGAGGTGGGCTGAAGCGCCCCATAGAGCATCTTCACCAGGGTGGACTTGCCGGCGCCATTTTCGCCCAGAAGGGCGTGGATCTCACCCTCGCGCACCACCAGGTCAACCGCGTCATTGGCGGTCAGCGCACCGAAGGTCTTGGTGAGCTTGCGGGCCTCGAGCAAGGGGGTCTGGGCGGGGACTGATTTCATGCGTGGCGCAACCTAGGCCACAGCCGTTCCTTGCGCAGCGCAAATCCGAGGTTTCTCAACAGGTCATCGCGCCGCAAGGGCGGGCCCGCCGGCTCCCGGCGGGGTGCTTTGCCGCCCCCCATGGACCAAAATGCCTTTCCATGGGAAATTGCCCGGAATTTCAGCAGGATTCGTCACTGAGGAAGCCATGTCCGTTGCCGCTTTGCCGCCCCATGCCATGATCATCGGCGCCGGGATCGTGGGCGTTGCCACGGCGGCCCATCTGCAGCAGCAGGGCTTCAGGGTCACGCTGATCGACCGCGGGCCGGTGGGCGAGGGCTGCTCCTTCGGCAATGCCGGCATTCTGGCCTTTGCCGATGTGCTGCCCACGGTCAGGCCCAATGTGCTGCTCAAAATTCCGGGCTGGCTCATCGACCCGCTTGGCCCGCTCACCATCCGTCCCGCCTATCTGCCAAGGGCCCTGCCCTGGTTTCTCGCGGCCACGCGCAATGCCCTGCCGCAGCGTGTCAGGGCCATTACCGCCGCGCGGGCCGCCCTGTGCCGCAGCGTGGTGGATGATCACCGCGACCTGTTGCGCACCGCCAATGCCTCGGAACTGATGGTGGAGCGCGAAACGCTGCGCGTGTTCGAGAGCGAGAGCGAGTTCGAGGCCGAGGCCCATGAGCGCCAGATCAAGGCGGAACACGGCTATCAGTCCATCATCTACGACGCCGCCGAGTGCCGCGAAATGGAACCGGCGCTGGCCCCTCACATCGTCAAGGGCGCCAGCCATGGCGGCTGGTATTTCATAAAAAGCCCCCTGAAGGTGACGCAGGCCGTGGCCGCAGCGGTGGTGCAGGGCGGCGGCGAGTTCATCCATGACGAGGTGCTGGCCATTGATGTGAAGGATGGCAAGGCAACAGCCCTGGTGCTGGCCCAGCGCGGCCGCCTGCCGGTGGACCGGGTGGTGGTGGCGGCCGGTGCCTACAGCAACCGGCTGCTGAAGCCGCTGGGCGAACGGATCCTGCTTGAGGCGGAGCGCGGCTATCACATGGAACTGTCCGACCCCGGCATCAGCCTGTCGCGGCCGGTCACCTTTGCGCGCACGCCCGCCGTCATCACCCCCATGGAGGGCGGCCTGCGCATGGCCGGCACCGATGAGTTTGCCGGCCTGGACGCTGCCGAAAACTGGCAGCGGGCCGATGCCCTGTTCCGCAATTTCAAGCTCATCCTGCCCGGCCTCAAGGCCCCCGGCGAAACCGCCAGCCGCTGGATGGGGCGACGGCCCGGCACACCGGATTCGCTGCCGGTTCTGGGCCCCTCCACCCGGGCTGCCAATCTCTGGTACAATTTCGGCCACAGCCATCTCGGCCTGACCTGGGCGCCCAGTTCGGCGCGTCTTCTGGCCCAGCTCATGGCGGGCAAGAAGCCCTCGGTGGACATGTCGCCCTACCGGGCCGACCGGTTCTGAACCGGACGGTCAGTCCTGCAGCGCCTCAATCCTGAGGATTTCGGCTTCGCCGCCGGGCACTTCGGCCCATTCGCCGACTTTTCGGTTCATCAGGGCGTGGGCCATGGGCGACACATAGGCAATGAGGCCATGGGCCGGGTCGGCCTCGTCCTCACCGACAATGGCAAAGACCTGCTGGCGGCCGTCATCGCGCCCGATGGTGACGCGGGTGGCAAAGGCGACATGGCCAAGGTCGTCCGGGTGGTGGGTCAACTGGGCCGAGGAGCGGCGCTGCACCCAGTAGCGCAGGTCGCGGTTCAGCCAGGCGGCTGCCTGCTTGTCGTCAGCGGCATGGGCCTCGGCGATGCGCTGGCGCAGGCTGTCCATTTCCGCATCGATGGCGGCCAATCCCCGGCTGGTGACGAGATTGGGGTGCTGGCTGATAGGGCGCTCGGCCAGTTCCTCGGGTGCATCATCCTGATCTTTGACAAAGGCACGGCTCATGATGTTATGCCTTAACCCTTTCCATCACGGACTCAATTTCATGCCGACAGCCTCGCCACAGCCCATCCTGCTCAAGGACTACCAGCCCACGCCCTATACCATAGACTCCGTGGCCCTTGATTTTCAACTCGATGCTGAGGCGACCCGGGTCACCTCCCGGCTGGCGCTGCGGCCCAACCCGGAAAGCCCGCTCTCCGGGGCCGCACTGGTGCTCGACGGCGAGGGGCTGACGCTTGCCCGCCTGGCGCTGGACGGGCGTGACCTTGACCCGGCGGAATACCGCCTGTCCGCCACGGCGCTGAGCCTTGCCGCCCCGCCGCAGCGGCCCTTCACGCTGGAAATTGTCACCGTCATCAACCCCGCCGCCAACACCGCACTGTCCGGCCTTTACATGTCGAACGGCATGTTCTGCACGCAATGCGAGGCAGAGGGCTTCCGGCGCATCACCTATTTCCATGACCGGCCCGACTGCATGGCCCCCTTCACCGTCACCATGACGGCCGATCCCCGGCGCTTCCCGGTGCTGCTGTCAAACGGCAATCTGGTTCGCCAGCACGAAGGCTTTGCCGAATGGCATGACCCCTTCCCCAAGCCGTCCTATCTGTTTGCCCTGGTGGCGGGCGACCTCGGCTCCATCCACGACAGTTTCACCACCGCCTCGGGCCGTCCGGTGGCGCTGGGCATCTATGTGGAGAAGGGCAAGGAAAGCCAGTGCGGCTTTGCCATGGACGCCCTCAAGCGCTCCATGCGCTGGGATGAGGAACAGTTCGGACGCGAATATGACCTTGAGCGCTTCAACATCGTGGCGGTGTCGGACTTCAACATGGGGGCGATGGAGAACAAGGGTCTCAACATCTTCAACGACAAATACATTCTTGCCGTGCCGGAAACCGCCACCGACGCCGACTACATGGCGGTGGAAGCCATCATCGCCCATGAGTATTTCCACAACTGGACCGGCAACCGCATCACCTGCCGCGACTGGTTCCAGCTGTGTCTGAAGGAGGGGCTGACGGTGTTCCGCGATCAGGAATTTTCCTCCGACATGCGCTCGCGGGCGGTGAAGCGCATTGCCGATGTGAAAGTCCTGCGCGCCCGCCAGTTTCCGGAGGATGGCGGACCTCTGGCCCATCCGGTGCGGCCAACGTCCTATATCGAGATCAACAACTTCTACACGCCCACAGTGTACGAGAAGGGCGCTGAAATCTGCCGCATGGTGGAAACGCTGATCGGGGCGCAGGCCTTCCGGCGCGGCATGGATCTGTATTTCACCCGCCATGACGGCCAGGCCTGCACGGTGGAACAGTTCATTGCCTGTTTTGCCGAGGTGTCGGGGCGCGACCTCACACAGTTCTTCAACTGGTATGAACAGGCGGGAACGCCGCGTCTGGCCGTTACCGGCAGCTATGATGCCGCTGGCCAGCGCTACACGCTGAATCTGGCGCAGCACACACCGGCCACGCCGGGCCAGACGGACAAGACGCCGCTGCATATGCCGCTGGCGCTTGGCCTGCTGGACAGCCGTGGCGCGGACATGGCGCTCCATCTCGAAGGGGTTGGCGCGCTCAACCGTCCGGTCATTGAACTGACCACCGCCGAACAGAGCTTCACCTTCACCACTGTGGCCGAGCGCCCGGTTCTGTCGCTCAATCGCGGCTTTTCCGCCCCTGTCATCATTGCCGGCGGCGCCACGGAGGCTGAGCAGCTCTTTCTCATGGCTCACGACCGCGACGCCTTCAACCGCTGGGAGGCGGGCCAGCGTGTGGCCACGCGGCTCATCAGCGCCGCAGTGGCGGCGGCCACGGGCCAGGGTGAGGCGCCGGATGTGGCGCCCTTTGCGGCGGGGCTGGCGCGGGTGCTGGCTGATGACAGGCTCGATGACGCCTTCAAGGCCCTGATGCTGGGGCTGCCCAGCGAGGCTGAAATTGCCGCCCACATCGGCTGCGAGGTTGACGCCGACGCGGTGCTCATGGCGCGTGAACATGTGCGGGCCGTCATCGGCCAGCGGCTCAGGGAACAGCTGTTGGCGGTCAATGCGAAAACCGCCGATGACGGTCCCTACCAGCCGGACACGCAGGCGGCGGCGCGGCGCTCGTTGCGCTATGCCGCGCTGGCGGTGCTGGCGGCGGGCGATAGCGCCAAGGGAGTTGCGCTGATCGGTCGTGAACTGGCCGCCGCGCGCAGCATGACGGCAGAGATGGGGGCGCTGGCAGCCCTCATGCCGCTTGATGTGCCGGAACGGGCGGCAGCCCTTGAGGCCTTCTACCAGAAGCACCGCGACAATCCGCTGCTGGTGGACAAATGGCTTCTGCTCAACGCCCAGATCCCCGGTGCGGATGCCGCCCGGCGCATCGAAATGCTCACCGAACATCCCGCCTTCAGCTTCACCACGCCCAACCGCGTCTATGCTCTCATCGGCGGCTTTACGGCCGGCAATCCTTCCGGCTTCAACGCCGCCCATGGCGAGGGTTATGCGGTGGTGGCCGATGTCATCCTGCGGCTCAATGAGGCCAATCCGCAGGTGGCGGCACGCATGGCCACGGGCTTCCGGTCGTGGCGGCTTTATGATGCGCCGCGCCGCCTGAAGGCGCAGGCCGAGATGCAGCGCATTCTCGATCAGCCGCAGCTGTCGCGCGACGTGTTCGAGATCATTTCAAGAACACTCAGCGGGTGAGGCAACCGCCCGGAGCGGCCTGTTCCGGGTTGGCAAATCACCCCTGCCTCGCGTATTGCTCCAGCTGTGGGGTGCGGCCCAACGGGCCGCAGGCAGGGAGTGCTGTTTGGCCAGGGCACAAATCGGTGATCTGTTCTTCCGCGACCGGGTGCTGCGCCTCGGTCTGCCGTTCATGCGGCGGCTCACCATCACCATCAGCGAACGGCTGTTGCGCCGGGTGATCACGGTGCTCACCGTGCTGTTTCTTCTGGCCCTGTTCCTGTCGCTGCTGACACAACTCATGGACAGCCGCACGGCCCATGTGTCCGAACAGAACCGGCTGACGGCGCTTTATGCCCAGTCCACCGCCCAGAGCCTGCAACTGACGCTGGAAAAGGACGCCGCGCAGGGGCGCACCACCACCGGCCTGTCGCCCACCCTGCTTGCCCAGGCCATGCCGGCCCAGGCGCTGGATGACAACCGCACCTTCCTGCTGGTGGATGGCGCCGGAATGATCAGTGCCAGCCAACCCGCCACCACGGCGGCAGTGGGCCGACCGCTGGCGCTGCTCATGGGGCCGGACTTCGCCCTGCGGGCCGAGGTCAATGGTGTTGCGCCCTTTGCCACCACGCTTGCCGACGGGGCGGCAGCCCATGCCATTTCGCGTGACCTTGGCAATTTTCCCGGCAGTCTCATCGTGTTTCAGCGCCGGGCCGATCTGCTGACGCAATGGAAACACAATGTCACCCGGCTGTCGGTATTGTTTGCCGTCACCGTGCTGGTGCTGATGCTGCAATCCGGCGCCTTTCACTGGCAGTCGGCGCGCACCGCCGAGGCCGACCAGACACTGGCCATTGCCACACAGCGCATGGACAAGGCGCTGGAGCGCGGCCAATGCGGCATATGGGACTGGGACCTGGCGTCGGGGTCACTGTTCTGGTCCAAGTCCATGTATGACCTCCTGGGCATGGAGCCGCGCGACGGCCTGCTCAGCTATGGCGAACTGGCGGCGCGCATCCACCCGGAAGAGCCGGCCCTTGATGATGTGCTGGAGGAACTGCTGGCCGGGCGGCGCATGGTGTTCGACCAAGAATTCCGCATGCGCCACGAGGAAGGCCACTGGGTATGGCTGAAGGCGCAGGCGGCGCTGGCGCCGGGGGGAAGTGCCGATTCACCCCATCTCATCGGCTTCGTGTTTGACGTGAGCCACCAGAAGCAGACCGACAAGATCAACAAGGATGCGGAACTGCGGCTCAAGGACGCGATCGAGAATATTTCCGAGGCCTTTGTGCTGTGGGATGCCAACAACCGGCTGGTGGTGTGCAATTCCAAATACCAGCAGTTCCACTCATTGCCCGCCGCCACCTGCCAGCCCGGCACCGACTATGCCACGGTAACGCGCGCCGCGAAGGAACCCATCGTGCGCCAGTATGTGCAGGGTTCGGGCGAGAGTGGCGATGCCAAGTCGCTGGAGGTGCAACTGGGTGACGGGCGCTGGCTGCACATCAACGAGCGCCGCACCAAGGACGGCGGCTTCGTGTCGGTGGGCACCGACATCACCTCGCTGAAGCGCCACGAGGAGCGCCTGCTGCAGTCGGAAAAAACCCTGATGACCACCGTGCGCGACCTGCAGAAGCAGCGTCAGGTGGCCGAGGAGCAATCGCAGCGCCTGGCTGAAATGGCCGACAAGTTCAGCCTGGAGAAGGGCCGCGCCGAGGCCGCCAACCGCTCCAAGTCGGAATTTCTGGCCAATATGAGCCACGAATTGCGCACTCCCCTCAATGCTGTCATCGGCTTTTCCGAAATGATGCAGCAGCAGGTGTTCGGTCCCCTAGGCAATGCCAAATACGCCGAATACAGCCACGACATCCGGCGCTCTGGCCAGTTCCTGCTCGATGTCATCAACGACATTCTCGACATGTCGAAGATCGAGGCCGGCCGCATGGATCTGGAATATTCCGATGTCGCCATGGCCCAGACGCTGGAGGATGTCACCCGCATCATCGGCCAGCGCGCCCATGAGGCCCGGGTGGCACTGGACTTCGACAATGGCGTGGCAGCGCCCTTCCGCGCCGACCGGCGGGCGGTGAAGCAGATCCTGATCAACCTGCTGTCCAATGCGGTGAAGTTCTCCCCCGAGGGCGGGCGGGTGCGGCTTTCGGCGCGCGACAGCGGCGCGGCCATCATCATCACCATCGCGGATAACGGCATTGGCATTCCGCAGCGCGACATTGAAAAGCTCGGGCGGCCCTTCGAGCAGGTGGAAAACCAGTTCACCAAAACCAAGGGCGGCTCTGGCCTGGGGCTGGCGATTTCGCGTTCGCTGGTGGAACTGCATGGCGGCACGCTGGCCATTGCCAGCGCCGAGGGTCAGGGCACCACGGTGACCGTGACGCTGCCGCATCAGGCGGCCTGAAACCCTTCAGAACGGATGCGCTGCGAGGCGGGCAAGACCGTGGCGCGTCTGTCCGCTGATCCATCTTCTTGATGCCGATGATGCGCCGCCGGCGCAGGGTCAGTTGCGCCAGGGGCCGCGCGGCTTTCTCAGTTCCGCAGCCAGCAGCTGACGTTCCGCCGGAGTCAGGCGGGCCAGCACATCAGTCAGGGCCAGGGCACCGCGGTCCTGCAGCGCGCTGTTCTGGCGCACGTAATCCTGGACCAGTGCGGTAACGGCAGCGGCGTCATAGGGGTCGGCGGCGATGAGATCGGCCAGGCGAAGGGCGGTGTCACTGGTCTGCTGGCGCAGGTTGACAAAGTCCGGCCGATGCTGGCGCAGCACCATCATCAGGTCGCGGCGGCGCTGGTCCGGCAACTGGGCAAAGAAGCCGCGCGGCATCAGCTGGGCGATGGCGCCGCGGCCGTCGGGGCCGCGCCCGTCATGGCGGCCAAAACCGTCTGTGCCGCGCACGCCATGACCGAGGAAGATGCCGCCGATCAGCAGATTGGCCATCAGCGACAGGCCGAGGACCACTGTCCACCAGCGCGAGCGCAGCGGCGGCAGGGCGGCGGGGCCAGGGGCAGGATTGGTTTCATTCATGCTCATGAGGCGTTCCCTTCGGAGATGGCCAGCACATCGTCAAGACCGGAGGCGCCGCCATCATCCATGGCGGCAACCGTGTCGGCCGCCGCCGGCAGGTAGGAATCGGCAGCACCCGAGGCCCCCAGATAAATGCCACAGGCCAGCGACGCCGCCAGCGGCAGGGCCGAAAGCCAGGGCAGAATGCGACGCGGGCGGGGCCGGAAGGCCACCACATTGGCGCCCGCTTCTGCGGCGGCCAGCCTGGCCATCAGGCGTGCTTCGGCCCCCTCCGGCGGCGGCGGCCTGGTGGCCAGCGCCAGCAGCCGGTCCAGTTCGGCATCGCTCATCAGTTCCCGCGTCATTTCACTCCCTCCCGGCGGTCAGCGCCGCCAGCAATTCCTGTTTCTGCCCGGCCAGCGCCTCCTTCAGGCCGCGCCGTGCCCGCGCCAACAGCGATTCAAGCGCCTCCACACTCACCGCCATGGCCGCTGCCGCATCAATATTTGACATGCCACCTATATGGACGAGCGACACAGCCAGTTTCTGTCGCTCCGGCAGACCGGCAATGGCGCGGTCAACCGCCGCAGCCGCCGCGGTGCCCGCCATCACCCCCTCCACGGAGGGGGCGTGGTCGGCCACTTCCATGGCGTCGTCCAGCGCCGACATGGGCTTGCGCCGCGCCCGGTCGGTGACCAGATTGGCCGCCACCCGGTGAAGCCAGCCGCGCAGGGCGGCGGCCTCCCGCAACTGGCCGGGGTCGCTCCACAGTTTCAGAAACGCCTGCTGGGTCACATCCTCGGCATCGGCATGGCCGTTCATCAGCCGCCACACCAGCCCGTAAACAGGCCGATAATGGCGCGAAACCAGCACGGCGAAGGCCTGCTGATCCCGCGCGGCGGCGCGCGCCAGCAGCACCGCGTCGGATGGGTCCGGCGCAGGTGTCACAACTGTGGTAGCGGGCGCAGTGCTGACCATTACCGTTTGCGTTCTCCTCACGCCCTCAAAGTCAGGACGAAGACAGGGCCCTGATCCGTCGCTAGACCGGCCCGATCAGGCGGTCAAAAATCGCCGCCACCGCCGCCTGCGTGTCGCGCAGCAGGGCTTCCGTGGCCGCCAGGTCCGGCAGGGCGGCAGCCCGCGCCACGGCCTGGATCAGGCCGAGGGGGGCAGTTGCGGGGTCAAACGGGCCATCGACGCACAGGCGCAGGAGCTGGGTGATCCGGTGGTAAAGGGCGCAGGCGCCCAGCAGCACTTCGGCATCGGCCGGGGCCAGCAACCCGTGGTCGCGCAGCCTGACCAGCGCGCCATGGCTGTTGTGATCGAGAATGCCGGGGTGCCGGGCGGCATGGATCACCTGCAGGGTCTGGGCGATGAATTCCACCTCCACCAGGCCGCCGCGCACCCGCTTGATATCCCAGGCTGATGTGGCCTTGTGCTCCTTCACCATCAGGCGGCGCATATCCAGCACATCGGCACGGGTTCTGTCGGCATCACGCGGGGCGGTGAGCGCCGCACGGATGGCCGCTTCCAGGGCAGGCCGCAGCGCCTCGTCGCCGGCCACCATGCGGGCGCGGGTCAGCGCCAGCTTCTCCCAGGTCCAGGCCGAATCCTCATGATAGGTGGTGAAGCTGGCAAGGCTCGTGGCCACCGGACCCTTGCTGCCGGAGGGCCTGAGGCGCATGTCCACCTCATAGAGGGTGCCCTCTGCCGTGGGGCTGGTGATGGCGGTTATGAGGCGCTGGGTGAGGCGGGTGAAATAGGGCGCGGTGGCCAGCGGCTTGGCACCATCGGAAAAATCAGCGCCCGCCCCTGCATCATAGACCAGAATGAGATCGAGATCGGAACCCGCCGTCATCTCGCGGCCGCCAAGCTTGCCCATGGCAATGACGGCGCTGGCTCCGCCCGGAACGGCGCCGTGGCGGCCCGCCACCTCAGCCGCCGAACCCTGATGCAGCCGGGTCAGCAGCAGTTCTGCCAGTTGCGAGAAGCCCTGCCCCGCCTCCTCGGCACTCACCGTTTCCGACAGCACCCGCACACCCACCCGGAACATCTGTTCGCGGCCCAGAATGCGGGCGCGGTCAGCCAGTTCATCAAGGCTGATGTCGTGGGGCATCATGGCCTCGATCTGGGCCGCCACCTCGTCGCGCTTCGGCAGCGGGCCGAAGAAGGCGGGGTCCAGCACGGCTTCCAGAATGCGCGGCTGGCGGCTCAGCTGTTCGGCAAGGCGCGGCGCCATGCCGAGAATATTGGCAATGAGGTCGAGCAGATTGGGATTGGCCTTCAGCATGGAAAAGAGCTGCACACCGGTGGGCAGACCGGCGATGAAGCGGTCGAAGGCGAGGAAGGCCTGATCGGCGTCGCCGGCGCGGGCCAGGGCGGTGAGCAGGGCGGGCATGAGTTCGGTCATCAGCTCGCGCGACTTGGCCGAACGCGTGGCGGCATAGCGGCTGAAGTGCCAGCCGCGGATGGTGGCGGAAATCTCGCTCACCTCGCGGAAGCCCATGCGGGTCAAGGTCTCCAGCGTGCCGGGGTCATCCTCGCCGCCGGTGAAGACAAGATCGCCCGCCGCCGTGCCGAGATCGCCCGCATCCTCAAACAGGCGGGAATAATGGCGCTGCACCCGCTCCAGCGCGGCGCGCACCGCAGCGGCGAAGGCCTCCGACGTGTCAAAACCGGCAAAGCGGGCCAGCCTGTCAAAAGCCGCCCCCGCCTCCGGCAGGGAATGGGTCTGCTGGTCGTCCACCATCTGCACCCGGTGTTCAATGGTGCGCAGAAAGCGGTAGTCATCGCGCAGTTCGCGGGCCGCAATGGGCGAAATCCATTGCGCCTCGGTCAGGGCCTCCAGCATGTCCAGGGTGCGGCGGCCGCGCAGCTTCGGGTTCTTGCCACCGGCGATGAGCTGCTGGGTCTGGACGAAGAATTCAATTTCGCGGATGCCGCCGCGGCCCAGTTTCAGATTATGGCCCGCCACGGCAATCTCGCCATGGCCCTTCACGGCATGGATCTGGCGCTTCAGCGACTGGACATCGGCAATGGCGGCAAAGTCGAGATATTTGCGCCAGACGTAGGAGCGCAGCCGGTCGAGAAATTCCTGACCGAGCGCCAGATCCCCGGCGCAGGGCCGCGCCTTGATCATGGCGGCGCGTTCCCAGTTCTGGCCCATGTTCTCGTAATAAATGGCGGCGGCTTCCAGCGAGATGGCCACCTGGGTGGCGCGCGGATCGGGCCTGAGGCGCAGGTCAACACGGAAGGCATAGCCATCGGCGGTGGTTTCCTGCAGCAGGCGCACCAGATTCTTGGTGAGTCTGACAAAGAAGGCCCCCGGCTCTACCCCCTCGGCCAGGGGCGCGTTGGGCGGATCGAACAGCACGATGAGATCGATGTCGGAGGAATAATTGAGTTCGAAGGCGCCATGCTTGCCCATGGCGAGGGCGACATAGCCGCAGGCGCTCGTGGGCTGTTCGGGGTCAAGGGGCGAAAACCGCCCGGCGCGGGCCGCCTGGCGCAGCAGGAAGGCAATGGCCGCCTCCACCGTGGCGTCGGCAAAGCGGGTGAGATGGCCTGTTACCTCATCAAGATCCCAGGCACCGCCAACATCGGCCAGAGCGATGACCAGTGCCGCCTTCGCCTTGGCCTGGCGGAGGGCCGACATGAAGTCTTCCTCGCCCTCCAGCCGGGCCGCCGCCATCACCACCGTGCACAGCTCCTGCACCACATCTTCCGGCGGCTGCGCCAGCGCGGCACTGGCAAAATCGAGATGATGCAGCAGCAGGCCGCGCAGATAGGGCGAAGCCGCCGCCACCGCCTCGATCAGGGGCCGGGCGGGGTCAAGGCCCCGGCCCGCCGCCCCCGCGTCGGCCCAGAAATGGGCCACCATGGACGCATCGGGGGGGGCTGGATATTCCGTCTTGATACGGGTGAGAAGCGGGCCGGTCATGGCCGCTTTCTATTCGGTTTTGGGCCGCAAGGGCAGTAGGAGTTTCGCCCTAAGGCCGGGGCCGTTGTCCTCCAGCCGCAATTCGCCGCCATGCAGCTTCATGACGCTGGCCACCAGTGAAAGGCCCAGCCCGCTGCCCGGCTTGGAGCGGCTTTCATCCAGCCGCACGAAGCGCTCCACCACGCGCTCGCGGTCCGCTTCCGGAATGCCGGGGCCATGGTCGGCCACCGCCAGCACCACATGGCCCCCCTCCTGTGCGCCGGTCAGCGCCACCGCCACGGTGCCATCGGCGCTCGCGCCATATTTCAGGGCATTGTCGATGAGATTGCCCAGCGCCTGGGCCAGCAACTGGCGGTCGGCGGTCACCGGCAGGTCCGGGCTGGCGCTGAAGGTCAGCGTGCCGCCGGCCTCCTCCACCATGGGTTCATAGAGTTCGGCAATGTCGGCCAGCACATCATGGGCATCAAGCGCATGCAGGCCCTCGCGTGACTGGCCCGCTTCGGCCCGGGCGATGGAGAGAAGCGCATTGAAGGTTTGCAGCAGCCGGTCGGACTCATCCAGCGTGGTGGTCAGCGCCTCGCGGTATTGCTCCGGCTTTTCGCTGCGGAGCGCATCCTCCACCCGCGCCCTGAGGCGGGTCAGCGGCGTCTTCAGGTCATGGGCGATGTTGGAGCTCACCTCCTTCATGCCCGCCATCAGCCGCTCGATCTGGTCCAGCATGTCGTTGAGCGAGCGGGCCAGCCGGTCAAGCTCGTCATCGGTATCGGACACGGGCATGCGCCGCGACAGGTCGCCGCTCATGATGGAATGCGAGGTGGCAGTGATGTCATCAACCCGGTTGAGAAAATTGCGCGAGATGATGAAGCCGCCGGAAAGACCAAACAGCAGCGCCATGCCCAGGGCCCAGAACAGGGTGCGGCGGATGATATCGGCAAACTGGCGCAGCTCCTGCACGTCGCGGCCCACCACCAGCACATAGCCGCCGGACAGTTCGGTGTGATAGGCGCGGGCGGTGTGGCGCTTGCGCGAGGCGCCCTGGCCCACGTCATAGGGAAAGTCGATCCAGCCCTGCTCGCTCACATCATCCTGCGGAAAGCCGACGATGTTGCCGGCCAGCCGCACGCCGCCTTCATCGGCCAGCAGGTAGAGCGCGCCATTCTCTTCATCCACCCGGCGCTGAATGACATCACGGATGCCGGCAAGGCGGCGCAGCCGGTATTGGTCGGCCAGGCCCTGAACCTCGGCCCGGATGGTTTCATCGGTCTGGCGCTCCATCAGGCCCGCCGTGTTCCAGAACACATAGGACAGAATGAGCGCCATTGAGAAGGCGAAGATGAGAAGATAGAGCGCCGACAGCCGGAAGGTGGAGGTGCGCAGGATTTTGGGATTAATGAGCACGGATCATGTAACCCGCGCCGCGCACGGTCTGCAGCAGCGGCTCATCAAAGCCCTTGTCGATCTTGGCGCGCAGCCGCGAGACATGGACATCAATCACATTGGTCTGCGGATCGAAATGATAGTCCCAGACATTTTCCAGAAGCATGGTGCGGGTGACGATGTGCCCGGCATGGCGGACCAGATATTCAAGCAGCTTGAACTCGCGCGGCTGCAAGGGCACGGGCTTGCCCGAGCGGGTTACGGTGCGGCTCAGCAGATCGATTTCAAGATCGGCGGCACGCAGCTTGGTCTCCTGGCTTTCGCCACCCTTGCGCCGCGCCAGCCCTTCCACCCGGGCCAGCATTTCGGCAAAGGCATAGGGCTTGGCGAGATAGTCATCACCGCCGGCCCGCAGACCCTTCACGCGCTCATCCACGTCCGACAGCGCCGAGAGAATGAGCACCGGAATTTCAATGCCCTCGGCGCGCAGCGTGCGGATGATGGTGAGGCCGTCCATCTTCGGCAGCATGCGGTCAACGATGAGGGCATCGTGGACCCGTTCCAGCGCCAGCGCCAGGCCCTGTTCGCCATCGGCGGCATGGTCGGCCACATGGCCGCTTTCCGCCAGGCCCTTCAGCAGCCAGGTGGCGGCGTCGCGGTCGTCTTCAATCACGAGAATACGCATGGGGGTGAATGTCGCGCCGGAAATCTCTGGTCTCAAACTGGCCATTGGTCGCACAAATCACCTGATCTGAAAAGAGTGGCGCGGAAACTGCGGTCGAGGGGCTAGGGAATTCCGCAGTCTCCGCGCCGGAACCCCGCCACTGGGCAAGGCAGCGGGTATGGTGTGAAAGTCAGCCCTTGTCCTTCGGCAGGGCGACGAAGCGCTGGCCGTCGCCAGACTTCACCAGCATGAGAACCCGGCTGGCCGCCGCCCTGGCGATGGCCTCCTTCACCTCGGAGGGGCTGTGCACGGTTTCACCCGCCACTTCGAGGATGACGTCGCCCGGTTGCAGGCCGCGCTGGCCCGCCGCCGAATTGGGATCAACGCTGGTGATGGCCACACCGGCACCGTCGGGAGCCGTTTCGAGCTTGAGGCCGAGGGCTGCCAGATCAGTACCTGTTGCCGCCGGATCCGTGGACTTCACCGCCGCGTCCTTCTGGTTCGGCATGGTGCCAATGGCCACGGCAAGGGTCATGGGCTTGCCGCCGCGCACAATGTCCATGGGAACGCTCTTGCCGGGCTGAACCCTGGCCACCTTGCGGGCGAGGTCGCGGGCATCGGCCACATCCTCGCCGTTGAGCTTCAGAATGGTGTCACCGGATTTCAGGCCCGCCTTGGCCCCGGGGCTGTTTTCGGTCACCTCGGAAATGATGGCTCCCTTCGCCTCCTTCAGGCCCAGACCGTCGGCAATGTCCTGGGTGACGGGCTGGATCTGCACCCCCAGCCAGCCGCGGGTCACCGCGCCATTGGCCTTCAGCGCCTCCACCACATCACGGGTGATGTTGGCGGGAATGGCAAAGCCGATGCCCACCGAACCGCCCGAGGGCGAATAGATGGCCGTGTTGACGCCGATCACCTTGCCCTCAAGGTTGAAGGCCGGGCCGCCGGAATTGCCCTTGTTGATGGAGGCGTCGATCTGCAGGAAGTCGTCATAGGGGCCGGAGCCGATGTCGCGGCCGCGGGCCGAGACAATGCCGGTGGTCACCGTGCCGCCCAGGCCGAAGGGATTGCCCACCGCCATCACCCAGTCACCAACGCGGGCCGGGGTGTCGGCAAAGGTCACGAAGGGGAAGGTCTTGTCGGCCTTGATCTTGATCAGGGCGAGGTCGGTCTTGGCATCGGTGCCGATGACGGTGGCCTGGTATTCCTCGCCGCCCTGGGTTTTCACGCTGACTTCCGTGGCATCCTTCACCACATGGTTGTTGGTGACCACATAGCCGTCGGCCGAGATGAAAAAGCCCGAACCGGTGCCCGCCACCGGGCCGCGCTCACGCGGGCTGCCGGGCATGTTCCTGAAGCCGGGGAACTGGTCAAAGAACGGCCGCAGCCCCGGCGGGATGCTGTTCATGTCGGGGGTGTCGCCGCCCTCGGCCGCATCGGCGCTGGCATTGGTGAATTTGACATCAACACTCACCACCGCCGGCATGACCTGATCCACCAGATCGGCAAAGCCACGGGAGGGGTCAATGGCCTGGGCCAGTTCGGCATGGGCCAGGGGGGCGGGCGGCAGCAGGGTCATGCTGCCGGTCATGACGGTGGCGCCCAGAAGCCCGGCAGCCAGCAGGCCAAGAACGGTCTTCTTCGGGGCGGCAGAGGATTTCGGCATGGGTTAGCTCCATCACAGCAGGGGATGATGGAGAGATAGGTCAGGCCACCTTACAGGACCATGTCAGGGCGATGAAATAACCGTAGGTCTTGCGGCAAAAGCGTGGCGAAGTCAGGACCCTATCACGTCCTTGAGTTTCGCCTGCTCTTCTGGCGTCAGGGCCTCCTCGGCCACCGCCGTGGCCCGCCGGGCCCGCCAGGCCGCCAGGCCCGCCACCAGCAGCACGGCAAAGGGCGTCACCCACAGCACCAGATTGCGGGTGGAAAACACCGGCTTCAGCAGCACGAATTCGCCATAGCGCGAAACGAGGTAATCCATGATCTCGCCATCGCTCTTGCCCGCGGTGATCTGCTCACGGATGAGAACGCGCAGATCCTTGGCGAGATCGGCATTGGATTCGTCGATGGATTCATTCTGGCAGACGAGGCAGCGCAACTGGGCGGAAAGGCCGCGGGCGCGCGCCTCCAGCCTGGGGTCGGGCAGTTGTTCATCGGCGGTGACGGCCAGCACCGGCAGCGACTGCACCATGAGCATGGCCGCCAGGGCCAGGGCATGAAGAGCTTTGCGGATCATGCGGCACTCCCTTCGCTGGCTGAGAACGCTGGGGCCGCAGCCCGGCGCGGCGCGCCGACGCGGAAGCGCCGGTCGGTGAGCGACAGAAGCCCGCCCAGGAACATGATGGCCGCCCCCCACCAGATGAAGGAGGCCAGCGGGTTGTAGTACATGCGCACCGAACGGCCGCCGTTCATGGCGGCATCACCCATGGCGAGATAGACATCGCCCGCCACGGTCTGATACAGGCCGACTTCGGTGGTGGGCATGCCACGCGGTTTGAACTCGCGCTTTTCCGACACCAGCGTGGTCACCAGCGCGCCGTCGCGCTTCAGGTCAAACTTGCCGGAAACGCCGGTGTAATTCGGCCCCTTCAGCGGCGTTTCGCCGATGAAGGTGACGGTGTAGGCGCCAATGCTGGCGACATCGCCCGGCTTCATGGCGACGATGTTTTCCACCCGCCAGAAGGACACGCCGAAAATGCCGATGAGGGCAAGACCGAGACCGGCATGGGCGAGCGTCATGCCCATGGCGGCCCGCGGCAGGCCCCTGAAGCGCGCCCAGGCGGCAGCCAGCGGCACCCGCCCTGCCCCCAGCCGCTCCGACAGTTCCCACAGGGCGCCGAGAATGAGCCATGCGCCCACCCCCACACCAAGGGCTGCAAACCACGGCCCGCGCACCGTCATCACCAGCACGGCAAGGCCGATGGCCAGCGCCATGACCGCCACCAGCCACAGCCTGCGGCCCACGGCCGTCAGCGACGCGCGCTTCCAGGTGAGCATGGGGCCGAGGGGCACGAGCAGCAGCAGCGGAATCATCAGCGGCCCGAAGGTGAGGTTGAAATAGGGCGCGCCCACGGTGATCTTGGCGCCGTTCAGGGTTTCCAGCGCCAGCGGATAGAGGGTGCCGACGAAGACGGCCGCCGCCGCCGCGCAGAGAATGAGATTGTTGACGACGAGCGCGCCTTCGCGGCTCACGGGGGCAAAAAGTCCACCCGCCTTCAGCCGTGGGGCGCGGATGGCAAACAGCGTCAGCGAACCGCCGATGAAGACGGTGAGAATGGCGAGAATGAAGAAGCCGCGGTCGGGGTCCACGGCAAAGGCATGCACCGAGGTGAGAATGCCGGAGCGCACCAGGAAGGTGCCGAGCAGCGACAGCGAAAAGGCGAAGATGGACAACAGCAGCGTCCAGATTTTCAGCGCGTTGCGCTTTTCCACCACAATGGCGGAATGAATGAGGGCGGTGGCCACCAGCCAGGGCATGAGCGAGGCATTTTCCACCGGATCCCAGAACCAGAAGCCGCCCCAGCCCAATTCGTAATAGGCCCACCACGACCCCATGGCGATGCCGATGGTGAGGAAGGTCCAGGAGGCGAGCGTCCACGGCCTGACCCAGCGCGCCCAGGCGGCATCCACCTTGCCTTCGATAAGGGCCGCCACGGCGAAGGCGAAGGCCACCGACAGGCCGACATAGCCGGAATACAGAAAGGGCGGATGGAAGGCGAGCGCCGGATCCTGAAGAATGGGATTCAGCCCCTGCCCTTCAATGGGCGCGGGTGAAAGGCGGGTGAAGGGATTGGAGGTGAGCACCACAAACAGCAGGAAGGCCAGACCCACCGACCCCTGCACACCCAGCACACGGGCCTTGAGCTGCGGCGGCAGGTTGCGTCCGAACAATGCCACCGCCCCGCCGAACAGCGCGAGGATGAAAACCCAGAGCAGCATGGACCCTTCATGATTGCCCCACACGCCGCTCACCTTGTAAAGCAGGGGCTTGGCCGAGTGCGAGTTGCGGAACACATTCTCCACCGAGAAGTCCGACACCACATAGGCATGCATGAGCACGAAGAAGGCAAGGCCGATGAGCACGGCCTGGGTCAGCGCCGCCATGCGCCCTGCCGCCATCAGTCCGGCATCATTGCGGTGCGCGCCATAGAGGTTGACGGCGAACTGATAGGCCGCCACCGCCAGCGCCAGCACCAGCGCGAAATGGCCGATTTCAACAATCATTGACCGGCCCCCTTGCCGAGGTGAACGCCCTTGGCCTTCAGGCTCTCGGCCACCTCGCGCGGCATGTAGTTTTCATCATGCTTGGCCAGCACCGTGTCGGCCTCGAAACTGCCGTCCTGCTGCAACACGCCTTCGGCCACCACGCCCTGCCCTTCGCGGAACAGGTCGGGCAGCTGGCCCTTGAAGTGAACTTTTGTGGTGGCAATGGTGTCGGTCACCACGAAAATGTGATTGACCCCATCGGTGCTGGCAACCGACCCCGCCTCCACCATGCCGCCAAGGCGCAGACGCTGGCCGGGGGCCACATGTTTCTCGGCCATTTCGCTGGGCGTGAAGAAGAACACAATGGTGTCGGAAATGGCATAGAGCACCAGACCGGCGGCCACCCCGAGGGCGGCCAGACCAGACAGGATCATGGCAAGGCGTTTCTGTTTGCGGGTCATGGGATGTTCAGTTCCTTGGCGAGAGCAGTAAGCGCGGTGATGGTTTCCGGCTTGTCCTTGAAATGGTCGCGGGCGGTTTTCAGAGCCTCCGATGCGGCGGTGGCATCGCCCAGCACCATGTGAGCCTTGATCAGGCGCTGCCAGCCTTCGGCATCGTCGGGGTTGGCCTTCAGTTTCTCGGCCAGCCGGTCCACCATGGTGCGGATCATGGCCTGGCGGTCGCCCGCCGACATGTTCTGGGCGGCGTCCACCTGCTCCTGGGTCGGTCCCGGCATGCCGCCCATGCCGGCCATGGGCGGGGCTGCGCCAGCGGCCTTCACCTGTTTCAGCCGGTCCAGCTGATCCTGCACCGCGCCGCGCCAGGGGGCATCGGCAGGGCTGTCATTCATGAGGGCGGTGAGGCTCTGTTCCGCCTCATCCAGTTTGCCAGCCTGCATGGCGGCAAGGGCCACAAAGAAGCGGGCCTTGGGCAGTTTGGGATCAATTTTCACCGCATCGGCAAAGGCCTGGGCGGCATCAGGGGTGATCTGGCCGCCATTGTCGAGGGTCAGCGCCTCGCCCATATCGGTGAGATTGTCGGCGGTGTTCTGGCCCAGCTTGATGCGGTTGGCAAAGGCGCGCGCGGCATCGCCATAGCGGTCGAGCTTCATGTAGGCGCTGCTCAGAATTTCCCAGCCCTTCACGTCGTCGGGGGTTTCCTCAATGCGCTTTTCCACCCGCGCGATGAGGGCCGGAAAGTCCTGATTGGCCATGGCCTGATCGAGCCGGGCGGCCAGTGGCACATCGGGCTCGTGCGGGGCGCCATAGCGCAGATAAAGCGGCGTGGCGATGACGGGAATGACCAGTGCCGCCAGCAACGCCACCCGGGCCGGATTGTTCACGGCGGGGATGGTGCTTTCCTGGCGGTCGGCGGTGTCAATCAGGCGGCGGCTCACCTCATTGCGGGCGGCTTCCGCTTCGGCGGGCGATATCACCCCCCTGGCCTCATCGCGCTGCAATTCCTCCAACTGGTCGCGGAACACGGCGCGGTCATAATCAACCGCCCGTGCCGTGGAGGTTGTGGAGCGGCGGGCGGCAACAGCAAGGATGCCGATCACGGCCAGACTCATCAGAACAAAGGTCAATAACAGCAGCATGGGGCCAGTTTATCGTTTTCAATGGGGCTAGAGGCAGTATCCTTGGTGACCACCGCCCCACGGCGCAGTGTCGCATGGCGGCATTGCGGCGTCGGAAAGCGATGGAGGGAGTTTAGCGCATTTGTTAGAAGGTTCTCACCTTAAGGAAATGTCATCCGATGCAGCCTCGTTACTCCATCTTCTCCCTGGCGCGCAACGCCCTGAACTATCACAAGGATTGGGAGCGGGCCTGGCGCTCGCCCGCGCCCAAGGCGGAATATGACGCGATCATCATCGGGGCTGGCGGCCACGGTCTGGCCACCGCCTACTATCTGGCCAAGAATCACGGCATCACCAATGTGGCCGTTCTGGAGAAGGGCTGGCTGGGCGGCGGCAATTCGGGCCGCAACACCACCATCATCCGCTCCAACTATCTGCAGGATCCGTCCATCGCCATCTATGAGCTGTCGCGCTCGCTCTATGAGGACCTGTCGCAGGACTTCAACTACAATGTGATGTTCTCGCCGCGCGGCGTGCTCATGCTGTGCCAGACCGAACACGAGCTCCGCGCCTTCAAGCGCACGGCGCATGCCAACAAGCTGGCGGGGCTGGACTGCCGCATGGTCAGCCCGCAGGAGGCCAAGGAGATCCTGCCCATCCTCAACATCGATCCGCAGTGCCGCTATCCGGTGCTCGGCGCCTATTACCAGCCGCGTGGCGGCACCGGCCGGCATGATGCCGTGTGCTGGGGCTATGCGCGCGGTGCTGACCAACGCGGTGTTGACATCATCCAGAACTGCGAAGTGACGGGCATAATGCGTGACGGCGCCAGGGTGACGGGCGTTGAAACCACCAGAGGCCCCATCAAGGCAAAGAAGATCGGCGTGGTCACCGCCGGCCATGTCACCACCATCATGGATATGGCGGGGGTGCGCATGCCCATCGAAAGCCAGTGCCTGCAGGCGCTGGTGTCGGAACCGATCAAGCCGATCATTGACTGCGTGGTCATGGCCAATACGGTTCATGGCTACATGAGCCAGTCGGACAAGGGCGACCTGGTGATCGGCGGCGGCACCGACAGCTACAACAACTACTCCCAGCGCGGCTCCTTCCCGGCGCTGGAACACACCATCGCGGCGCTGGTGGAAACCTTCCCCATCCTGTCGCGCCTCAAGCTCATGCGCATGTGGGGCGGCATTGTCGACATGACGGGCGACCGCTCGCCGATCATTTCCAAAACACCGGTGGACGGCCTGTTCGTCAATTGCGGCTGGGGCACCGGCGGCTTCAAATCCATTCCCGGTTCGGGCTGGGTGTTTGCCGACACCATCGCCAATGACCGGCCACACCCCATTGCCGAAGCCTTCGGGCTCAACCGTTTCGCCGAGGGACGCTTCATTGATGAAAGCGTCGCGGCGGCGGTTGCGCACTAATCATGATGCGCGCCTTGCCGGATATCGCTTCATCCGGTCCGGGCGCGCCCAGGGAGCCTTGAACAATGCTGACACTTGTTTGCCCCGTCTGCGGCGCCCACGGCGACGAGACTGATTTTCACGCCGGGGGCCAGGCCCATATCCGCCGCCCGGCCAGCCATGACCCCGAGCATATCAGCGACCAGGAACAGGCCGACTATCTGTTCACCCGCATCAATCCCAAGGGCCTGCATTTCGAGCGCTGGCGCTGTGACCGGGGCTGCGGCAAGTGGTTCCATGCGGCGCGCGACACGGTGACCCTGGAATTCAAGGCCTATTACGGCATCACCGAACTGCCGCCCCCCGACATCATGGCCCAGGCCAGGGGCGCGTGGGCCGACTATTTCAAGGCGCGCCAGAAGGCGGCGGCCAAGGCGGGTGCAAAATCATGAGCAAGCCCAGGCGTCTTTCCAGCGGCGGCAGCCGCATCGACCGCAGCAGCCGCGTGTCCTTCACCTTCGACGGCAAACTGATGTCGGGCTACCGGGGCGACACGCTGGCCGCCGCCGTCATGGCCAATGGCCAGCGGCTGTTTGGCCGCTCCTACAAATATCACCGGCCGCGCGGCGTCATCGGCCTCGGCTCCGAGGAAATGAATGCACTGGTGGGGGTGGGCACCGGTGCCCGCCATGAGCCCAATGCCCGCGCCACCCAGGTGGAATTGTTTGAGGGGCTGGCCGCCGTCAGCCAGAACCGCTTCCCCTCCCTCAGCTTCGACGTGGGGGCCATCAACAACACGCTGTCGCGGCTGTTCCCCGGCGGCTTCTACTACAAGACCTTCATGTGGCCGAAGGTGTTCTGGAAACACATCTATGAGCCGGTGATCCGCAAGGCGGCGGGCCTTGGTGTGGCGCCTGAAGGCCGCGACCCCGACTCCTATGAACAGATTCACGTCCATGCCGATGTGGTGGTGGTGGGCGGCGGTGTTGCCGGTCTGGCCGCTGCGGAGGCTGCCGCCGTCATGGGTGCACGCGTCATCATCGCCGATGAAAATGCCGTGCTGGGCGGCATCTCCGATCTGGAGGACGGCACCATCGACGGTGCGCCCCAGGCGGAATGGGCCAGGGCTGCGGCGCAGAAACTCTACGACGCCGAAAATGTCCATGTGCTGACGCGCGCCACCGTGGTGGGCCACTGGCACCACAATTATGTGATGATCGCCGAACGGGTGGGCGACCATGACCCGGCAATCCCGAAATCGGGTGCCCCCCGCCACCGGCTGTGGAAGGTGCGGGCCAAGCAGGTGATCCTCGCCACCGGGGCGCTGGAACGGCCCATCGCCTTTGCCAACAACGACCGGCCCGGCATCATGCTGGCCACCGCCGTGCGCGCCATGGTGCAGCGTTATGGCGTGGCCCCCGGCGAACAGGGTGTGGTGTTCACCAATAATGATGATGCCTATCTCACCGCGCTGGCGCTGAAGGAGGCGGGCATTGCGGTGCAGGTGGTGGATTCACGGGCGCGCGCCGATGGGGCGCTGCCAGAACGGGCGCGGGCCGCCGGCATTGCCATTTCCACCGGCTCGGTCATTTCCGCCGTGAAGGGCAAGCTTGGGGTGGAGGCGGTGAAGATCGCCAGCTACCGCAAGGGCCAGGGCCGGGTCGTTTCCGAGCGGTCGGCCCCCTGCGATTTCATCGCCGTGTCCGGCGGCTTCAACCCGGCGGCTCATCTGTGGTGCCACAACGGCGGCAAGCTCACCTTTGATGAGGGGTTGCAAAGCTATCGCCCCGGCAGCCACGCCGATGCCATTGTGGCCGTGGGCGCCGCCAAAGGCACCATGGCGCTGGCCGACATCATGGCGGAAGCCCGCGCGGCGGGCGAAGCGGCGGCCAAGGTGGCATTGCCCAAGGCCAAGGCCGCCAAACTCGCCAAGCTCGCCATCAGCGAGGATGCCCGCAAACCGCTGGAGGCCATCTGGTTTGCGCCTGCCACCGGCAAATACAACGAGGGCAACAAGCACTTCGTCGATTTCCAGCATGACGTGACGGTGGCCGACCTCGAACTGGCCCAGCGCGAGGGCTATGAGTCCATCGAACACACCAAGCGCTACACGACCTTCGGCATGGCCACCGATCAGGGCAAGGTCGGCAATCTCAACGGGCTGGGCGCCATTGCCGAGGCCACCGGCAAAACCATTCCGGAGGTGGGCTTCACCACCTTCCGTCCGCCCTACACGCCAACCTCCTTCGGGGCCATCACCGGGTCGCTGACCAAGAAGCTGTTCCTGCCGGTGCGGCAGACGCCGGTCTTCGACTGGCACATGATGAAGGGCGCGGTGTTTGAGCCGGTGGGCCAGTGGCGGCGTCCCTACACCTATCCCAGGGACGGCGAAGACAAGCACGTGTCCATCGCCCGCGAGATCTTGAACGTGCGCAACAATGTCGGCGTGCTTGATGCCTCGACCCTCGGCAAGATCGAGGTGAAGGGGCCGGACGCCGGAGCCTTCCTTGACCGCATCTACACCAACATGATGTCGACCCTGAAGCCGGGGCGCTGCCGCTATGGCCTGACCCTCAACGAACTGGGCTTCATCATGGATGACGGCGTGGTGGTGCGTTTCGACGATGAGCGCTTCCTGGTTCACACCACCTCCGGCGGGGCTGACCGCATTGCCGCCTGGCTGGAGGAATGGCTGCAGACCGAATGGACCGATTACCGGGTGTTCGTGACGCCGGTGACCGAGCAGTGGGCACAATTCGCCGTGGCAGGCCCCCGGGCGCGCGATGTTATTGCCGCGCTCAAGCCGTCCTTCGATGTGTCGCATGAGGCCCTGCCCCACATGTCCTTCGTGGAGGGCACATTGGGGGCGCTGCCGGTGCGGGTTTACCGCATCAGCTTCTCCGGCGAACTGTCCTATGAAATTGCCACCCCCGCCAACCATGGCCGGGCGCTGTGGGATGCGCTGCTGCAGGCGGGGGCTCCGCATGGCATTCTGCCCTACGGCACCGAGGCGCTGCATGTGCTGCGCGCCGAGAAGGGCTACATCGTGGTGGGCGACGAAACCGATGGCACGACAACGCCGGATGATGTCGGCCTGTCGGGCCTCGTCTCCAAGAAGAAGGCCGACTTCATCGGCAAGCGGTCGCTGGAACAGGCCCACCTCAAGGCACCGAACCGCAAGCAGCTCGTCGGCCTCTACACCGAAAATCCCGAGGAGGTGCTGCCCGATGGCGCCCATGCGGTGGCCGAGGTGAAGGACAAGCCGCCGATGAAGACCATCGGTCACGTCACCTCATCCTATCTGTCGCCCACGCTGGGCCGTTCCATTGCCATGGCGCTGATCGAGAACGGCCGGGCGCGCATGGGTGACGTGCTGTCCTTCCCGCTGGACGGCAAGGTGGTCCGCGCCACGGTGGTGGATCCGGTGTTCTATGACAAGGAAGGAGCGCGTCTCAATGTCTGACATCCTTTCCACGCCGCATTTTGAAACGGCACTGGCCCGGCGGGCCGCACCCGCCGGTCTCGGCTTCGCCGTGCGGGAAATGACCGACCGCGGCATGATCGACCTGCGTGGTCTTGCCTCTGACCGCAAATTCATGACGGCGGTGAAGGGCGTTCTCGGCACCGACCTGCCGAAAGCACCGCGCTCGGCGGTGGCCTGGGGCGATATCAAGGTGCTGTGGCTGTCGCCTGACCAGTGGCTCGTGCTGTGTCCGCGGGCCAGGGCGGTGGCGCTGGCGGCTGAACTGACCGCGGCCCTGGCGGGCATTCACTCCCAGGTCACCAATGTCTCGGACATGCGCACCGTGCTCAGGCTGGAGGGGGCCAATCTGCGCACCACGCTGGCCAAGGGCACCTCCACCGACCTTCATGCCGCTGAGGTGAAGCCCGGTTTCGTCAAGCGCCTGAAATTCGCCGAGGTGGGGGCCCTCATCAATATCGTGGAAGACCAGATCTTCGAACTCTATGTCTTCCGCTCGCAAGCCGATTATGTGTGGGACTTCCTGATCGCCATCGGCGGCAGCGCCGCTGAGCTGCATCTGTTCGGCAAGCAAAGCCCGGCGTAAGCCGCCTCCCCAAGGGCAAAAAAAAGGCGCTTATATATTTGACGCACGTGGATTGTTTATGCTAGTCGACGTGCATATAATGCGATGCGAGAAAATCACATGGCCTCCAATAGCCTTCTAGCCATCATGCGGGAGTTCGATAGTGAGGAAAAGTGCGTTCAGCACCTTGCTTCGATCCGCTGGCCTGATAGTCCGATCTGCCAGCACTGTGGCGGTATGGACAAGATCAACTTCATCAAAGCGCGCAATGTGTTCTGGTGCGGCAACTGCAAGAAGCAGTTCAGCGTCCGATTGGGCACGATCTTTGCCGAAAGCCGCCTGCCGCTGACCAAGTGGTTCGCGGCGATCTGGCTGGCAACTTCGCACAAGAAGGGCATCAGCAGCGTCCAACTTGTGAAGGACATTAGTGTTTCTCAAAAGACGGCACGGTTCATGCTCAACCGAATGCGCGAAGCGATGACCGGCGTGGGCGACGGCGGCGCACTGTTCGGCGTGGTGGAGATCGACAAAACCTACCATGACGGCAATGAGAAGAACAAGCACGCCCACAAGCGATTGAGTGCCGGACGCGGCGCTGTCGGCAAAGCCCCGGTGCTCGGGATGTTGGAGCGCGGGGAATCGCCAAAGCGTTCCAGGTCGAAACTGTGGACGGCAAGATGATCGACTTCATGGTGCGCCGACATGTCGTGCGCGGCTCGCACCTATTGACCGACGAGCACGCTGCCTATCGCGTTCTGGACGACGATTATACCCGCCAGCCGGTATCGCATGGCCGACGGGAGTATGTGTGCGGAGCGGCGCACGCCAACACGAATGAAGGCTTCTGGTCGATCTTCAAGCGTGGCGTGATGAGTATTTATCATCACGTCAGTGACAAGCATCTGCAACGCTGTCTCGACCAGTTCGCGGCTCGCTACGACACGCGGGAGCATGAAGAGGGTGAGCGTTTCGATCACTTCCTGCAAGCGACCGTGGGGCGGCGGCTCACTTATCAGGAATTGATCGCATGACTAGTGATACTCTTCACATCCCCATGTCTTTCGACAGCGCCCTAGCGGTATTTTCAGGCGGCACACAGACAGCCGAACGGGCTTACGTCAATCTGATC
>ERZ1645187.15-NODE-15-length-169685-cov-12.108194_pt1 | contig 169685 bp, 151 predicted proteins | sample MGYA00575352_ERZ1645187 | MGnify/ENA primary metagenome ERZ1645187 (study PRJEB40837, sample SAMN11349314) | freshwater sediment metagenome | isolation source: river sediment | host: Sediment | place: India: Wazaribad , New Delhi | collected 2017-02-21 ...
CCCAAATGCCTCACCTCCTCATCACACGCTTTCGGACATTCCCAAGTTTTTACGTTCTACGTAAAACCCGCCGAAAGTTTTTACGTAGCGTGGAAAAATCGCGGTTTCCGCGGTGGCGGAGGGATTATGATTCGGGGGGAGCGCCGGGAATGGCGATGGCGGCATGGGGCGGGCGGACGTCGAGCCGGGTGAGGGTTGCGGCGTAGGCCCGCGCGAGCAGGTCCCGGTCGTCGGCCTTTTTCAGGCGGGCGATGCCGGCCTGGAAGAGGAGGTTGGCGCGCCGGGCGTCCCGGAGATCGTGGACGGCGAGATCGATCATTTCGAGCCAGGGGCGGACTTCGTCGGGATGGGCGGCGGCGATTTTCTCGTATTCGGCGAGGGCTTCTTCCAGTTGCCCTTTGGCGCGGCGGGACTGGGGAATGCCGTACATGGGCTGGGGCTTGTCGTAATACCGCTTGGGCCAGAACAGGCTCCCCATCGGTTCCGCCAACCCGCGGGCGATGGGACCCGCGGCGAAAACGGCCGCGACGAGAAAAAGGAAAAACCCGAGCAGCATCTGGGCGACGTCCCCGGCGCCGAGCAGGACGCCGATGCCCAGGGACAAGGCGACCAAGGCGGGCAGGAAATGCCGGACGAAGACGGCGAGAAAGGCGCGCATGTCCGTTTTCCAGCGCGGCGGCTCAGGCGTAGTGGGCGGCGATCCACTTCTGGTAGTCGCCGGAGCGCACCTGGGCGCACCATTCGGCGTTGCCCAGATACCAGTCGACGGTGCGCTCGAAGCCGGTGGCCCAGGTTTCGGCGGGCTGCCAGCCAAGATCGCGCTCGATCTTGGAGCAGTCGATGGCGTAGCGGCGGTCGTGGCCGGGGCGGTCCTTGACGAAGGTGATCAGCGAGCGGCGCGGCTGGCCGTTCGGCAGGGCCGGAGCCTTGGCGTCCACGAGATCGCAGATTTTTTCGACGACGCGGAGATTGGGGAGTTCGTTGCGGCCGCCGACGTTGTAGGTGGTGCCGAAAGCGGCCTGCTGCATGACGCGCCAGATGGCGGAGCAATGGTCGGTGACGAACAACCAGTCGCGCACGTTCAGGCCGTCGCCGTAGACGGGCAGGGGCTTGCCTTCGAGGGCGTTCAGGATCATCAGGGGGATGAGCTTTTCGGGGAACTGGAAGGGACCGTAGTTGTTCGAGCAGTTGGAGAGGGTGGTGGGCAGCTTGTACGTCTCGTGGTAGGCGCGGACGAGATGGTCGCTGGACGCCTTCGACGCGGAATACGGGCTGTTGGGGGCGTAGGGGGTGTCTTCGGTGAAGAACCCGGAATCGCCGAGGGTGCCGAACACTTCGTCGGTGGAGACGTGGTGGAAGAGCTGGATCTGGCCGGCGTGCTCGCGGGCGGCCTGGAGGAGCACGTAGGTGCCGAAGATGTTGGTGCGGACGAATTCGTCGGGGGCGACGATGGAGCGGTCGACGTGGCTTTCGGCGGCGAAGTGGGCGATGGCGTCGATTTCGTATTTCTCGATGATCTCCTTCATCTTCGCGGCGTCGCAGATGTCGGCCTTGACGAAGACGTAGCGGTCGCCGACGCGTTTTTCGACGTCGAGGAGGGAGAGGGGGTTGCCGGCGTAGGTGAGCTTGTCGACGTTGACGATGCGCGCCGGGCCGTCCTGCTGTTCGAAAAGATGGCGGATGAAATTGACGCCGATGAAGCCGGCGCCGCCGGTGACCATGAGGTTGCGGAAGGTGCGGGACATGGGCTCAGCTCCTGACTTCGGCGAGGAGGGCGTCGCGGTAGCGCTCGACGTATTCCCCCAGATCTTCGCGCCAGTCTTTCATGAGGTTGAGATTGGCTTTCTTGAGGTTGGCGTTTTCGAGGATGGAGTTGGCGGGGCGGACGGTGGGGGTGGGATAGTCGGCGGTGGTGCAGGGGCGGACTTCGCAGTCGAGTTTCATGAGGGCGATGAATTCCTTGGCGAAGTCGTACCAGGAGCAGTGGCCTTCGCCGGAGGCGTGGAAGAGGCCCGCCGCGTCGGCTTCGGCGACGGCGAGGATCTGGTGGGCGAGGCGGCGGGACCAGGTGGGCGTGCCGAACTGGTCGCTGACGACGCGCAGGCCCTTCTGGGGGTCGTTGACGGCGCGGCGCAGGATGGTTTTGAGGAAATTGTAGCCGTGGGCGCCGTAGAGCCAGGCGGTGCGCAAGATGGCGTGGCGCGGATCCTTTTCCTGGATCTCGCGCTCGCCGGCGAGCTTGCTCTTGCCGTAGACGCTGACGGGGTTGGGGGCGTCGGTCTCGACGTAGGGCTGCGGCACGGCGCGCAAGCCGTCGAACACGTAGTCGGTGGAGACGTGGACGAGGAAGATGCCGTAGGCCTTGGCGCGCGAGGCGAGCAGGGCCGGGCCGTCGCGGTTGACGTGCCAGGATTTGGCGACGTCGCTCTCGGCGCGGTCGACGGCGGTGTAGGCGGCGCAGTTGACGAGCACGTCGGGCTTCCAGAGGTTGAGGACGCCGTCGACGCTGTCGGAATCGGTGATGTCGAGGTTGGGGAGGTCGAGGGCGAGGACTTCGTGTTTGGCGAACACTTCGCGGCAGTCCCAGCCGAGCTGGCCTTGGGCACCGGTGACGAGAATTTTCATGGGGTGGCTCCTGTGTCGGGGGATCGGCGCCAGCGCGCGAGGCATTCGGCGAGGCGCGGATCCAAAATGGTCTTGGCTTGGTTGAGGATGTAGAGGTGGATGCCGGGCGCGCCGTGGGCGATCAGCCCGTCGATCTGGGCGACGAGCCACTCGATGCCGGCGCGGCGCGCGGCGGCGGGATCGGCCGTCTGGAGCGCGGCGCGCAGCGCGGCGGGGGCGGTGGCGCGGCTGAAGCCGAGGGCCCGGTCGAGCTGGGCGGCGGACGCGACGGGCATCAGGCCGGGCAGGATGGGCGCCTGGATGCCGGCGGCCCGGGCGGCGTCGAGGAAGCGGAAGTAGACGTCGTTGTCGAAAAAGAGCTGGGTGTTGACGAAATCGGCGCCGGCCGCGAGCTTTTCCAGGAGGTGGCGGAGATCGGTGGCGAGATCGGGCGCTTCGGGATGGGTTTCGGGATAGCCGGCGACGCCGCAACAGATTTCAGGGTGGCGGGACTTGATGAGGGCGACGAGGTCGGAAGCGTGGGCCAGACCGTCGGGGGCGGGAACGAAGGTGGTTTCGCCGCGGGGCGGATCGCCGCGCAGCGCCATGACGTTGCGGATGCCGGCGGCGTGGATGCGGTCGATCTGCGCGACGAGATCGGCCCGCGAGGCGCCGACGCAGGTGAGGTGCGCGACGACGGGGGTGAAGCCCATGCGCGCGAGCAGTTCCCAAGCGGCGAAGGAAAATTCCCGGGACGAGCCGCCGGCGCCGTACGTGCAGGTGACGAAATCGGGGCGGACGGGCCGCATGCGCTCGATGGATCCGCCGAGAATGCCGAAGCCAAGGGGGTCTTTGGGCGGATAGAATTCGAGGGAAAGCGTCGGCTGGCGCCGCGCTTCCAGAAGTTCCCGGATGGTCGACGGGGTCATAGGCGGGGCATCATAGCGAAAGCCCGGGGCGGACAGCACTCTTTTTTTGTCGCCGCCCCGCCGGAAATTCCCGGCGGCGGGCCTATTCGGCCGCGGCGGGCAGTACCGCGGCGGCGGCGGGCCGGCGGGGATCCTGGACGCGGACGAGGTTGGCCCGGGCCGGCGGCGGTTCGAAATGGACGGCGTACGTGACGTGCACGGCGGCGTTGGTGGCGAGGCGGGCCTCGACGTAGGCGGCGGCCATCTCGCTTTCCAACTGGGAAATGGATTTGCCCTCGGCCGGCAGGAAGCCGAGGAAGGGCAATTCGACCTTGCCGTCGCTGTCGACGATTTCGCGGTATTCGGGCAGGCCGCCGCCGATGCCCTCGATGCGGACGAAGAAGGCGTCGCCCTTGCGCAGGGCGGCGGGCGGTTCTTCGGCCTGGGCGAAGTACGGGGCGGCGCACAGCAGGAGCAGCGCGCCGAGCAACGGCCGGGTAGCGGACGTCATGGGAGGGACTCCTCTCCGTTGTCGCCGCCGAAGAGGTCGGCGACGAGGTTGTACTCCATGGAATCGAGGTTGCCGTTTTTCTGGGCCATGTGGAGCATACTGCGGAGACTGAGCATTTCCTCGGCGATGACGAGGCGCGCCAGCGTTTCGTACTGGACGGAGGTGGTCAGTTGGATCTCGCCGCCTTCGCCTTCCAGGATGAAGAAGATTTCGTCCTTGCGGATGTGGTAGGTGGGGGCGTCGGGGCTGAGCCGGTAGACGTAGAATTCCTCCTGGCGGAAGGCGCGGACGATGCGGGCGAGCAGGAAATCGGCCATGTCGGGGGAGGGGAACGAAAGCTGAATGGTCTTGCTGCGGGATTTGGCGACGTCGTCCGGGCGGCGCAGGCCGGGGGCGGGATTTTCGAAGCTGCCGGCCAGCAGCATCGGGCCGAGAAGCGTGGTGACGAGGGTCATGAGGATGGCGATGCCGAAGATGTCCTGGCCGATGGCGCCGGAGGTGAGGCCGATGCCGGCGACGATGAGGGCGACTTCGCCGCGGGGCAGCATGCCGACGCCGATGCGGGCGGCGCCGTGGCGGTTGAAGCCGCAGAAGAGGGCCGGCACGCCGCAGCCGGCGACCTTGCTGACGATGGCGAAGAGCGAATAGATCAGGCCGATCTTGAGCACGGGCACGATGGCGGCGAAATTCACCAGCATGCCCATGGTGGCGAAGAACACCGGCACGAGAATGTTCTGCAGGCCTTCGATTTCCTTCTGGATGACCTGGACGAGATCGGTGCGCGACAGGGACAGGCCCATGATGTAGGCGCCGATGATCATGGCGAGGCCGGCCATTTCGGACAGACCGGCCAAGAGGAGCCCGAAGCCGAGGGCCAGCGCGGCGATGGCCTGGGTGGATTTGAAATACTTGAGCATCTTGGAGAAGCGGCGCGCGAGCAGCAGGCCGGCCGCCGTGGCGCCGATCCAGAAGCCGAAGGCCTTGGCGGCGATGAAGAGGATGTGCGACCACAGCACGCCCCCTTCGGTCTCCGCGCGGGACATGCCGACGACGATGGCCAGGACGATGATGCCCAGCACGTCGTCGAAGACGGCGGCGGCGAGGATGGTGACGCCTTCAGGCGAGTCCATCTTGCGGCGCTCGCTCAGGATGCGGGCGCTGATGCCGACGGACGTGGCGGTGGCGATGGCACCGAGGAACAAGGCGTGGGGCGCCAGCCAGTTGTCCGCCAGGCCGAACCAGACGGCGCAACCGGTGCCGAGGAAGAAGGAAATGGCGACGCCGCCGATGCCGACCACGGTGCCGGCGACGGAGTAGCGGAGGAAGGTGGACAGGTCGGTTTCCAGGCCCGACAGGAAGAGCAGGACGATGGAGGCGAACGTGGAGAACGCATACAGCTCCGGCGAGACCGGGGCGCCGCCGGGGCCGAAGGGGAACAGCTTGCCGACCAGCGGCCAATGGAGCTGGCCCAGCGCGTAGGGGCCGATGAGCATGCCGACGATCAGTTCGCCGAGGACGCCCGGCAGGCGCAGCCAGCGCCGCAGCCAATACCCCCCGATGCGGGTGAAAACGATCAGGATCCCCAGTTGAAAGATGAACTGGATTTCCGTTGAGAGCACGCCGGACGTCCCGCCCGGCTCAGCCGATCAACAGATGGAGGACTTCGTCGGGGCTGGTGGCCGCGAGCAACTTGGCGCGGACGGCCGCATCGTTGAGGGGCCGGCTGATCTCCGCCAAAAACTGGATGTGCGGGCCGGTGCGGCTGTCGGGGGAAACGGTCATGACGAAGATGTTGGAGGGCTGGCCGTCGAGCGCGCCGAAATCGACTCCGCCGCGCTTGATGCCGAGGGCGGCGACGAGGCAATCCACGCTGTCGGTCTTGCCGTGGGGGATGGCGATGCCGTTCTGCATGCCGGTGCTCATGCGTTTTTCGCGTTCCAGCACCGCCTTCAGCACGGCGTCGCGGTCCCGGATGTGCCCGGAGGCCATCAGCAGGTCCACCATTTCGGCGAGGATGGCCTCCTTGGTGTCGCCCTTCAGGTCCAGGCGAATGGTTTCAACGGTCAACGGCTTTTTCAAATTCATGCTTCTCTCCAGCCCATGCCAAGCGAAAATCGGAATATGTGCGGCATTTTCCTCCCTTCATGGACCAATTCAAGCCTCAAATTCCGCGCGGACCAGAAAAGGGCGGAGCGCGGAAAAGCGCGGCGCCTACCGGGAATGGATCGCGCCCGATTCCCGCAGATGCCGCAGGCGTCGGTGGACCAGTTCGGCCATGGTTTGGACCATGTCGGGAACCGGAATCCGGTCCATGTTCCAAACGACGTCGAAGCGGGTGAGGTCGTGGACGTCGAAATTGTACTGGCTCTTCAGGAAGGCGGCCCGTTCGGCGTCGATTCCCCGGATTTTCTTGGCGGCCTGCGCTTCGTTCAGGTTGTCGTGCTTCATCACGTCCTGGATGCGGTAATCCATGGAGGCGATGAGGCGGACGTGGATGGCGCCCGGCATGTCCCGGGCGACCAGGAAACCCGCGCGGCCGATGATGACCACCTTGCCCAGGCGGGCCAGCAGGCGGACGACTTCGGCGATCTTTTTCTGGATTTTATACTGCTGGGGGGTGCCGATCAGCAGTTCGTAGACCATGCGTTGGATGCCTTCGGCGCGGTACTTTTCGTTCACCAGCGTGTCGTAGTCGGCGTCGAGGCTTTTGTTCTGGGCGATCAACGCGCACAATTTCTGGTCGAAGAGGTCCCAGCCCGTCTTCAGGTCGGGATCCTCGTATTCGGCCAGGCGCATGAGGATGAAGCGGCCGACGGCATGCGCCTCGGTGCCCGCTTGGCGGGAAATGGTAACGAAGGGAAACCCGGTGTCGTGGAAATCCACGTCGCGCGGGTTCTGGAGATAACGCCGGACCACGTCGGCCTGATTCATGCTGGCAAGCTCCCAAGTGCGGCCATATAACCGGAAAAGGGGCGGGAAGGCCATCCCAAACTTCGATCGGGATTTACCTTGAAGTTCGGGGCCGACGGGCCTACAAGGGCGAAAACGTTTTTATGGCTCTTCAACCTCCATCGTCGCCGGGCGGCTCGCAGGCCCTCGGCTTGGCTTGGACCATTCCCGCGCTGCTGCTGGTCTACGTCGGCTTGGGCTTCTGGCTTGGCGGGCTGTGCGGCTCCCGCTTGGCAGGCGTCCTGATCGGCTGGCTCGCGGGCATGGGGGGCGTTTTCTACGAAATCCGCAAGGTGCTGCGCCGGGAGGGCGAGGCCACCAAGAAGCCGCCGGTGCCGCCGCCAGGAGGCGCAACCTAGTTGCGGGGTGCGAAGTGGATGCTTCCTCGACAACGAACGTTCTCGCGGCCGCCGCGGAGGTCGTCGACCGCAAGACGCTGGTGCACGACTACATCCAGCACCACGTGCTCTACCACGTGGCGGATGGCGAACCCAGCGTGTGGAACCTGCCGTTCATCCGGGTGCCCGCGTTGGACGTGTTCCGGAACGACGGCGTCATGCTGGCGACGGCCGTGGTGGTCTTGGTGGCGCTGTTCGGGCTGCTCTACCGCCGGGATCGGGAAGTGCCCCATGGCTGGAGCAATCTCTTGGAACTCTTCGTCCTGTTCGTCCGCGAGCAGATCGTCCGCCCCTATTTCCAGGACGACGACGTCCGCCGGATGGCCCCGGTCTTCTGCACCTTCTTCTTCTTGATCCTGACGCTGAATCTGCTGGGGCTGGTGCCGCTGTTCAGCGCCGCCACGAGCAACGTCAGCGTGACCGGCGGGCTGGCGCTGGTGACGGCGACCTTCATGGTCGCGGGCGCCCTCTGGAAAAAGGGGCCGGTGGGCTTCCTGAAATGCTTCGTGCCGGCCGGGGCTCCGCTGCCGCTGCTGGTCATCTTGATGCCGGTGGAGATCATCAGCTTTTTTTCCCGGGTGTTCGCGCTGGCCATCCGATTGTTCGCGAACGTGCTGGCGGGGCACATCCTGATTTTTGCGCTGCTGAGCATGGTGGTGCTGTTCGGCTGGTTCGCCGCGCCGGTCATTTTCATGGCGGTGGGCATCTACTTTTTCGAGATTTTCATGGCCTTTCTGCAGGCCTACATTTTCTCCCTGCTCTCGGCGATTTTCATCAGCCAAATGGCCTATGAGGCGCACTGAGCGGCGGGAGCGCGGCGGACGCCGCGGGACGGAATCGACAACAGCGAACGACAGAAAGACGAGGAAATACATATGACAAGCATCGCGATCGCCAGCATTGGCGCAGGATTGGTGGCCATCGGGGCCGGAATCGGCATCGGACAGGTGTGGTCGTCCGGGCTCCAGGGCATGTCCCGGCAGCCGGAGATGTCATCGAAAATCCAGACCTCCATGTTCATCGGAGCCGCCTTGGTCGAAGGCATCGCGCTCTTCGCCCTGGTGATCTGCTTCCTGCAGATGTCATGAGCGAAACGGCGTCCAGCCCCGTCCCGCAGGAAGGCGGCGCGGCCGGATTGACGGCCGCCGCCGCCGTGCCGGCCTCCCCTGGCGGCGAGGCGCAGGTCGGCAGCGTCCTGGCCGTTTCCGACACCATGGTCGGCCTGACCTGGCTGGCGTTCCTGCTGGCCTGTTTCGCGCTCTACAAGCTGGCGTGGAAGCCGATTTCGCAGGCGCTGGACCGGCGCGAGGACAAGATCCGCGAGAGCCTGAAGGAGGCCGCGGACGTTCGGGCGCAGGCCGCCATGGACCAGGAGGCGCAGAAAACGATGCTGGCGGAGGCCACCCGCGAGGCGGCGGCCATCGTCGAGCGGGCCCGCGTCGCCGCCGAGGCGACCGCGCGCGCCGTGGAGGCGAAATCCCGCGCCGAGGCGGAAACCCTGATCCGCGATGCCGCGGCGGAAATCGGACAGGCCAAGGAAAAGGCGCTGGCCGAACTCCGGCGCGAAACCTCCGGTCTCGCCTTGCAGATGGCCGGGCGCGTTCTCGAGCAGAAACTCGATTCGGCGGCGGACCGCGAGCTGACCGATCGGTTGATCCGGGAGATTCCGTGAACCGCTCGGCGCAGAAGATCCAGCGGTATGCCAAAGCCCTGCTCGACGTGGCCGGGCAGGAGCACGCCGTGGAATCCGTCTGCGCCGAACTGGCGGAGATCCGGCGCTGGCTCGCCGAGGTTCCGGCGTTCCACGTGTTCGCGGCGTGCAAGCATCTCGGCGGCCGGGCGGAACGCCTGCGGGCCGTGCTGGAATTGGCGCGCGCGGCGGGCCTGAGCCGGCTGACGGCGGAATTCCTCGCCCGCGTCGAAGCGGGCCGGGACCTGGAGCACCTGGAGGCCGTGCTGGACGAATTCGAGCGGTTGCGCCGGGAGCGCGCCGGAATCGTTTTGGCGGAAATCGTCTCCGCGCGCCCGTTGACCGACGCGCAGAAGAGCGAGTTGGCCCGGCGCTTCGGCCGGGACCGGGCCGGCGGCCGGCTGGAGATTTCGTACAAGGAAGATCCTGGAATCCTTGGGGGCTTCGTGGCCCGGATCGGCGAACAGATTCATGACTACAGCGTTTCCGGGCGGTTGGCGCGCATGCGCCGGCAGTTCGCGGGCGCCTGAAGGAGCGGGCCGACATGGCGGTGGAACTGAAACCCGAAGAGATATCCGCGATCATCAAGAAACAGCTGGAGGATTTCGACGTATCCTCCGACGTGGTCGAAAGCGGAACGGTGCTGAGCGTGGGCGACGGCATCGCGCGGCTGTATGGCCTGAAAAACGCCATGGCCGGCGAGCTGGTCGAATTCCCGGGCGGGCTGCAGGGCATCGTGCTCAATCTGGAGGAACAGAGCGTGGGCGTGGCGATCATGGGCGATTCCGCGCTCCTCCGCGAGGGCGACGCCGTCCGCCGCACGAAGCGCATCGCGTCGGTGCCCGTCGGTCCGGCGCTGGCGGGCCGCATCGTCGACGCGCTGGGCACGCCCATCGACGGCGGTCCGGCGCTCGCCGCCGCCGAAACGCGGCCGGTCGAAGTGCCGGCGCCGGGCATCATCGCTCGCCAGAAGGTGCGGGAACCCCTGCAGACGGGCATCAAGGTGATCGACGCGCTGACGCCCATCGGCCGGGGGCAGCGGGAACTGATCATCGGCGACCGCAAGACCGGCAAGACGACCTTGGGCATCGACGCGATCATCAACCAGGCGGGCCAGGACGTGGCGTGCTTCTACGTGGCCATCGGCCAGAAACGATCGACGGTGACGCAGGTCTACGAGAAGCTGAAGAAACACGGCGCGATGGCCTATACGACCATCGTCGCGGCCACGGCCTCGGATGCGGCCCCCTTGCAGTATCTCGCGCCCTACGCCGGCTGCGCGATGGCCGAATACTGGCGCGACCGGGGCGGGCACGCGCTGATCGTCTACGACGACCTGACCAAGCAGGCGCAGGCCTACCGCCAGCTGTCGCTGCTGCTGCGGCGGCCGCCGGGCCGCGAGGCGTTTCCGGGCGACATCTTCTATCTGCACAGCCGCCTGCTGGAACGCGCCGCGCGCCTGAGCGACGCCCAGGGCGGCGGCAGCCTGACCGCGCTGCCCATCGTCGAGACGCAGGCCAACGACGTCTCGGCCTACATTCCCACCAACGTGATTTCCATCACCGACGGCCAAATCTTCCTGGAGGCGTCGGCCTTCAACGCGGGCCAGCGGCCGGCGATCAATCCGGGCATTTCGGTTTCCCGCGTGGGCGGCGACGCGCAGGTCAAGGCCATGAAGAAAGTGGCCGGCAGCCTGCGGTTGACCTTGGCGCAGTACCGCGAGATGGCCGCGTTTTCGCAGTTCGCGGGCGATCTCGACAAGGCGACGCTGGCCCAGCTGGAGCGGGGCCGGCGCCTGATGGAGGCGTTCAAGCAGGGCCCGCAAATGCCGATTCCCGTGGCCAAGCAGATCGTCTTCCTCCATGCGTGCGGCGCCGGCCTGTGCGACGACGTGCCCGTGGCGCAGGTGGCCGAGTTCGAGCGGCAGCTGTACCTGGCGCTGGACGGGCCGTATGCCGAATTCCGCGGGAAGCTGGAGCGCAGCGGCGAACTGCTGCCCGACCTGGCCAAGGAACTCGACCGGCTGCTCGCCGAATTCAAGGAGTCGTTCCGCGCGTCCTAGAGGCGCCCTCCGAAGCCATGGCCAATTTCCGGGAATATAACGTCCGCATCCAGCGCCTGCAAAACATGCGCCGCGTGACCTTGGCCATGAAAATGCTGTCGACCACCAAGCTGGCGCGCGCGCAGGAAACGATGGCGCGCGCGCAGGCCTTCGTCCGCGAGTGGGGCGGCCTGGTGCGGCTGGCGTCGCGCGCGGGCGGGAGCATCCGCCATCCGCTGCTCGTGCCGCGGGCGGCGCCGGAATCGGCGTTCGTGCTGATGGTCAGCTCCGACATGGGCCTTTGCGGCGGGTTCAACAACAACCTGAACCGCGCCGTGTCCGGCTGGCTGGATGCGAACCAGGCGAAGTACCGCATCCTGCGTTTCAGTTTCTGCGGCCGGAAGGGCCACCAGTTCGCGCGCGACCGGGTCGAGGTGCGCAGCTTTTACGAAAACTCGGTGCGCCGTCCGGATTTGAAGCTGGCGCTGGCCATCGGCCGGGAGGTGTTCGCCACCTACGCGGAAGGGAAGTACGACGAGGTGTACGTCGCCCGCAACCGCTACGCCGGCCCGCTGAGCCAGGAGCCGGTCGTCGAGCGGATCCTGCCGGCGGATCCGGACGTTTTGCCTGCCCCGCCAGAGGGCGAGGCCCCGTTCGTCCTGGTCGAACCGGGTCCAGCCCGGCAAATTCCCCAGTTGCTGGAACGCTACGTGGGCTATCGCCTCTTCGAAGCGCTGCTGGAGAACGCCAGCGGCGAACACGCCGCCCGCATGGCGGCCATGGACAGCGCCTCCAAGAACATCTCCGCGCTGGTCGACACCTATACCCTCTTGAGAAACCGGGCCCGACAGGCTTCCATCACCACCGAATTGATCGAGGTGGTTTCCGGCGCGGAGGCCCTCCGATGACCGCGCCCCGAAACCGACAGCAGGAAAGCGACACATGAACCCAACCGAATCTTCCCCGACCTCTCCGCCGGCCTCCGCCGCGCCGCTCCGCACGGGCCGCATCGTGCAGGTGACCGGCGCCGTGGTCGACGTGGAATTCGCGCCCGGCGAGCTGCCGCCCATCTACACGGCCTTGCGCGCGACCAATCCGTCCATCGACGACCGGCCGGACAACCTCGTGCTGGAGATCGCCCAGCACCTAGGCGACAGCACGGTGCGCGCCATCGCCATGAACGAGACCGGCGGTCTCGTCCGCGGCATGGAAGTGCGGAACACCGGGCGCGAGATCAGCGTGCCCGTCGGGCCCGGCACCTTGTCCCGCGTGATGAACCTGCTGGGCGAGCCCGTCGACGGCGGCGGGCCGATCGCGGCCGCGAAGACCATGCCCATCCACCGCGACACGCCGACGTTCGCGGAGCAGAGCACGCAGGAAAAAATGCTGGTGACCGGCATCAAGGTCGTGGACCTGTTGACGCCCTACCGCAAGGGCGGAAAGATCGGCCTGTTCGGCGGCGCGGGCGTGGGCAAGACGGTGCTGATCCAGGAGCTGATCCACAACGTGGCCAAGAACTACGGCGGCTTCTCCGTGTTCGCCGGCGTGGGCGAGCGCACGCGGGAAGGCACGGATCTCTATCAGGAAATGAAGGATTCCGGCGTGATCAGCAAGGCCGCGCTGATCTACGGCCAGATGAACGAGCCCCCCGGCGCCCGCGCGCGCGTCGCGCTGACGGCGCTGACCGTGGCCGAGCACTTCCGCGACGAAATGCACCAGGACGTGCTGCTGTTCATCGACAACATCTACCGCTTCACGCAGGCGGGCTCCGAAGTGTCCGCCCTGCTGGGCCGCATTCCGTCCGCCGTGGGTTACCAGCCCACGCTCAACACGGACATGGGCGAGCTCCAGGAGCGCATCACCTCGACCAAGAACGGCTCCATCACGTCCATCCAGGCCGTCTACGTGCCCGCCGACGACTATACCGATCCGGCGCCCGCCGCGACGTTCGTGCATCTGGACGCCACGACGGAGCTCTCGCGCGCCATCGTCGAGCTGGGCATCTATCCGGCCGTGGATCCGCTGACCTCTTCCTCCAGCCTGCTGAACCCCTTCGTCGTCGGCGAGGAACACTACCGCGTCGCGCAGGGCGTCAAGGAGCTGCTCCAGCGCTACAAGGACCTGCAGGACATCATCGCCATCCTCGGCATGGAGGAGCTGTCGGACGAAGACCGCAAGACCGTCGCCCGCGCCCGCCGCGTGCAGCGGTTGCTCTCGCAGCCGTTTTCCGTCGCCGAGCAATTCGTCAACATTCCCGGCAAGTTCGTGCCGCTGGAGGAGACGATCCGTTCCTTCCGCGAAGTGCTCGAAGGACGGCACGACGACGTGCCTGAGCAGGCGTTCTACATGGTCGGTTCCATCGACGACGTCCTGGAGAAGGCCAGGCAGATGAAGGGCTAGGCCATGGCCGCATTCCGTCTCGCCATCTTGTCGCCGGACCGCAGCTGGTTCGAGGGTTCCGCCGAAGCGGTGGTGGCCCCCGGGCAGGAAGGCGAATTCGGCGTGCTGGCCCACCACGTCCCGTTGCTGGCGGGCTTGAAGGCCGGCGTGGTGACCGTGCGCGCGTCCGGGGGGCAATCCCTCTATTTCGCCGTGGACGGCGGCGTGCTCGGGGTGGACCGGAACGGCGCGCGCCTCTTGACCGGCCGCGCGGTTCCGTGCGCCACCCCCGAAGCCGCCCGCAGCGCCCTCCTCGATCTGAAGCGCAACGCGTAGAGCGATTCCATCCATGTCGTATTCGCTTGGGACGGCCCGACGAGGGCGTCGGGTCTCCAAGGAAAACCAGAATTCGCTGCGTTGGAGCCGGGACGCCCTCGTCCCGGTCTTCGGTTCTCCTTTACGGGCAACGCCGCATCACTCTTGAACATGCTTTGGGGGATTGTGCGCAAAGACGAGGGATCCCGCGCGGTTGCCTGCGCTTTCCGGCTTGCCAACCGGCAAGATCGGCAGAAACTATTCAATGAATTGATTGGGCAAGATGAGATGACGACGGCAATGTCATACGCAGGCAACTTCGGCATCGTCATCGGGTTTTACGCGGTCAAGCCCATCCTGCTTCGATTCTGCCGCAGCCGATGGGCGCAACTTGCCGCCTTTCTGTTCCTTGTGGCCTGTGCCGTTCCCCTCATCCATTCCCTCTCGACAGACTGGGACAATCCCGATGTCAGCCGCCTCTCTCCGCTGATCGGCGAGCCCATCCTCGTCCTCGCCGTTCCATTGTTTTCGTTCCTTTTCGACATCCCGCAGCCAAACCGAACCTTTTTCCCCAATTGGAAATGGAGGATTCCTCTGGAAATATTTGTGATTCTTCCCCTGTGGGGAGCCATCTGGATTGCCGTCGAGTTTTTCTTTTTGGACTGGGTGTGGTTTTGAATGAAGAGACAAGAATGGACGTGGAAAGGAGATGCATATGAAGCCGAAAGACATCCTCAACGTAGTCGTGGCGGGATTCGGCCTGTATAGCCTGTGGAAGGCATTCGCCTGTGCGGTGGCCGTTGCGTTGATTAATTTAGGCCTCTACGCCGAAGCGGAATCCAGCAAAGGCTATTACCTGGCCTGGTTTGTCATTGGTCTGGCGCTCGGAATCGTCCTGCTTCGATATGGCGCCAAATTGCTGGCGTGGATCTTGCCTGATCATTGGCCGGAAAACGAAAAACCAAAACCGGAACAGTCCTAAAACGGTTTCAATGCGTTGCGCCGCAGGCCGCACAAGGCGCGTTGTTCGCCGAGCGCTGAAATTGCGGCAACCGCCCCAAGGAGGCGGTTGCCGGATCCGGTTTCGCCGGAGCGATGCCCACGCGACGAAAAAGGTTTCCACTACGTGGAAACCTTTTTCCGCAAGTGCGCCGCGCTGCGGCGCAGGGCCTACTTCTTGATGGTGATCTTGATTTTGCCGGGGCCGGATTTGTCTTCGGCCGCGGGTGCGGGTTCGGGCTTGGGGTTGGCGGAAATCTTGATGGCCGGATGGGCGATCTTGATGGCGGGCTTGGCGGCGGGCTTGGGCGCCGCCTTTTCGGGGGCGGCTTCCGGCGTGATGTCCTCGACGATTTCCTTGAGGATGGTGGTGTAGCCTTTGCCGCCGTCCATTTCGTTCTGCACGTTGCCGAGCGCCTTCTGGGCGTCTTCCTTGTCGGTGGCCGTTTCGAGGACGAACACGGTGGAGCCGATCTGGATGCGGTCGCCGACCTTGAGCTTGGCGGTGTCGTCGACGCGCTGGCCGTTGACGAACACGCCGTTGCGGCTCTTGAGATCCTTGAGGTAGAACTCGCCGTCGGACAGGCGGATGCCGCAATGGACGCGCGAGACCTTGTCGTCGAGCAGGGGGATGTCGGCTTCGCGGGATCGGCCGATGGAGAGCGGTTCGCCGGTGAGTTCGATGTCCTTGGGAATACCGAGCTTGTTGACGTAGCGCAAATGCATGGCGGATCCTTTCGTTAGACGATGCCTTTTTCCACGAGCGTGGCGAAATAGTCGATGGTGCGGCGAAGGCCGTCTTCGAGCGGCATTTTCGGTTCCCAGCCGAGGAGTTTGCGGGCCTTGTCGATGTTGGGCTGGCGCACCTTGGGATCGTCCACGGGCAGGGGCTTGTGGACGACGGGGGACGCGCTGCCGGTGAGCTCCTTGATCTTGAGCGCGAAGTCCATGACGGTCAGTTCGCGCGGATTGCCGATGTTCACCGGATCGGAATGGTCGCTCATCATCAGGCGGAAGATGCCGTCGACGAGGTCGGAGACGTAGCAGAACGAGCGGGTCTGCGAGCCGTCGCCGAAGACCGTCATGGGTTCGCCCTTGAGGGCCTGGCAGCAGAAAGCGGGGACGATGCGGCCGTCCTTGGGGCGCATGCGGGGACCGTAGGTGTTGAAGATGCGCACGATGCGGGTCTGCACGCCGTGGAAGCGGTGGTAGGCCATCACGATGGCTTCGGCGAAGCGCTTGGCTTCGTCGTAGACGCCGCGGGGGCCGATGGGGTTCACGTTGCCCCAGTAGCTTTCGACCTGCGGGTGGACGAGCGGATCGCCGTAGACTTCGGAGGTGGAGGCGAGCAGGAGGCGCGCGCCTTTGGCCTTGGCCAGGCCCAGCGCGTTGTGGGTGCCGAGGGAACCGACCTTGAGGGTCTGGATGGGCAGCTCGAGATAGTCGATGGGGCTGGCGGGAGAGGCGAAATGGAAGATGTAGTCGACCGGACCGGGCAGATCGATGTGGCGGGTGACGTTGTGGTTGATGAACTCGAAGTCGGTGCGCGCGCGCAGGTGGGCGATGTTGTCGAGATTGCCCGTCAGCAGGTTGTCCATGGCGATGACGCGATGGCCTTCGGCGAGAAGCCGGTCGCACAGGTGGGAGCCGAGAAAACCGGCGCCGCCGGTGATCAGCGTGGTGGGTTGTCGGGTCGGGGCTGCATTCATGGGGGGGGAGGATGGCACGTCATTCGGGTTTGAGCAAGGCGGGATGAAGCTGGCTGGCGAAATCGGCGATGGTTTGAAGGTGGGCGTCGGAACCGGGCCGGCGTTGGCCGGAGAGGGCGATATAGGCCCAGCGGTGGGAAACGCCGCGGACGATGCGGTCGTAGCCCATCCAGAACATCCGGGCGAGATGGGAGGCGGTTTCGCGGTCCTTGCCCACGAACCAATAGGCGTAATAAGAAGAATAGACGGCCGGGGCGCCGTTGGCGTCCGAATAGGACTTGGCCATGTCCAGCACCATTACCTCCAGCGGTTCGGCGGGCCCGGCCAGCGGAATGCGGACGACGCGTTCGGCGACGATTTCGTGGCCGGCCGCGGTCATGCAAACCTGGGGGCGGTGGATGCTGGAACGGTCGTTGCCGCTCAACACGATGGTGGCGTGCAGCGGATCGCGGCCGCCGGGGCGGGTGTAATATTTGCGGACGAGACCGGTGTCGGCCGGGAGCATCGACCGCTCGGCCCAGTTCATGTTGCCGAGGGAAGCGCCGCATTTCGGGCAAACCGTCGGATCTTCGAGCTGTCCCGCGGAATATTGGGCGCCGCAATCGCGATTGGGGCAGAACAGGAGATCCACGCCGCGCCAGTCGCCTACCTGCTCGGGCAGGTGCAGGACGATGCCGGCTTCGTCGCTGCTGGCGACGCCGGTCTTGTAGACGAGAGCCCAGGCGGTGGCCGCCAGGGCCGCGATCACGAAGAGGCGCGTCCCGAGAGCAGATGTTTGCATTTTGTCCATGCGGTGCGGTAGTCCATGTTGAAGAGGCGGTCGAGGGCGAGCATCAGCAGGATGCTGATGAGGAAGATGGGATAGCCGGAGTAGTCGTGCCAAAGCCCCATGGCCGTTTCCTGGCCGAAGAACGCCGCCGCGACCACTACGAGAATGATGCGGCAGACGTTGGCGATGATGGCCACGGGGATGCCGCAGAGGAACAGCAGCCATTTCTTGGCCAGCGTCTTCTGGCTGTACCAGGCGTAGAACGCCATCAGCGCGGTCATCGCCAGCAGGGAACGCAGGCCGCTGCATTCGGGGGCGACGGTGAAGGCGAAGGAATTTCCCGCGCCGGAGAACAAGCCGGAGCCGATGCGCTGGACCTCCAGGCCGAAGCCGTTGAGGATGCCGGCGGACAGCGCGGTGGCGAAGAGGCGCAGGGGAGCGGTCATGCTGTCGATGAAATTCAGCGGGATGGCCAGGAACAGATAGCCGCAGGGAAACAGCAGCCAGCGGGCGAGGCCATAGCCGTAAAGAAGAAACGGCAGGCCCCACAGCAGAATGATCAGGCCGGCGGCGGAAAGGCGCGGCTGCTGGGCCAGCACGCCGACCCAATGCAGCGCCAGGGCGAACAACACGATGGGCACGCCGCGAACGTCCGCGCGCCGCGGCGCCGCGGCGATTTCCCGGCGCCGCCACCAGATCGCGACGAGGCTGGCCACGGGCAGAAGTTGGCAATAGGCATAGTCGTCGACCCAGCGGCTGCGAAGCCAAAGGAACAGCGAGCGGCGGCACGTGGCGATTTCCTGGCTATTGCCATGGAGATGGAACAGGAAAAACAGGCCGCCGGCGACCACCGACCAGAAGGCGACGTCCAGCTGCGCGGCGGGCGTCAGGCGGGACCAGCGGAATCCGGCCCACGCGGTCTTCAGTTTCTGGATCGGTTCGAACATGAGATGGAGGGCAAGATAGCCCATGCGCCGTGCGGATGCAAAGCGCAAAGTCCGGCCCGGCCGGCGAACCGGCGGGGCCATTCGGAAAACGCTTTCGCAAGCGCTCGGGCGGGCTTCGCGGCCGGTCAGGGTTCCCAGCGGATCCGGTAGAAGGATTCCGCGACGCCGACGTCCACCGTGGCGGCGTTTTGCGGCCAGGTCGCGGCGATGTTGCTGGCGGCCGTTACCCAGCTGGGCGCGACCAGATTGGTGGTGTAGTCCACCGCGTAATATTTATTGGAGACGCAGTTCCAGCGGAGGACCACGCCGGCGCCGGCCGGCGCGACTTCCGCCTCGGCGGTTTCGAGGTCGTTGGAATAGATCGGCGCGTTGGTTAGGCGCAACGTATATTCCCAGGTATGGCTGTCGCCGCTGTTGACCCAGGCGTAGGTGCCGACGGTGGGGCCGTCCCAGGGATCCATCAGGTACATCGAACCGCCCACGTAGCCGCGGCTGACCACGAAATGGCCGCCGCCGGTGGTCCAGTACCAGTTGATGACGATCGGGCGCAGCGCCGCCATCTCGTTGCTGACCACGGTCTCCGAAACCGAGCCCGCCGTGCCGTTGCCGAAGAACCCTCCGAAGTTCTGGAGGATTTCCCGGATGCCCCGCCGGGTGATGCTGCCCGACGTTCCCGTGCCCCACAGATAATTCCACGTGTTGACGCCCCCCGTGCCGTAGATGGCGATGTTCGTCTGCGTCACCACCGGGCCGTAATATTCCAAAATGGCCTGGGAACAGCCCGCCCAGCACCACTGGTCCATTTCCTGGTACTTCTGGGGCAGGTGGAAGGTTCCGGCTTCCGCGGCGGAAAGCGCCCCGCACAGCGCAACGGTCCAGATCGCGCGGCGTTTCACGGCGCCGGTCCTCCGGCCGGGAAGGCGTGCAGATTCGCCTGGACCTCGGCTTGCAATGTCTGCAGGGTGGCCGCCGGCGCATCCAGACGGCGATAGTCGAAAATGGATTGGGTGGGGGCGGGGGAGGTTCGCAGGAGAGTCAAGTTCGGCGCGCCGGCCTCCGGCACCGTGAACAAATGGCGCCGGGCCTGGAACGAGGACACCAGCCGGGCGTGATAGCCGCCCTTGGCCGGCCATTGGGCGCGGACCCGCGCCAGTTCCCGGGACAACCCCACGTAACCGAGCGCCGCGGCGCGCCATTCTTCGCCGCTGTAATTCACCGCCAGCAGCGCGCAGGGGGAATCGCCGCGGACGATCGGGAAAAGCCACGTGTCCGTGGCCTGGAGAGTCTCCTCTATAGAGGATAAGGATGGCGCGACGTTCAGAACGGCGTCGGGCGGCAACGCATATTGGCGCCAAGGCGTGTCCAGCCGGAGTTCTTCGACGGCGACGTCCGCGGGAAAGCCGTAACGCTCGGGCTGGTCCGCCAGCGCCGCGGAAACCAAACCGCCCAGGCCGTCCCGGGCGGCGCGCCAAGCGGCTTCGGGCGGGGCGTCGGTAGATTCCGCCGCTCCGACGAGCGTGCCGGTCAGCATCGCCGCCAAACCCAGCGAAAGCCGCGGGAGCGTCGTTCGGCGCAAGCATTGGAGGAAGCATGCGTTCATCGCGTCACTGGAAAAATACCGATTCGGCGCGCAGAAGCAAAGACGAATTGAATCCGGACGGAAAAAAGTCCATCCTGTTTTCAACCCGAAGGAGCAAAGGAAAACGATGGCTAAACGATGGATGATGGGCGCGGCGCTGGCCGTCGGTTTCGCGGTGGCGGCGGGAGCGGCTCCGGTGCGGGAGAGCGTGGCGACGGACAGCGACTGGGTGCACGACGTTTCCTACGAATACGAGGAAGGGGCGGCGGACGGCACGCTGACGGTCCGGCTGGGCGACGATCCGGTCCCCGTCCGCTATTTCGAGGTGCCGCTGGAGACCTGGGCCGAGTTCAAGGCGGCGGCGTCCAAGGGCTCCTTCTACGGCAAGCAGATTCGCCAGCGCTTCGAGCGGCAATACGGCAAATCGCGCCAGGAGGTCTTCGATTCGCCGATTCCGATCCAAACGCAGGTCGACGCCTTGTGCGCGTTCAACGAGGAATGCGAGGGCGTGGTGCTGCAGGGCATCGAGCAAAGCCAGGAAAGCATCTGGGTGGCGGCGTACGCGTTCACGCGGACGCGCATCGCGGCGGCGCTGATCCGCGCGCACCAGCGCGGCGTGCGCGTGGAAGTGAAGATGGACGCGAACCAGGCCGAATTCGCCGGCGCGCAGCGCCTGATCGAATGGCTGCGGAACGAAGGCGTCCCCGTGACGCTCATCCACACCGCCGGCGAATATTCCGCGATGCACAACAAATTCATGGTTTTCGACATGAGCCGGGTGATCGCCGGCAGCTACAACTTCACCACCGTGGCGCAGGTGTCGAACTGGGAAAACCTGATCTGGGTGGCTTCCGCGGACATGGCCGAGCAGTACAAGCAGGCCTGGGACGCGATCGCGTCCGACGAAGTGGCCGAACCGCGGGAAAAACCGGAGCCGAAGAAACGGAAAGCGAAAGCGCCGGACGCGGACGAATGAGCGGGCCGTTGACGCCGCGCCGCCGGCGGGCTTAAGATGGTCGCAGGATCGGCCGCGGCCGATCCGGGAACGGAACGAGAATGAGTTTGATGAGCATGACGGGTCGCGGCACGGGCGCGGCCGCCGGCCGCCTCGCGCGCGTCGAGGCGGAACTGAGCAGCGTGAACCGCAAGCAGCTCGACGTCGACGTCGGGCTGCCCCGTTTCCTGTCGGCGTACGAAGCGCGGGTCCAGGAAAAGATCCGGCGCGCCGTGTCGCGCGGCCGCGTGACGGGGGAAATCCGCGTGGCGTGGACGGGAGCCGCGCAGGCCGCGGGCGTGCGGGTGGATGCGGGCTTGGCGCGGGCCGCCGTGACCGCGCTGCGCGCCGCGGCGAAGAAACTGGACCTGCCCGACGACTTGAAGGCGTCGGCCCTGCTGGCCCTGCCGGGCATCGTGGCCTTCGAGCCCGGCGGCCGCGATCTCGCGGCGCTGGAACCGACGCTCGACAAGGCCTTGGATGCGGCGCTGGCGAAGCTGAAAGCCATGCGGAAGAAAGAAGGGGCGGCGCTGGGCCGCGACCTGCGCGCCCGGCTGGCGACCTTGCGGAACGAAACGGCCGAAATCGCCGCCCGCGCGCCGGGCGTCGCCGGCGCCTACCGCGCGAATTTGCTGCAGCGCATCGCGGCCGCGCTGCCCGGAACGGATCTCGCCGATGACGAGCGGCTGCTCCGGGAAGTCGCGCTGTTCGCGGACAAAGCGGACGTCGTCGAGGAACTCGTGCGGCTGGACAGCCATTTCCGGCAGGCGGACGACCTGCTGAAGGCGGGCGGCGTGGTCGGCCGCACCTTGGATTTTCTCGTGCAGGAAATGGGCCGCGAAATCAACACGATCGGCTCGAAGGCGAACGACGGCGAGATCGCGCGCCGCGTCGTGGCGTGCAAGGCGGAGCTGGAACGGTTCCGGGAACAGGTGCAGAACATCGAATAGGAGAGGAAAGCGGAATGAACGGAATCAAGCCCAGCTGGAACAACATCATTTTCGTGGTCTCGGCGCCGTCGGGCGCGGGCAAGACGACGCTGTGCGACAAGCTGCAGAAGGAATTCAAGGACATCCATTACGCGATCACGGCGACGACGCGGGCGCCGCGCGGCGACGAAGTGGACGGCAAGAGCTACTATTTCATGACGCGGGAGGGGTTCGAGAAACGGCTGTCGGAAGGCGGCTTCATCGAGAGCGCGGTGGTGCACGGCAACCTCTACGGTTCGCCGAAAGGGCCGGTGGTGTCGGCGCTGGAAGACGGCTGCGACGTGCTGATGAACCTGGACGTGCAGGGCGCGGCGGCGGTTCGGCAGTGCATCCGGAACGCGCCGGCCAACGATCCGCTCAAGCGGACGCTGGTGGACATCTTCGTGGTGCCGCCCTCGACGGAAGTGCTGCGCAGCCGGCTGGTGGTGCGCGGCACCGACAGCCTGGAGGTGATCGAAAAGCGCATGAAACAGGCGCGCGAGGAAATCGCCCATTGGAAGGAATACAAATACATGGTGGTGAACGACGACCTCGCGGAGGCCTACGACCACATGCGCGCCATCATCCTGGCCGAACGCCACCGCAACGACAACCGGCGCGAGGATTACCATGGCTAAGTCCCCGAAAAAAGTGCTGCTGGGGGTGACCGGCTCCATCGCCGCCTACAAGGCGGCGGAACTGGTCCGGCGGATGCAGAAGAAAAATTGGGACGTGTGGGTCGTGATGAGCGCCTGCGCGACGCAGTACGTCGGCCCGCTGACGTTCCGCGCCTTGACGGACCACCCGGTGGCGCACGGCTCCTTCGCGGAGCTGGAACAGGAAACCTATACCCACCTCGGCCTGTCGGAAGGCGCGGCGGCGATGGTCGTGGCCCCGTGCTCCGCGCAGACGCTGGCGCGGCTCGCGCACGGGTTCGCGGACGACGTGCTCAGCTGCGCCGCGCTCGCGCTGGACGCGCCGCTGCTCGTCGCGCCGGCCATGAACGTGCGGATGTGGAACAACCCGGCCGTGCGGGAAAACGCGGCGACGCTGAAGCGGCGCGGCGCGATCGTCGTGCCGCCCGGCACGGGCGAACTGGCGTGCGGCGACGTGGGCGCGGGACGCCTGGCCGATCTCGACGCCATCGTGCGGGCCGTGGCGAAGGCGATCGGGGAGCGCTGAAGCCGTGAAGGTGCTGGTGACGGCGGGACCGACGCGGGAAGCCATCGACCCCGTCCGTTTCGTCAGCAACCGGTCGAGCGGAAAAATGGGGTATGCGGTGGCCGCGGCCGCGCGGCGCGCCGGCCACGACGTGTGTCTCGTCTCCGGCCCCGTGGCGCTCGCGCCGCCGCGCGGCGTGGAACTCGTGCGCGCGACGACGGCGGCGGACGTGCTCGCGGCGGTGAAGAAACGCGTGCGCGGCTGCGACCTGCTCGTGATGGCGGCCGCCATCGCGGACTGGCGCCCGAAAAAAATCGCGGCGCGGAAGCTGAAAAAACGCGCCGGCCCGCCGCGCATCGAATGGGTGCCGACCCCGGACGTCCTGAAGGAAATCGCGCCGCTGAAAAAACCGGCGCAGGTGTTCTGCGGCTTCGCGGCGGAGACGGAGCGCCTCGCGCAGGAAGCGCAACGCAAGCTGCGCGAAAAAAATCTCGACGCGATCGCCGCGAACGACGTGTCGAAAAAAGACCGCGGCTTCGAGTCGGATCGCAACGCGCTGACGATCTATTTCGCGGATCGCCGCGCGGTGCGCGTCGCGCTCGCGACGAAAGAGCGGTGCGCGGAACGTCTCCTGGACGTCCTGACGGAAATTTTCGATCGGAAAAAAAAGTGAAAAATTTTCCGAAAAACTATTGACGCTGTTAATAACTTCGCATTACTGTGTTGATCAACGAGATGAAGATGTGGAAAAAAACGGTGAACGCATCCTCCCATTTTCGGTTCGAAGTTGAGCCCAGCGGGCCTTCGAAAAGCGATTTAAGCGAAAACGAAACACAGGACAATGTTTCCATGCTCAACTTCAAGAATACCCTGACCGCCTTTGTGCGTCAGGTTGGAAGGGGGGGAAATACGCAATGGCAGTGAAGAAGGCTAAGAAGGCCGCGAAGAAGCCCGCGAAGAAGGCGGTCAAGAAGGCGGTCAAGAAGGTCGCGAAGAAGAAAGTCGCGAAGAAGGCGAAGAAGTAATTGCTTCAGCCAGTGCCGGACCGTGCAATGCGGTTCGGTGAATGAACGGCGGTGAATTCCGAATTCGGATTCGCCGTCGTTTTTTTGCGCCCCGCTTTCGCCGCCGCTTGAAAAATCCGGGCGGGTGGGGTAGGTTGCCCCGACGTTTCACAAGGAGAAGACGCCATGCAAGAGAAAGTCGCCCAATTCATCGAGGAAATCCGCCCCCTGATCCAAGGCCACGGCGGCGACGTGGAATTCGTTTCCATGGAAGGCAATACGGTGAACCTGCGCTTGCACGGAGCCTGCCACGCCTGCCCGCACGCGATGATGACGCTGAAAAACGGCATCGAGGCCGAAATGCGCGAGCGCCTGAGCCCGGACTTGACCGTCGAGCGCGTGATGGACGCCTAGATTCCGTCCCGCGTCGCCGCGAAAAAAAGGCCGCCCGTTCGGGCGGCCTTTTGCGTTTCAGACGGACGGGGCGGCCGGCGGCTCCGGAAATTTCCCGGCGACGGCGTCGCGGACGATCTGTTTGGTGTCGTCGGGAAAGTCGGACCGGAGGAGCCAGGTGATGAAATTGGGATCGCGGACGACGGTCTCGCGCAAGGATTGGCCCTGGAACTTGCCGAAGTTGAAGACGATTTCGCCCTTGGCCCATTTCAGGCGGCCGGCGCGGTCGACCCAGGACGGGTCGCGCGGATCGCAATAGTCGCTGAGCGCCTCCACGTCTGCGGGGAGTTCGGCGTACTTGCGGAATTGCCCGTCGAGGACGCGGATGGTGGCGAGGACGTCGCCGAGGGCGTCGTGGGAGTTGTCGTGGCTGTCGCCGCAATAGTAGCGCAGCGCGGCGGACAGATCGCGGGGTTCGTTGCGGAAGAAAATGCGCTGGGCGTCGATCACGCGCCGGCCTTCGAGGGAGAAGGGACGATTGGCGCGCGCGAACTCCTCGGTGAGCATCTGGATGTCGTAGCCGAGGACGTTGTAGCCGGCGAGGTCGGCGCCGGCGAAGTGGTCGGCGAGCGTTTCGGCCATTTCGGCGAAGGTGGGCGCGCCGGCGACGTCCGCGTCGGAAATGCCGTGGATTTTCGTGGCCTCTTCGGGGATGGGCATGCCGGGATTGAGGAGATAGGTGGCTTGCTCGACGGTGCCGATCGGCTCGTAGCGGACGAGGGCGATGGCCACGATGCGGTCCGTCCGCTTGTTGAGACCGGTGGCCTCGAGGTCGAAGACGACCAGGGGGCGGTCGAGGCGGAGGCGGGCAGGCAAGGCGGGGATGGGGTTTTCAGTCATGGCCGCAGGATGGCGCAATGCGGGACGGAGGAAAAGCAGAATCGGCGCGGCCCGCCGGGCCGAAATAGTTGCAGAATTGTCTTGCGGGGGCTTGGGCGGCTCGCGTACTTTTCGCGGCATACCTTCCGCATGTCCATGGGTCGCCGATTTGCGGGGGGCGGGTTAACCGGCGTCCCATGGTTACATGGAGTTGATAGATACGTGAAAATATACGTTGGGAATCTCTCGTTCAAGGCCACGGATGATGATCTGCGCGCGGCGTTCGAGCCGTATGGCGAAGTGGTCTCCGCTCGGGTGATCAAAGACAAGGAAACCGGCCGCTCCCGCGGTTTCGGTTTCGTTGAAATGCCCAATCAGGAACAAGGCAACGACGCGATCGCGAAGGTGAACAACACCGACATCGTCGATCGGCCTGTCCGCGTGAATGAGGCGCAGGAACGCCCCCCTCGCCGCTAAGTCCGGATTCGAACAAACCCCGGCGGGTTTTCCCCCGCCGGGGTTTTTGTTTGCCCAGGCGGCGGCGGCAGGTCAGCGCGCCGGCGCCAGCGCGCGCAACAGCGCGGGCCAGGTTTCGGGCGGCAGTTCCTCGGCGCGCGCGGTCGGCGCGATGCCGGCCTGCGCCAAGGCGGGCAGGGGATCGGCCACGAGGTCGCGCAGGGAACGGGCCATGGTCTTGCGCCGCCGCGAAAAGGCGTGGCGCAGCAAATCGCGCAACGCGCGTTCGTCGGCGGCCCCGCCGAGCGGTGCGGGGCGGCGCGCGAGCTTGGAAATGGAGGAGTGCACTTCCGGCGGCGGCCAGAAGCAGGAGGGGGAGACGTGCTTGACGGTCGCGATGGCGTAGTGCCGCTGCATCAGGATCGACAGCAGCCCGTAGTCGTCGGTGGCGGGCGCCGCTTCGAGGCGGTCGGCCACTTCGCGCTGGATGGTCACGACCATCAGCGCGGGGGGGTGGGGGATGGCGGTCAACTCGACCAGCAGGCGCGCGGCGATGGCGTAGGGCAGGTTGGCGACGAGCTTGCCGCCGGGGCGGGGAAAGAGCGCCGGCAAATCGCAGTCGAGGACGTCGGCGTGGATCAGGGTCAATTTGGGCTCGTCCGCGAAGCGTTCGCGGAGATAGGGGGCCAGGCGGTTGTCCTTCTCGACGGCGGTCACGGCCGCGACCCGTTCGAGGAGGGCGCCGGTCAGGACGCCGAGGCCGGGGCCGACCTCGACGACGGCGTCGGCGGGGCGCAGTTCCGCGGCGTCGAGAAGGATGTTCAGCACGTTGCGGTCGATCAGGAAATTCTGGCCGAGGATGCGCGACGGATGGAAATCGAGCTGCGTCAGCAGGGCTCGCACTTCCGAAGGGCGCGTCAGATTGGGGGCGTCGGCCATTTTGGGGATGTCATCCGGGGCGGGGTTTTGGTATCTGCTGGGAAGGTAGGAGCTGCCATGAGAGAAGCCGAGCAAAAAATACGGGAGCGGAGCGCGCTGGCGCAGGAATGCGCCCGGCTGCGGGCGGCGGGGAAGAAAATCGTTTTCACCAATGGGTGTTTCGACCTGATGCACGCCGGGCACGCGACCTATCTGCAATTCGCGCGGGAGCAGGGCGACGTCCTGGTCGTCGGGCTGAACACGGACGCTAGCGTCCGGCGCTATAAAGGGGAAAAGCGGCCGATCGTGGACGAAAAGAATCGCGCCCGGATGATGGCGGCGCTGGAATGCGTGGACTACGTCACCTGGTTCGACGAAAACGAGCCGAAGGAACTGATCGCCGAACTGCAGCCGGACGTGCTGGTGAAGGCGGAAGACTGGGCGCACTACGTCAGCGGGCGCGACGTCGTCGAGGCGCGCGGGGGCAAGGTCGTGCTCGCGCCGATGGTGGCGGGGCTTTCCACGACGAAGCTGATCGAGAAGATCGTCCAGGCCTACGGCGGAACCTGATCCGCCATGCGTGGACAAGGCGGGAATGCCGGATTGCATCGGGGAAAACGGAAGGATAGGGTATGGAGGGTATGAAAGCGGTGGATGATCCCCATGCCAAGGTTCGATTTTGGGCGGCCGCGGCGGCGCGCCCCGATTTCCGTCCGCCGCCCTGCCCGGTTCCGGAAAATTTGCCTAAATTTCCGCCCCAGCGGTTTTCCTCCTATGCGGAAATGAACGCCTGGAAACGCCGTTATTTGTTGGAAATCGCCAGGCAGGGAGGGGTCAAATGGAAGAGTTCATTGCCCGGTTGAACCAAGCGGGCGTCCGCTACGCGGTGATCGGCGGGCAGGCGATCCGTTTGCACGGGATGCCGCGCTTCAGCTTGGATTGGGATTTGCTGATTCCGGCCCGGGACGCGGGAAATTTCGAGCGGTTGAATGCGGCCGTCGGCGAATGGTTGGAAGAACCCGTGGTGCCGCTGGGGCCGCGCGGGGAGAATTTCGTGCAAACGTTCCAGACGAGATTCGGCGTGGTGCAATTCCATTTGGCGGTTCCGGGGATTGCGTCGTTCGACGTTGCGGAAGCGGCGGCCGTGGACATGCCGCTGGAAGCCGGAACTTCCTGCCGCGTGCTGTCCGCAGAGGATTTGCTGCAATCCAAACTGGCGGCCGGCCGCAGCCAAGACCAGCTCGACGTCGAATTCTTGAAAGAAAAACGGCGGAAATAGCCGGTCGCCGTTTGGCTCATTCCGGCGCCGGATAGAGCAGGAAGGTGGGGTAGCCCTGGATGGCGAAGGGGGCGAGGGCTTCGCGGGCGGGGGACTGGTTGGGGTCGTCGGCGAGGATCTGGATGGGGAACACGTCTTCGAGCTTCTCGACGACGGCGGGGTCGCGCAGCGTGGTGGCGTCCATGAGATGGCAGGCTTTGCACCAATGCGCGCCGAAATCGATCAGGACGGGCTGGCCGGAGGCGGCGGCTGCGCGCAGCAGGTCGTCGAAAGCGGCCGGATCGTCCGCGCCGAAATCGACGCGGTGGAAGACGGAATCGGCCGGTGCTTCGTCGGAAACGACCGGAGTCCGGAAAGCGGCGAGCGCGTTCCAGGCGTAGTAGCCCGCCAGCAGCAGGATCAGGACGCCGAAGGCCTTTTTGACTTTTTCCATCCAGGCGCCGGGCTTGGGGAGCACGGCGAGGCCGGCGGCGACGAGCGGCCAGGGGAGCGCCATGCCGACGCCCAGCAGGAACGGCAGCGCGAGGGCGACGCCGATGCCTTGGGCATAGAGCGCGCCGGAGAGCGCGAGGACGGCGATGAGCACGGGCGCGACGCACGCGCCGGCCAGCAGCGCGGAAATGCCGCCCATGACGAGGACGGCCGGCAGGCGCGCGCGCCCGGCGAGGCCGCCGGCTTTGCGGAAGCGGGAGAAATCGAGCTGCCAGACGTCGAACATCGCGAGGGCCAGGGCGACGAACAGGACGGCGATGGCGCCGTTGAAGACGGGGGAGGAATTGATCGCACCGAAGACGGAGCCGGTGAGCACCACGACGAGCCCGAGCGCGCCGTAGACGAGCGCCATGCCGAGGCCGTAGACGAGGCCGAGGCCGAAGCGGGCGGCGCGCGGGGAATCGGTGCCGCTCGCGCCGATGATGGCGAGGTTGATGGGGATCATCGGCAAGACGCAGGGCGTCAGGTTGAGCAGGAAGCCGCCGATCAGGATCAGGAGGATCGAGGGCCAGACGCCGCGGCGGAGATAGAACTGCGCGGGATCGTCGAGAAACAGCCGCCAGGCGGAGGCGGGCGCGGGCACGGCGGCGGGATCGAGGAAGGCGAGGAAGGCGGGGACGTCGGCATAGCCGACGAGGCGGCGCGGCTCGCCGCGGGCCGCCAGCGGGAACGCGCCGGCGGCGGCCGATTCGGCCGGTTCCTCGACGGGTTCGTCAGCGGTTATTTCAGGGAGTTCGTCGGCGGGCAGGGCGACGACGGCTTCGAGCGCTGGATCGCCGCCGATGTCCAGCGTGACGTCCGCGGGCATGAAGCAAACGGATCCGGCGCAGCCTTGGTAGGTGACGACGATGGAATCGGCGTCGGGCGGCGCGTAGTACGCGGCGAAGGGTTGGGAGTAGGACGGTTCGATGTCGTCGGGATCGTTCGTGTCCGGCTCGGGCACGGAGAGGGGTTCGAGGAGCTCGCCGTCGGGGTCGGCGACGGAAAAGCTGGCGTAGAGGTGGTGGTTGGCGGGGAAGGAAAAGGCCACCCGGACGGCTTCTTGGCCTTCAAAGGCGTCGCGCTCGGCGGAAACGGCGAAGGGGGCGGCCGAGGCAGGTCCAATTAAAAATGAAGAATGAAGAATTAAAAATGAAAGGGCGGTTTTACGTAGCATGTAAAAAGGTTGGGGGATTTTTCCACGGAACGTAAAAACTTTGGGCAATTTTTCCACGCTACGTAAAAACTTTGGGGGATTTTTCCACAGTGTGGAAAAAAGTTTTCCACGGTGTGGAAAAACGCAAGCCGCGAGCAAGCGCAGACGGGTCATGGGGCGTTTTCCTCGGGAACCGCGGGTTTGGCCTTTCGATCGACGATGGACCGGCCGTCGAGCGTGCGGTCGACGTCGTCGCGGATCTGTGCCAGCGGTTCGAATCCGGCATAGATGCGGACGGGATTGCCGGTGCGGTCGAGGAGGAAGGCGGTGGGGATGGCGCGGATGGCGGCCGGGCCGCCGAACGCATCGACAAGGCGGGCGTCGGTCGCGAGGCCGACGGGGAAGGCGGCGCCGAGGTCGAGGGCTTCAGCGGCGATCTGGTCGGTATCGCGGTCGTCGACGAGGACGCCGACGAGGACGAAGCCGCGGCCGGAAAAGTCCTTCAGGAGGGCGTTCCAGTCGGCGACGGAGCCGCGGCAGGCGGGATCGTCGGAGCGGAAGAAGAGGACGAGCTGGACCTTGCCGGCGTAGTCGGCGGTGCGGATTTCCCCGGGGAATTCGGACAGCAGGTTCTTCAAGACGAAAGCGGAGACGGCGGGGGCGGGGCCGAGATCGACGGGGGCTTCTTTCTTTCGGCCGCAGGCGGCCGAAAGAAGAATGAAGAATGAAAAATTAAGAATTAAGAATTTGAGGAATGCTTTGTTCATGTGGCGTTTTCATCCGCGTCCTGGAAGGCCGGGGGCGGAAGCTTCTTGGGCTTGATGATATTCTCTTTTCGGAATTTTTCCAGCTGGCGGACGAGATTTCCGTCGCCGGTGGCGAGTTTTTTGACGGCGTCCTGGTAGGCGGCCTGGGCTTTGCGGAGGTGGTCGTCGATGGCCTGGAGGTCTTCGGCGAAGTTGACGTACTTCTCGTAGATCTTGCGGACGGCGTCGAAGACCTCGTTGAGGGAGGCGCGCTGGTTTTCCTGGCGCCAGAGAAGGGCGACGAGGCGCAGGGCGGCGAGGAGGCCGCCGGGTCCGGCGAGGACGACGTTGGCGCGGGCGGCGGTTTCGAAGAGGGCGGGCTTGGCGGTCAGCGCGAGGGAGAAGGCGGGCTCGGAGGGGATGAACATGAGGACGAAATCGGGGGAGCGGTCCTTGAAGGCGGGGAGATCCTGGTAGCGCTTGTCGGCGAGGCGCTTGATCTGGGCCTCAACGGACGCGACGAGGGCGCGGAGGGCGGCGGCGCGTTCCTCGGCGGTGGCGGCCGCGACGTAGTCGACGTGGTCCTTGAGGGACATCTTGGCGTCGACGACGAGGCAGCGGCCTTCGGGCAGGCGGACGACGGCGTCGGGCTGGAAACGGCCTTCGGCGGAGGAAGCGCTGACCTGCAGATCGAAATCGCGGCCTTCCTGGAGGCCGGCGGCTTCGAGGATGCGCGCGAGGACGAGTTCGCCCCAGTTGCCGGCGGCCTTGTTGTCGCCCTTGAGGGCTTCGGCGAGATGGTCGGCCTTCTGGCCGACGGCCTTGCTTTGCTCGGCGAGCAGTTCGACCTGCTGCTTGAGGGCGCTGCGCTGCTGGACGTCGGCGAGGTGGACCTGCTCGACCTTCTGCTTGAAGTCGGCGATCTTTTCGCCGAGGGGGGAGAGGAGGGCGCCGAGGGCTTCGCGGTGCTGGGCGGAGAACTTCTGCGACTGGGCGTCGAGGACTTGGGCGGCGAGGACCTGGAAGCGGTCGGCGAGTTCCTCGCGGGCGGCCTGGATGGTGTCGAGCTGGGTTTGGAGACGGATGGCGTCGGATTTGGCGCGTTCGATCGCGGCGGCGGCGCGGAAGTGCGCGAGGGCGTAGCCCAGGGCCAAGCCCAGGAGCAGGGCGACGAGAATATAGGCGGCGGTCATGGAAAAGAGTTAGCCGCGCCGGCGGCCGGAAAGCAAGTCAAAGCAGAGAATCCCAATATCCAAACCGTGGACCCGTAATCAGGGCCGTCAGGCGCCGACGTAGCCGAATTTCTTGAGCATCCAGTAGTTGCGGGACCAGTTGGGCTCGACCTTGACCCAGAGTTCGAGCTTGTGCTTTTTCTCGTAGATGGCGGCGAGCTCTTTTTCGGCGGCATGGCGGATGTCGCGGATCATTTTGGCGCGTTGGCCGATGACGATGGGGCGCTGGGACGGCTTTTCCACGAAGATCGTGGCCGACACCTTGACGACGTCGTCGGATTCCTCGACGTGGTCGACGGCGACGGCGATGGCGTGGGGGAGTTCGGCTTTGAGGCGGACGTTGATCTGGCCGCGGATGACGTCGGCGATGAAGAAGGGGCCGGGATCGTCGGTGAGCATGTCGAGGGGAAAGAGGGGTTGCGCAGCGGGGGGCATTTTTTCCCGGACGGCGGCCAGGAGTTCGGGCAGGCCGGCGCCGGTTGCGGCGGAAACTTCGAACCAGCGGAGCGGCGGCGGGGCGAACCCCGGATCGCGCGCGCGGTTTTTTTCGACGGTTTCGGCCCAGGCGGTTTCGTAGGCGGCGCGCCGGAGCCCGAGATCGGTTTTGTTGAGGACGGCGAAGACGGGGGAGGCGTCGGCGGCGAGTTTCTGCATCCAGCCGCGGTCTTCGTCCTGCGGCGAGAGGGAGGCGTCGAGCAGGAGCAGGACGACGTCGGAACCGGTGACGAGGCCGCGCGCGGTGCGGTTAAGCATCGAGCTGAGGGAATGCGTGGCCTGGCGGATGCCGGGGGTGTCGAGGAAGACGATCTGGAGGCCGGATTCGTTGTGGATGGCGCGGACGGGCCGGCGCGTGGTTTGGGCGACGGGCGAGACGACGGCGACTTGTTCGCCGATGAGGGCGTTGAGCAGCGACGATTTGCCGGTGTTGGCGCGGCCGACGATGGCGGCGAGGCCGGCGCGGAAGGGCGCTGGAGCGGCAGGCGTTTCGGAGGAGGGGGGCATGGGGAGGATGATTGAGATTAAGATGAAGATTAGGATTAAGATTACGATTATGATTGGGATTACGATGGGGAGGGAGACGGAGGCGGGGGCTCCGACGGGGCGGGGGGCGCGGGGGCGGCCGGTTGCGCCGGGGGCGGCGCGGAGAGGAAGGCGGAAAGATCGACGACTTCGCCGTTGGCGGGGAGGGAGACGTCAAGGTGGAGCTGGTCGCGCAGCAGGCGGGCGAAAGATTCGCGCTGGTCTTGTTCGCCGTGGACGAGGAAGACCTTTTTCGGCTTGGCGTCGCGGACGTAGCGGAAGAGTTCGAGGCGGTCGGCGTGAGCGCTGAAGGAATGGAGCGTGCGGACTTCGGCCTTGAGGGCGAATTCGTCGCCGAAAATGCGGACTTTCTTTTCGCCGTTCTGGATGCGGCGGCCGAGGGTGTTCAGGGCCTGGTAGCCGACGAGGAGGATGAGGTTCTTCTCGTTTTCGACGCCGTGCTTGAGATGGTGGAGGATGCGGCCGTGTTCGCACATGCCGGAAGCGGCGATGACGATGGCCGGCTGCTTGGAGGCCGTGATGGCCTTCGATTCCTCGACGGATTCGGTGAAGGTGAGCCAGTCGGGATTCACGATGGAACCCACGGCGCCGCGCAGGGCCCGAGATTCGGCGTCGAGATAATCCAGGTTCTTTTCGAACACGCCGGCGATGGCGTGGGCCATGGGGCTGTCGACGTAGACGGGGACGGAGGGAATCTCGCCGCGTTCGCGGAGCTGGACGAGGTGGTAGACGATTTCCTGGGCGCGGCCGAGGGCGAAGGTGGGGATGAGCACCTTGCCGCCGCGGCCGAGGGCGCGGACGATGCCGTCGCGGAGTTCTTCGCGGGCATTGAGGGCGTTGTCGTGGAGGCGGTCGCCGTAGGTGGATTCGGCGATGACGATGTCGACGTCCTGGAGCTGGGCGGGGTCGTTCAGGAGGGGCAGATTGCGGCGGCCGAGATCGAAGACGAGGGCGATGCGCAGGAAATCGCCGCCGTTGTAGGGGATTTCGACGAGCGCGAGGGCGGCGCCGAGGATGTGGCCGGCGTCGACGTGGGTGACGACGACTCCGCCGGGCAGCGGCAACGGCTCGTTGTAGCCGTGGGGACGGACGAGCTTGAGGGCCGCCTCCGCGTCGGCGAGGGTGTAGAGGGGTTCGACGGCGGGCTGGCCGCGGCGGTTGGTCTTCTGGTTCAGGTAGGCGGCGTCGGCTTCCTGGATGTGGGCCGAATCGCGCAGCATGATGGGCAGCAGGTCGGCGGTGGCGGACGTGGCGTGGATGGCTTTTGGGTAGCCCTGCTGGACGAGGGTGGGGATGTTGCCGCAGTGGTCGATGTGGGCGTGGGAAAGAACCATCGCATCGACGTCGCCGGGGGCGAAACCGAGTTTTCTGTTGGCCTCGAAGGATTCCTTGCGGCGGCCCTGGAAGAGGCCGCAATCGAAGAGAATATGCGTGTCGTCGAATTCGAGGAGGTGCTTGGATCCGGTGACCTGGTCGGCGCCGCCGAGGAAATGCCACTTCATGCCGGATCCTTTCGCTGGGGATTCAAATAGCGGTTCACGGAAAGAAGATAACAGGCGGGACGGGGGCGCGCAATGCCCGAAGCGGACTTTAGGGGGGCAGCCAACGCCGCTTGACCCGGAAATACAGGGCCGGAGAATTCCCGGTCCCGGAGAGGTCGAGATTCGTCGCGGCGGACGTCCAGCCGGTTTCGAACCCGGCGGCGTCGGGAACGGGATCGTTGGTGAAGGCGGCCAGCGGAACCCAAGGCGCGGCGGGGAAGAGGTTGGTGGCGTACTCGACGGAATCCGCGACGCGGACGCCGAGCTGGCAGGGCAGGCTCAGGACCGCACCGGTCGAGGCGATCTGCGGCAGGCGGAGCACGAGGTTGCTGGCGGCGCGGGACACGAAGCGGCGGCTGATCTCGCAGGTGCCGTAGACGGTGCCGTTGGCGACGTTGGCAAGTCCGGGCAGGGACAGATATCCGCCGCCGGCGACGATCTGGCTCAGATTGGTCGCGCAGGCGAACGCGGCGCGGTTGGGCGTGGCGTTGCTGTCCACTGTCACCTTCACGACGTAGGCGCAATTGGTGTCGGTGCCGCCGGCGAATTCGAACTTCAGGCGGTTGGTGCAGGTAAGGTTGCCGGCGTTGGTTTTGACGACGGCGAGCTGGCCGCGGAAAATGGTTTCGCTGTCGGTCGGGCGCGCATCGACGGCGAGATTGGTGGCATACGGGGCCGTGTAGATCTTCAGCCACGCGGCGTTGGGATTGGTGGCCATGGCGGCGGCGGCATCGCGGGCGTCGTAGCCTTCGGCGGCGCCGGATTCGTGGCGGGCGACGAACGTGCCGACGCCGACGTTGGTGGCGGCCAGGAAGGCGCCGTTCTGGATCCGGATCGCATCGAACGTCAGGCGCTGGACGGGGCGGGCGAGATGGGCGGCGGTGCCGGCGAGGGCCTTCGTCGCATGCGTGAAGAACGGCAGGTTGAGCCGGGCCAGCACGTCGTTGGTCGTGTGGTAGTAGGGATTGAAATCGGCGACGTCTTCCTCGATGAGGCAGATGGCGGGCAGGCCGTAGCTGTTGAACGAATAATGGTCGCTCCAATCGACGGCTTCCTGCACGACGGCGCCCACGACGCCCGTCGCGAGCCCGTAGACGCGGGCGACGTTGGTGAACGTGGCGGCGGCATCCAGTTCGACGGCGTTGCCCGGGCGGACGTAGAGGTTGAGGACCTTGTCGCCGTTGCCGTCCCACGCCACCATGTCGAGGTTGAGGGCCACCAGGTTGGTTTCGCCCGCCGCCTTCGCGGCGGCGGCGTAGGCGTCGCTGCCGTAGAGACCTTGCTCCTCGCCGGTGAAAAGCACGAAACGCAAGGTGCGCTCGAAGGAATACCGCCGCAGGACCTCGGCGGCGGCGAAAACGGCGACGGAACCGCTGGCGTTGTCGTCGGCGCCGGGGGCGGTCGCGCCGGAGGGCATGTCGTCGATGTGGGCGCAGACGACGACGGTGCCGGCCGTGGCCAGGGTGCCCGGAAGGGTGCCGATCACGTTGCGGTTGGAATAGCCGCCGGCGGACCACGCCTGGTAGCTGGGTTGCAGGCCGAGGGCGTGGAACCGCTCGTAGGCGAGTTCCGTGGCGCGGCGGATGCCCGTGCCGGAGTTCTGATGACGCGAACGGACATTGGTGTAGCTGCCGCCGGCGGCGACCGGCTGGACGCCCGTCAGTTCGGCCAGCGAAACGGTCAGGTTGGTTTGCTGGATCCGCGCAATCATTTCCGCGACCCACGCGTTGCTGGAAACGGCGATTTTGGGCGCAACGACGGTTGGCGCCGGCGCGGACCAGGCCAGGTCCAGCGGCGCGGCCGGCAGGCGCCGGCATTGGAAGCCGAGGCGGCCCAGGGATTCGACGTCGGCGGCGGGCGCCGCCGACCGGATCACGAGGCGGCGGCCGTCGTCGAGGACGATGCGGAAACCCTCCTGCGCGGCGGCGGCGCGGGCGCCTGTGCGGAATTCGAACGCGAGGACGTAGTCGGTTGCCGCGGCCTCGGCGTCCAAGGTCCGGAAGTTCCAGCCGCACGCCTGTAAATCGCCGGCGGCGGCCACCACGAGGACGTAATCCTGGCCGGTCGCGTCTTGCAGCTGGGCGAAGACGGGCAGGGGGAAAGACGCGAGGGGGCCGGGCACGTCGATGCGCGCGAGCAGCGGGGCGTCGGTTTCGGCGGCGAAACCGACGCAAGCAAGGGCGAAAAACGTTGCGGCGATGGCGGTGGTTTTCACGGGTCAACGCGCGCCGAGGATGGCGCGGCCGAAGTAGCGTTGCTGGCGGTTTTGAAAGGCGTAGCCGGCCGACGTGGAGGCCAGCGCGGCGTAAGCGGCGTGCACTTGGCCGTCGCAATCGAGCTGGGTGTTCAGGATGAGGCCCGCGGCGTCGTAGCCGACGGCAAGAACGAAGTGGTCGACGTACCAGTCGGGATGTTCGTCGGGATAGATCTTGGTTCCGCAGATGACGGGTCGGCCCCGGGCCAACTGGGATTTGATCCATTCGATGAACGCGTTCACGTCGCGGTTCGATCCGTCCCAGGCTTCGTATGGCACGCCCAAGGCGCGCAAGGCGACGTCCAGGTCGTCTTCGGTGATGTCGGACGGACTGCCGGCGGCCTGGTTGATCGCGGCCTGCGAGATTTCGCGGCCGTAATAACCGAGGGCCATCTGGATGCAGGTTTCGCCGCACCAGCCCACGTCGTCGTGGCCGGGGTCCCAGGCCCGGTCGGGAATGCCGAGGTTGACGGCATCCGCGCCGGATCCGGAATCCCCGTCGCTTTCGCAACCGGCGAGCGCCAAGACGCCGGCCGCGCACAGAACGGAAAACAGCCCAAAAGTGCATTTCATGGAATTCACCTATCGCGGGGCAAGAGCCGATCCAGTTCGGCGGGGGCGAGTTCGCGCAACGGCCGGCCGCGCAGGTCGGCTTCGGTCAGGGGGCCGATGCGGATGCGGCGGAGGCGCTTCGTCCGCAGGCCGATCGCTTCGAGCATGCGGCGGACGTGCCGGTTGCGGCCTTCGCCGAGGACGATGCGCAGGGTGGGCGGCCGGCCGGGCCGGGCCGCTTCGGGGACGACGGCAAGGGCGCGGAGGCACTCGCCGTTTTCCTCGACGCCGGCGAGCATGGCGGCGATCTGCTCGCGGCCGGCGAGGCGGTCGATCCACGCGCGGTATTCCTTTTCGACGTGGCGGCTCGGGTGCGCGAATTCCTGCGCGAGGGCGCCGTCGTTGGTCAGGAGGATCAGGCCCTCGCTGTCGTAGTCGAGACGGCCGATGGTGTAGAGCCGCAGGCGCGGGTCGGCGCCCATCTGCGCGGCCCACTCGACGATGGTGGGGCGGCCTTCGGGATCGTGCGAGGTGCAGAGCACGCCGCGGGGCTTGTCGGCCAGGTAGGTGCGGTGCGGTTCGGCGCGGACGGTCTGGCCGTCGAGTTCCACTTTCTGGCGGTCGGGATCGACGCGCGCGCCGAGCTGCGCGACGACCGCGCCGTCCACGCGGACGCGGCCGGCGACGATCAGTTCCTCGCAATGGCGGCGCGAGCCGACGCCGGCGGCGGCGAGGAATTTCTGCAAACGGATCCCGGCTGGAGATTCGGGGGTCATCACGGTAGCCACCAGGGAAAAGGACGGATGAATATTCGCAGAAGCGCGTCGCGAAAAGCCTCGTTCAGGCCCTCGCGGACAGGAGATGATTTATCCGGCAATTTGGCGACGGCCTTGTCGAAGGCGGCCTTGCGTTCGGGATCGGCATCGCGCGCGGCGGCGCGGCGCTTCATTTCCTGCTTGTCGCGGAAGGCGGGCGTGGCTTGGTGCGCGAGCTGGGCCATGGCGAGTTCGCCGCCGTCGAGCCAGACGAGGGAGCAGTTGCGGCAGAGGTCCACGTGGAGGTTGTCGAAGCCGGGTACCGCCAGCGGGCGTTTCTCCATGGCGAGGCGGCAGCGCGGGCAGCGGATGGGTTCGGGATTGTCGCCTTGGAATCCGTTGCGCGCCTCGGTCTCGAGCTCGGTGAGGGTTTTCTCGGGTATTTTTTTGATGGATTCGTAACGGGAGAGATCGAGGAGGGTGCCTTGGCATTGCGGACAGCGCCCGACGGGGAAGCCTTCGTAGGTTTCCTCCGCCAGGGGCACGGCGCAGATGGGGCAGTCGCGGACGATCATCGGATTTTTCCACGGAACGTAAAAAGTTTCGGCGGATTTTCCACGGAACGTAAAAACTTTGCCTGATTTTTCCACGGCGTGGAAAACTTTTTTCCACGCCGTGGAAAAACCGAGGCTGGGGCTTGAGCCGCGATCAAGCGCACGGGGAGCCTGTCAGGATTTTCTGGGCGGCGAGGAAATCGGCCGGGGGCGGGGCGGTGAAGACGAGCGGGCGGCCGGTGCGCGGATGGACGATCTCGAGGACGTGGGCGTGGAGCATCTGGCGGGGGATTATCAAATCGGCGGGCAGGCCGTGGCGGGCGCGGCCGTAGACGGTGTCGCCGACGACGGGATGGCCGAGGTGGGCGAGGTGGACGCGGATCTGGTGGGTGCGGCCGGTTTCGATGCGGACGCGCAGGAGGCTGGCGAGCGGGCCGGCGGCGAGAACTTCGTAGTGCGTGACGGCGGGCCGGCCTTTCTCCGTGACGGCCATTTTCTGGCGGTGCACGGGATGGCGGCCGACGGGCAGTTCGACGGTGCCGGCCGGCTTTTTCGGCGCGCCCCACGCGAGCGCGAGGTATTCCTTGCGGATGGCGTGGGAGGAAAATTGCGCGACGAGGGCGGCGTGGGCCTGCTCGTTCTTGGCGACGACGAGGACGCCGGAGGTGTCCTTGTCGAGCCGATGGACGATGCCGGGACGGAGTTCGCCGCCGATGCCCTGGAGGTCGGCGCAATGGTGGAGCAGGGCGTTGACGAGCGTGTCGGCGGCGTGGCCGGGGGCGGGATGGACGACGAGGCCGGCGGGCTTGTCGAGGACGACGAGGTCGGCGTCTTCGTAGAGGATGGCCAGGGGAATGTCGGCGGGGACGAGGCCGACGGGTTCCGGTTCGGGCAGGACGCAGCGGAGTTCGTCGCCGGCGGCGAGGGCAGCGTTGGCTTTGCGGACGGGGGCGCCGTTGAGGGCGACGGCGCCGGCCTCGATGAGCTGTTTCCAGCGAGAGCGGGAAAGCGCGGGATGCGCGGCGGCGAGCCAGGCGTCGAGGCGCGGCGCGGCGCGGTCGAGGGTGAAGATGAGCGGATCGACGGTCATAGGGCGGAGCGAACCGTTGAACCGTGAACCGTAAACCGTGAACCCCGGATCCTCATGGCTGGTGGGCGCAGACCTGGAAGCCGAGGGCGGCGACGGTTTCGAGCAGGGCGGCGGAGGCGCGGGAAAGGTGGACGCGGATGGCGGCGAATTCGCGGCGGGATTGGTAGTTTTTCCGGAACCGGTCGAACCGGCGGCGGAGTTCGGCGGAGTCGGCGGTGGTCATTTCGGCGCGCCAGGCGCGGTCGTCTTCGGGGATCGGGCAGGCGGCGGCGAGCAGTTCGGCGAGCACGTCGTCGTCGGCGCGGTGCGCGGCGTCGATTTCGACGAACGGCGCGGGGGGGAGTCGGCGCGGATCGGGGGTCCAAGTCGGTTCGACTTCGAGGTAGTGGCAGAGCTCGCGGTAGCAGTGGAGCGTGCCGTTGAGGAGGCCTTCGAGGGAATAGCCGGCGACGTGGGGGGTGAGGAAGTCCGCGGCGCGCTTGAGGGCATCGGGCAGTTCGGGTTCCTTTTCCCAGACGTCGAGGGCGCAGGCGGCCAGCAGGTGGTGGTCGAGGGCGCACTGGAGGGAATCGGAGTCGGTGACGGCGCCGCGGGAGGAATTGATGAACCAGGCCCCGGGCTTGAGCTTTTCGAAGAGGCGGCAGTCGGCGAGGTGGCGGGTCGGGAACGGGCCGCCGGCGGTCAAGGGCACGTGGAGGGTGAGGACGTCGACCTGGGGCAGGACGGTCTCGAGGGGCAGATAATCGGCAGAGCCGGATTTCAAGGCGAGCGGGGGGTCGTTGCGGAGGACGCGCAGGCCGAGGAGGCCCGCTTTTTGCGCGACGCGCGAACCGACCTGGCCGACGCCGACGACGCCGAGCGTTTTGCCGGGCAGGAGCGCGGCGCGCTTGCGGGCGAGCAGCGCGAGGGCCGTGGCGACGTATTCGGCGACGGCGTTGGCGTTGCAGCCGGGCGCGGCGCTCCACGCGATGCCCGCATGGTTCAGCCACGGCACGTCGAAATGGTCGGCGCCGGCGGTGGCCGTGGCGACGAACCCGACGGACGTGCCTTCCAGCAGTTCCGGGCCGACGGACGTTTTGGAACGGACGATGAGCGCATCGGCGTCGCGCAGATGGTCGCGCCGGATGTCGCGATCGGGCAGGAGCTGGACGTCGCCGAGGCCGGAAAACGCCTCGCCGGCGTGCAAGACGCTGGAGGCGCAGACGATTTTCATGGCGGCGTCCGGAAGCCGGTCTTCACGGATTCTTTGCGCCCGCGGCGGGTTCTTCGATGGCGGTCACGATGCCGTTCTGGAATTCGACGCGGGTCCGGACGTATTCGCGGTTCTGCTCGACGTTGACCCAGGCGCTGCCGCCGATGGCCCGGCGGCCGCCGGCGCCGACGACGCCGAGCCCGTCGACGTCGACGCGCTGGCGGTCGTAGCTGCGGATGAAATCGACGTAGAGCCAGATTTCGGCGTTGCCCGCGATGGCGCGGCGGGACACCTTGCGTTCCGGTTCGCCCAGGGCGATGCGGACCATCTCGGGGGTGAAGCCCAGATCGATCTGGCCGCCGCGGATGCGGGCCTGCACGGCGACGGGGAAAGAGTCGAAGACCGCCTGGTTCTGCTGGATGCGCTGCTGGGGCGAAGCGCAACCGGCGAGCAGGGCCGCCAACGGCAGGGCAAGACAGGCAAGGCGTAGAGGTTTCATGGCGGCAGGGTCCTTACAGCATGGAAATGAGCTGGGTGTCGTGAGGTTCGAAACAGCGGATGTGCAGGACGAGGCGGTTGATCCGGCCCTCGCGGGCATAGGTCATTTTTTCGCAGATGCGCCGGACGAGTTCGATGCCCAAGCCGCCGGTCCGGCGGGATTCGACGATCCGCTCGATGTTGGGCGAGGGGTGTTTCGTGAGGTCGAAGGGGTGGCCGTCGTCCTCGAAGGAAATTTCCAGAAAATCGCGGTTCGCGACGATGTGGACGGTGATCTGGTGTTCCTGGTCGTCGTCGTAGCCGTACTTGATGGCGTTGGAGGCGATCTCTTCGACGGCCAGGCCGGTGGAATATTTCGCGCGGGACGAAAGGGGCAGATCGGCCATCCAGTCGAAAACTTCCTTGGCGACGTCGGCCAAGGCCGGCATCCGGTTGGGAAACCGCCAGGTTTTTTCTGCCAAAGTCTTCGACGAGGTCATGCGCGCTCCAAGCTTGCCATTGACGTTTTATGGCATAAACACATACTGTTTTAAATACAAAAAAGCATCGGACCGAAACGCCGTTGGGAAAGGAAGGCCATGATCAAGGCCTGCGATTTGACGAAAAACAGCGTGGTGGAAATCCACGGGGACCCGCACGTGGTGGAGCAGCTGCGGGTGCAGGCGCCCTCCGCCCGGGGGGCGGCCACGCTCTACAAGATCCGTTTCCGCAACGTGCGCACCCGGGCCAAGTTGGATCAGACGTTCAAGGGGGACGACCCCGTGAAGGAGACGGATTTCGATACCCGCCAGGTGTCGTTCAGCTTCCGGGACGGGGACCGCTTCACGTTCATGGATCTGGAGGACTACAGCCAGTTCGAACTGATGGCCGACGAGATCGAAGACGCGGTTCCCTATCTGGTGGACGGCCTGGAGGGCATCAAGGCCCTGACGCGGGACGGCAAGGTGCTGTGCCTCCAGATGCCGGACGCGGTGGAGCTGACGATCGCGGAATGCGCGCCCTCGATGCGCGGCGCGAGCGTGACGGCCCGGACGAAGACGGCGAAGCTGGAGACCGGCCTCGAATTGCAGGTGCCCGAATACATGGAACAGGGCGAGCGCGTGCGGGTGGACACCCGCACGGGCGATTTCGTCCAGCGGGTGCAGTAGAGACGTTTTCCGGGGCCGCCGGGCCGGACGGGCCGGCGGCGGATGAAGGAGATTCGTGAAGTTTTCCAAGATCGATTGGTCGACGTGGACGCCGCGCGAGACGGCGACGCTGATGTTCGTGCGCATGGACGGCATGGTGCTGCTGATCCGCAAGCTGATGGGGATGGGCGCGGGCCTCATCAACGCCCCGGGCGGGCGCGTGGATCCCGGCGAAACTCCCGAACAGGGCGCGGTCCGCGAGGCGCAGGAAGAACTGCACGTGACGCCCATCGGGGTGAAGGAAGCCGGCGTGCTGGCCTTCCAGTTCGTCGACGGCTATTCCCTGCGGTGCCACGTCTACACGGCTTCGTCGTACGAAGGCGTGCCGACGGAAACGAAAGAGGCGATTCCGCTCTGGGTCGACGAGCGCGAAATGCCCTATGGCCAGATGTGGGCGGACGACCGGTTGTGGTATCCTCTCGTGCTGCAGGGACGGAAGTTCAGCGGGCGGTTCCTGTTCGACGAAGGCATCATGCTCGGTTGCGAGCTGGACGTGGAGCCCGCGGCTCAAGGGACGACCGGCTAGGGAACGAGGAGGCGCGCATGGACTGGACGACGTTCAACTGGGTGGATTGGCTGTTCATCGCGGTCCTGCTCTACGGCGCGGCGATGGGCGCGGTGCGGGGGCTGTCGCACGAACTGGCCACGCTGGTGGGGATGGTGGTCGCGGTGATCGCGACGCGCCTGTTCTACGAGCCGGTGTCGTTCTGGATCTGCGAACGCTGGGGCTGGAACGAGGAGGTCACGCGGCTCTTCGCGGTGGTGGCGCTGGCGCTGCTGGCGCTCTACGGCATGCGGCTGTTGCGGATCGCGCTGGGGGCGATGATGACGTTCGCCTTCAAGGGGCTGGTCGAGCGGCTCGGCGGCCTGATCGCCGGCTTTTTCCGCCAGGGCGTCGTGTTCCTGGTGCTGCTGCTGGCGGCGAGCTTCGTGCCGTGGAGCGGCCTGCAGCGCGCGGTGATGATCGACTCGACGGTCGGCCGCCAGGCGCTGCCGCTGCTGGTGGCGAAGTACAACGAACTGGCGGCGAAAGCCGCGATGGTGCCGGCGGAAATCCCCGTCGGCGTCGAATTGCCCCAGGCCGTCATGCCGCCGCCGCCCGAAGATGGCGGCGGGCTGCTCCAGACGATGCCGATGTTCCCTCCGGGCGAGTAGGCGGGCCATGGCGGGCATGGTCTCCAAGGAAACGATCGACCAGATCCGCAACGCGTTGGACATCGCCGACGTCATCGGTTCCTATATCCAGATCAAGCGGACGGGGCACGTGGCCAAGGCCTTGTGCCCGTTCCACAAGGAGAAGACCCCTTCGTTCCACGTCAACCCGGCGCGCCAGGCGTTCCATTGCTTCGGCTGCGGCGCCGGCGGCGACGTGTTCAAGTTCGTGATGCTCTACGACCACGTCGATTTCCCGACGGCGCTGCGGATGCTCGCGTCGCGCGCGGGCATCGCGATCCAGATCGACGAGAATCGTTCCGGTACGAGGGAGGGGCCGGGCAAGGACGAAATCTTCGCCGCCAACGAGGACGCCGCCAAGCGCTACCAGAAGGAACTGCTCCAGAGTCCGGAAGCCGCAGGCGCGCGGGACTATCTGAAAAAACGTTCGCTGGACGTCGCCGCCTGCAAGGAGTGGGGCATCGGCTATTCGCCGGAAGGCTGGGGGTTTCTGTCCGACGCGGCCGGCCCGCGCAACGGGCCCCGGATGAAGGCGCTGGAAGCGGCGGGGCTGCTGTCGACCAACGAAAAGGGCAACCTCTACGACCGGTTCCGCGGCCGCGTCATGTTCACGATCCGCGACGAACTGGGCCGCGCGGTCGGCTTCAGCGGGCGGGTGCTGAAGGCGGACGACAAGGCCGGCGGCAAATACGTCAACACGCCCGAAACGGCGGTGTTCCGGAAAAGCCGCATCCTGTTCGGGCTCGACAAGGCGAAGCGGGAAATCCTCGATGCGCGCCGGGCGCTGCTGGTCGAGGGGCAAATCGACTGCATCCGCTGCCATCTGGGCGGATTCAAGAACGCGGTGGCCTCGCAGGGCACGGCGTTCACCTCCGAGCACGCGGCGCTGCTCAAGCGCTACGCGGACCACGTCGTGGTGGTGCTGGACGCGGACGCGGCGGGCCAGAAGGCCGCGCTGCGCAGCGCCGAACTGCTCATCGCGGAAGGTTTGGCCGTCTCGCTCGCCGCGCTGCCGCCGGGCGAGGATCCCGATTCGCTGATCCTGAAAAAAGGTTCCGAGGCCTTCGCCGCCGTGCTGCAGGACGCCCAGACGCCGATGGGGTTCCTGCTCGGCCTGCTGCGGAAAAGCGAAAATCTCAGCACGCAGGAGGGCTTGCTGCGCGCCACGCGCGCGGCCCTCGACCTGGCCGCGCACGCGCAGGGCGCGGTGCAGACCGAACAGATGTTGCGCGAGGCCGCCGCCGGCCTCGGCGTGGGTTTCGACGCCTTGCGGCGCGATTTGAAAGCGGCGGTCCGCCAGAAGTTCCGTCCGGCGCCGCCCGTCGCGGAGCCGGCGCCTGACGCGCCGGCCGCGCATCCGCTGGACGAAGTGGAATTGGCGATGCTGCTCGCCGCCGGCGATCCGGAATTGGCCGGTTTCGTGCGGCGCTGGCTGCCCTATGCCCTGATCGCCGATCCGGGCTGCCGGGCCATCATCCACGCGCTGGCGGAGGAAGAAGGCGATCTGATGGCGGCGCTCGACGACGAAAGCGAGGAGTGCCAGGTCCTTGCCGCGCGGATCGTCAACGCTCCGCAGAAGGTGGTGGGGACGGAAGCGGATATGGGCGTCGCCAAGGCCGCCCAGGATCTGGTGCTCCGCATCTGGCAGCGGCAGCTCGACGCTCAGCGCGAACGGTTAAGCCGTCGGATGAAGGAACAAGAAGGCGCGGCGCGGCAGGAAACGATGCGGGAACTCGCGGAACTGTTGCTCGACCAGGGCAAGCTCAAGCGGGGCTGGGCGCAGGCGGAGCCGATCCTCGAAATTCGTTTGCAGCAATTTTTGGCATAGCAATGTATTTTCCCGCAGGTGGCTGCTTGAAAGAACGGTTGCCGCAAGCAGTCGGGAATTGGCGTGGACGACAAGTGTTGATTCTTGTATCCGCGCGCAATAATTGCATAGTAAACGATTATGAAATCTCGGCGGGCCTTGCTTGTATTGTTGGCGTGCTTTCTTTGCGAGGATTGCATTGCTGCGGTTCGCCTGAATGTCATATCCGATTCGGTTTCGGCAATTGAAACGGTTTTGGACGCAAGCCGCTTCATTGTCGTAAAACAGTTGGCGGAAGAAGGCGATCCCGAGGCGCAATGCCGTTTGGGGAGTCACTACGAAAAGGGAATTGGCACTTCGCCCGATCCAACCAACGCGGTTTACTGGTACCGACAATCGGCAAATCAAAATTATGCGGCTGCGCAAAACCACCTCGGACTTTGTTATAAAAAGGGGATTGGAGTTTGTGCGAATATCGATGAAGCGCTGAAGTGGTATCAACTGGCCGCCGACCTTAACGATCCGTGCGCCCAAGCCAACTTGGGCGCGTGCTATCAAGACGGGATGGGTGTGGAGTTAAATCCCGAACGCGCCGTATTTTGGTATCGGAAATCCGCATCGCAAGGTAATTGCGCAGCGCAATACAATTTGGGTATTTGCTGTGAGAAAGCAATAGGCGTTGAATCCAATCTCACGGAAGCTATTCGATGGTATCGGCTGGCGGCGGCACAGGGCATGCCATGGGCGCAACTTGCCTTGGGGCTTTGTTATACCGAGCGAATCGAGCTGCAAGCAGAGCAAGCCGAAGGAGTCCATTGGCTTAGAAAAGCGGCGGAAAATGGGGAGGTCGAGGCCCAATACGCCTTGGCGTCTTGTCTTTCAAGTGGCAAGGGGACTTCCAAGGACGATCCCGAAGCCTATCGTTGGTTTTGCCAGGCGGCGGCCATGGGCCATTCAAATGCGGAATATGCGGTCGGCACGTATTTCGCGCGAGGTTTAGTGGTTCAATCTAATGCCAGCGAGGCGATTGTCTGGTTCAATCGAGCGGCGTTGCATGGCAGCATTCCCGCTTGCTATGCATTGGGTCAGCATTACATGATCGGCATTGGCACGGCCCCGGATTTAAAGATGGCGAAAAAGTGTTATGAGAAGGGGGCACTGGCTGGCAGCGATCCAGCTCAACTCGCATTGGGAAATTGCTATTATGACGGCCAAGGAGCCGAGAAAGATTTTGCCCAGGCGGTTGTTTGGTTTAAATTGGCTGCCGATCAAGGCAATCCAGATGCCATGTACAATTTGGGTGTTTGTTATGAATTGGGACATGGAGTGACCCAAAACTATGACGAGGCGTTGCGTCAATATAGAATGGCCAGCGAGAACGGTCAGATATCTGCGACCGAGAAAATTGGCGAGTTTTATCAACATGGCCGGAGCGTGCCCCTGGATTTTCGGCTTGCAATGCAGTGGCACCAAAAAGCGGCCACAAATGGCTGTATAGCTGCCCAATACAATTTGGGATGGATGCATGAAAACGGCAAGGGATGCGTGCCGGATATCTCCGCGGCAATACCGTGGTACATGCAGGCTGCTAGCAATGGGATGGCGCAGGCGCAGAACAAAATCGGCTTATTTTATGTTACGGGCAATGGGCTTCCTATAAATCCGACCGAAGGCATCAAGTGGTTTCAATTGGCCGTAGAACAAGGAGAACCCTATGCGGAAAGCAACTTGGGCTACAGCTACGAAACGGGCAACGGCGTGGAACGGGATATGCAAAAGGCGTTGGCATTATACCGTTTAGCGGCGGCTCGGGGTTGTCCTGATGCCATGATTAATCTTCGAAACTGTTATGCCCATGGCTGCGGCGTAAAAAAGGACGTCGTTCAAGCTCAAGAATGGCATCAAAAGGCGATGAAAGCTTTTGCAACGCCCAATTCGGTTTGGGTTGCCGGACAGCCATTAGGGCTCGCACATCCATTGCCTTGACATTATCGGCGCCATAGCTGCTCGATCTGGGCAAACTGAAGCTCGGTTGGGAGCGGGCGCACCCGATCCTCGATCTCCATTTGCACAAGTTCGCCGAGGGCTAGCGCCACTCGTGCTTGGGGTATTTCCGGCGCAGTTCCTGCTTGATGCGCGGATAATGGTCGCGCCAGAAGCCGGGAAGATCCTTCGTGATCTGCACGGGCCGCTGGCTGGGGGCCAGGATATGGATCACCAGCGGCACGCGGCCTGCGGCGATGGCGGGGAGGAATTCGACGCCGAACAGTTCCTGGATGCGCGCGGACACGTACGGTTCGGCCGCATCGGCGTACTGCACCTTGACGCTGCGGCCGTTGGCGAGCGCGACGCGTTCGGGCGCGTGCTTTTCCACGAGCGCGATCTGCGCGGGCGAGAGCAGCGCTTTCACCGCGTGGAGCACCGGCCGGTCCTTGACGTCTTTGTAGGAAACCGCGCCGTGGCAGATCTGCTGGACCAGCAGTTCGCGCGCCGCATCGTCGTAGGCGGGCAGTTCCCAGTCGGGGCAGGTTTTGGCCAGCAGGTTCGCGCGCGCGATCCATTGGTCCACGGCCCGGTCCCATTCCTTGAGAACGCACTCGCCGGCCAGGACGGCCTTGGCCAGCAGACGCGCGGATTCTTCTGCCGGCGGCGGGTCGAGGGGGCGCGAATCGAGGGCCAAATCGCGGAAGACGATTTCGCGGCGGGCGACGGCGCGCTTGGCGGCGGCGTCCCAATCGACGGCGATTCGCTCGGAAAAATCGTCGGGGAACAGCTCGCGGAGCCATTCCTCGCGGATGGCGGTGGCCTGCGTGAGCAGGACGTTGACTTCGCCGTCGCCGCGGCCGATTTCGTGGATTTCGTTGGCGACGAGCAGGGGGGCTTCGTCGGCGACGGATTCGCGGGCGAGTTCGCCGCGCCGCTTGTGGACGAGATCGCAGCGCAGCGTACCGCGGTCGAGGCGGTGCGCGACCTGGTCGGAAAATCCCGCGAGGACGCACTTGGCGATTTCCTCGTCCTCGGGCGGCGCGGATTCGATCGGCAGCCGCTGCGATTCGGCGATGCGCAGGAAATGGTCCCAGAGCGGGCCGACCTGGCGCGCGGAGGCGGCGTGGATGCCGAGGCGGCGGCAGCGGCCGAGGTCGAATCCGTTCTGGCGCGCGTAGTTCCAGGCGCGCATGAGCACGAACAGGTCCGAGCCGGACGTTCCCAGCAGATCGCGCCGCTGTTCGGCGGCGGGTTTTCCCGCGTTGCGCACGAGCAGGGAGCGGCCTTGCGCGATGGCGGCGATGAGCGCGACGGGTTTCACGGCGCCGCGTTCGCCGGCGGCGAGCAGCATGCGGGCGTAGCGCGGATGGACGGGGAACGACAGCATGCGCCGGCCCAGCGGGGTGGGCGCGCCGTCGCCGGCGAGGGCGCCGAGATCGCGCAGGAGGGTCAGCGCGCGTTCCAGCGCCTTGGGCTCGGGCGGCTCCAGCCACGGATAGGCCGCGACGTCGCGCACGCCCAGCGCCTTGAGTGTCAGCAGGATTTCCGACGGATCGACGCGTTTGATTTCGGGCAGGTCGTGTCCGGCGCGGCCGGCGTGCTCCTGCTCCGTCCAAAGGCGGATGGCGTGGCCGGGGGCGGTGCGGCCGGCGCGGCCGGAGCGCTGGTCGGCGGAAGCGCGCGAGATGTTTTCGATCAACAGCGTGTTGATGCCGCGCCAGGGATCGAAGCGGGCGACGCGCGCGAGGCCGGCGTCGATCACGAGCCGGATGCCGTCGATGGTGAGCGAGGTTTCGGCGACGTTGGTGGCCACGACGATTTTCTTGCGGTCGTAGCGCGCGACGGCGGCGTCCTGGTCGTTGGGCGGCAATTCGCCGTGCAGGGGCAGGAGCAGCGCGCCTTTGGCGGCGTCCGTCCGGCGCAGGGCGTCGATCGTGCGCTGGATTTCGTAGGCGCCGGGCATGAAGATGAGCGCGTCGCCGGGATTCTTCCCTTCGTGCGCGGCGCGTTCGTAGGCTTCCGCGGCGGCGTCCCACGGCGTGTCGCGGTCGGGATGCAGGGGCTTCGCGAGATGTTCGATCTCGACGGGGAAGGCGCGGCCTTCGGAATGGACGAGTTCGCAGGGTTCCAGATACGGCTGGAGCAGGCGCGTGTCGAGCGTGGCCGACATGACGATCAGCAGGAGATCCGGCCGCGTGGTTTTCTGGAGGCGCAGCGCCTGGGCGAGGGTGACGTCGCCGTAGACGTGGCGTTCGTGGAATTCGTCGAACAGGATCGCGGAGACGCCCGGCAGGTCGGGCTGCGAGAGCATCTGGCGCAGGAGGATGCCTTCGGTCTCGAAATGGATGCGCGTGGCGGGGCCGCAGACGGATTCGAAGCGGATTTGGTAGCCGACTTCGCCGCCGAGCTTCGCGCCGCGTTCTTCGGCGACGCGCTTGGCCAGCAGGCGCGTGGCGAGGCGCCGCGGCTGGAGCACGACGGCCTTGCCCGCGCCCAGCGCGCCCAGATCCAGCAGCATCTGCGGCACCTGCGTGGATTTTCCCGAACCGGTGGGCGCGGTCAGGATGATCCGCCGCGAGCGCTTCAGCGCGGCGGCCAGATCGTTCCGGATGGCGTGGATGGGCAACATGGAGAAGGCAAGATAAGGTAAAAGCACGGAACAGCCAACCGCCGTTTTCGGCGGGACGCTATTCGATCCGCAGATCGAGAACCTCGTTTTCTTCGAGGATGAGGCCGGATCGGACGGGAACGGATTGATGGAGGAGATAGCCGCGTTTCATTTCGTTCAGTTGAAGGTCGCAGCGACCCGGCGGGAGGATCACGGAAAATGCGAGATTGGACCGAAGAATGCAACCGTAGCTTCCGCTGTCGGTGTTGGCCCGCAGGTCGATGCGGAATCCGGTTTCCTCTTCGGGCCAGGGGCCGTTGCGGACGACGCCCGAGATGCCGTGTTTTCGGAGGAATTCGGGCGAGATGTTTCCGTTGAGGGTGGCCTTGCCGATGCGGCGGATTTCAACGGGGACGGCATACCCATTTTGAAGCGGGAGATGGGAGGGTTCGAGGACCCAGGGGGAATCGAACCGGGATGGGGCAGAGGCGAGGGCGATATCCAGCCGGCGCGATTCGACCGAAGAGTGAGAAAAAGCGGAATTGGCGAAAAACGGATCGCCGGCGATATCGGGGATGGAGGTGGAGAAAAAGCCGTCTGCGCGCGTTCGGGCGGAGGCCATGGGCAGACGGGGAACGCCGCCGTCGGAATAGCCGAAGAAGGAGGCGGCTTCGTCCATGAAATAGGTAAAGACGAGCGTTTCGTCGGCGACGGGCCGGCCTTGAGAATCGACGAGCTTGCCTTCCAGCGGAATGGAATCCAGGGGGACGAAGAAGGGGTTCCAGGAATCGCCGGCGCGCAGGTCATCGACATAGTCGATGCGGTATCCGGGCAGGTAGGCGAAAAGCTTGACGACGTCGGAAGTCGTGCAGAAAATTTCGTATTCGCAGACGCCTTTTTTGCCGGGCTGGTCGCCGGCCTGAAGCCCTTGGCCGTAGATGCCCGCTCCGATGCGAAGGTTCTCCATGTCCATTTCCGGCGGAATGCGGACGCGGACGGCGGTCGGGGGAGGCACGGCGCGAGCGACGAGGGCGACGGCGCAAAGACCGGCAAGGAGAGCGGTTTTTCGGCGCATGCTAGGTCTCCATCCAAAGCCCGCCGGTGGCTGCGAGCCAGTCGGCGACGCGGTCGGCGGCGGCGGGCACGTCGTTGTCGGACATATCGAGCCGGAGGACGGGAAGGATGGAGTCGGCGACGAGACGATCGAGGACTTCCTGTTCGCGGACGAAGAGGGAGAGGTCGTCGTACTGATCGGGCTTGCCGGAGACCTGCAGGCGTTTTTCGCGGGCGGCGGCGAAGGATGCGGGAGTGCGGACGCAGTAGACGAGGCGGAAGTTGAGGGGCCGCAGGCGCTCTTCCAGCCAGCGGAAGTCGTAGTCCTTGCCCCGGGCCATGAGCTGGAACATGCGGGTGGAGAGGTGGAAGCGGTCGACGATCCACGAGTAGTAGCGCTGGAGTTCGAAGAGGCGGGTCCACGTGGCGTAGGTTTCCATCGCCAGGGCTTCTTCCTGCGGCTCGAAATTGATGAGGCCGCGGCCCCAGGGGAAGTTGGTGAAGGCGCACCATTCGCCGGAAACGAGCGGCGAGTGGTAGCGGTAGCGGCGGGGACCGACGATGCGCGGATGCTCGTTGAGCGCGAAGGCGAGGTCGGTCTTGAAGGTCAGGCGGGTGCCTTCGAGGATGATCTTGGGCGTGAGCTTGTGTCCCATGGGAGGAATCCGGTCTTGAATTCAGTTCAGCTTGATCCAGCCGACGGTGTGGAGGAACGCGATGAGCACGGCGACGGGCGAGATGAAGCGGATGAAGATGCCCCAGAGGGACGCGAGCGTGAGCACGTGCACCTGCGAATTGTGCGAGGGGTCGTCTTTGAGCCCGGCAAGGAGGCTCAGCAGGTGGACGTCGCCGAAGTTGCTGGATCCGTGGCGGATTTCGTCGAGGGCGTGCTTGGTGCCCCAGATCCAGCCGGTGAAAAGAGAAATGAACAGGCCGCCCAGCGGCAGCAGCCAGTTGGAAGACAGGTTGTCCATGACGTCGAAGAAGGAGCCTTTGACGGATCCGAAGACCTTCAGCAGCAAGGAATGGATCCATTCGAGGCGGGACCAGTCGGCGACGCTGACGGCGCAGAAAGCGCCGAGCAGGAAGATTGCGCCGCCGAAAACGATGGCCGCGCGATGGCGGGCCCAGCCGCGCTCGTCGACGTAATAGGCGGTGACGACTTCCAGCAGGCTGATGCCGGAGGTGAGGGCGGCGATCAGCAGGAGAACGAAGAACAGGAACGCCCAGAAGGAACCAAGCGGGATCTGGTGGAAGACGGTGGGCAACACCTGGAAGACGAGGCCGGGGCCGGCGTCGGGCCCGAAGCCCTGCGCGAAGACGGCGGGAAAGATGGCGAGACCGGCCATGAGGGCGATGAGGGTGTCGAGCGCGACGACGGACAGCGTGGCGGAAAAGAGGTTTTCCTTGCGGTCGATGTAGCTGCCGTAGGTGATCATGGCGCCCATGCCGAGGGAGAGCGAGAAGAACGCGTGGCCGAGGGCGATCAGCACGCTGCCGGCGTTGATCTTGGAGAAGTCGGGGGTCAGGTAGAACCGGACGCCGGCCATGGCGCCGGGCAGGGTCAGGCTGCGGACGATGAGGGCGAGGAGGATGAGGAAAAGCACCGGCATGAGGATTTTCGACCAGCGCTCGATGCCGGACTTGACGCCCTTGTAGACGATGAGGACGCACAGGGCCATGAAGACGAAATGGCAGCCGACGGCCCAGGCGGGAGAGACGATGAAATGGCCGAAGTGTTCCTTGGCGGCCTCGACGGTGGCGAAGTCGAGCTGGCCGGTGGCGGCCTTCCAGACGTAGCCGACGGTCCAGCCGGCGACGACGCTGTAGAAGGACAGGATCGTGAAGCCGGCGACGACGCCCATGACGCCGACGAGGACCCAGCCGTAGCGGAACACGAGCAGACCGAGCCCGACGAGGATGGCGCCCCAGCCCCAGCAGCGGAAGAGCAGCAAGAAAATTCCCGCCAACAGCACGCCGAGCCCGACGAGATGGGCCAGCACGGAGGATTTCGGCGCGAGGGCCCGGAACGCGCCGACCGGATTGCGCTGCGTGTGGCGACCGAGCGCGAATTCGCAGATCATGACCGGCGCGCCGATGACGGCGATGCACAGCAGGTACACCAGCACGAAGGCTCCGCCGCCGTTTTCGCCGGTGATGTAGGGGAACTTCCAGATGTTGCCCAGTCCGATGGCCGAACCGGCGGCCGCCAGAATGAACCCCCATGCGCCGCTCCACTGTTCCCGGGTTGCCGAAGTGTTGCTCATGGTCCGCACTCCTTGTTGGGGGGAAGGTTAAAGGATGGCGCAGGTCGTCGCAAGCCCGAGATGAAGCTTACGGCGCTATCACGCGATTTTAACGCAATTTTGACTTCTGAAAGATTGCGGAACGAAATCGGGGGGGGGTATGGTGTTCTTTCTCGAAGAAACGGCGCCGTCGCCGCGGACGTCGTCCGCGAAACGCCCGTTCTTCGGCAGACGAGGACCGAGCCATGAACAAACCGAAAAAAGCGCCCCGACCGCCGGGCGGCGATTGGATCCACCTGCGGCGGGTCGAAACGCAGTGCGTGCTGGGGATGTATCCGCCGGAACGGACGAAAAACCGTCCGGTCTGGATGGACATCTCGCTGGAATGCAACACGCGCAAGGCGGCGAAATCGGACCGGCTGGAAGACACGCTGGACTACGAGTCGATCGAAGCCGAGGCGGTCGCCGTCGCGAAAAAAGGGAAGTTCCGGCTGGTCGAGGCGTTGGCGGAGAGCGTGGCGGCGGTCTGCCTGAAACATCCGCAGGTGCGGACCGTGCGCGTGACGGTGGACAAGCCGAAGGCGCTGCCGCTGACCCAAAGCGTGGCCGTGGAGATCGTGCGGCAAAAATAGCAGCCGTTTTTCTCGCGAAGGCGCAAAGGGCGCCAAGAGTCAAGAGGGGTCGGGAAGACCGTTGACGATGCGGACGATCCCGCTTTTCATCGTGGCTTCTCCGAAGTTCAGCAGAAGCCCCAGTTTCTTTCCGGTCGCCCGAAGATAGGTCAACAACTGTTTCTTGTGGGCGTCGTGCAGCGATTCAATGGATTTCAGCTCCAAAATGACTTTGTCGTCCACGACGATGTCGGCGCGAAACCCTTCGTCGAATCGTCGTCCGCGAAATTCAAATGGAACGGGAACCTGGCGTTCGACCTTCAAGCCCTTCCTCGCCAGTTCATCCGCCAATAGAATCTCATAAACCGATTCAAGCAGGCCGGGACCCAATTCGCGATGGATGGCGATGGCCGCATCCACTACGAACCGGCTGATTTCGTTTTCCGTCATTCTGGCGTTCTTTGCGTCTTTGCGAGAAAACGGATTTAGTTCTTTCGGTCGGCGACGTGGCGGGCGAGGGCGGCGAGGGGGGCGGTCTTGCCGGGGAAGTCGGCGAGGGCCGCGAGGGATTCCGCGATCAGGTCGTGCAGCCGCCGTTGCGCGCCGTCCAGGCCGTAGACGGAAATCGCCGTGGTTTTTTCGCGGGCGGCGTCGGTGCCGACGGCCTTCCCGAGCTGTTCGGCGGTGGCCGTGGCGTTGAGCAGGTCGTCGGCGATCTGGAAAGCTTCGCCGGCGGCCGCGGCGTAGCGGGTGGCGGCGTCCAGCGCGGCGGCGGGACCGCCGGCGGCGAGGACGCCCATGCGGCAGGCGCAGACGATCAAGTCGCCGGTCTTGTGCCGCTGGATGAAGCGCAGGCGATCCTCGTCCGGCGGCAGACGTTCGCCGAGCATGTCTTCGACCTGGCCGCCGACGACGCCGACGGAACCGGCGGCGGCCGCGAGTTCGCGGACGACGTCCAGAGCGGCGATGGGGGTTTGGGCGGCCAGTTGGAACGCCAGCGCCTGCAAAGCGTCGCCGGCGAGCAGCGCGGTGGCTTCGCCGTAGACCTTGTGGCAGGTGGGGATGCCGCGGCGGAGGTCGTCGTCGTCCATGCAGGGCAGATCGTCGTGGATGAGGGTGTAGGTGTGGAGGCACTCGATGGCGGCGGCGGGAAACAAGGCGGCATCGCGGGATGCGCCACAAGCTTCGGCGCAGGCGGCGCAGAGCAGGGGGCGGAGTCGCTTGCCGCCGGCGAACAGGCCGTGGCGCATCGCGGCATGGAGCGCGGCGGGACGGACGTCCGCCGCCGGCACGAGGCGGTCGAGTTCGGTTTCGATCCAGTGCGCGCCGTTGGCGAGATAGGTTTTCAGGTCAAACATGGCGGCCATTTCAGATGCCGAGGTCGGTGAAGCGGGCGAGGCCTTCGTAGACTTGTCCCGAGGAGGACGTGAAGCGCACCTGCGCCTTGTCGGGGGTCGCCCCCTTTACCACGTGGACCGTCAGGCCCGCCTGCAGCGTGCCCAGAGGCCGGACGTTGCTCGGGTCGAGGGGATAGAGGTAGATCGGCCGCGCGAGGACGACGTCTTGTTCGGCCACCTCGCGCGGAGCCGTCAGGGCGGCGAGGGGATTGACGGGGCCGGCGGCCAAGGCCCAGGCGCCGCGCTTTTCCTTCTTGGCTTCGAGTTCGGCCTGGCGCAGGCGGCGCCACCAGGCGTCCTCCGACCGGTTGTAGGCGTCCAGTTCGCTCAGATCGGTCCCGTTGCCGTAGACGCGGGCAAGGCCGTTGCGCACCAGTTCCGTGCCGAGATCCTGACCGGCGGCGTTGATCACCATGGCGTAGTCGCGATCTTTGTCGGAACGGCCCAGCGCGTCGGACAGGCGCGAGTGGACGGTGAAGCCGTCCTTGAGGAAGTTTTCGGTGAAACGGGTGGCTTCCTTGCCGGCCTTGACGACGTCCTTGAGATCGGCGATGCCGAAATAATCGGCCTGTTCCTGGAGCCGCTCGGGCAGGGAGGATTCGGATTCGGGCGTGTCCGTGAAGTAGAGGCGGAACAGATAGGTCTTCGACTTGATGTTGCCGGCCTTGACGTGGAAGCTGTCGCCGTCGTTCGCGGGGTTGGGAATCATGCGGCAATCCGTATACTCGCGCCATTTCTTGGCGGCTTCGGCGCCGGTCGGCGCGGCCAGCGCGAACAGGATCGCGGAAAGACACAGATAACGGAGGAGGGAAGGGTTCTTTTTCACGGCGGAAGTGTAGGGGAAGCATCCGGAAAGGGAAAAGCAAAAAAGGCGGCGTTGACAAGCGGGCGCGCCGCGCTTTCAATGCGCGGCATGAATCGCGCGTGGAAATGGGTGCTCGGATTGGCCGTCGTCGCTGCGCCGTGGCTGGTCGGCCTGTCGGCTCCGTTCCTGTACGACGACGTCGGGATGATCGCGGAAAACGCGTATCTGGAAGATCCGGCGAATCTCGGGAACGTGCTGGCCGGCCAGACGCTGGCGGATCCGCAGGTGGTGAACGGCCGCCGTCCGGCCGTGCTGGCGACCTATTTCATCGATCGGGCGCTCTATGGCCTGCAACCCGCCGGCTGGCGGGCGACGAACCTGCTGCTGCATCTGGGATGCGCCGCGTTGCTGGCGGGGCTGTTGCTGCGGTTGACGGGGCGCGTGTATTTCGCGGCCGCCGCGGGAATTCTCTTTGGACTGCATCCGGTGTTGTCGGAAGCGGTGCATGCGCCGGGCTTTCGCGCCGACGTGCTGTGCCTGTTCTTCGTGCTGGCGTTCCTGCACGGCTTCCTGGCGAAAGGGCCGCGAGCCGCGATTTGCCGCAGCGGGGGCCTGCTTGCCCTGGCGCTGGCGCTGTTGGCGAAGGAAACGGCCTTGGTCGCGCCGCTGCTGCTGGGCGCGCTGATGGTTCTGTTTCCTTCGGCGGTTTCCGGCGGCCGCCGGTCCAAGGGAATTTGGTTGGCGGGAGCGTGCGGACTGGCCGCGGCGTTTTTCGCGCTCTGGGCGCTGCTGCCGGTGGATCTGCAGGCGGCGGGCGGCGCGTGGAACGGCGAATCGCTGCGGTTCCCCGCAACGCTGTATTCGGCGCCGGCGCTGTGGGCGCGTTCGCTGCGCCTGTTGCTGGTGCCGTGGCCGCTGAACGTGACGCCCGGATTCGCGCCGGTGACGGCGCCGGCGTCGCTGCGTTCGCTGTGGGGCATGGTCTGGCTGGCGCTGGCAGCGGTCGGCGCGTGGAAGGCGCGCCGCGCCGCGCCGGAATTGGCGCTGGGACTGGTCTGGATGCTGGCGTTCTTCGCTCCGGTCTCGAATCTGTGGCCGTTGCTGCATCCGGTGGCGGACCGCTATCTCTATCCGCTCGCGCCGGGATTCGCGGTGCTGGCGGCTTGGATCTTGTCGCACCAGTCGCGCCGGGGACGTACGCTGGGCCTGGCGTCGCTGGCCGCGATCTATGCGTTGCTGCTGGCGCTGCGCCTCGGCCAGTGGGAATCGGCGGAGAAGCTGTGGACGGCGGCGTATTTCCAGAATCCGAAGAGCGCAACGGCGGCGACGTGGCTGGGCCTGCTGCGCGACAAGGCGGGCGACGCGGACGGTGCCCGCGAATTCTACCGCGCCGCGACCGAGGCGAATCCGCAGGCGATCGCGGCATGGGCCAACTGGGGCATTTTGGAAAGCCGGGCGGGACAATGGGACGAAGCGGAACGCCTGCTGCGGCGCGTGGTGGAACTGCGGCCGGACGAAGGCAAGGGCTGGCGCGATCTGGGCGTTTGCCTCGAAGCGCAGGGTCGGCCGGAGGAAGCGGCCGCGGCGGCGGCACGGGCCGCCGAACGGGCGAAACCTTAGGGCAGCGCGAAGCCCTGGCGGGCGAACGCTTCGCGGGCCGGCTCCGATGCCAGAAACTCGAGGAACGCCATCGCCTGCAGGCGATTCGGGGCGTCGCGCAGCACGGCGGCGGAGGTGTACTGGATTTCGGGGGTTTCACCTTCCTCGGGCGGTTCGGAAGGGGGCACGACGAGGACGTTGCGCTTGAGGGCGACGTCGACCAGGCCCTTTTCCACGACGAGCTGCATGTCGCTTTCGGTGGCGGGGAAGAACACGTCGGCTTTGGCGCCGCGGATGATCTTTTCGGCCAGCGCCGTGGAATTTCCGGAGGTCGTGCCGACTTCGAAACCGGTTTGTTGGGCGAACAGCCGGGTGATTTCTCCGAGCGCGGGCTGGAAATCGCGGGACGCGAAGACGCGGAGTTCCTCGGCGGCGGCGGCGCCAACGGTGCCGGCCAGCAGAACCAGCGAGACCAAAATGAAGAAGAATCGGTTTTTCATGGGGTGGGTTTCCTTCCCGCAGGATCGAAAACGCGCACATTCAAGGGAACCGCGTCCGATTTGTCAATGCAAGACGGGCCTATTGGAAGTCCACGAGGCCGGCTTCGCGCAGGCTGACGTAGGGCGCCGGATGCGGCTTTTTGCCGCCGATGACGATGTGGTCGAGCAGCTGGATGCCGACGATTTTGCCGGTTTCGACGAGTTGGCGGGTGGCGCGGACGTCTTCGGCGGAGGGCGTCGGATCGCCGGACGGATGGTTGTGGGCGACGATGATCGCCGCCGCCGCCATGCGGATGGCTTCGCGGAACACTTCGCGCGGGTGGGCGAAGCTGGCGTCGAGGATGCCTTTCGTGACGGCTTCGGGCGCGCGGCGGAGGCGGTATTTCTGATCCAGCATGAGCACCCAGAACGTTTCCTGGTCGAGCTGGGCGGTTTCCTTCCGCAACAGGCCCAGCACGTGCGCCGGCTCGCGGATCAGCGGCAGGGCTTCGTTGCGCTCGCCGGCGGCGCGGCGGCCCAGCTCGAGCGCGGCCCGCAATTCCAGGATCTTGACGGGACCCAGGCCCTTGATGCCCAGCGCGAGCAGTTCGTCGTGGTGGGCGGCGGCGAGGCGCGCGAGCGAGCCCTGGTGGCGGTCGAGCACCTGGCGGGCGAGGTCGATCACGCTTTGCCCGCGGGTGCCCGCCCGCAAGAGGATGGCGACCAGGATTTCGTCGGGTACGTTCTGGATGCCCGCCTCCAGCGCCAGCTCGCGCGGCCGCCGGTGCCCCGGCAGGTCCTTGATGCGCGAAAGCGAAATCTCGTAGGGGCCGGCCGATTCCTTCACGGGGTGCTTCATGGCACAAAGAATAGGCGGGTGCCGGCCGCTTGAACAGCCCAAAGCGCCGCTTTCGGCGCGCCTGCCGCCGCCGCGGTTTGTTTTGACCTTTTTTCCACAGTGTGGAAAAGTCTCGGCGCGTTTTTCCACCGTATGGAAACCTTTTTTCCACGGCATGGAAAATTCCGATTTGAAAGGACGGCGAGAGATGAGCGACAGCAAGATCCAGGTGCCCGCGGACGGGCAGAAAATCGCGATGGGCCCGGACGGGCGCCTGCAGGTGCCGGACCGGCCGATTTTGCCCTTCATCGAGGGCGACGGCACGGGGCCGGACATCACTCGCGCGGCGATGACCGTTTGGGACGCGGCGGTGGCAAAGGCCTACGGCGGCAAGCGCAAAGTCGCCTGGATGGAAATCTACGCGGGCGAGAAGGCGAACGAAGTCTACGGCCCGAACACCTGGCTGCCGGCGGAAACGCTCGCGGCCTGCCGCGATTATCTCGTTTCCATCAAGGGCCCGCTGACGACGCCCGTGGGCGGCGGCATCCGCAGCCTGAACGTGGCCCTGCGGCAGGAACTGGATCTCTACGTCTGCCTGCGGCCGGTGCGCTGGTTCGAAGGCGTGCCCAGCCCCGTGAAGCATCCGGAAAAGACCGACATGGTCATCTTCCGCGAGAACGCCGAAGACATCTACGCCGGCATCGAATGGGCGGCGGGGACGCCGGAAGTGAAGAAGGTCGTCGATTTCCTGCAAAAGGACATGGGCGTGAAGAAAATCCGCTTCCCGGGCAGCTCGGGCATCGGCATCAAGCCGGTGTCGGAAGAGGGCACCCGGCGCCTCGTGCGGGCGGCGATCCGCTATGCGATCGAGAACGGTCGCCGGAGCGTGACCTTGGTGCACAAGGGCAACATCATGAAGTTCACGGAAGGCGCGTTCCGCGATTGGGGCTACGCGACGGCGCGCGACGAGTTCGGCGCGAAGCCGCTGGACGGCGGACCGTGGCACGAGATCGCCGATCCGGTGACCGGCCGGAAGATCGTGGTGAAGGACTGCATCGCCGACGCCTTCCTGCAGCAGATCCTGACGCGTCCGGCGGAATACGACGTGATCGCGACCCTGAACCTGAACGGCGACTACGTGTCCGACGCCTTGGCGGCCTGCGTGGGCGGCATCGGCATCGCGCCGGGCGCCAACGTCAACTACGACAGCGGCTGCGCGGTCTTCGAGGCCACGCACGGCACCGCGCCGAAGTACGCGAATCTGGACAAGGTGAATCCGGGCTCCCTGATCCTGTCGGGCGAAATGATGTTCCGCTATCTCGGCTGGACCGAGGCGGCCGACCTGATCGTCCGGGGCGTGGAAAAGGCCATCGCGCAAAAGACGGTGACCTACGACTTCGCCCGGCTGATGGACGGCGCGAAGGAAGTGAAATGTTCCGAGTTCGGCGCGGCCATCGCCGCGAACATGTGAGCGCGGAGCCAGAACAGCCATTTAGCAGGAAAACAGGAATGAGACAGGAAAACAGGATAAATCAGGATCGGCAGACGGAAAGATTCCGGGGTTCTTTCCTGTTTTCCTGATGTTTCCTGTTTTCCTGCTAGGATCGGATCTTAAAAGGAATCCAATATGAGCAATCAGCAGAACCAGAAGCAGCAGCCGGCGACGGCGGCGGACGGCATCACGCCGCGGGCGGCGGACTACGGGCAGTGGTACCTGGACGTCGTGAAGCGGGCGGACCTGGCGGACCATTCGTCGGTGCGCGGGTGCATGGTGATCAAGCCGCACGGCTACGCGATCTGGGAGAAGCTGCAGCGCGAGCTGGACGACCGCTTCAAGGCGACGGGCCACGTGAACGCGTACTTCCCGCTGTTCATCCCGCTGTCGTTCCTCGCGAAGGAAGAGGAGCACGCGGCCGGCTTTGCGAAGGAATGCGCCGTGGTGACGCACTACCGGCTGAAATCCATCGACGGCAAGGTGACGGTGGATCCCGAATCGAAGCTGGAGGAGCCGCTCGTGGTGCGGCCGACCAGCGAAACGATCATTTGGGCCCAGTACAAGAACTGGATCCAGAGCTACCGCGATCTGCCGCTGCTGATCAACCAATGGGCGAACGTGGTGCGCTGGGAAATGCGCACGCGCCTCTTCCTGCGGACGGCGGAATTCCTGTGGCAGGAAGGCCACACGGCGCACGCGACCGAAGCCGAGGCGCGCGAGGAGGTCTCGCGCATGCTGGACGTCTACGCCGACGTGGCGGAGAACGTGATGGCCGTGCCCGTCGTGCGCGGCCACAAGACCGAGGGCGAACGGTTCGCCGGCGCCATCGACACGCAGTGCATCGAGGGCATGATGCAGGACGGCAAGGCCCTGCAGATGGGCACGAGCCACTACCTCGGCCAGAATTTCGCCAAGAGCAGCGACGTGAAGTTCCTGAATCCGTCGGGCCAGCTCGAATACGTGCATGCGACGAGCTGGGGCGTCTCGACGCGCCTGGTCGGCGCGCTGATCATGACGCATTCGGACGACAACGGGCTGGTCCTGCCGCCGAAACTGGCGCCGATCCAGGTCGTGATCGTGCCGATCTACAAAACGCCGGACGAGCAGGCGCGGACGATCGCCGAGGCGCAGGCCGTGGCGACCGAACTGCGCGCGCAGGGGCTGGCCGTGAAGGTGGACGACCGCGAAGGGCTGCAGCCCGGCGCGAAGTACTACGAGTGGGAGCGCAAGGGCGTGCCCGTGCGCATCGAAGTGGGCCCGAAGGATCTCGAAAAGGGCTCGCTGTGCGTCGTGCGGCGCTTCGTGCTGGAAAAGGAAGGCGAAAGCGAACAGGATCTGCGCAAGCGCAAGAAGCAGTTTCTGCCGCGCGCCGAAGCCATCGCCGGCATGCCGGCGCTGATGGACGTCCTGCAGAAGGAACTGCTGGAGCGCGCCCGCGCCATGCGCGAGAAGCGCACACGCGTCATCGATACGCTGGAGGACTTCGAGGCCTTTTTCAAGGGCGAAGGCGGCGGCTTTGCCTGGGTGCATTGGGCCGGCACGCACGAAGACGAGGACGAAATGGCCAAGCGTTTCGAGACGAGCATCCGCTGCATTCCGTTCGAAAGCCAGATTCCCGCCGCCGCGCGCGGCGCGGGCACCTGCATCCTGACCGGCAAGCCCAGCGCGCAGCGCGTGCTGATGGCGAAGTCCTACTAAGGCCAATTAAGAATGAAGAATTAAGAATGGCGGAAGACAGCCAGATTCCCAAAAAAGTCCTGGTGGTGTGCACGGGGAACACCTGCCGGAGCCCGATGGCGGCAGGGTGGCTGATGCAGAAGCTGGCGGGCAAGGGGTGGACGGCGGAATCGGCGGGCGTGGCGGCTTGGGGCGGCACGCCGGCTTCGCCCGCAGCGCTCGCCGTCATGCGGGAAATCGGCATCGACCTGTCGGCGCACCGCAGCCGGAAACTCACGCGGAAACTGGCGGACGAAGCGACCTTCATTCTGGCGATGACGGACGGCCATCGGCGGGAAATCGCGCGTCACTTTCCGGAGACGGCGGGGAAGATCCATCTCGTGCACGGCTTCGGTTTGGAAGAGGAACGGGACGTGCTCGATCCGATCGGCCTGCCGGAGGACGTCTACCGCCACGTGCGGGATGAACTGATCCAGGCGCTGGGGGATTTCCTGCTGTTTCTGGCCGATCGCGGCGAATTAAATCGCTGAACGATCCCAAAGCCCTAATCCATTGATCTGCAGCCTATTGAACTTCGTTCAGCGGCGATTATTTCCGCATATATTCCACAATATCCATCGAGATACTTGAATAGATACCCCTTGGGGGTATGTTGGGAGTATGAAAACGAAGGCCCACCCCACGACGCACGAGGAGACGCTCCAGCGGTTGCGGCGCATCGCCGGCCAAGTGCAGGGGATCCAGCGGATGGTTGCAGAGCGGAAATACTGCATCGATATCGTCACCCAGCTCCAAGCCGCCCGTTCCGCGCTGCGGGCGGTCGAAATGCAAATCCTGAAAAAGCACGTGGACCATTGCGTGCGCGACGCCTTCGCCTCGGGATCGCCGGCGGAAGCGGACCTCAAAATGGACGAACTGCTGCGCGTGATGAAGAAACCCTATTGAGAACGAACCCGAAAGGAAACGGAACATGAAGAGAATCCTGATGATCGCGGCGTTGTTGGCCTCGGTTTCGCTGGCCTTCGCGGCCGGAAAGCCCCAGACGACCTGTCCCGTGATGAAGGGCAGTCCGGTGAACAAGGCCCTCTACGTGGATGCGGAAGGCTATCGCCTCTACGTCTGCTGCGGAGCTTGCGTTCGCGAAGTAAAAGCCGACCCGACGAAATACGTCGCGCGATTGCAGGCCGAAGGCGTGGAGCTTGAAAAAGCGCCGGAGGCTCCGGGAGCGGAATGAACGGGTTCCGGTCCAGCTTGGTTTGGCTGGCGACGGCCGCGGCGGCCTGCGCCGCGGATCCGTTCGCCGGCGTGGAACCGGCGGTGCCGGAAACGAACGCGCAAGCCGCGGCGCCGGGCTGGAAGGACAATCTCCTTTTCCGGAAAGAGCTGTACCTGCTGTGGGCGGTCGGGGCCGACGATTTCGAGAAGACCGACCGCCTGTCCTCGCGGCTCTCGGCCGGCTTCGAAGTCCAGAAGAAGTTTTCCACGGCGACGAAGACGGTGGCGTCGGTGGATTACCAGGGGCGGCTGGTCTATCGCGACCACGCGCTGGGCACGGCGGCCGACGCAATGGGGATGGACGCGGGGCGGTGGACGTACGAAACCCACAACGCCTATGCGGATTTCTACAACGTCCTGGGCGAGCCGGGGCGTTTCAACCTGCGTGCCGGGCGGTTTTATCTGCCGTTCGGGCTGAATTCGCAGACCGATACGCACGGGACGCTGCTGCAGTTGTCCAACGACCGTCTGTTCGGCGCCGACCGCGATTGGCAGGCGACGGCCTACGGCAACGCCACGAAACGTCTGGATTACCTGGCGGGCTACGTGTTCGGCGCGGGGCCGGACCAGAAGCTGGACGGCCAAACGGGAATGGCGGTGGGGCGCCTCGGACTCAACGGCGATTACATCAACGAACGCGGTTTGGAGGCGGGCGTGAGCGGCGCGTATGGCGAGCGTCTCGATCCGCATGCCGGAATCGACGGGCCTATCCGCACCTGGCGGCTGGGGGCCGACGCGCGAAAGCGCCTGGATTCGGGCATCGGTCCGTTCACGCTGACGGGCGAAGCGGCGGTCGGCGAGGACGAAGACGCCTCCGTCTGGTCCGGGCTGGCGCAGGCGGATTGGCTGCATCCGGGCCGCCGCTGGGGCGCCGCGGTCCAATACGTCTTTTTCGAGCGCGAACCGACCGAAGTCGGGCGCGGGCCGGACGTCGATGAGCGGACGAGCGCGACGCTGACGCGCTATTTCCGCAACGACGTCGGCAACGCCTCGCTGCACTGGATCGCGCTGGGGCTGGAGCGGCAACTGCGGGCGCCGGACGGCGGTGCGGACGCGCTGGCCATGGTCCAATACTACCGCTACTGGTGAGGCGAACATGAACGGAAAAACGGCGATATGTTGCGGTTGGCTGGCGCTGGCGCCGGCGGCGTTCGGGGCGATCGGCTGCACGCTGGGCAATCCGGCGCGCGACCTGAAGGCGCTGTATCCCGAGATGACGTCGTACCGCGAAGACGTGAAGGAAATGGCCAAGCTGCCGGACGGCCGCGCGGCCTACGCCGCGCTGCGCGAACGGGTCGGCGGCGACCTGGACCCGGTCTACGAGGCGTTCGACGTGCCCTACACGCTGTATTCCGTGTTTCGCGGCGACGCGAAGATCGGCTACGTGCACGGCGTGAACGTGCCGGGGCGGGGCGGCGTCATCCAGATTTTCCTGGCGCTGGATCCGGAAACGGCCGCGATCGAGCGAATGTTCTTCCAGCGGCTGGAAAGTCCAGGCGGCGCCGCGCTGCGGAGTCCGGACGCCGTCGGGCAGTTCGCGGGGATGTCGCTGGCGGATTTCTACAAGCACGACTACTACGCGGCGGCCGATCCGGGCAACGCGGCCGATCCGGTGGGGCGCCTGGCGCCGCCGCCGGCTTTGCCCGAGGCGGCGCGCCCGGATTGGGCGGCCACGCTGCGCGGCGTGCGCAAAAACCTGATCTTGCTCGACCTGTTCGCGTTCGATCGCCGCCACGAGCCGTTCTACGCGCGCGCCGCGGCGGCGCAAAAGGAAAAGGAGCCGATGCCATGAAAACGAAAGCGGTTTGGATTCTCGCGCTCGCGCTGGCCGCGGGCTGGACGGCCGGGTGCGGCCGGAAACGGGAGCAGCACTTCGGCGAACCGTTCACGGATGCGCCGCGGGTGGCGATCGCGCAGCTGCTGGAAACGCCGGACGCCTACCGGCGGCAGCCGGTGCGGGTGGTCGGCGAAATCGAGCGCCAGTGTCCGGCGGCCGGCTGCTGGCTGTTCCTGCGCGACGGCCAAGGGCGATCCATCCGCGTCGAACTGGGCGACTACTTCGCGGAGTTGCCGCGGCACGTGGGCGAAACGGCGGAAGTGGAAGGCGAATGGATCCCGATGGGCGACGATCACCAGTTCGTCGGCACGCGGATCACTTTCGGCGGGGAGGCGGCGCCATGACCTATTCCGCGCTGGCCTGGAAAAACCTCGTGCGGCGTCCGGTGCGGACGGCGCTGACGGCCGGCGGCGTCGCGCTGGCCGTGGCGGTGGCGGTGAGCCTCGGCGGATTCAACCTGGGCTACCGGCAGGCAATCGCCGGCAGCATCGAGCAGCTGGGGTTCCAGGTGATGGTGATGGCCAAGGGGTGCCCGTACGAGGCGGCGACGCTGATGCTGAAGGGCGGCAGCGGGCTGCTGTACCTGCCCGAAGAAGCCCACGCGGAGATCCGGACCGATCCCGACATCGAAGCCATCACGCCGATCTTCATCGGCATCGCCGAAAAACAGGGCTACTCGCTGGACGGCGCGCCGGCGGCTTCGGCGTACACGATCCTGACGGGAGTGGAGCCGGACAGCTTCCGGCAGATGAAGCCGTGGCTGCAGCTCAAGACGGGCGCGGGCTACGCCGGCGGCCGCTGGTTCGCGCCGGATGCGACCAACGAAGTCGTCATGGGCTACGAGGTGGCCGAATACGAGCAACGCAAGGTGGGCGACGTCTTCTACGCGACCATCGTGCCGAACGGCAAGGTGGAACCGGAACTGCACGCCTTCACGGTGGTGGGCGTGCTGGAACGGACGGGCGCGCAGGACGACGGCACGGTGTTCCTGCCGCTGCGCACCGCGCAGGAGATCTTCGGCCGCGCCGGCGAGCTGACGATCATCGGCATCAAGCTGAAGGAATTCAACGGCATCCGCATGCGCGAATTCGAGGGCCGGTGGCTGAAGATCCCCGAAGTGCAGGTGGTGAGCCTGGAGCAGGTGAAAGGCGCGCTGGTCTCGCTGGTGGGCACGGCGCAGACGATGGTGGCGGCGGTGGCGGTGATCGCGGTGCTGGTGGCGATCATCGGCGTGATCAATTCCGTTCTGACGAGCGTGCACGAGCGCACGGGCGAGATCGGCGTCCTGAAGGCGGTTGGCGCGGGCCGCCTGCAGATCTTCCGGCTGGTGTGGCTGGAGACGCTGCTGACGAGCCTGGCGGGCGCGGTGCCGGGCAGCCTGCTGGCGGCGGGCGGCGCGCGGCTGACGGACGCGGTGCTGCGCCACGTGCTGAACATCGGCGTGACCCAGCCGTTGGTGCGCATCACGCCCGGGCTGCTGGGCGCGACGATCCTCGGCGCCGTGGTATTGGGACTGCTCGCGGGCCTCTGGCCGGCGGGCCGGGCCGCCGGCTTGCGACCGGTGGAAGCCATCCGGAGCGGAGAATAGCCATGGACAAGGAAATCCTCATTTCGGGCCGGAACCTCCGCCGCCACTACCGGCGCGGCAGCGAGACGGTGAAGGCGCTGGACGGCGTCGACGTCGACGTGCGCGCGGGCGAATCGGTCTGCGTGCTCGGGCCGTCGGGTTCGGGCAAGACGACGCTGGTCAACCTGCTTTCGGCGCTGGATGCGCCGACGGCGGGCGAGCTGACCATCGGCGGGCGGCGCGTGGATGGCCTGTCCGAGCGCGAACTGGTGGCGGTGCGGCGCGGGCTGCTGGGCTACGTGTTCCAGCAGTTCCATCTGATCCCGACGCTGACGGTGGCGGAGAACGTGGCGCTGCCGCTGCTGTTCCTGGAGCGGCGGCCGGCGCCGGGCGAAATCGCGCGCGTGCTGGAAGCCGTCGGCCTGGCCGACCGCGCCCGGCACCTGCCGAAGGAACTGTCCGGCGGCCAGATGCAGCGCGTGGCGATCGGGCGCGCGCTGGCGGTGAAGCCGCGCGTGCTGATCGCCGACGAACCGACGGGCAACTTGGACAGCCATACCGGCGAAGCCATCTTCGACCTGTTCCAGAAAACGGTCCGCGAGGACGGCGTGGCGCTGGTGCTGACGACGCACAACCTGGTGATGGCCGCGCGCTGCGACCGCACGCTGACGCTGGCGGACGGCCGGATCGTTTCTTGAGCGGATTGCAGCGCCATCCCGATCATGGTAGAGAACATCGCATGAAGATTCCGATGTGGCAGGTGGACGCGTTCACGGCGAAAGTGTTCGCGGGCAATCCGGCGGCGGTGTGCCTGCTGGACGACTGGCTCGCCGACGGCGTCCTGCAATCGATCGCGGCGGAAAACAATCTTTCCGAGACGGCGTTCCTGGTGCCGCGGGGCGAGGAATTCGAGCTGCGCTGGTTCACGCCGGCGGTGGAAGTGGCGCTGTGCGGCCACGCAACGCTGGCGGCGGCGAAGGTGCTGTTCGATCTGCGGGGCTGGTCGCAGTCGGAGGTCCGCTTCCGGACGCGCCAGCGCGGCGTGCTGGCGGTGGCGAAGCGCGGCGATGGGTTCGAAATGGATTTTCCGGCGCTGCCGGCATGGCCGGTGCCCGTGCCGGCGGGATTGGCGGCGGCGCTGGGGGCGGAACCGCGGCAATTGCTGGAATCGACGGACGACTGGCTGGTCGTGCTGGACGACGAAGAAACGGTGCGGAACCTGAAGCCGGATTTGGCGGCGCTGAAAGCATTCAATTGCCGGTGCCTGGTGCCGACGGCGCGCGGGGACCGGGTCGATTTCGTTTCGCGGGCATTCGCGCCGCGGTTCGGGATTCCCGAGGACCCGGTGACGGGTTCCGCGCATTGCGCGCTGGCGCCGCATTGGGCGGGCGTGCTGGGGAAGAACGAGCTGCGGGCGTTCCAGGTTTCCGCGCGCGGCGGCGAGGTGCGCTGCCGGGTCGCGGGCGATCGCGTGAGGCTGGCGGGGCAAGCGGCGGTGTTTCTCGAAGGAGCGATCGAGGTCTGAGGCGCAGCCGCGCCTCGCGAGGCTTTACGGCTGCAGGCGGCCGAGTTCTTCGGCGAAATCGACCGCGAGCCGTTCCTGCTGACTTTCCGCGACCGCGGCCTGGAGCGCCGTGTCGAGAAGGCGCCCGCGGATCTGCAACTGGTCGCGCAACCGGTCGAACGGCGCGCCGTTCATCTGTTCGAGATCGCGAGTCAACTGGTCGACCAAGGGCGGGACCAGGCGGTCCCGGCGCGCCTGCTGTTCCCGGAAGGCTGCGGCGGCCTGCAGCAGGGCTTGGAGCCGTTCTTTCACGATGCGCCGCTGCAGCGCCATCGCGAAGTCGCTTTGTTTCCGTTTTTCGCGCAGGGCGGCGACGTCGGGATTGCGCCCTCCCCACGGCAGGACAAAAGCGGCGGAGAGGGACCACGTGTCTTCGCCGGATTCGAAATCGGAACTGTACGCGGGCTGGATATACTTGAGATGGAATCCGTCTTCCGCGCGCGCCAGGTCGGCGGCGGCCTCGAGGGCTTGGGCTTCCGCCGCCAGCCGCCGGTAATCGGCGCGGTTATCCAAGGCCTGCCGGAGCAATTCGTCGAGTTCGGCCCGGGTCGGCAAGGCGGCGGGCCGGATCGCGGCGAAGGCCTCGAGATCGGCTTGGCTTCCCAGGGCTTGATGGAGATCCCGCTGGACGTCGATCCACTCCGTTTCGACCTTTTCGCGGTCGTTCAGGAGGCCGAGGTAGAGGTCGTAGAGCTGGGCGCGGTTGGGAACCGCCAATTGGCTCTGCCGCACGCGTTGGTCGGCCTGGCCGAGGAGCGGTTCGAGAAAGGCCAGTTCTTCCGCGTAGAGGTCCAGCTGCTTCCGGAGCAGGCGGTAGGTGCAGAAATCGCGGGTGACGGCCCACAGCGCCTGTCCTTCGAGGGCGTCCACGCGCAGCTTTTCCGATTGGGCCACCCAGTCCAATTGTTCCCGGAGCTTGGCCTGGCTCCAGCGGGTCGGCAGATAGATGCGCAGCCCGAGGCCCGCGTCGTCGTCGCTCGCGCGCGGACGCAGTTCCAGGCCGAAATCCGACGGGTTTTGCGCGCGGACGGCGGCCTGTTCCGCCTGCACGGTCTTTTTCAGGTAGAGGCCTTCGGACAGATTGCGGATCGCCGCTTCCGGGCTCGCGGCCGATTCCCCGGCGGCGTCCGCGCCGGCGGTTCCGGCCAGCAGCAGGCCGAGCAGAAACGGGACAAGCGCGGGCGATCTCATTTCGATCTCCCGAACCACTGTTCGAAGATGGACAGGTCGGGCACCACCACCACCCGTTCGCCGGGCGTCATGGTCGCGCCGTCTTCCAGTTCGATGACGATGCGGCGCCCGCGCAGGATTTCGTCGCTGAATCCCGTGAAGACCGGCAGCTTGCGGATGTCGGCCGTGATGGTTTTCACCTTGCCCATGCGGACTTCGCGGGTGGTGGAGGCGATGACCTTGCACTTGTCGCCTTCGGCGACGACCGAGCGGTTTTCTTCCGGGATGAACGCGATGATGCGGAGGGTGGAGACGTTGCTGATGCGCAGGATGGGGTCGCCGGTTTCCACGACGTCGCCGGGCTGGTGCAGGAGTTCGGCCACGACGCCGGGGGTGGAGGCCACCAAGCGGCCCCGGGCCTGCTGCAGGGTCTTCAATTCGGCCGAATCGTAGAGTTCCATGTCTTGCCGGGCCGCGGCCAGGCGCTGTTCCAGCTGCGCGATCAGGGCGGGATAGCGGGCCAGGACCTTGCGGGTGGCCGCGATCCGGGGACGGAGGTCTTCCACGTCCTGTTCCAGGACGAGATGTTTCGCGAGCAAGTCTTCGGTCCGGGTCCAGCCGCTTTCCAGGGCTTGCAGTTCCGCCGCGGTCTTGGCTTCTTCGAGCTTCAGGCTTTCCATCTCGCAGCCGATCGAAAAGATCTTGTCCCGCGACTTCATCAGCGACGCCTGGTCCATCAGGCCCTCCACGGCCAGGGAGGCGTTGTCGAGTTCGCCAAGCAGCTGGCCGACTTCCACGGTTTCGCCCATGTCGACGTATAGGGCTTTCAGCCGGCCGTCTTCCAGCGGCGCGACGTACTCGTAGGTCCGTTCCGCTTCGCCGTAGAAGCGGACGCGGTTCAGGCCGCCGGGCAGGAGCAGCAGAACCGCGACGGCGGCGGTCAGCCAGATGATCCAGGGCCAGCCGTTGAAGAATTGCTTCACGAGGTGGTGGCCGCGGCTGCGGAGGGCGGGGCGTTTGAATTCGTGTTCGGTCATGGGGTCGCTCCTGCCTACAGTTCCACGGTGGTGCGCTGCATGACCAGATTGACTTCGGCGATGGAGTCGATGGCCTCGAGCTTCTTGATGATGTCGACCTGATAGGAGGGATCGATCAGGCGGACCTGATAGGAGTATTCGAGCAAATCCCCCTGCACGGCCTCGCGCATCGCCATCAGGGTATAGGCCGAGCAGCATTCGGCCAGGACGGAATTCACGGCGACGCGGGATTCGTCGTTGTCCGCCCGGACGAGGAAGCGCAGCATCGCTTCGTAGCGCCGGCGCGTGGCGAAGGGGGCCCAGTGGAGCAGCACGATGACGGAGCTGAGGATCAGGCAGCCCGTCACGGCCACGGCGAACATCCCCGATCCGCAGGCGATGCCCAGGCCGATCGCCGCGAACAGGAACATCATGTCGCGCGGGTCGCGGACGACGGTGCGGAAGCGGATCAGCGACAGCGCGCCGAGGACGCCCACTCCGCGGGCGAGGCTGTCTCCCAGCGACATCATCACCATGCAGGTGATCATCCCGCCGAGGATCAGCGTGTGCACGAACGCACGCGAATAGGACAGCGACTGGAACGTCAGCTGGTAGAGCTTGGCGATGACGGAACACAGCACGAAGCTGAGCAGCAGCGCCGAGATGACGTGATGCAGGCTCAGTCCCTGCGCGCTGCCGGTTGCGGATAACAGATCGGTCCAACTGCTTGAGTTCATGCCTCTCCTTTTACTCGCACATAAACTGATCGGCGAACGGGGCGGCGCCGGTTCCGGTCAACAGGTTTTCCATCCAGATGGCGGTGGAGTACTTGCAGTTGCCGCAGCGGATCAGGTCGAACTCCTGCACCAGTTCGATCATCCAGGTGGGCACCTGTTCCGTGCATTTCACTTCCAGCACCAGCGACGACTCCTTGCGGTGGCGGACCAGCCCGCTGTCCATGGAAATGAACCGGCCGTCGCCGCCCCAGTTGTACATGTCGAAGACCGGCTGGTAGCACAGCTGGGAATCGAACGTGACGCGGGCATAGTGGTCGAACAGGCCGGTGTAGGCCTCGCGGCAGTAGCGGACGTACACCAGCGGCTGCGCGTCGATCTCCTCCGCCAGGCGCACGAATTCGCGGAAAGCTTCGCGTTCCTTGACGGATTTGAGCTCCAGGTCCCGCTCGTGCCGCTTCAAGATGCCCGGTTTCCACTGGTCGAACGGAATGCAGGCCCGGGACTTGATGACCCGGTCGAAATACTTGCGCTTGATTTCCAGGAACACCGGGGCGTGGCCGGGCGGCTTGCCGTAGGTCCGGACCCGCAGCTTGAAGCGGTGGGAAGCTTCCCACTCCTTGGCTTGATGCAGGGAAAGCGCCGGGGAATCCATCTGCAGGGTAATGATGTAGTAGTGGCCTCCGGCCGCCCGGCAGTGCTTGTCCATCGCGCAATAGGGCTGGATGAACTGCTTGATCGGCTCCACCAGCTGGCGGGGGATGACGTATTTCGCCTCGAAGCGATCCAGTTCCGTGGAAAAATCGGCCACGTCCTTGGTCGGGAAATATGTCGATTTGCCCGTCATGGAGATGCCGCTTACGGAGTCGGGTAGAGCTTGAGGCGCAGGAAGAAGGGGACGTTGACGGGGGAATAGATGCGGTAGGTTTGGTTGCCGAGGGATACGAACTCCTGGGGATAGGGCTCGCGCCAAGTGGCGCCGCCGACGATGTTGGTGGTGATCTCGACGCGGTTGCTGATGCCGTGTTCCAGCATCGGAACGAAGATCACGAGATTGGGATCGTCGAAGGAGCCGGGAGTGAACAGGAAGGCGGCGGCGTTGGTTTCCAGGAGATACTCCTCGGCGTAGGAGATGCCGGTCGCGGGATTGATGGCCGTCAAATCCGGCACGTCGTGGTCGGCGACCCATTGCTGGTAGTCGGTGCGGAGGGAGAGCACCGTGCCGGGGGTGGGGGGATCGTTGGCGGTCCAGTTGTCGGAATCGGCTCCCCAGGCGGCCGGGAAGCGGCGCGCGAGGGAAGCGCCGCCGGCGTCGGCGGCGAGCGGCCAAGGGGCCTCGTCGTCGTAGCTGGCTTCGTCTTCGGTAAGCAGGGGATAATAATCGGGTTCTTCGGCGGGAGGCTCGTCGGGGCGGAGGAGGCGGACGGTTTCGCCGCCGTTGTCGAGGGCGCCGGCATAGGGGCCGAGGAGGGGCACGTTGGTGGAGAGGCCGTAGACGGAGCGGAAATCGGCGAGCAGGGCGCTGTTGGAGGCGGCGGCGGGATCGAAGGAGACGACGGCGAGCACGCCGCTGACGGCGATCGTCGCGTTGGACGGAAAAGCGAAAGAGATGCCGTCGTCGAGCGCCCAGTGCGTGAGATCCACCTCGGCGGCGGTGGGATTGGCGATTTCGACGAATTCGAGATGGTTGCTGCCGGAAGGCGGGTTGTACATGAGTTCGCCGATGACGAGCGGCCCGACGCGGGGGCCGCTGTTGGAGGCGCCGAAGGTGCGGCTGATCATCGGCACGCCGCCGCCGGTGCCGTTGGGCCAGCGGCCAAAGGACTCGCCGTTGGCGGCGGGGCCGAACTCGACGTGGTCGACGAAGCGGACGAGGTTGCTCTGGGCGTCGGCTTGGACGAGGTAGACGTCGTCGCCGTGGGCGCCGTCGAAGGAGAAATCGAGGTTGGTGTTGCCGGAACAGTTGAAGTGGTTGGTTTCGTTGAACGTGGCGTAGCCGCCGGCGGGCAAGACGATTCCGTTGGAGATGGCGTATTTGCGGTAGTTGGCTTTGTCGTCGCTGAGATACCAGCCGCCGACGTCGATGGCGCTTTCGGTGGCATTGAAAAGTTCGACGGAGTCGGAGAGCGGCGGATCGGTGTGGGTGAGGACTTCGTTGACGACCACGCGGTTGTCGGGGCCGAGACCGGCGGCGCCGGGAGAGCCGCCGTATTCGGAGCTGGAGCGCCAGGCGTCGGGATCGGCGTAATCGGGCGCAGCCGGATCGATCAATTCCAGGGAGGAACCGTCGCCGTCGGCGCGGCCCGGCCAGTCGCCGCCGTCGCCGTAGGCGATCGCGGCGATGGTGGCGCCCGCGGCGTTGCGCAGTTCGACGGTTTCGCCGCCGTTGCTCAGCTGCCCGCCGAAGACGCCGATGACGCGGATGGCGGAATTGGTGTAGCGGATGCGGAAAGCGTTGGTGTCCTTGACGACGACGGCGTAGGTGCCGTTGGTGAGGATGAACGCCGGGAAGGTGGCGGAGATGCCGATCTGGAGCTGGAAGCCGGTCAGGTCCAGCGGGGCGTTGCCGGCGTTGTAGAGCTCGACGAATTCGAGGGCCTGGGGATCGGTGAGGCCGGCGGCGGTTTCGGCGGCGGTGAGGTCGTAGGGATTGTAGTTCAGTTCGGCGACGACGAGGTCGAACGCGGCGCTGCCGATTTCGACGGAAGCGGCGTAGTTGGAACCGCCGTAGGGATGGAACGTGGACTGGCCGTCGCCGTCGCGGGCCCGGACGAGGTAGCGGACGGTGCCGGTGGCGCCGAAGGCGGGCAGGACGGCGGCGTAGGAACCGTCGGCCTGGAGGGTCATTTCGGCGACGTTGGTGGCGCCGCCCTGGAAGGAGTAGTAGAACGACACGTTGGTGACGGCGACGTCGTCGAAAGCCTGGATGGAAACGGCGATGGCGTCGTTGCTGCGGGGCAGGCCGGGCACCAGCGCGAAATCGGAAAGCACGGGAGCGATGTTGGCGACGCTCCCGAGCTGGGAGTAGGCGGAAGAAACGCGGGCGCTGACGAAAGGCAGGATGCCGCGTTCGTCGGGCACGTCGGAATAATCGCTTTGGCCATCGGTGTAGGACCAATAAAACTGGTCGTAGCTCCAATACGGCCAGCAACCGCTGTAATTGCTGCGTTCCTGGCCCTTCATGTTCGCGACGGAAACGGCGTCCTGGAACGGCAGGGCGGCGACGAGGTTGGAACGGATGGCGAAGGCTTGCGCGCTTTCGGAAGAATAGGAAAACAGGTTGTCGAGCATGCGCTTCATGTAGAAGGCGTAGCGTTTCTTGAACTCGGGGACGGCCATGAGGCGGGAGGCCAAAGGCGCCTCGTGGGGACCTTCGGAGATGTTCGTCCAGGCGTAGACGTGCTGGTTGGCCCAGTCGGCGTTGTACCAGCGGATGTCGAACGTGTTGTCGAAATCGTAGGGCAGGTAGGACCAGCGCCGGGTTTCGGCGTTGAAGAAGAGGTGGTAGTTGTTGGCGTTGATCCAGTAGTCGTCCCAGTGGCCGGTGAGGACGTCGAGCGCGAGGTTCTGGAGGAATTCGTCCACCTCGAACGCGCCGAGGATGGCGGTCGGAAAATCGTTGGAAGACGTGTTGTTGATGAGCGAGACGAATCCGGCGAGATCGTCGTAGGAGGCGTCTCCGGCGCCGCAGAAGCGCAGGGCATAGGTGGAACTGTGGGCGCTGTAGGAGGTGCCGGTGGGGCCGAGATAGCCGAGCGAGGCGGGCAGGTCGACGTAGAGGCATTTGTAGAGATTGCCGCGATCGGTGCCGAAGCGCTGGCGCAGGAAGACGTCGTCGATGGGCTGGGTGTTGTTGCGGACGGCGTCGAAGAAGGAATAGTGGTAGGTCGTGTTGGACACGACCAGCGCCACGTGGTTGGCGTACGGCGCGGGCACGCCGGCGGCATCGTGCAGATCGTTGATCAGTTTGGGCCGGGCCATGGAAGGATCGTTGACGTCGGCGTTGAGGTTGATGCGTTCCAGATCCAGGAGCTTCTGGCCCGGCACGAAGGCGTTGAAGACGACGTTGAACGACCGGGGCTTCTGGGTGAGGCTGGTGTTGCCGCGGCACTGGATGCCGGCGTTGGTGACGACGAGATCGACGTCGCCGTGGCGGAAACGGACGTCGACGGAACGGAACGAGGTGGTGTCCGGATTGTCCCAGAACAGCCAGTTCCAATCGTTGTCGGAAATGGCGAGGTCGATCTGGGCGACGGAATCGTCGGCATAGAGCGGATGGGGGGCGGGCCGGCAGGCGTTGGCGGATCCGGGGGTGTGGTAGACGAGATAGCCGGGGAGGCCGGCGCGGAAGGTGGGGTCGGCGCCTTGGGTCTGGAGGCCGTAGGAGATGTCGTCGAACTGTTCGGGATAGGTGGCGTAGTCGTGTTCGATCGTGGTCCCGTCGGGACGGACGAGGGCGAGGTATTCGCCGTCGGCGTCGAGGCTGAAATTGGCGTGGAGGCGGGGCGCCGTGCGGTCCTTGCCGTCGGCAAAGACGAGGAGGTAGCCGCCGGCGGGCAGATTGGTGGCCGGAAACGTCCAGCGCGTCAGATTGGTTGCGGTGTCGGTGAGATGCCAGCCGGCCAGATCCACGGCGGCGTTGCTGGCGTTGTAGATCTCGATCCAGTCCCCATAGGCGGCATCCTCGTCTTGAGTGACGGAAACGTTGGCCGCCATGAACTCGCTGATGCGGAGCTGGGCGGCGGCCGGTTCGGCGAAGAGCCCGAAGGTCGATGCCGCGGCGGCGAAGCCGACGGCGCGAAGGTGGGAAGTTAATGTCGGCATAGAGAGCATCATACGCGCCCGCGCCGGAAAGAAAAGCGTTTTTTCCGCGGTTTCGAGGGCTTCTGAAAAACTGAGGTTTCGACCGTTTTTTGTATTGCTTTGTAGAAACATGACCCCCGAAGATGGCTTGTACATTGGATGGGCGCGGGCATGTCGCCGGTTTTCCCTTCCAAAGCGTAAGGAGGCCGATCATGGTATTGGGCATCGAGGATCCGGGAGTTTGGCTGGCGTATCTGCTCAGCATCGCGGGGGCGGCGCTGTGCGTGGGCTACGGCATCGTCAACTGGAACAAGGGCGAGGAACCCGTCCAGAAGGAAGACGTGGACTGGGCCAAGGAAGAGAAAACCGAAGTCGAAGACGCGGTGTAAGGAGCCGGACATGGATTTGATAAGCATTATATTGGTGATTTTCTACCTGATGTTGACGGGGTATCTGGGATATCTGGGCTACCAGCGGACGAAAACGGCGGCGGACTACCTCGTGGCCGGCCGCAGCGCGAATCCGATCGTCATGGCGCTGTCGTACGGCGCAACGTTCATCAGCACCTCCGCGATCGTCGGCTTCGGCGGCGCGGCGGCCAGCCTGGGCATGGGCGTGCTGTGGCTGACCGTGCTGAACATCTTCGTGGGCATCTTCATCGCCTTCACCTTCCTGGGGAACCCGACGCGGCGGATGGGACACCATCTCGACGCGCACACCTTTCCGGAACTGGTCGCCAAGCGCTACGACAGCCGGGCGCTCCAGGTGCTGTGCGCGCTGATCATCTTCTGCTTCATGCCGCTCTACGCGATGGCGGTGATGGTGGGCGGCGCGGAATTCATGGCGCCGATCTTCCGCATTTCCTACGACGCGGCGCTCTACATTTTCGCGGTCATCGTGGCGGCCTACGTCATCGCGGGCGGCCTGAAGGGCGTGATGCTGACCGACGCCATGCAGGGCGGCATCATGCTGGTGGGCATGGCGATCCTGTTGGTGGCGACCTACGGCCTGCTGGGCGGCGTGACGGAAGCGCATAGCGCGCTGGGCGCGATGAAAGACCAGGTGCCGGGCTTCCTGAAGGCGATCGGCCACCAGGGCTGGACCGCGATGCCGACCTTCGGCTTCGCGGAGCCGGGCCTCGCCCCGCCGGGCGGCGTGGCCTACCACATGTGGTGGATCCTGATCAGCACCATCGTGATGGGCGTGGGCATCGGCGTGCTGGCGCAGCCGCAGCTGATCGTGCGCTTCATGACGGTCAAGTCCAAGCAATCGCTGAACCGCGCGGCGGCCGCCGGCGGCATCTTCATCCTGTTCATGACGGGCGTGGCCTTCACGGTGGGCGCGCTGTCCAACGTCTATTTCTCGCAGAAAGAGCAGATCGCCTGCCGGATCGTGGACGACGCGGCCCTGCTGGACCCCGGCCCGGACGGCAAGGGCAAGCTGGCGCAGCTGCCGGCGAACGCGTCGGACGAGGTCAAGGCCCGCGCCAAGCGGTTCGTGACCTACCGCCTGCCCGGCGCGAGCGACGAGGCCCCGCTGAACTACGCGCTGTGGACGGACAAAACCGAAATCGTCCGGGGCGAAGGCGACGCGGACGACGTCCTCAAGCCGCATCTGATCGCCGTGCTGCGGTCGGTGGGACCGGGGACGACGATGCAGGGCAACACCGACACGCTGATTCCGGCCTACGTGCGCAGCGCGATGCCGCACTGGTTCGGCGTGGTGTTCATGCTGACGCTGCTGTCGGCGGCGATGAGCACGATGTCCAGCCAGTTCCACACGATGGGCACCGCGCTGGGCCGCGACGTGTTCGAGCAGTTCGCGCGCCACGAGCACGGCAGCAAGTCCATCCACGTGACCCGGTTCGCGATCGTCGTGGGCATCGTCGTGGCGCTGGTGATGGGCAAGTACGTGCGCGGCAACGTCATCGCCTTGGCGACGGCGATCTTCTTCGGCCTGTGCGCGTCCTCGTTCCTGCCGCTGTTCGTGCTGGGCCTGTTCTGGAAGCGGATGAACAAGGCCGCGGCGCTGACGTCGCTGCTGGTCGGGTTCCTGACCAGCGCGCTGTGGCTGCTGTTCGTGAACGGCAAGACGGCGGGCGGCATCGGGCTGTGCCAGGCGTGGTTCGGCAAGCCGAACCTGGTGCCGGCCACGTGGAGCCTGACCTGGACGGTGGTGGATCCGATCGTCGTGGCGCTGCCGCTGTCGTTCCTGGCGGCGGTGGTCGTGGCGCTGGCCACCCGGCCGATGGATCCGGCCTACGTGGACTACGTCTACGGCGGACCGAAGCCGAAGGCCTAGGCCTTCCGGCCGGTTCTTTGCCTCCCGGCGGCGTCTCGCTGCCGGGAGGTTTTTTGCGCTGCCGTTTTGCGGTTCGGTCCGTTCTTGCGCGCAGGGGTGGGCCGGGGCGCGGCGATCTGCGCGCCGAAACCCGGTTCTATCGGATCGAAGTCCGGCCTGAGCCGGAGCTTTCGCCCGTTTTCGCTGGCGGGAGCGCTTGCCTTCGGGAATGCGGTTTACAGGGCCGGAATCGCGGCGTAGAATAACCGCCAATCATCGGAGGAATGGCCATGAAGTACTCTTGGAAGGGATGGACGTTGGTTCTGGCGGCGGCCGCGGCGCTGCTCGCGGGGTGCGGCCAGAAAGAAGCCAAATGCCTGAAGCTGGGCACGGCTCCGGAATTTCCGCCGTTCGAGCTGCGCGGCGGGCCGAAGGGGACGGACGTGGTCGGGTTCGACGTGGAAGTGGCGAAAGCCATCGCCGCCAAGGCCGGCCTGCCGCTGAAGATCGTCGAGCTGGATTTCGACCGCCTGCTGCCCGCCTTGGCCGAAGGGCAGGTGGACCTGGTGCTGGCCGCCCTGACGATCAACGACGAGCGCCGGGCGCTCGTCGATTTCTCGATTCCGTACTACAAGGCGACGCAGGTGGCCCTGATCCTCGCGGGCGGGCCCGTGCCCGAATCGAAGGAGGAACTGAAAGGCATGAAGACCGCGGCGCTGGCCGGCACGACCGGATTCGCCGTGGCGGAAGAACTCACCGCCGCCGAAAACATCCGCTCGGTGGCCTCGCCCCAGGCGGCGGCGGTGGACCTGATGAACAGCCAGGTGGATCTCGCGATCCTCGACGAACAGCCCGCCGCCCTCCTCGCGGAACGGAACCCGGAACTGATGCTGCTCCGCCCGGATTTTCCCGAGGAGTTCTACGGCGTGGCCGTCCGGAAAGGCGACACGAACCTGCTGGAAACCGTCAACCAGACGCTGGGCGAGATTTCCGCGGACGGGCGCTACGAGCGTTTCGCCGACCAGTGGCTGATCTACCCGGCGGAATCCGCAGAGCAATAGGCCCATGCGGCGGAACCGAATCTGCCCGGCGGCGCTCGTTGCGGGATTGGCCGTTCTCCCGCTGGCCCGCGCCGGCGTCGAATGGGGCGGCAGCTTTCCGCCCGACCATGCCCAGCATATCCGCCTGATGGGCGGCGCCGTGGTCGGGTTCGAGGGCATGGTCTCCGAAACCACCCGCAAGCTCTACGACGTCACCGGCCACGTTTGGAAACAGGAAGACGCCGAAACCTACGGCACGAGCGACTTCAATCTGGACGGCACGTACGGCCTCCTGGGCCTGTCCTGCGACGCCATGTGGAGTTTCATCGGCTTCCAGCTCGAAACGGCGTTCTTCCGACCTTCCACCCGGGCCACCGCCCGGCGCGACTACTACCTGTCCGTCGGCAGCGACATCGAATACCAGGGCCAGACCTACGACCATCTCATGATTCCGGCCGGAACGACCTTCGAAGCCGACCTGACCGGCAACATGACGGAGCTGACCCTGCGGCTCGTGCCCCTCGGGTTCAAAGGCGGCGAGTCGCTGCACGTCAACCCGTCCCTGGAACTGGGCTTTTTGTTTTTCGGCGGCAAATACGAGATCGACGCGGGCGAAACCCGGGGCGTGAAAACCTATCAGAACCCCCCGGAAGACTTCGCGATCGGCGGCCAGGCCAGCGGCTACGCGGGTTTGCTCGCGCCCCAGTGGGGGCCCGGCCTCGAAATCCGGATCGGCGGGCCGGACGCCCTCCACGTCGATCTGCAGGCCCATTACCTCTTCCTCGACTACAGCGGCAGCACCTCCTTCTTCACCTCGGCCGACCATCGGGAGAAGAACCTCGATTTCTCGCACCGGAATCTGCGCCTTCGCGGCCAGATCGAAATCCCCCTCAAGCGGGTCGCGCTGAACCTCGGCGTGCAGGTCCAATGGATCGAAACCGAGGGCACGGTGTCCTCCCAGGCCACCGATCCGGACGAAATCCTGGAAAAACAGGAACGCTTCGACAAGGAATTCACCTTCGAACTGGAAACGATTCTCGCCACCCTCGGAGTAACCTTCTGATGAGCATGAAACCGAACCTGACGCCGTTGGAAGCGCGCATTCTCGGCTGCCTGGTCGAGAAGGAACTCGCCACGCCCGAATACTACCCGCTGACGCTGAACGCGCTGGTGGCGGCCTGCAACCAGAAGAGCAACCGCGACCCGGTCCTGCAGCTGGCGGCGGACGAGATCGAAAAGGGGCTGGCGTCCCTCCAGTACGAGAAGCAGCTCGTGGCCACCTATGCCGGCGCGGGATCGCGGGTCGTCAAGTATACGCACCGGCTTCTGGAAACGCTCGGCGTGGACACGCCCGAGCTGGCCATCCTGTGCGAACTGCTGCTGCGCGGCCCGCAGACGCCCGGGGAATTGCGCGGGCGGGCGTCGCGGATGCATCCGTTCGGCTCGCCGGCGGAAGTGCGGACGGTGCTCGCGGCCTTGGCGGCGCGGCCCGAACCCTACGTGGCGGAATTGCCGCGCGCGGCCGGATGCAAGGAAAACCGGTTCGCCCACGCCTTCGGCCCGTTGCCGGACATCGCGTCCGCGGCCCCGCCGCGCGCCGCCGCGCCGGCCGGTCCCGCGCGGGAAAAGGCGCCGGAACCCCCCGGCCGCATCCAGGAACTGGAAAAGCGCATCGCCGATCTCGAAGCCCAGATCGCCGCCCTGCGCCGCGGCTGAGTTTTCCACGGCGTGGAAATTATTTTTCCATAGCGTGGAAAAATTCCCCAAAGTTTTTACGTAGCGTGGAAAAATCGCCGAAACTTTTTACGTAGCGTGGAAAAACGGGGGGGCGCGAGACGGCGCAACGGGGGGCGGAATTGGGAATTGAGAGGCGGCGGCGGGGGTGGTAAGGTAAAGGCCTATCTAGGAGATGCGCGCATGAAATGGATCTGGTTTGGAATGGCGATGGCGCTGGCCGGCGGCACGGCCGCCTCGGCGCAGGACGGTTTGGACATGCCTCCGATTCCGGAGGCGACGGAAGCAACGGTCGCGGCGGCGGACGAACCGGCGCCGGCGCCCGAACAAGCAAAGGAAACGGACATGGTACTGATCAAGACGACGTTGGGCGACATCAAGGTGAAACTGGCGGCGGACAAGGCGCCGCTGACGGTGGCGAATTTCCTGGCCTACGTGGACGACAAGCACTACGACGGCACGATCTTCCACCGCGTGATCGACGGCTTCATGATCCAGGGCGGCGGGTTCGACGCGAACATGCGCCAGAAGCCCACGAAGGCGCCGATCAAGAACGAAGCCGCGAACGGCCTCCAGAACAAGCGCGGCACGCTCGCCATGGCGCGCACCATGGTGGTGGACAGCGCCACCAGCCAGTTCTTCATCAACGTGAAGGACAACGGCTTCCTCGATTTCCGCGCGCCCAATCCGCAGGGCTTCGGCTATTGCGTTTTCGGCGAAGTCGTCGAAGGCATGGACGTGGTGGACCAGATCAAGGGCGTCCGCACGACCACGAAGGCGGGCATGACGGACGTGCCGCTGGAGACGGTGGAAATCCTGTCGGTGTCGCGGGTCCAATAGGCGCGGAACGGGACGGGCGGCGCGGGCCGCCCCGGCCGGTTCCGGAAGAGAAAGGTCGTCCATGATCAAGCGCGGGAAGAAAGTCTGGGTGGGGTTCGACCTGGGCGGCACGAAAATGATGGCGACGGTCTACGACGACGCGTTCCGCGCGAAGGCGTCGGCGAAGGCGAAGACGCCGGTCAACGCGGGCCCCAAGGCGGTTCTGGCGCGGATCCGCGAAACGATCGCCGAGGCGCTGCAGGAGGCCAAGGTGCCGCCGAGCGCGCTGGCCGGCATCGGGGTGGGGTGTCCCGGCGTGCTGGATCTCGACGCGGGCGTCATCCTCGAAGCGCCGAACCTGGGCTGGAAACGGGTGCCGTTGCGCGCGCTGCTGGTGAGCTGGTTCCGCTGTCCGGTGGCGCTGGCCAACGACGTGGATGCGGGAACGTACGGCGAATATCGGTTCGGGGCGGGGAAGGGCGCGCGCACGCTGGTGGGGGTGTTTCCCGGAACGGGGATCGGCGGCGGCTGCGTGTACGCCGGCAAGCTGTTGCGGGGCAAGACGGGGTCGGCCATGGAAATCGGCCACCTCCCGATCCGCGAACACGGGCGCCTGTGCGGTTGCGGCAAACGCGGCTGCCTCGAGGCGCTGGCGGGCCGGCTGGCGATCTCGGCGGAAGTCGCGCAGGCCGCCTTTCGCGGCGAGGCGCCGTACGTCGCGGCAAACGCGGGCTCGGACCTGAAGAAGATGAAGAGCGGATTGCTGGCGAAGGCCGTCAAGGCGGGCGACGTGGCCGTAGAGCGGATCATCCGCGACGCCATGCGGCTGATGGGCCGCGCGATCGGCGGGGTGGTGAACCTGCTGGCGCCGGACGTCGTCGTGCTGGGCGGCGGCCTGGTCGAGGCCATGCCGCGCCTGGCGCTGGAAGAAGTGCGCATCGGCCTGAAGGAAACCGCCATGACGACGCTGGCCAAGCAAGTCAAGGTGGTCGAGGCGGATTTGGGCGACGACGCCACCACGCTGGGCGCCGCCGCGCTGGCGGCGGATGCGGCCAAAAAGTAGGATGGTGGACCCGGCATGACGGAAATCCCGATCCAGACCGAAGCGGCTCCCGCGGTCCCGGCGCCCGAACGGCGCGTGGTGGCGGCGATCGACATCGGTTCGTCCGCGCTGCGGCTGGACGTCGCCGAAGTGGGGGCGCAGGGCGAGGTCAAGCTGCTGGACAGCCTGCGGCAGGGCGTGCGCCTCGGCAAAGACGTGTTCACCAAGGGCCGCGTGGAGCAGGACACCCTGCGCCGGTGCGTGGCGATCCTGAAGAACTACGGCCGCCTGCTGAAGGAATACGGCGTGACGAAGCCGGACCAGTTGCGCGCGGTGGCGACCAGTTTCGCCCGCGAGGCGTCGAACCGCGACATGTTCGTGGACCGCGTGAGCACGTCGACGGGCATCGCCGTGAACGTGCTGGAGGAATCCGAAGAGGCGCGCCTGACCTATCTGGCCGTGCGCGACCTGCTGGACGCGGTCGGCCTGCTCGCGGGGGGCAACGTCGCGGTGCTCGAGATCGGCAGCGGCCAGACGATCCTGCTCTACATCCGCAACGGGCGGGTGACGGTGGCGCAATCCTTCCGTTCCGGCGCGCTGCGGACGCGGGAGCGCGTGGAATCGGGCGGGGCGACGGGGGCCCAGCTCAAAGGCGTGCTGAAGGCCTACGCGACGGAACTCGTCGAACAGATCGTCCAGGCCATCCCGCGCGAGAAGATTTCCGCGCTGGTGGTGATGGGCGCCGGCGCGCGCTTCGCGGCGGAAGAATCCGGCGCGGAACGCGCCGCGGCGGAACCCCGCGTGGCCGTCGCGCCGGCCGCCCGGATCGCGGAATTGGCGGATCGGGTGGCGGCGACGCCCGCCGCGGCGCTGGTCAAGGCGCACAAAATGGCCTTTCAGGACGCGGAGACCGTGGCGCCGGCGCTGATGTCGGTCGCGCTGGTGGCGCGCGCGCTGAAGGTCAAGGAAGTCCACGTCGCCCAGGCGACGCTGCGGGACGGCCTGCTGCGGGACATGGCGATGCGGGACTACCGTTCCGCCGGCTTCGAGGAGCAGGTCATCTATTCGGCCCAGACGCTGGCCGCGCGCTACGGCGCGGACGAAATGCACGGCCGGAACGTCGAGGCCGCCGCCGGCGCGATCTTCGACGAGCTGCGGGAGGAGCACCAGCTCGGGGGCCACGAACGGTTGCTGCTGCGCTGCGCGGCGATCCTGCACGACATCGGCATGTTCGTGAATTCCCGCGCGCACCACAAGCACGCGATGTACCTGCTGCTGAACAGCGACCTGTTCGGGCTGACGCGGCACGACATGCAATTGGTGGCCACGGCGTCGCGCTACCACCGCAAGGCGCTGCCGAGTCCCAACCATCCGGAGTTCGCCTCCCTGCAGCAGGAAGACCGGATGACGGTCGTCAAGCTGGCGGCGATCCTGCGCGTGGCGGACGCGCTGGAACGCACGCACCGGGAAACCCCGCGCCCCCTGGAGTTCCGCCGCGAAGCCGACCGGTTCGTGATCCTGCTGCAGGACATGGAAGATTTGACGATGGAGCGCCTGGCGCTCAAGGACAAAGGCAACCTGTTCGCCGACGTGTTCGGCCTGGTGCCGGAATTGCGCGAGCTGCGGGCGGAATTGCCGGGCAGCGCGGCGGGATGAGGATCGGTTTGCCATGGCCAAGGACAAAAAAATCGCGGACGAATCGCCCTTCCTCAACCGGGAACTGAGCTGGATCGAATTCAACTTCCGCGTGATGCAGCAGGCCGAAGACGCCGCGCTGCCGCCGCTGGAACGGCTGAAATTCGCGGCGATCACCGCGTCGAACGCGGACGAATTCTTCATGGTGCGCGTCGGCGGGCTCAAGCTGCTGCAACGGCAGGGCGAGGAACGCCCGGATCCGTCCGGGCGGACGCCGTCGGAACAGCTGGCGGAAATCTCGGCGCGGATGCACGAGCTGGTCGAGCGCCAGCATGCCTGCCTCGCGAAGGAAATCGAACCGGCGCTGCGCAAGGGCGGCCTCCGGCGCCTGCGGATGGAAGACCTGAGCGCGGCGCAGCTGCGCCACGTGGAGACGCTGTTCGCGGATTCCATCTTTCCGGTGATCACGCCGGTGGCGGTGGCGCCGGACGGGGAATTCCCGCTGCTGGCGGGCCTGGGCCTCGCGCTCTACGTCCGGCTGGCGGGGGCTTCGGAAGCGGAAGGCTCGCGCCACGCGATCGTCGCCGTCCCGAAAGGGCTCGCCCGGTTCCTGACGCTGCCGGGCGAGGCGGGGTTCGCGTACGTCTTGGTCGAGGAAGTCATCCGCGCCTGCGCGGGCAGCCTGTTCCCCGGCGTGGAGGTGCGCGAATGCGCCGCCTTCCGCCTCACGCGCAACGCGGACATGAGCGTGCGCGACGATTTGGCGGACGACCTGATGGAACAGATGCGCGAAGTGCTCGTGGAGCGCAAGGAGAGCGACTGCGTCCGGCTCGAGATCGAAAAACGGGCGTCGAAGGAGGCGCAGGCCTTCCTGCGCGCGGCGCTCCGGGTGGACGACGCGGACGTCTACGCGGTGCCGGGACCGCTGGATCTCGCCGCCTTTTTCCGGCTCGCGAATCTGGCCGGCACCGACGCGCTGAAGATCGAGCCGTGGGCGCCGCAGGCCGTGCCCGAGGCGCCGGCGGCGGAATCGGCGTTCGACGTCCTGAAGCGCGGCAACCTGCTGCTGTTCCATCCCTACGAGAGCTACGATCCCGTCCTGCGCCTGCTGCAGGAGGCGGCGGACGACCCCAACGTGCTGGCGATCAAGCAGGTGCTCTATCGCGTGAGCGACAACAGCCCCGTGGTGGCGGCCCTGATGCGGGCGGCCGAGCGCGGCAAGCACGTGACCGCGCTGATCGAACTGAAGGCGCGCTTCGACGAGGCGCGCAACATCGACTGGGCGGACGCGCTGGCGCGCGCCGGCGCGCAGGTGATCTACGGCGTCAAAGGCTACAAGACGCACGCGAAGGTCTGCGTGGTGGTGCGGCGGGAGCCGGAAGGCGTGGCGCGCTACGTCCACTACGGCACCGGCAACTACAACGAAAAGAGCGCGCGGCTCTATTCGGACGTCAGTTTCATGACCCGTCTCGAAGACTACGGCGCGGACGCCTCCGCCTTCTTCAACGCCCTCACCGGCTATTCGCAGCTCGCGAAGTTCCGCAAGATCGAAGCCGCGCCACTGGGCATCCGCCCGCGCCTGCTGGAATGGATCGGCAACGAGGCGGAACGGAGCCGGCAGGGCGAAGAGGCGGGCATCGAGGCGAAGATGAATTCTCTGGCCGACCCGGAACTGATCGAGGCGCTCTACAAGGCCTCCCAGGCGGGCGTCCCGATCCGCCTGAACGTGCGCGGCATCTGCTGCCTGCGCCCGGGCGTGAAAGGCCTCAGCGAAAACGTCTCGGTCATCAGCGTCGTGGACCGCTACCTCGAGCACGCGCGCATCTTCCGTTTCCGCAACGGCGGCGCGCCGGCCCTGTTCATTTCCAGCGCGGACTGGATGCCGCGCAACCTCGACCGCCGCATCGAACTGATGGTGCCGGTGGAAGATCCCCCGAGCGCGGGCAAGCTCGCGCAGATCCTCGAGACGTGCCTGGCGGATACGCAGCAGTCGTGGAAATTGCTGGCCGACGGCGCCTACGAGCGCCGGCGGCCGGATGCCCGGCATCCCGCGCTGCGCTGCCAGGAAACGTTCCAGCAGCGCGCCGCGGCGCGCGCCGCCGAAGCCGCGCAGCAGCAAGCGCCGGTCTTCGAGCCGCAGCGTCCCGCGGAACAGAAAAAGCAGGCCTGAGATGGTCCGCCGCACGGGTTCCCGGAAACGCGCGCGTCCGCCGCGCCCCCCCAACGAAACGGCCGACCAGGCCTTGCGGCGGCATCTGGCGGACCAATGGGCGGTGGTGGCGCGGAATGAAAAAAAGGCGCGCGGGGGCTCGGTGCAGGCGCTGCACGACATCCGCGTGGCGCTGCGGCGCATGCGGACCCTGGCGCGGACCTTCGCGAAGCTCGACGAGGACTTCCTCGACGTGCTCGACGAACGGATTTCGAAGGTCTGCGACCGCATGGGCGACGCGCGCGACCTGGACGTGTGGATCGAGCTGTTCGGCGACGTGGTGAAGGTGGGCGGGACCGAGGGCGTTTCGGCGCGGGAACGGCGCCAGGTCCTGGCGCTGTTGCGCCGGCAGCGGACCCGCCGCGCGGCGGAGGCTTTGGATTGCGGCATGTTCCGGCGGGTGAAAAAGATGATCCGCGAGCGGCTTCGCAAGCGCCGGCCCAAGCGGCACAAGAAGATGCCGCCGCCCGAGGCGTTCGCCGCGCGGCGCATGCTGGCGGTGCGCGGGCTGATCGAGGAGCGCCACGGGAAGGTCGGCAATTTTTCGAAGGGGCCGGCGCACGATCTGCGGCGCGCGGGCCGGCGCCTGCGCTACCTCTCCGAATTCTTCGCGGAAGGACTGGGGCGGGACAGCGTCCGCGCGGGCCATTGGATCACGAAGGCGCAGGCCGCGCTGGGCAAGGTGCACGACTGCGACAACGCGCTGGAACTGTCGCGGGATCTGCCTTCCGGCGCCGCGCGGGCCACGGTGCGCAAGCATCTGCGCCGGCGCCGCGCGGCCCAGCTCCGGAAATTCAAGGTCGCTTGGCGGCGCTACGCCGACCGGCGGTTGCAGAATGCCTGGCGGGCCCGGCTCGAAGCGGCGGCGCGCGCCTAGGCCGGCGTCGGCACCCCAAAAGAAAACCGCCCGGTCCAACAGGATCGGGCGGCTTCGTTTCCGGCGGGAGCCGGAGCGGATTACATCTGGGTGAAGACGAATTCCGCGCGGCGGTTCAGGCCCCAGGAACCTTCGTCGTGCCCGAAGGCCACGGGACGTTCTTCGCCGTAGCTGCGGGTCTGGACCCGGGCGCCGTCGATGCCGGCCGAGATCATGGCGGCGCGGACCGCGAGCGAGCGGCGCTCGCCGAGGGCGAGGTTGTATTCGTTGCTGCCGCGCTCGTCGCAGTGGCCTTCCACGATCACGCCGTGGGTGGGATTCTGCTGCAAGTAGGCGACGACGGCGTCGATCTTGCCCTGCTCGGAGGGATTCAGCTGCTGGCTGTCGTAGTCGAAGCGGACGGCTTCGAACTGGCTGGCGGCGATTTCGGCGCCTTCCGTGCGGCCCGCGAGGGCGTCGCCTTCGCCGGCGCTGCCGTAGATCGGCGTGCCGTCGGGATTGTAGCCGATGATCACCTGGTCGCCGAAGGGCGCGTTGGCATCCAAGGCCGTTCCTTTTTTCTTCTTCTTCAGGCACCCCGTGGTGCCCAGCATGGCCAAGGCCAGCAGTACCATCAACACAGTCGTCCAGCGGCGCGTCATGTTTTCTTACTCCTCGTTTGTTTTCTAAATTCCAGGGGGGATCAATGGCTCCAAGCGGGTGCAGTCCAATCGCCCGATGTTGTCAACGCTACGGGTTTGTCTCCCATGCTGTCAAGAAGGGAAACGCCGTAGCGGTAGTTCACGCCGCAGGCGGCGACGAGATGGCGGCCGTCCGGCGCCCAGGACGGATCCTCGTAGGAAGCGTCGTAGGGGGTGATGATGCGTTCCTGGCGGGTAGCCGGGTCCATGACCGCGATCTGGAACTTGCCGCCGGTGAGCGTCTGGTAGGCGATCAGGCCGTTTTTCCCCCAGTCGGGCGCCACGTTCTGGGAACCCCGGGTCGTCAGGCGCTGGGGCGCCCCCCCCGCAGCGGACAAGATATAGAGCTGGGGCGTGCCGGTTTGGTTGGACACGTAGACGATGCTGGAACCGTCGGGCGACCAGGCCGGCGAACCTTCGTCCGCCCGGGGGGTGTTGGTCAGGCGGGTCAGGCGCTTGGACGCCAGGTCCTGGACGTAGAGGTCGGGGTTGCCGTCTTTGGAGAGGATCAGCGCCATGGACCGCCCGTTGGGGGAGATCGCGCCGCCGGAATTGACGCCGGGATAGGCCGCCGCGCGGGAGCGGGCGCCGGTCGCCAGTTCGATCGTGTAGACGTCGGCGTAGCGCTTCAGGAAGGAGGTATAGGAGATGAAGCGGTTGTCCGGGCTCCACCGCGGCTTCAGGGCGATGGACTTGTCTTGCGTGACCGGGCGGACGTCCTGGCAGCTCGAATCGGCCAGATAGAGTTCCTTCGCGCCGGTGCGCGTGCCGATCAGCGCCAGCTTGGCCAGAAAGAACGTCGGCTTGCCGGTGGTCTTGACGACGATGTCGTCGGCCGCCTGATGGGCGACGTAGATCGCCAAGGCGCTCGGCTGGCTGTAGGTGGCGTTGACGTAGGCCCGTCCCGCCGCATCCGTCACCTGGCACGCGAACGAAACCTGGCCGCCCGACTCGGCGATGCTGCCTTTGACGAAGATGCTGGCGCCGCCGCCCGAAACGACGTCCGTCCAGCCGGAACGCCGCAGATCCAGTTCCAGCGTCCGGCGCACGGCCAGCGCCGCGTTGCCGGCGGCCTGGACGCCCGACAGATCCACGCCGACCGAGTCGCCCGCCGCCTTCCGGATCGTGACCTGCGCGAAGGTGGCGAGAACGGTTGCGGCCAACGTCGCGGCCATGGCGATCAAAATGCTCTTTTTCACGGCGATTATCCTCGTGGGGTTAAATGGATGAGGGGGGGATGCTAGCCAAGACCGCCCCAGATGCAACAAAAGAATGCACCGTTCCCGGCGCGGGGAATCGCGGCTCGCCGCGCAATCGGCGCGGCGCGCGGGTTTTACGTAGCGTGGAAAAAAGTTTTCCACACCGTGGAAAAATTCCCCGAACTTTTTACGTAGCGTGGAAAATTCGGCCAATGTTTTTACGTTCTACGTAAAACTCGCCGAAAGTTTTTACGTAGCGTGGAAAAACGCGCTAGGATGGGGGCGGAAACCCGGGCCATGAAGCATCCGCAACGAAAAGACGAACGCACGTTCGCGCACGCGGCCGAATTCCGCTTCTACGAGGAGCTGAACGACTTCCTCCCGCCGGACCGGCGCAAGCAAACGGTGGTCTACCGGTTCGACGGCCACCCCGGCATCAAGGATCCCATCGAGGCCCTGGGCGTGCCGCACGTCGAGGTGGACCTGATCGTCGTCAACGGGGAGTCGGTTGGCTTCGGCTACCATCTGCAGGACGGCGACCGCGTCGCGGTCTACCCCGTCTTCGAAAGCCTCGACGTGTCGCCGATCGTGAAACTGCGGGAGAAGCCGCTGCGGAAAATCGCGTTCGTGGTGGACGTGAATCTGGGGCGGCTGGCGCGGATGCTGCGGCTGCTGGGGTTCGACGCGCTGTTTTCCAACGCGTACGACGACGACGAGATCGTGGCCATCGCGGAAGCGCAGGGCCGCGTCGTGCTGACGCGCGACCGGCGGCTGCTGTACGCGAAGGCGGTGACCCACGGCTACTGGGTGCGGTCGGTCTGGCCGCGGCGGCAGGTGGACGAAGTGGTGCGGCGGTTCGATCTGTCCGGCCAGATCCGGCCGTTTTCCCGCTGCGCGGACTGCAACGGGCGGATTGAACCCGTCGCGAAGGAAACCGTGGCGGATCGCTTGGAGCCCAAGACGAAGAAGTACTACGAGACGTTCTACCGCTGCTTGTCCTGCGGCAAGGTCTACTGGGAAGGCTCCCACGTCGGCAAGCTCCGCGAACGGTACAAAGGGGTCCTTTAGCCAGAGGAGGCGCGATGGGCATGGCTTCCGCAATCCGTTTTTTGGCCGCCGTCTTCGCCTTGGCGCTGGCGGCCGGCTGCGCGAGCCTGCGGCATGCCGACGATCCGTGGTGGGGAGAGGATAAAGCCAAGCATTTCGCCGTTTGCGGACTGGCGGGGGCGGCGGCGGCCCTCGCGGCCCGGAACAACGGCGGCTCCGACGGCTCCGCCTTCTGGGTCGGCATGGGCGTGTCCGTGGGGCTGGGCGCCGGCAAGGAAACCTGGGACGCCCGGGTCAAAGGCACCTATTTCAGCGGCAAGGACTTCGTCTGGGACCTGCTGGGGGGCGCGGTCGGCGGCGGGCTGGCCGTCGGGCTGCAAGAATAGTTTTCCACGGCGGGTAAAAGTTCCGTAGGATGCCGCGCATGTCTGTTTATTCTCTTCAGCCGGTCCAGATCGGTTCGCTCCGCGTGGAGTGGCCGGTCTTCCTCGCGCCCATGGCGGGCTACACCGACGGCGCGTTCCGGTCGCTGTGCCTCGAACAGGGCTGCGGGGCCGTGGTCACCGAAATGGTGAGCGCGCAGGGCCTGATGCGCCACCACGTGCGCACGGGATACTATCTGGAAACCTGGGGCGAAGAGCATCCCATCGGCGCGCAGATCTATGGATCCGATCCAGCAGCGATGGCGGCGGCGGCGGCGCAGATCGCGGAAGCGCGGAAGTTCGATTTCCTGGACGTCAACGCGGGCTGCCCCATGCCGAAGATCCGCAACCGAGGGGACGGGGCGGGGCTGATGCGCGATCCGGCGAAAATGGCCGAGATCGTCCGGCAGGTGAAGGCGGCGGCGGGGGAGAAGCTGCCGGTGACGGTGAAGACGCGCATCGGCTGGTGCGCGGATACGATCAACGTGCTGGAAACGACGGCCGGCGTGGAGGCGGCCGGGGCGGACGCGATTTTCCTGCACGGGCGCGTGGCCAGCGTGCGCCATTCGGGGCCGTCGGATTGGAATCTGATCGCGGAAGTGAAGCGCGCGCGGCGCGTGCCGGTGATCGGCAACGGGGGCATCAAGACGGCGACGGACGTGTTCCGGATGGTCCGGGAAACGGGCGTGGACGGCGCGATGGTCGGGCGCGTGGCGCTGGGAAATCCGTGGTTGTTCCGCGATCTCCGCGATTGGGCGGCCGGTCGCGAGCCGCGTCCGGCAACGACGGACGAACTGCGCGCCGCCATCCACGAGCATCTGCGGCGGGAGATGGAGTTGATGGCGCGGAAGGGGAAGAAGGAATTGAAACTGGGCGCGGAGCTGACGGCGTGCCTGGTGCTGCGGCCGCATCTGGTGCGCTATCTGCGGGGTTATCGCGGCTTCGGGGCGCTGGCGCGGACGCTGGAAGAGCGGCAGGACGCCGCCACGCTGCTGCGGCGCGTGGACGAGGTGCTCGCCACGGGCCGGAAATGCGAAGCCCCGGCCGGCGAACCTGCTCCGGATCAATAGAGGACGACGGCGACGGTCAGGAAGCCCGCGTCGTCCACCGCATCGTCGAGCAGCGTTTCCCCGCCGCTGCGCGCCTCGTAGCGGCGGTCGAATTCCACGCCGCCGGCCAGCCGCAGCCAGAGGGGACCCCCGAGGCGTCGTTCGAGGCCGAGTCCGGCGCGCCAGCTTTCGATGAGGAACGTCTGCTCGCCGGCTTCGTCGTCGTCCACGACCCAGCGATCCCCGGCCGGCTGCAGGGAGGCGAAGAATCCCCAGTCTTCGGCCGGCGCCCAATAGGCGGAGGGCGAAGGTAGCACGAGCTGCACGGCGAGGTCGTCCGTGGCCTGCCAGATCAGGCCGCCGACGGGATAGAGGGCGGGGTCGCCGAACGCGGTGTCGTAGGCCAGGCCGAGTTGCGCGCGCCACGCGGCCGAAAAGGCGTATTCCGCCGCGACGTGGAACAGGATCTTGCCTTCGCCGGTGCGGCCGGAGCGGAAATCGGAATAGAATCCGGGCAGGGCCATCGCCGACCAGCCCCAGCCCGCGGGCCGGGAGGCTTCCGCCGCCAGAAACGCGGCCAGGCCGTAGAGATCTTCGGAGCCCAGTTCCGGATGGTTCCGGAAATCCAAGCGCGTCCAGCCGGCCCAGGCCCCGGCGGCCAGCGCGACGCCGCCGATTTCCTGGTGCGCCAGCGGAACGAACAGCGCCGACTCTTGCAGGGAGACCTCGCCGGCGGCATCCGGATTTTCGGGGTCGTCGAAATCGACGCGGCCGGTGGCGAGATAGGAAATCGCGGCGGATTCCTCGCCCGGCGCGCGCGCCGAGGCAACCCACGCCGCGGTCGTCCCGGCGAAAAGCAAAATGGTCCAAATCCATTTGGTTTTCATGCGGCGGGCTTCCTCACATGGTTCCGCTTTGCGCCCGCAGCCGGCGGCGACGCTCGGCCCGGCCCTTGAAACGCGGAGGCTTTTTCTTCATTTCCTCTGGGGAGCGGCCCTTGACGTAGACGTCTTCGCCGCCGACCATGGTCAGATCCACGAAATGGTCGAGGGTGCCCAGGCCGATGTCGTGGGTGAGCAGGAACCAGAGCGTGGGCATCTTGCGCAGGTCGGTGTTGAAGACGACGAGATCGGCGTATTTGCCGACTTCGAGGGAGCCGACTTCGTCCTCCATGAAGAGGTTGTAGGCGGAATCGATCGTCCAGTGCCGGATGCCGGTTTCGATGGGAATGGCCTCGTCGGGACCCCAGTCCGTGTCGAACTTGTAGTTCAGGCGGGTGGCGGCGACGAAGAGGCCGTAGGCGGGATTGAGCGGGCCCGCCGCCCAATCCGTTCCGAACGAAATCCGCACGCCGGCCTCTGCCATCGAACGCCAGGCCATGCGCCATTGCAGGCGGTCGTGCCCGAGGCTGTTCTCGACCATTTCGTCGCCGAAGAAGTGCTGGGGCTGCATGGAGGCGATGATGCCGATGCGCGCCATCCGCGGCCAATCCTCCGGCGGCGGCATTTCGCAATGTTCGATGCTGTGGCGGGCGTCGCGCGCGCCGTTGGTCTGGAGAGCGCGCTCGTAGGCGTCGATGACCCGATGCGCGCCCGCGTCGCCGCAGGCGTGCGTGCAGGCCTGCAGCCCGAGCCGATCGACCAACTCGACGACGCGGTTGAATTCTTCCGCCGACCAGTCCGGCCGGCCGCAGGTCGAGGGATCGTCGGAATAAGGTTCCCGCAGGAACAGCGTGCGGTTGTCGGCCGTGCCGTCGATGTAGAATTTGACCGATTCGCCCAGCACAAGGCGGTCGTCCGATTCCGTTTTCCGGAGCTTCTTCCAGGCCCGCAGATCTTTTTTGAGCTGTTTTTCGTCCGCCAGCCGGTCGTGGCCGACGAAATACGCTCCGCGGATCCGCGTCCGGTCCAAGCCGCCGCGGTCGCGGAACTTCAGGATCAGCGGAATGAACTGCGGATAGATCTGGATGTCGTGCATGGTGGTCACGCCGTAGGACAGCGCCTCGTCCAGCGTTTTCTCCATGGCCGCCATGATGCCTTCTTCGACTTTCGGGCCGAGTTCTTCCCGGGTGAAGTAGTCGAAATAGTTGATCACGTGGAAGTGCTTGCATTCGCCGGTGCAACGCCCCGTTGCGGGGTCGCGCACGGGTCCCAAGCGCTCGAACGCCTCCGGATTGCGCGCTTCCATCAGGTCGATGGCCTTGGAATTGAGCCAGCCGCCTTGGCCGCTGTAGGCCATCAGCATCACCGGGCGATCGGGGACGATTGCGTCGAGGATTTCGCGCCGGGGTCCGTCGGGAAGCTGGTCCATCCGCCAGCCGATGCCGCCGATCAGCGGCAGGTCCGGATTCTTTTCCGCGCGCTCCTTCACCCAGGCCAGGATCTGTTCCTGGGTGGAAAAGGCGAACAGCTCCGGCGGCTGGAGATACGCCATGCCGCCGATCCAGAGGACGTGGCAATGGTTTTCGATGAATCCCGGCGTCACGAGCCGTCCGCGGCCGTCGACCACCTCGGTGTCGGGGCCGACGAAATCCGCGATACCGGCGCGGGGGCCGACGTAGGCGATCCGGTCGCCCTTCACCGCCAGCGCGTCCGCCTGCGGCTGCCGGGCATCGCTGGTGAGGATGTCGGCATTGACGATGACCCAGTCGGCGGGGTGCGAACCGGTCCGGTCGAAGCGCGGCGGCGTGGCGCAGCCCGTTGCCCAAACCAGCCCCCCGGCCAGCGCGAGTCCCATCATTCCCCGGCGGAAACGGTACGTGCTCATGGCGGTTCCTCCTCTGCGTTCACTGCCATTCAACCGTCTGGAAAACGGTTTGGCAAGGTTCGAGTGGCGGTTTTTCGCGGGCGTCCGGAACGGCTTTGGACTGTGCAGGGCGGCGGGTTTGGGGTAGATTGAAGGATCGATGAAACAAGGGATGTTCCAGAACGCGCAGATGCGCCAGGAGATGAAGCTGGCGCCGCGCATGATGCAGTCGCTGCGCTTCCTGCAGGCGCCGCTGCCGGAGCTGCGCGACCTGGTCCGCGCCGAACTGGAACAGAATCCGGTGCTGGAGGAAAAGCTGGGCGACGGCGACGCGGCGCTGGCGGCCGTCGAACCGCTGGCGGCGCCGGCGGCGGACGACGTGGACCAGGAAAACGATTTCGAGCCGGACGATTTCGGGCGGGAGATCGACGCGCTGGAGCAGATGCTGGAACCGCGGCCGCTGGACGACGCGCCCGGCACGCCGACGCCCTCGCCGGAGGCGGAGGAAAAGCGGCAGTTCTTCCTGGATTCGATCACGGCGCCGCCGTCGCTGCATGCGCATCTGGAGGAACAGCTGAACGAATCCGGGCTGTCCGACGAACAGAAAAAGGCGGGGGAGTACGTCGTCGGCAACGTGGACGAAAACGGCTGGCTGGCGGCGGACGTCGCGGAAATCTCGCGCGAGTCCGGGGTGCCGGAAAAGACGGTGCGGGAAACGCTGGCGGTGGTGCAGGAGTTCGATCCGCCGGGCGTGGCGGCGCGCGGCCTGAAGGAATGCCTGCGGATCCAGCTGCGGCGCCTGGGGCACGGCGACGATTCGCCGGCGGTCGATTTGGTCGAACGCCATCTGGAAGAGCTGGGCGACCGGACCGCCGCGGAACTGGCGAAGGCGACGGGGCGTCCGGAGACCGCCATCGCGGACGCGATGAAGGCGATCGCGGCGCTGGATCCGAAGCCGGGCCTGAAATTTTCGGCGCCGCCGCCGGTCTACGTCGCCCCGGAAGTGGAAATCCGCCGGACGGCGGAAGGGGACGTCGCGGTGGAGCTGTTGCGGGACGCCCTGCCGCGCCTGCACATCAGCGCGGAATACGAATCGATGCTGGAAGATCCCGAAACGGCCGCGGAGGCGAAGAAATACCTCGCGGAGAAAATCCGTTCGGGCCAGTTCGTGATGGACAGCCTGCACCAGCGGCGGACGACGATCCGCCGCATCGCGGAGGAAATCGCGGCCGCGCAGAGGGAATTTTTCGAGCACGGCATCTCGAAGCTGAAGCCGATGACGATGGGGGCGGTGGCGGAGAAGCTGGGCGTGCACGAGACGACGGTGGGGCGGGCGGTCTCGGGCAAATACGTGAAGACGCCCCAGGGCGTCTTCGAGCTGCGGTTTTTCTTCACGGGCGGCTTCCAGACGGCGGACGGGGGCAGCATTTCGACGGAAGCGGTCAAGGAAGCCGTGGCGAAGGTCATCGGGCACGAGGACGTGCGCAAGCCGCTCTCCGACCAGGCCATCGCGGAAAAATTGAAGGAACAGGGGCTGAAAGTGGCGCGGCGGACCGTGGCGAAATACCGCGAGGAACTGGGTTTTCCGCCCGCGCACAAGCGCAAGTGAGAAGCCGCGGGCCTTTTCAGCCGGAAGAACGGGAACCATGAAGACGGATTTCGGAACGACGGATTTCGCGGAATTTTGCCGGACGAACCGGCCGGCGTACCACGCGGGCTATTACGCGATGTATTCGAGCTGGTGGGACGCGATCACCACGGACCCGAACCTGATGGTGGTGCCGGTGGACGATCACATGGTGCATCGCGGCGACGGGCTGTTCGAGACGTTCAAGTGCGTGGACGGGGCGGTCTACAACCTCGGCGCGCATCTGGCCCGGCTGGAAGGCGGGGCGCGGGCCATCGCGCTGGACCTGCCCTGGAGCCGCGCGGACGTCGCCCGCATCGTCGGCGCCGTGCTGAAGGCCGGCGGGCGTCGCGACGCGCTGGTGCGGATTTTCGTTTCGCGCGGGCCGGGCGGGCATTCGGCGAATCCCTACGAATGTCCGACGCCGCTGCTGATGGTGCTGGCGATCCGGCTGCCGCCGGCGTTCATGGAAGCCCATCCGGAAGGAGCCAAGGTGGGCGTGAGCGGCGTGCCGAACAAGGACGGGTTCTTCGCCCAGGTCAAGAGCGTGAACTACCTGCCGAACGTCCTGATGAAAAAACAGGCCGTGGATGCGGGCATGGATTTCATGCTCGGTTTCGACAAGAACGGGCACATGACCGAGCTGCCGACGGAAAATTTCGGCGTCGTGACGCAGGACCGCGTGCTGCGGGTGCCGAAGCCGGAGCACATCCTGCTGGGCACGACGATGTTGCGGGTGCTCGAACTGGCGCGCGGACAATTGGTGCCGGCGGGCATCCTCGCCGGCGTGGAGGAAGCGGACGTGTCGCGCGCGGAGCTGGAAACCGTCGCGGAAATGCTGGTGTTCGGCACGACGCCGAACGTGACGGCGGTGACGGCGTTCGCGGGCCGGCCGGTCGGCGATGGAAAGCCCGGACCCGTCTGGCGCGAACTGAACCGCGCGTTCGAGGAAGATCTCCGGAATCCCGCGATGTTGACCCCGATGCTGTAACTTTTCGGCCGCGCGGAACTTCGCCGCGCCTCGAGACGCTGCGGTAAATTTCGGCAGCGGCTGGATAATTTATAAAATCACGTTAAATTGTGTTGTGCCGCACCGCTGGCTTGGGGTATCTACGCACAAATCAGGACAGGTCGGAGTCGAGGAGAAAGACAAATGGCGAAAACAGCTTCTTGGATGAAAAAGGGTTGGGTGGCCGTGGCGGCGGTCGCGCTGGCGGCGGGTTGCGAAACGTCCACGCTGGACGATGAGGGAACGCTCACGCTGGACCAGTTGAATGGGCTCGCATCGACGAACGTCGCGGTGACCGTGACGACCACGCCGACGACGGAAACGGAGACGACGTCCACCGGGACGACAACCACGCCGACGACGGAAACAACGCCCACCGGCACGACGACCACGACGGGAACGGGCACGACGACCACCACCAGCCTGTGGCCCGCGGAAATCACCGGGACGGTGAAGTTCCTGGGATCGGACGTGTCCAGTTGGCCCGTGACGGCCAGCCTGAACGCCAGCGTCAGCGGCGGCCGGGTCAACCTGCCCTATAGCAAGGCGAAGGTGTGGCCGGCGTCGGACGGCATGAACGCGAACCCCTGGGTGTTCGTGAATCTCAACGGCCAGTGGTACGCGGCCACGTGGGAATATCTCCGCTACGGGCAGACCATGAAAGACATGCGGGGCAAGAGCTGGGGCGGCCACATCAAGGTGGCGCCGCTGAGCTCGTGGGAGCCCCGGGCCGGCGAGCGGATCGGCCTGATGGTCAGCGGGCTGGCGCGCGGCGGATTGAGCAACGTGCGGGAGCGCAGCAACGTCTGCATGGTCACCTGGAACTAGCCGCGGAAATGGGAGCGCGCCGGAAGGATGTTCCTCGCGTTCCCTCGGCCGCGGACGTTCGGCGAGAACTCCGGCGGCATCGCGATCCGGCGCAGGCTTCGGTCCTGCGCCGTTTTTTCAAGACGGGTCCGGGGGAATACGGCGCGGGCGATGAATTCTGGGGCTTGAAGGTTCCGCAGACGCGCGCGGTCCTGGCCCGGTTTGCCGAAGTGCCGTTGGGCGTCGTCGGGACGCTGCTGGATTCGCCCGTGCACGAAGTCCGCCTGTTCGGCGTCTTGGCGCTGGTGCGGGCCTATGCGCGCGGGGGGGCGGCGGCCCGCGCGGAAATCTTCGGGTTCTATCTGGCGCGCGCGGCGCGGATCAACAATTGGGATTTGGTGGATGCGAGCGCGCCGGGCATCGTGGGGCGCCATCTGCCGCCGGGGCAGGGCCGGCGCGTGCTGGGCCGGCTGGCGCGATCGGAGAATCTGTGGGAGCGGCGCATCGCGATGGTGGCGACGCTCGAGCACGTCCGGCGCGGCGACCTGTCCAATGTCTTTTGGCTGGCGGCGCGGGGACTGGACGATCCGGAAGACCTGATGCACAAGGCGACGGGCTGGATGTTGCGCGAAGCCGGCAAGCGCCAGGCGTCCGCCTTGCGGGATTTTCTCGCGCGCCACGCGGCGAAAATGCCGCGCACCATGTTGCGCTACGCCATCGAAAAATTCCCGCCGGCCGAACGGCGAAAGTGGCTGGCGCGGCGCGAATAGGTCCAATTTCCTTTACAAAACGGGGGGAAGGGGTGTAAAACCTCCGGCCGAACGTTCGTTATACGCCTATTGTCACATAAGGAAACACATGCAACCGGTCATCAATCTCTTGGTCCAGCTTCAGGAACTCATCATCGCCCGCGCCCAGCAGGAGGCGGGGATGCCCGGAGCCCAGCTGGACCAGCTGGACGCGTCCATCGCCTCCCTCACCAAGGAGATTCCCTCCGACGTGTCCCTGCAGTTCTCGCGGTTGCTGCAGAAGAGCCCGCTGGCCATCGTGCCGGTGGTCAACGGCGTCTGCACGGCCTGCGGCATGGCGCTGCCGGTCTCGCTGGTGCACCAGGTGCACGCCGCCGAAAAAATCTACCATTGCCCCGCCTGCGCCCGCCTGCTGTTCCATCGCGCGTCCAGCGCGCGCAACACGCGCAAGGCGCCCCGGCGGAGCGATCCGCCCAAGGTCGGCATCGAGCGGTTCTCCGCCGAGTCGCTGATGATCCCGGCGCTGAAAGGCGCGGATCGCGATTCGATCCTGGCCGAGATGTGCCAGAAGCTGGCGGATGAAGGCTTCGTGGACGACGCCGGCAAGCTGCTGGAATCCGCGCTGAAGCGCGAGGCGATCGTCTCGACCGCGGTGGAAAACGGCCTGGCGTTTCCCCACGTGCGCAGCATCGAAGGCGGGGCGCTGACCTTGGCGCTGGGCATCGCGCCCAAGGGCGTCAAGTTCGATCCGGCCGGCAAGGCCAACACCCGCATCGTGTTTTTCATGGTGATTCCCACGGCGGCCAGCGCGTTCTACCTGAAGCTCCTCTCCGGCTTGGCGCAGGTGTTCCAGAAGGACGAGAACCGCGACAAGCTGCTGGAAGCGGATTCTCCCGAGAAGCTCTGGAAGGCGCTGATGAAGACGACGCGCCTCGCCATCCAGTAAAGGGCGGGCGTCCGCGGAGCGCCGGATGGACATCCGGGAAAATCTGGTGCTGCTGGGGTTCATGGGGACGGGCAAAAGCGCGGTCGGGCGCCGCGTCGCGGCGCTGGCCGGCGCGCCGTTTTTCGAAATGGACGCGGAGCTGGAGCGCCGCGCCGGCAAATCCATCGCCCGCATCTTCGCGGAAGACGGCGAACCGGCGTTCCGCGACCTGGAATCGCGGCTGGCGGAAGAATGGGGGCAGAAGGAAGGCGCGGTCATTTCCTGCGGCGGCGGCGCGGTGCTGCGCGAGGAAAACCTGCGGGCGCTGGGCGCGAACGGGCGGCTGGTCTGCCTGACCGCGCGGCCGGAGGTGATCCTGGCGCGCACCTCGCGCTCGAAGAAGCGGCCGCTGCTGGCCGGGGAGGATCCCGAAACGAAGATCCGCGACCTGCTGGCGGCGCGCGCGCCGCACTACGCGAAAATCCCGCTGCAGGTCGACACGTCCGACGCGACCCTCGAAGATCTGGCGGCGCGCCTGCTCGGGCTCTGGAAGCAACCGGCCTGACGTCCGCCGCGCTTTCGGATTGGGTTGGGCGGGGAAACGGGGCATACTGATCGATCATGTGGCGCTACGTGGCCAGACGGTTGTGGCAGGCGATCCCGACGGTGGCCGGGGTCGTGCTGATCACGTTCGTTTTGTTCAACGTGGTGGGGGGCAGTCCCGCGGCGATGGTGCTCGGGCAGAACGCGGGGGCGCGCTCGCTGGAGGAATTCGACGCGGCGCGGGGCTACGACAAGCCGCTGTTTTTCGGCAACTGGACGGACACCCGCGCGCTGGACGCGGTGGATTTCGAAACCGCCGCGCCGGGCGTCCGCGCGCAGTGGGGCGCGGGCGAGAGCGGTTGGCTGCGGCTGGAGGACGGCCAGGAGCTGGCGCTTCCCTTCGCGTTCCAGCCGCCCGCCGGCGAACGCTGGCGCCTGACGATCGCAGGCCGCGGAGCGGGTTTTCCACGGTGTGGAAAAAAGTTTTCCACGCTATGGAAAAATTCGGGCGATTTTTCCACGGTATGGAAAAAAATTTTCCACGGTATGGAAAAACCGGCGTTCCGCGCGGAAGGCGGTTCCGCGGAAATCCGGAGCGTGAAGCTGGAGAAGGCGACGCGGCATTTCTTCGATAGCCAGCTGGTGGACTACGCGGGTCGGATGTTGCGGCTGGATTTCGGCACGAGCACGAGCCTGAACCAGCCCGTGTGGAGCTTGCTCAAGGCCGGCATCGGGCCGAGCCTGGCGCTGACGGCGCCGATCCTGGTCGTGGAACTCGCCGTGAGCCTGACGCTGGCGCTGCTGTGCGCGTACCGGCGCGGCTCGTGGCTGGATCGCGGGCTCGTCGCCGTCTGCGTGGCGCTGATGAGCGTGAACTATCTGGTCTGGATCGTCTTCGGGCAGTACGTGCTGGCGTACCGGCTGGGGTGGTTTCCGGTGTGGGGCTTCGAGTCGTGGCGGAACCTGCTGTTGCCGGTTTTCATCGGCGTGGCGACGGGCCTGGGCGCGAACGTCCGCTTCTACCGCACGATCCTGCTGGAAGAGATGCACAAGGACTACGTGCGAACCGCCTTCGCGAAGGGCCTGGGCGAGGGGCGCGTGCTGTTCAAGCACGTGCTGAAGAACGCGCTGGGTCCGGTGATCGTCAACGTGTCGCTGGCCCTGCCGTTCCTCTACACGGGCAGTTTGCTGCTGGAGAGCTTTTTCGGGATTCCGGGACTGGGCTATCTGAGCCTGAACGCGATCCATTCGTCGGACGTGGACGTGGTGCGGGCGGTGGTGCTGGTCGGCGCGTTGCTGTTCACGGCGGCGAACGTCTTGGCGGACGTCGCGCTGGCGTGGGTCGATCCGCGGGTGAAGCTGTCGTGAGCGGCGCGGCGGACATCCGGGACGGCGCGGGCGTTTCGTTCGGGCGCGAGGCTTGGCGCCGCGTGTGGGCGAGCCGCGCGTCGCGCGCGTGCCTCGCGGTGCTGGCGATTTTCTTCCTGACGGCGTTGGCGGGCGAGATCGCGAACGACTGGTACGCGTGGCGGGACGCGACGCCGCCGTGGCAGCAGCAGGATTTGTCCGTTCGCTATCAGGCGCCCTGCGCGGAACACTGGCTGGGAACGGACGGGCTCGGGCGCGACGTGGGCTTGCGGCTGGCGCAGGGCGCGCGCATCGCGTTCCAGGTGGGCGTGGTATCGTCGTTGATCGCGATTCCCCTCGGCGTGCTGCTCGGGTGCCTCGGCGGCTATTTCGGCGGAAAGACGGACGACGCCGTGATCTGGCTGTCGACGACGTTCGCGTCGATTCCGGGCCTGTTGTTCGTGCTGGCGATCGCGATGGTGGTGGGCAAGGGACTGCTGGGGGTCTTCCTGGCCATCGGCCTGACGACGTGGGTGGGCACGTGCCGCCTGATCCGCGCGGAAACGCTGCGGCAGAAGGAGCGGGGCTACGTGCGGGCGGCGCGCGCGCTGGGGTTTTCGCACGGGCGGATTCTGTTCCGGCACATCCTGCCGAACGTGGTCCACGTGGCGGTGGTGTCGTTCACGCTGCGTTTTCCGGCCGCCATCGGCACGGAGGTGTTCCTGAGCTTCCTGGGCATCGGCGCGCAGGGGCAACCGAGCTGGGGCACGATGATTTCGTCGGCCCGCCTGCGCCTGTGGCAGGGCATGTGGTGGGAACTGGCGGCCGTGACGGCGGCGATCTTCGCCGTGGTGCTGGCGTTCAACCTGCTGGGCGACGCCCTGCGGGACGCGCTGGACCCCCGCCTGCGCGCCGCGCGGGACTGAACGGCGGATTTTCCGGCCGCGCCCTTGACAGGCCCGCGGGGGAATGGTTTATTTCCCGCGTCATGAAGATTCCGTCCATCCAAGACCTGCTTTCTCTCGCGTTGCGCGGCGACACCCGTGCCACGGCGGGCGGCGGGTGTTGCGTTTGATGGAGTCCCCGGAACCGTCTTGTTCCCCGGAAAGCCCGCCAAAACGGAAGTTTGGCGGGCGTTTTGTCGCCCGCGCCAAGGGATGAGCAGAGTCGATCAAGGAAACCAAGGATATGAAGAAGCCGGATCACGTGATTATTTTCGATACGACGCTGCGCGACGGGGAGCAATGCCCCGGAGCGAGCATGGGGCTGCACGAGAAGCTGCAGGTGGCGCGCCAGCTGGAGAAGCTGAACGTCGACATCATCGAGGCGGGTTTCCCGGCGGCGTCGCCGGGCGACTTCGAGGCCGTGAAGCGGGTCGCCACCGAAATCAAGAAGTGCCGCATCGCGGGACTGGCCCGCTGCGTCAAGAACGACATCGAGAAATGCGCCGAGGCGCTGAAGCCGGCGGGCGACCGCGCGCGGATCCACGTGTTCCTGGCGACGAGCGCGATCCACCGCGAATTCAAGCTGAAGAAGGCGAAGGACGAGATCATCCGGCAGGCGGTCGAGGGCGTGACCTACGCCCGGAAGTTCTGCAAGGACGTGCAGTTCAGTCCCGAGGACGCCTCGCGCACCGAGCCGGAATTCCTGGCGGAGGTGGTCCGCGCGGTGATTGCGGCGGGCGCCTCGACGGTCAACATTCCCGACACGGTCGGGTTCACGGTCCCGCAGGAGTTCCGCAAGCTGCTGACGACCCTGCACGAGCACGTGCCGGAGCTGAAGGACGTGGTGGTGCACGTGCATTGCCACAACGACCTGGGCCTGGCGGTGGCCAACTCGCTGGCGGCGGTCGAAAGCGGAGCGCGCGGCGTGGAAGTGACGATCAACGGCATCGGCGAGCGCGCGGGCAACTGCTCGCTGGAGGAGCTGGTGATGGCGCTGAAGGTGCGCAACGACCACTACGGCATCCAGTCGCGCGTGCGCACGCAGGAGCTGTTCCCGGCGAGCCGCCTGGTGAGCCAGCTGACGGGCATGATGGTGCAGCGCAACAAGGCCATCGTGGGCGCCAACGCCTTCGCCCACGAATCCGGCATCCACCAGGACGGCATGCTCAAGCACCGCGAGACCTACGAGATCATGCGCCCCGAAGACGTGGGCGTGGTGACGGGCACGGATCTGGTGCTGGGCAAGCACAGCGGCCGCGCCGGCTTCTCGGCGCACCTGAACCGCATGGGCATCAAGGTCAGCGCGGAGCAGCTGCAGGGCGTGTACGACGCGTTCATCGCGCTGGCGGACAAGAAGAAGGTCGTGTACGACGACGACATCATCGAGCTGCTGCGCGAATTCATCTCGGACATCCCGAAGGTCTACGCCATCAAGTGCCTGCAGGTGTCGGCGGGCAACCGCTCGATCCCGACGGCGACGGTGCAGATCGAAAAGGCCGGCCAGGTGACGCAGGATTCCGCGACGGGGTCCGGCCCGGTGGAAGCCGCGCTGAAGGCCATCGACCGCATCACCGGCGTCAAGGGCGAGCTGAAATCGTTCGCGATGCAGGCGGTGACGCACGGGGAAGACGCCCTGGGCGAGGCCTCCGTGCAGGTGAAGTACGGCGACGACCTGGTGGCCGCGAAGGGTTCGGACATCGACATCGTGATGGCGTCGGCGAAGGCCTACGTCAACGCGCTGAACCGGCATCTGTTCATCGAGAAGGGCGCCGGCAAGGCCTAAGCGGCGTTTCCGGACGTACAATCTCCCGGCCTGCGCGCAAGCGGGCCGGGAGTTTTTTTATGGCGCCTAGAAAATCGCCCGCATTCCAAGGCGCGGACGTTCGACTCCGCGCAGTTTTCCGCCGGGCGGAAAATTCGGATGAAACGTTATCCGGCAACGGTTTGGCGGCTGCCCTGCCGGGCCGGACCCGGATTGGCCGCGTCTGCACCTGGCGGCGTAGCGGGCGCGAAAAAGGGTTTTCCTGCGGGAGGAGACGTGGCACGATGTCCGACGTAGGCGTCGCGCGCAAGCGGCGCTTCAAGGAGGATCCGCCATGGACGAGCAAGAATTCATTCCGCCGCCGATCTCGCCGAATAGCCACCGACGGAAGCCTGAACGTCTCGCGCCGGGCTGGGGCCTGCTGGGGTTGCCCGTGGCCGGTTTTCTGGTCGTGCTGTTCTTCCCGCTCTGGTTTTGGGTCTTTTGCCGCATCGAACCGGGGCCGGGCGAAATCGCGGTCTTGATCCGCAAGACGGGAACCGATTTGCCGTCGGGGCAGATTCTCGCGATGGAAGAAGGCCAGAAGGGCATCCAGCTGGACGTGCTGGCGGAAGGGCGCTGGTTCAAGAATCCGTACACGTGGGACTGGGAGATCCGGAAAATCACGGACATTCCGGCGGGCAAGCTGGGGGTGCTGACGCGGCTGTACGGGAACGACCTGCCGGGCGGCCAGATCCTGGCGCCGGAAGGCTACAAGGGCATCGTGGCGAAGGTGCTGGGCCCCGGCAAACACCGCGTCAATCCGTACGCGTACGGCGTGCAGCTTTTCGATGCGATCACGATTCGACCGGGCTTCGGCGGGGTGATGACCTCGCTGGTGGGCCAGGACGTGCTGGCCGACGCGCTGCCGGAAGAAGACCGCAACACCTTCCTGGTGAAAGACGGGATGAAAGGCGTGCTGCCCGGCATCCTGGACGCGGGCACGTACTACCTGAATCCGTACATGGTGGTGGTGACGGAAGTGAACCTGCAGAGCCAGCGCTTCGAGCTGAGCGGCGAGGACGCCATCAGCTTCCTGACGCTGGACGGATTCACGGTGAACGTGGAAGGCACGATCGAATACGCCCTGATGCGCGACAGGGCCGCGCTGCTGACCCACCAGGTGGGCGACATGGACGACATCCTCAAGAAGATCGTGTTGCCGAAAGCGCGCGGATTCAGCCGCATCGAGGGCAGCAAGAATCCGGCGAAGAACTACATCGCGGGAACGACGCGGCAGAAATTCCAGGACAACCTGGAAACGCACCTGATCGCGCAGTGCAAGAACTGGGGGGTGGAGATCAAGTCGGTGCTGATCCGCAACATCACGCCGCCGGACGCCATCGCGAGCATCATCCGCGACCGCGAGGTGGCGGTGCAGGATGCGGTGAAGTACGGCCAGCAGATCGAACAGGCGAAGTCCGAGGCCGAGCTGGTGAAGCAGGAAATGCTGGCGCTGCAGAACAAGGAGAAAGTGGAGGCCGACACGGCGCGGATCCGCGCGGTGATCGCGGCGGAGCAGGGCCGGGAGGTGCGCCTGACGCGGGCCAACCGCGATCTCGAAGTGGCCAAACTGGAAAACGCCGCCGCCAAGGCGCAGGCGGAGGCCAAGCTGCTGCGGGCGCAGGCGGAGGGCGACGTGATCCGCATGAAGAACGAGGCCGAGGCGTCGGTGATCGAAAACCAGGTGAAGGCGTTCGGCACGGGCGCGGAACTGGCGCGGTACGCGTTCTACGGGAAAATCGCGCCGCAGATCCGCTCGATCCTGAGCGGCGACCAGGCGGACGGCATCGGAGGGTTGCTGAAATGGATGGCGCCCGCGTCGCGGAAAGGGGGTGCCCAATGAAAAGCCCTCTGAAAATCGTCGTGTTGGTCGTGGTGGTGCTCGGGCTGCCGTGGTTCATCTGGCAATGGGGCTTCTGCCGCTTCTACGTGGAGCCGGACGAGATGGCGGTCATCACCGCCAAGATGGGCGACGAGCTGCCGGCGGGTCAGATTCTGGCGAAGCAGGGCCAGCGCGGCATCCAGGAGGACGTGCTGGGCGAAGGCCGGCATTTCCTGAACCCGTGGCTGTATGAACGGGACATCCGGCCGGTGGTGGTCATTCCGCCGGGCAAGGTGGGCATCGTGACGTCGAAGGTGGGCGACGACCTGCCGGAAGGCGAGTTCCTGGCGGAGCCGGGACAGAAGGGCATCTGGCGGAACGTGCTGGGACCCGGAAAATACCGCCTGAATCCGGCGGGCTACCAGATCGACGTCGTGGACGCCATCAGCATTCCGATCGGCTACGACGGCGTGGTGACGTCGCTGTCGGGCACGCAGACGAAACCCAGCGAGTTCGCGCAGGCGGGCGAGAAGGGCGTGCGCAGCGACGTGCTGCAGCCCGGCCTGTATTTCGTGAATCCGCGCGAATACAAGGTGGACGTGCTGGAGATCGGCGTGAACCAGGTGTCGTTGCTCGGCAAGGGCGGCGGCGCGGTGATCACCAAGGCGCTGATGACTTCGCAAAACGTGGCGATGGATGCGCTGCAGCAGAACGTGCTGCAGGAGCAGCAGGCCAAGCGCGAGAGCTACATGCGCTCCGAATCCAGCTCCGGCATGCGCCTGGGCGGGCGGCTCGCGCCCGCACCCGCCGCCGCGCCGGCAAAGCCGGTCGCCTACGGCCGCGAGAAGAAGAGGGTTGAGGCAGAAAAATGGGACGAGTCGGATTTGGCGCGCGCCTTGGGCGGCGCCGCGCCCGCCCAGTCGGTCACGTTCGTGCTGGAGCAGTTCGTGGAATTCCCGTCGCGCGACGGGTTCGAGATCAGCCTCGACATGACGGTGGAATTCGAGCTGTTGCCGAAGGACGTGGCCTGGATCTTCCGGACCTACGGCGACCTGCCGGCGGCGGTGGACAAAGTGATCATGCCGCAGATCCTGTCCGTGTCGCGCCTGAAGGGTTCGGCGTACGGCGCAAAGGACTTCATCGTGGGCGAAGGCCGCGAGAAATTCCAGAACGAGCTGACGGACGCGCTGGCGGCGACGCTGGCGGAGAAGCGGATCCGGATCCACGCCGCGCTGATCCGGCACGTGAACGTGCCGGGGCAAATCCTCGATCCGATCCAGCAGGCCAGCTTGGCCCAGGAACAAGACCTGACGAACCAGGAAAAACAGAACACGGCCAAGAAGCAGGCCGAGCTGAACACGGAACTGAGCTTGATCGGCCAGCGCCGCGAACAGGTCGCCCAGGAGACCGAGAAGATCAAGGCGCTGATCAAGGCGGACGAAGAAAAGCAGGTCGCCGAAATCCAGGGCGATACGATCCGGCAAACGGCGGAGATCGACAAGCAGACCGCCGGCGTGAACGCCGAGCGGATCACGACGCTGGGAACGGCCGACGCCCAGGTGGTACGGCTCGTGGAAGGCGAGAAGGCCAAGGGCCAGCAGCTGAAGGTCAAGGCCTTCGGCGACGCGGAAGCCTACAACCTGTGGACGTTCGCGTCGGGGTTGGCGGACGACCTGAGCATCAACGTGATCCATGCCGGTCCCGGCACGCTGTGGACCGACCTCGAAAAGGCGGGGCTTTCCGATCTCGGCGCGGGCCACGTGCTGCAGGCGCCCAAGAAGTAATCCCGAACGAAGAATGGCCGTGGATGCCTCCCATGCGCGGTTGCTGAAGGAAATCGAGGCGGAGGCGCTGGCCACCGCCGCCTACACGGGGATCGCCGCGTTCGCGCCGCGGACGATGGCGGCCATGGCGGCGGTGCCCCGGCATGAATTCGTCCCGGAAGAGGAGCGCGTCTCGGCCTATCTGGACGTTCCGTTGCCCATCGGCCACGGGCAGACGATTTCGCAACCCTACGTCGTGGCGTTGATGACGGACCTGCTGGAGATCGGCGCGGGCGCCAAAGTGCTGGAAGTCGGGGCGGGATCGGGCTACCAGGCGGCGGTGCTGGCGAAACTGGCGCGAGACGTGCACACGATCGAAATCGTGCCCGCGCTGGCGCGAACGTGCCGCGAGCGGTTGGCGCGCCTGGGATTCGCGAACGTGGCCGTGCACGAAGGGGATGGCGGCGCGGGGCTGGAGAAGGAAGCGCCGTTCGACGCGATTCTGGTGGCGGCGGCGGCGCGGCGGGTGCCGCCGGCCTTGGTGGCGCAGCTCAAGCCGGGCGGCCGCCTGGCGATTCCGCTGGGCGCAGCGGGCGGTGCGCAGGATTTGGTGCTGGTGCGGAAAGACGCGCGCGGCGAGATGTCAGCCCGTTCGGTGCTGCCGGTGCGCTTCGTGCCGTTGACGGGGAAGATCCAATAGGGGCGCCGCAGATCAGGGCGTTTCGTAGTCGATCAGCCGGCGTTCGGAGACGATTTGCGAGGCGAAGGCGACGACGGTCCGATGGGCGGGATGGATCTGGTAGGCGGCGAGATCTTCTTTCGTGGCGAAGGAAGACACGAGGACGACGTCGGCGCTGTTCTCCGTGCCGGAGAAGTCCAAACCGACTTCCAGGCGCCGGAGGCCCGGGATTTGGCCGGGCAAGGCTTCGAGCTTTTCCTTCAACAGGCGCGCATTGGTCGATTTGTCGTTCCCGAGGGCGGAATCTTTCAGGCGCCAGGCGACGACGTGTTGGATCATGGTCGGACCTCAAAAAGAAAAGATCATGCCGGCGGCGACGGCGAAACCGCTGAAGTCCAGTTCCTGCGCGACCCAATCGATGCCGATGTCGTTCCGGACCTCGACCGCCTTTTCGATCGAGGTCTCGATCCAGGTGTAGCGTCCCTCGACGAACAGGTCGAAGCTGCGGGAAATTTTGGCGCGCAGGCCCGCGAGGAGATAGCACCCCCCCTTGTCGTCGACTTCGATGTCGTAGACGATTTTTTCGGTGCCGAGATCGCTGTTGCTTTGGCCGTCGAACAGGTAGTAGCCGATGCCGGGACCGCCATAGGCGCACAGGTGCTCGCCGATCGGGAAACGGACCAGGGCATCGGCTTCCAGGGGCATGGCGACGATGGTCACGTCGTTTTTCACGTGCCGTCCGTCCTCGGTCTCGATTTCCCGGGTTTCGCTGGCGGCGAAACCGGAAAGGCGCAGTTCCAGCGCGTAGAAATCGTGGAGGCGGAAATGCCCGACGATGCCGCCGCCGCCGGCCTGATGGAGATCGATCCCGTCCAGACGGGAAAGATCCCAATAGAAGACGTCGGCGCCGAGATGGAAATGGGAGGGCTCGGGCGGCGGGGCGGCGTTCTGGGCCTGCGCGAGACCCAGGGCCGACGCGAGGATGGCGCACCAGCAGGCGAACGTTTTCATCGAATGCTCCTTCGGGAGGCGTCCACAGACGGTTTCACGGAGCGATCCTAGGCCAAAGGCGCGGACGGGAAAAGGGAAAACGCGGCTTTGTTTTCGGCTTTTCCCGGTCGGGCGCGCCATGCTATTTTAGGCGTCCAATGAAACGCGAAATTCAGCTGCATTCTTCGGGTTCCCGGCCCTGCCGCCACGGGCCTTTTTGGGCCGTCATCGTCGCGCTGGCCATCGTTCTCGGCGTGAGCCTGATGATCAATCTGACGGCCGTCGGTCTGCTGTCCGGGTCCGCGAAGCCCATGGCCGACGAGGTCGGCGAGGACGAATTCCCCGCATTCTCCGAAGCGCATTCCTACGGGTCGGGCACGACCAAGGTCGTCCGCATCTGGTATGCGGGGATTCTCACGCGCGAATTGGACGGCGGCTGGCTGGGCAACTTCGATCCGGTCGAGGATTGTCTGCGCCAGATCCGCGCGGCGCGCCAGGACGACGAGGTGGCCGCGATCCTGTTCGAAGTGGATTCGCCGGGCGGGGAAGTCACGGCGGCCGACGAGATCCACCGCGAGCTGACGCTGTTCAAGGAAAGCCGGGAGGATCGCCGGATCGTGGTGCTGGTCCACGACATGGCGGCCTCGGGCGGCTACTACGTGTCGGTGCCGGCCGACCGGATCCTGGCGCAGCCCACGGCGCTGGTGGGGTCCATCGGGGTGATCCTGCAGACGCTGAACGTGCAGGGGCTCAGCGAGAAGATCGGCGTGACGGACACGACGATCAAATCCGGCAAGAACAAGGACATGCTCAATCCGTTCCATCCCGTGGATCCCGAGCAGCTCGCCTTGCTGCAGGCGTCCATCGACGCCATGTACGACCGGTTCGTGGATCTGGTGGCCGCGGGCCGGCGCCTGAAGAAGAGCGAAGTCCGGCCGCTGGCGGACGGGCGCCTGTTCACCGCCGAGGAGGCATTGAAGCACGGACTGATCGACGGCATCGGCTACTGGGACGAGGCCTTCGACGAGACCGCCGCCTTGCTCGGCGTGGACGACCTCTACGTGGTGACCTACCAGATCGAGCGCACCTTTTTCGAGCAGTTGCTGGGTCTGAGGTCTCCGCTGCCGGGCTTGCGGGCGATGTTTTCCGCCGCGACCACGCCGCGCCGCCTGTACCTCTGGAAGCCGTAAAAAAAACGGCCCGCCGGGAAGGCGGGCCGCAGCCGGAGCCGGAAGCGGCGCCTACTTCTTTTTCCCCGCGCGGATTTCGGCGACGAAATCGCCCATGCGCGCCATCGCTTCGCGGATGTTGTCCATGCCGGTGGCGTAGGCGCAGCGCAGGAAGCCCGCGCCGCATTGGCCGAAGGCGTCGCCCGGGACCACGGCGACGCTCTTCTCCTCGAGGAAGCGCATGGCGAAATCCTCGGAAGAAATGCCTAGATCGCCGACGTAGGGGAACGCATAGAACGCGCCGGCGGGGGTGTGGCAGGAAACGCCCATGTCGGCGAAGGCGGCGATCAGGTAGTTGCGCCGCCGGTTGTATTCGGCGACCATTTCGGTCACCGCGGCGTCGCCGCGCTCGAGGGCTTCGGCGGCGGCTTTTTGGCCGGTGGTGGGGGCGCTCATGATGGCGTATTGGTGCAGTTTCATCATGTTTTCGGAAATCTCGGCGGGGGCGCAGGCATAGCCGATGCGGAACCCGGTCATGGCCCAGGCCTTCGACATGCCGTGCAGGAAGATCGTGCGTTCCTTCATGCCGGGCACCGACACGAAGCTCACGTGTTTCGAGTCGTAGGTCAGCTCCGCATAGATTTCGTCCGTCAGCAGCAGCAGGTCGTGCCGGATGCAGAAGTCGGCGATGTCCTCGACGTCCTTCTGGCCGAGCACCGCGCCGGTCGGGTTGCAGGGGAAGTTGAGCATCAGCACGCGCGTCTTTTTCGTGACGGCCTTTTCGAGCATGGCGCGCGTGAGGCGGAACTGGTCTTCGCGGCGCGTTTCCACGCAGACGGGGACGCCGCCGGCGAGGATGATGCTGGGCCGGTAGCTCACGAAGCAGGGCTCGTGGTAGAGGACTTCGTCGCCGGGATTGACGATCGTGCGCAGGGCGACGTCGATGGCCTCGCTGACGCCGACGGTGACGAGCGTTTCCTTGTCCCAGTCGTATTCGGCGCCGAACTGGCGGGCGACGTAGCGGCAGATGGACTTGCGCAGCTCCGGGTCGCCGCGGTTCGAGGTGTAATGGGTGGCTCCGCGTTCCAGCGAGAAAACGGCGGCCTCGCGCACGGTCCAGGGCGTGTCGAAGTCCGGCTCGCCCACGCCGAGGGAGATCACGTCCTTGCGGGACGCGACGATGTCGAAGAACTTGCGGATGCCCGAAAAGGGGAGGACCCTGACGTGCTCCGCCACTCTGCTTTTGGGGTTCATGGGGCTGGTTTCCTTTTACCGCGCGCTATGGACTGACCTGGAGGCGATCGTCGATCTTCTCGCCGTCCATGAGCACGCCGTCTTCTTTGTAGGTCTTGAGCATGAAATGCGTGCCGGTGGAGAGCACGCCGTCGAGGGTGGCCAGGCGTTCGCTGACGAACGAGGCGACTTCGCGGAGGTTTTTGCCTTCGACGAACAGCAGCAGGTCGAACTTGCCCGACATCAGGTACATGTTGGTCACTTCGGGAAAGCCGCTGATGCGCCGGGCGATGCGGTCGAAGCCGCCTTCGCGTTCCGGCTGCACCTTGACTTCGATGACGGCCGTGACGCTCTCTTCGGTCAGGTGATTTTCGTGGATCAGCGTCCGATAGCCGCGAATGGCCCCGGTTCTCTCGTATTCGGCGATGCGCGCGGCGATTTCTTCGGGTTTCGCGCGGGTCATCTTGGCGATGTCCTCCACGCTGGTCCGGGCGTTTTTCTTCAAAATGTTCAATACTTCGTCCATGGCGGTCCTCCAGTCGGATGCGATCGAAACGGGAATCCTACCAGCCCTTTCGGGCGGAAGGCCACCCAAATTGCGGAAAATCTCCGGGTTCGCTTGGTCTTGGCGGCCGGTGCGGTTCCGGCACCCGGGGCCGGAAGCGCCGGGGCGGAACCGCGGGCAAACGGGGGTTTACCAGCCGATTTCGAGGAGGGACGGTTCGTCGACGTTGCTGCCGGTGGAACCGAGCTGGGTATAGACGTGGTGGGTGGTTCCGTCGGAGATCGCGACGACGGCGCCGTCGGTATCGGTGGCGGCGACCAGGGCGCCGGGGAGGGCGTCCTCCGCGGCGCGGCGGGTGGCGCCGTGGATCTTGACGGCTTCCTTGTACTTCAGGTCCACGACGGGGCGGGGATTGCCGAATTCGAAGATGACGGCTTCGGCCCCGGTGGCTTTCAGCAGGGCGCCGGTGGTGTCGGCGAGCCGCTGGTCGAGGTTGTCGGGAATGCCGACGGTGATGGTTTCGAGTCCGGCGGTGCCGTGGTGGGGGGCGACGACGACCTGGGCTTTCAGTTTTTCGGGCGGGACGGCGGCGAGGAAATTCTTCTGCTGCTCGAGGGTGAGATCGGAAGGAATCAGCATGGCGAATTCGCCGTAGGAGACGCGGAGGGACAGGGGGGCTTCGGCGTCGCCGGGGGCGGGGCCGAGGACTTCGACGAGGATGGGTTTTCCATCGTATTCGGACCGATAGACGACGTCGCCGGCGGCGAGGATTTTGGGTTCGACGGCGGTGCCGGAGAGGAGGTGCTTGAGGTGCGCGGGGGAACGCTCGGCGAGCAAGGCGGCGAGGGGCTCCTGCGCGAGGATGCCGGCGGCCGAGGCCGGGAGGTAGAAGTGTTCGGCGTCGATGTGCTGGAGCACGGTGAAGAGACCGGCGCTGTGCTCGGGGGCGGGGGAAGTGAGGACGAGGGCTTCGAGGCTCTTGATTTTCTTGGAGAAGATCTGGGGCAGGACGGTGCGCTCGGCGACGTTGCGGCGGCCGCGATCGGTCTGCACGAAAGCGGTATCGACCAGGATGGCCCGGTTGTCGGGCGTGTCGATGAGGATGGCGGAGCCGTATTCGACGGCGATGACGGAAACCTCGAGGGAGCCTTCGCTGCGCATGGCCTTCTTCTCGCTGATGCCGGAGAGGGCGACGCCGGCGAGCAGGAGGCCGACGAGGCCGACGGCGACGATGCGGAGCGAAACGGAGGCCCGGCGCCAACCGGGACGGACGAGGCGGAACCAGAGGGGCCGCCACCAGGCGAAGATCGCGACGGCGGCGTAGTAGACGAAGAGTTCGCGGAGGGTGGGGCGGGAAACGAAGGGATAGAGGAACCACTGGGAGAAATAATGGCCGAGGAGCAGGAACAAGGTCGAGAAGACCCAGTTGGCCGCGCTCAGCAGCAGGGCGAGATAAATGCCGATGCCGGGGATGAGGCCGAGGAGGCCGGCGAGCATCGAGAGCTGCAGGACGACGCCGACGAGCGGGATGGCGATGAGATTGGCGTAGGCGCCGGCCACCGGCCAGCGGAAGAAGTAGTAGGCGGAGAGGGGAATCATCATGCCGATCTGCATGCCGAACTGGGCGGCGATGAATCCGGCGACGCCGGGATTCAGGTTGGCGAAACCGTAGTCGCGGATGGGCGTGAAACCGATGCGGGTGAGGAAGCGCGCCAGAGCGAAGAGCCCGACGGCGAGCAGGGCGTAGCCGATCCAGAACCGGAGCGTGAGGGTCAGCAGCCAGTGCGCCGCATAGGCGTAGGTGAGCACGGACACCATGAGGACGAGGGCGATGAAATCGTTGCCCTTGAATTTCTTGAAGATGTCGAAGAACGGCTGCGTGAGGATGGCCAGCGAGAGGATTGCGCCGAAGGACAGGGTGAAAGAGGGATCGACGGCCATGGCGGGGTTCTGCAGCAGGATCATGAAGGCGGCGACGGGCACGCCGAGCAAGGCGGAGGCGCGCACGCCTTCGGACATGTAGCCCCACGTGAGCAGGAACAGCGAGTTCATGATGACCGCGCGGAGCGTGGACGGGCGCGCGCCGGTGATGATGCCGAAGACGACGAGGGCGAAGATGATGAAGGGGACGTAGACCTTCTTGGAGACCTTCAGCATCACGAAAATGCCGATGAACATGATGGTGATGATCGTGACGTGGAGGCCGGAGACGGCCAGCACGTGGTTGATGCCCGAGGAGCGGAACTCGTCGGCGATGAGCCGATCGGTGTTTTTGCCGAGGGCGATGAGGGGCGGGACGATGGTGTTGTCGTGGATGGAGGAGGCGAGCGAGACGGTGTTCTGCATGCCGTAACGGAGGCCGAGCGTGAGGGCGCCGTGGAAGGCGGAGTTGGGCTGGGGCGTCGTTTGCTTGATGACGCGCACCATTTCGTCGCGCAGATAGAGGGAGAACTCGACGAGCGGGTTGCCCTGGCGGGGTTCGGCGGCGCCCCGCGGCTGGATGATGTGGATGGGGGCGGGTCCGGCCAGCGGGACGCGCAGGCGCATCTGGCCGCCGATGTTGTAGTTCCGCAGGTAGTTGGCTTGGTCGAACGACCCTTGGTTGGCGGCGTGGGAGGCGCTCTGGAGTTCGCCGTTCAGGGCGATGTCGTAGCCGTAGGCGTCGGAGCGCGCGAGGCGGGCGTAGCCGGGCGTGACCGGATCGAGGGTCAGGCGGATGTTCTGGCGGTCGACGGGGAGGTAGGGCCCGCCCGGCTGATATTGGATGTAATCGGGGGTGATCGACAGGACCGTCTTGAAGGAATAGACCCACGGATCGGCGGTGATGCGGCCGAGCACGCCGACGGGGACGACGTTGCGGCCGGAGCGGGCGAAGAGGCTGACGTTGTTTTCCGGCTGGTAGACGCCGATCTTCGCGGCGGCCGCCGGCTGGCCGACCAGTTCGACCTTGTCGAGATGCGTGAACGGCTGTTCGATCAGGGTTTCCCACCGGGCGGCCGTGCCGGCGGGAATGACGATTTCCTGGCTTTCCTGCGGCAGGTTGTACTGCGTGAAGACCCAGCGGCCCTTTTCGTCGAGCGTGGGGTTGCCGTCGGCGTCCGGGACGGGTTGCAGGGCTTCGAGGCGGCCGATCAGGCGGAGGCGGATTTCTTCCGTGGTCGCCGCGAGGGTTTTGACTTTCAGGAAAGACGTCTGCGAAATGGGCTGGCCGGGCGACCAGGCGCCGCCTTCCGCCGAGACGGAGAGCGTGCCGATCAGCTGGTCGGGCGACTGGACCATCGCGATATAGCGCGTGTAGCCGAAGAGGAGCGCAGTGAGCAACAGGAGAATCCAGAGTCCCGTCTGCGTGCGATCGATCGGCGCGGCGACGCCGTAGGCGGCGAGTTCGTCGTCGACGGGCTTGCGCAGGCGGTGGGCGGCCATGAGGCCGGCGATGGTTAGCAAGCCGAGGAGGGCCGTGGCGCCCCAGAGGGCGCCGAGCGCTTCCGGCCCGGCCGGAAAGGCCATGGCGCAAGCGATGCCGACGATGAACAGATAGCAGAAAGCGATGAGTTTGTTGCGGGTCATGTCGTGCGCCGGGGGTTAGGGGGTTTCGAGATCGTCCGCGGAGGCGGGCGCGTCGGAAGCCGGGGTCGGTTGGCCCGGCAGGGCGATGTCGGGATAGTACTCGAGATTGGATTTCCAGATCGGGGATTCCTCGGGCTGGCCCCGGGCGATGGCGAGAAACGCCTGCCGATAGGCGGGGTTGAAGGCCGTGACGGCGATGCCGAGCAGGAGGGCAAAAGCGAGGATTTTGGCGAGTTTAGCGGCACCTTGTTCCATGGAAACCTCTCTCGTTCTTCATGCGAAACTGACGAAAATGTAATTATCCAGAATACGGTTCCAGATGGAGGTTGGCAATCGTTTCTTTTCCGAAGCGTTGTCGCAGGGCGCTTTCGAGGGCGGTCGCGAGATCGTGGGCTTCGCGCAAGGGCAACTCGGCGCGCAGGCGGATGTGCAAGTCGATCACCGGGATGCGTCCGACCATGCGGGTGCGCAGATTGTGGGGTTCGGCGATGCCGGGAATGCCGCGGGCCATGGCCAGGATTTCCTCGCAGACCTCCGGAGCGAGGCTTTGGTCCGTCAGGTCGCCCACTTGCTCGCGAATGATGCGCCAGGCGATCTTGAGCAGGAAAATGCTGACGAACAAGGCGGCGATGGGATCGAGGATGAGCCAGTCGTGCCCGAGAAACGCGGCGGCGCCGACGCCCGCCGCCGTGGCGATGGAGGAAAAGGCGTCCGAACGGTGGTGCCAGGCGTTGGCGACCAGCGAGGCGCTGCCGGTGGCGCGGGCCACCTTCATCGTGGCCCGGAACAGCCACTCCTTCGTGGCGATGGAAAGCACGGCGGCCCAGAACGCCCAAACGGACGGCATGGTCAGTTTTTCGCCGTGCAGGGCGTCGAAAACGCGGTGGATGGCCGATCCGGCGATCCGGATGCCGACGTAGGCCAGGGCCATGCCGATGATGGCGGCGACGATCGTTTCGTATTTGCCGTGGCCGTAGGCATGGTCTTTGTCCACCGGCTTGGCGGTGAACCGCAGGCCGATGAGCACGGCGACGTCGGTGGCGAAGTCGGAGAGCGAGTGGATGGCGTCGGCCAGCATGGCTTGAGAACGGCCGAAGATGCCGGCGGCCAGCTTCAAGCCGGTCAAGACGACGTTGACCCAGATGGACAGATGGGTGACTTTGCGTTCGGGGATCATGGCGGGACGAGTCTCAGGGTTTTGTGGGCGGGGCGTCCGGCGCGGCTGCGGCATCGTTCCGTTTGTCGGGCGGCTCGCGGGTGCGATCCTTGTCGTTTCGAAATGCCCACCACCAAGCTCCTTGGCGCAGGAGGGAGCCGCGGAGCTTCGCGTGGGCGTAGTCCTGGTCGTTCTGCTTTTCAAGCTGCTGCTCGCGGGCGTAGTCCTCGTCGCTCTGCCACCAGGGTTTGCCTTTGGGGGCGGGCTTGGGGTTGATCAGAAGCATGTAGACGAACAAAAAGGGCACGCAGGGCAGATAGAAGATGATGCCGTCCTGCGAACGCAGCGTCGCGCGAGCGTCGAGCGTCGACAGCCAGACCAGATAGAAGATGAAGCCGAGAGTGTTGAGGATCCACACGGCGCGCCTGATTCCCGGATTCATGCGGGGACTCTACCCCGCGCGCGCGCCGGTTGGCAACAGGCTTCTGGCGGATTCCTAATCGAGCCGACGGGTGCGGTAGAAATTGACCGACATGGCGTTCGTGGCGATCACGCTTACGACGGGGCCGGTCGCCAGCGTGCTGCCGCCGGCGTCGGTCCAGACCTGGGGCCCGGCCAGATTGGTCGCGACCTGCAGGACGTAGGTGTGGCCCACGGATCCCAGCCAGCGGAACGTCGCGGCGTCGTTTTCGCCCGCCTCGGGTGCCAGCAGCGCGCGGGCGGACGGATAGGGGTTGGCCGCGGCGAAGAACTGGTCGCCGGGGCTGTAGAATTCGGCGAAGTTGAACAGGCGCGGATCGCCGAGATTGCCGTAGCCGCCGGAGGTCTGGCCCATGGGGCCGAGCACCTGGTTGGACATGCTGCGGTGGTAGATGTCGTTCACGAAAGCGACGATGCGGATGGTGTCGTTGAGCGCGCCGGCGTCGTCGGCGAAGAGTTCGATCGGAAGCGCCAGTTCAAGGCCGTTCGTCACGCTGGCGGCGAGGGAAGTGTCCGCCTCGTTGGCGTCGCCGGTGCCCCAGACGCCCCCGGTATTGGCGTTGTTGAAGCCCATTTTCACCCCGTTGGTGAAGATAAAGGTGGTGACGAAGGAGGTATGGGTGGGATCTTGGGCGGTCCCCAGCGTCCGGGCGGTTCCACCGCCGCCGGTGGGGAGCGTGGCGTAGTACAGAAAGCCCCGCCAGGCTTCGACCTGCGGCGGATCGTAATAGGGCACCACATCCGTGCGGTTGTAGAATGTCAGGTAGAAGTCGGCCTCGAAGCCGGTGTCGAAGCGCAAGCCGATGTTGTTGGTATCCCAATGACCCATGTTGCCCAAGGCGCCGTCATCGACGAAGACATTGTCGCCGCGCAGGCTGTTCTGGCCGCCGGGAATGGCATCGACGAAGATGTCGAGTTTGTTCATGTTGCCGACCGACCACTGGACGCCGTTGCCGGCGGTTTCGAGGTTGCCGGCGATGAAGAGGAACAGATAGCCGTCGGAGACGCGCGCATACGCGGCGTCCAGTTCGGAGCCCTGCACGGCGAAACGGCGATGGCCGTTGGTGGCGTTGCCGAAGGCCGTCGGCGTGTCCTGCACGGCCAGAGGCGCGCCATAGAAGTCGGCGTCGAGCAGGCCGTCGATGGTCGGCGATTGCGCCGCGGCCGGCCGGAAGAATCCGGCGGTCAGCAGGAACAAGAAGGCCACGGGCAAACAGGCGACGCATTTCGACTTCATGGGTTTTCCTTTTTGGACGGGAGGCGCGACTTCGCCACCGTGCCTTTCCCGGCGATTCGACAACATGTAACCCATGCTATAACGTTTTTCCGGATTCGTATATCATTATTTGAATCCTTGGCTCCCGGAAGGGGTTGTGATAGGGAAGCAACATGGATCCGGACAGGCGCATGCGGGATTGGATTCGCGGCAACGCGGGATCGCTGGGGTTTTATCTCTATGCGATCTTGGCCGCTCCGCCGCTGGCGCGCGCGCTGAAAGCCGGTCTGGCCGATTCGGAACCGGTCTGGTGGCCGGGACTGCTGTTGCTGGCGGTGCTGTTGCTGGAGCCGTTCGGCCTTCGCTGGAAAACCCAGTTTCTGCGTCGGCGCAACGTGGAAGAGGGCGTGGAACCCCAAGGCTCGATGTTGGCGGTTTTTTCGGCGGCGGCGATCGGACACATGATCGTCACCCTGTTTCTCGGCATGACGATGCTCGATTGCTGGGGGGCGGTGGGAGTGGGCTCGGAGGCGTCCTCGCCGTGGTGGGGCGCGGTCATCGTGGCCTTGATCCTGAAAGATTTCGCCGGATTGATGGCGACGAGCGGCCAGAGCGTGGCGCGCGAAGCGCCGGGGCACGGCAAGGAGCGTGTGGCGGATTTTTTCCTGCTGGCATATGGTTGCGTGGCCTATACGGCGTGGTGGAGCGCCATCGTCGACTTGGAAGAGATCTCGGGTTCGGGAATTTGGGAAAGGGTGGCTCTGTTGCCCGTGTTGGCTGCGCTTTTCGCGTTTTTCTATTTGCCGATGCGGGTTCCTTTTTTGCTCGAGGAATATTTTCTCCAACCGGCGCGGGGCCGGAAGGGCCGCCTCCTCTCGGAACTGGCCATCGGCGTTTTGCTGGGTCTTTATCCCGTTTTCGCGTGATTTTAGCGCATCCGGGGGTAGAGCGCTTCGATTTCCGGGGCGTTTTTTGGTTGGGTCGAAGGGGCGAAAATAGTAATCAATCAAAAATAGGGTCTGATCCAAAATATCGCTGGGAGAGGAGGCATGGAGTCAGCGCGTTGGAAGGCATCGCCGCAGGGGGGGGACAAAGGGGCGTCGAAGGCGATGAAGCGAAGCGCGGATTTCATGTGTCGGACACCGGATGAGCCGGTCAGTTCCATGGTTAACGTCATGCAAACAAGGTGAGGTGCCGGATGAATAAAACGCTGTTTCGTGGTCTTGTTGCCGGTCTGATGGTGTCGTGGCTGGCGGTTGCCAGCTATGCCATTCCCAATCCCGCCGCCGCCTATGCGGAAAAGCTGGGTTACGCCTATTCCGCCGCGGACGGGGCGGAAACCGTCACGGTCGCTCCCGGCGTGGTTTTCGACGCCTGGGATTTCTATCGCGGCAAGGTGGGCAGCGACTACGCCTATGGCGCGCAATACGGCTACGACACGGTCAACCGGACCGTGGAAAGCAACGGCTGCGTGCGGAGCTTCGCCGTCTGCGTGCCGCGCAAAGCGACGCGTTCCGGGACGACGGAAATTTCGCTGTTGGACCTGATGTTGCAGAACGGCGAGCCGCTGTGGGTGGATCCCGATCGGCAGTTGCCGGAAGCCATCGAGGAAATCTACGAGCAATCGTCGCTGAAAACCTTCGACAAGCAGGCGCTGCCCACGTCGTGGGACTGGCGCAACGTGAGCGGATCGAGCTACATCGGCGCCGTCCGCAACCAAGGCTCCTGCGGGAGCTGTTATGCCTTCGGCGCGGCCGCCGCCGCGGAAGGAACGTTCAACTATGCCATGGCGCGCACGGGCGCCAATTGCGTGGATTTCTCGGAGGCCTACATCGCGTGGTGCCTCGGCAAGTACGGCGATTATTCCGCCCATTTCAGCGGATGCGACGGCGCGGACTACGACTACCAGGAACTCGAAGCGCTGACGGTCGAAGGCATTTGCGGGGAAAGCCAGATGCCCTACAACAGCGGATCCGATCCGGGATCCTGCACCTACACGGGCACGACGACGGTCTTCCAATCCTGGGCGCGCGTGGACTACGGCGACATCGACGCCATCAAGACGGCCATCATGACCTACGGCGTCGTGGATGCGGCGGTCTACGTCGACACCGCTTTCGACGGCTACGACAGCGGCGTGCACGACGACAGCAACAACACCTGCGACAGCGGCTGGTACACCGAATCCAACCACGCCATTTCGCTGGTGGGCTGGGACGACAATCCGCCCGAGGGCGGCGGCGGCTGCTGGATTTTGCGCAACAGCTGGGGCACCAGCTGGGGCGAAAGCGGCTACATGCGCATCCGCTACGATGCGGCGGTCGTCCATTGCGCGGTGTGCTACATGGTCTACGGCGAGGCCGCCGAAACGGCGCCGACGTTCACCAGCGGAACGACCTTCGGGGCGACCACCGGCGTGGCGCGGACCCATACGGTGACCGCCAGCGGCAACCCGACGCCCGCGCTCAAGCTCCAGTCTTCGACGGCTTCGGCGGGCTACTATTCCTTCGTTACCAACACGGGCGTGCTGACCTACCAGCCGCCGACCAACGACGTCGGCTCGCGGACGTTCACCTTCACCGCCAGCAACACGCTGGGCGTCGCCACGCAGGTGGTCACCGCCACCGTTGCCTTGGCTCCCCCGGCCGCTCCGGCCGCGATTTGGGCCAGCGCGACCAATACGACGGACTTCACCGCGGCGTGGAGCACGGCTTCGAACGCAACCAGCTACCGGCTGGACGTCGGCACGAACAGCAGCTTCACGACCGGCGGGGGCGCCGGCGCGACCAATCTGATTTCGGAAGGTTTTGCTTCGACCAGCCCCGCCGGCTGGACCTTCTCCGGCGTCGGTTCGTATTCGAGCGCGCCCTACGTGGGCACGCTGCTGAGCGGCACCTATTCCATCAAGTTCGACACGGTGGGAGACTACGGCACGACCCCGACGTTCTCCACGGGCGCGACGAACCTCCAGTTCTGGGCCTACGGCAACGGCGGTTCCGGCAGCACGTTCGCGATTTCCGGCCTGGTCAACAGCGTCTGGACGCTGGTGGACACGGTAGTCATCGCCGCGAACGGCGCGACCTACAACGTGGCACTGGATCCGTCCACGACCCAGCTCGGCTTCTATTTCACCAAGACCTACAACGTGGCGCTGGACGACGTGCTCGTGCAGGCCAGCCTGGGCGATCCCGACTACGTGGCGGGCTACTCGAACCGGACCGTGGCCGGCACGAGCCAGAGCGTGACGGGGCTGACGGCGGGCGCGACCTACTACTTCCGCGCCCGGGCGGTGAACGCCGCCGGGGCCAGCGCGAATTCCTCCGTGGCGAGCGTCACGACGCTGGCGACCCTGTCGGCGCCGGTCTTCGGCGCCAACCCCGGTCCCGTTGCGGCGACGGCGGGCGTGCAGAAGGTCTTCGCGGTCAGCGCCTCGGGCGTGCCGACGCCGACGCTGGCGCTCGCGGGCCAGACGGCATCGAGCGGCTACAGCTTTAACGCCGGGACGGGCGAATTGACCTATACGCCGCCGCAGGCGGATGCCGGCGCCCGGACCTTCACGTTCTCCGCCACCAACAGCCAAGGCACGGCCTCCCAAGTGGTGACCGTCAACGTGACGGGAGCGACGGCTCCGGCCTTCACCGGCGGCGCCGGACCCTACAGCACCACCGCGGGCGTGGAAGTGGCGTTCACCGTGACGGCTTCGGGCACCGCGCCGACGCTGGCGCTGCAGAGCCAGACCGCGTCGAGCGGCTACAGCTTCACGCCGGCGACGGGCGCTTTCACCTACGTGCCGCCGACGGGGGACGTGGGCGCGCAGACCTTCACGTTCACCGCCGCCAACGCCGCGGGCACCGTCACCCAGGTCACCAGCGTGTCCGTCGCCGCCGTGCCCACCGCGCCGGACGCTCCGGCCTCGGTCTGGGCCAGCGCGACGAACGCGACGGACTTCACCGCGGCGTGGAGTTCTTCGGCCGGCGCCACGAGCTACCGGTTGGACGTCGGTACCAACGCGACGTTCTCCGCCGGCGGCGGTTCGGGCGGCCCGGCGACCAATTGCTTCCACGACGGCACCTTGGGCAACGGCACGGGCGGCACGTGGATCGAAACCGGCCTGACGCAGGGCTCCGGTTATCTGGTTTCGCTGTCCGGCGACTCCCTGACCACGCCGGCGATGGACTTCACGGCCAGTTCGTCCGAAACGCTGACCTTCAAGGCGCGGACCTACGGCGGCGTCAACGCGGCGAACAACGTCATCACCGTGTCGCTCTCGACCGACAACGGCTCGAGCTGGACGAACTTGGGCACGCGGACGCCGTTGAACACGACGCTGACGGCGATGACGCCGTTCGACCTCAGCGGCTACGACGGCAGCCAGGTGCTCGTGAAGCTGGAAACGCTGGGCGCGTCCTCCTCCGTGGGCGCGGGCATCGACGAAGTGAGCGTCACCAACGTGGCCAGCAGCTCGATGCCCGCTTTCGTGGCCGGTTACTCGAACCGGACCGTGGCGGTCACGAGCCAGAGCGTGACCGGCCTGACCGAGAACACGACCTACTACTTCCGGGTGCGGGCGGTGAACGCCGTCGGCTCCAGCGCCGACTCGGCGACGGCCAGCGCGACGACGACGAGCAACGCGCCCGCCGGCACGCCGCCGACGATGGACGCCATCGCCGCGCAGAACGCGACGGTCGGCGTGGATTTCGAAATCACGGTGACGGCGACTCCGACGGAAGGCGACCCCATCCTGTCCTTCGCCTGCACGAGCGCGGTGGACACGAACACGTGGCTGCTCGATGAAAACACGGGCGACTTCCTGTTCGTCCCGACGGTGGCCGAACTCGGCACGAATTGGTTCTCCTTCACGGCCACGGACAAAGACGGCGAAAGCGCGGCGGTGGACATGAGCGTGAAGGTGTACTCCGCGGCGGCGACCAACGAGTTCACGATGTGGGTGGAAGACCAGGAAGAAGACCCGCAAGATCCCGACTTCGGCGAAGACGCGGACGTCGACGGCGACGGCCAGACGACCTACGAGGAATATCTGGCGGACACGGATCCGGCGGCATCCAACAGCGTGCTGCGCCTGGAAGGCCAGGCCTCCGACCTGTCCGAATTCACGTTCCCGGCCAGCCCGGCGCGGTACTACCAGTTGGAATATTGCACCGACATCACCGACCAGGCGGGGACGCTCGTAATCACGAATCTGGGCTGGGGCGTGCCGGGCATGGTGATCACCAACAACCTGCCGGATAGCTGGTTCGGGACGATCCGCGTCCTGCTGAACGAGCCGTAAGCGGAACATCCGGTTCCGGCGGACCCGTTCCGCCGGTCTCGAGGCACGCGACGAACGTCGCGTGCCTTTTTTCGCGTCCGGCGGACATCTGGGGTTGTACCGGCCAGAGCCGGGCGATATCCTGCTTGCGGTCGACCGGAAGCAATGAACGGCATGAGAGAAGCCCTTGGAATTTGCCTGGCGGGGTTGTGCGCGGGTTCCGCCTGGGGGGCGACGGTGCAATTCGGGGCCGCCAAGGTCTACGGAGCGGAAGGGGACGCGTCCGTATATTTGCCGGTGGTTCTTTCCGCCGCGGTGGACGCGACGGTGCAGGTCGCCATCGCCGGCACGGCCACGAACGGGATCGATTTCACCTGCGCCACGACGCTGGTTTTCACGGCGGCGGGCTCCGTCACCAACCCGCTGTCGTTTTCCGTCGTGGACGACAGCCTGCCGGAAGGCCCGGAATCGGCGCGGTTGAGGCTGAACCCAGTGGCGGGCGCGACGCTGGGAACCACGACGCAGGCGGTTTTGTTTGTCCGCGACAACGATGCTTTTTCCGTTGCATCGGCGAATCTCACCAGCGGCACGAACGAGGTCAACCTGACCACGACCTACGACGATCCCGGCGGACGCATCCTCGAAGCGCTGTGTCCGGACGTGGTCTTGATCCAGGAGTGGGTGCTCAAATCCGGGACGACCTATCGCGGGTTCGTGGACGAATATTTCGGAACCGATTTTTCCTATTACGTCGAGCCTCAGTCCGGCACCTATGCGCAACCCAACGGCATCATCAGCCGCTGGCCGATCGTCGCTTCCAACGAATGGACGGACGCGGAGCTCAGCAACCGCGATTTCGCGACGGCCACGATCGACCTGCCGGGCAGCCGCGATTTGCATGCCGTCAGCATGCACCTCAAGGCGAGCAGTCTCGAGACGCCGGACGACGATGCCGCGACGCGGCTCGCCGAAGCCCGGACGCTGACCAATTACGTTGCCCAGGCCGGGTGGCCCGGGACCAACTACCTCGTGGTCGGCGGGGATCTGAACCTGACCAACCGGTCGGAAGCCACGCTGGCGGTGTTGACCAACCGGGTGTCGGACGTCCATCAACCGGCGGATCAGGACGGCGACAAGGATACCAACAGCGGCCGCTACCGTCCGTACGATTTGGTTTTGCCGAGCACCAACCTGGATGCGCGGCATTGTTCCATCGCCTGCTACGGGGAAGTTTTTCCCAACGGGATGGTGTTCGATACCCGGAAGACGTGGAACGGCGGCGTGCCGCCGCCGGCGCTCGCGATCGATTCCGACGCGACGAACATGCAGCACATGGCGGTGCTGAAGGTGTTCGAACTGGAATTGACGGTGCCGGATCCGCCGGCCGCGGTCTGGGCGAGCGCGACGAACACGACGGATTTCACGGCGGCCTGGAGTCCGGTGCCGGATGCCGCGAGCTATCGGCTGGACGTCGGCACGAACGAAACCTTCCTGGGCGGCGCCGGCGGCGGCGCGACGCTGATCGCCGAGGATTTCGACGATTTCTCCGACTGGACGGATGGCGGCACGTCCAGCGACACGTCGCATTTCGGCGATTCCAGCCCCTGCCGGGCGCTGGGCGTCGACGACTCCCTGATCTCGCCGGCGGTGAATTATCCCACCCAGCTGACGTTCTACGTGGACGCCAGCAGCTCCGGAAACGGATACGTCACCACCAACTACTACAGTTTGGACGGCGGCGCCTCCTGGACGCCGCTGGGCACCTTCATGGTGGGCACGAACGGCGCCACCGAAACCCAGGCGCTGACGTCTGCGCCGAATCTCTCCGGTTCCACCGGCGTGACGTTCCGCTTCGTGTCGGCCTTCTCCACTTGGTACGTGGACGACGTCGTGGTCACGGGCATCGGCACCGGCGAACCCAGCTACGTGCCCGGCTATTCGAACTGGACCGTCGTCGGTACCAGCCAGAGCGTGACGGGGCTGACGCCGGGCTGCACGTATTTCTTCCGGGTGCGCGCGGTTACCGGCGGCGGCACCAGTTCGAATTCGGCGACGGCGGACGTCACTCTCGACGAAGTGATTCCGGAGGCCCCGGCCGCCATCTGGGCCAGCGCGACGAACGCCGCGGACTTTACCGCGGCATGGAGCGCTGCGGCCGGCGCCGCGAGCTACCGGCTGGACGTGGCGACCAACGCCGCCTTCTCCGGAGGCGGGGGCGCCTCCGAGCTGTTCATTTCCGAATATATCGAAGCCGATTCCGGCAACGAAAAGTACGTCGAAATCTTTAACGGCACCGGCCATGCGGTGGATATGACCAACTACAGCCTGCTGTTGTTCGCGAACGGCTCGTCGGTGCCCACCGCCATTGCCTTGGCGGGCACGCTGGCGGACAACGACGTGTTCGTGGTCGCGAATTCCTCGGCCACCAATGTCGCGGTCATCGACCAGACGTCTGGCTCGCTGACCTTCAACGGCAACGACGCGGTCGCCCTGAGCAACAAGACGGCGGGGGTCTACGTGGACGTCATCGGCCAGATCGGCTACGACCCCGGCACGGGCTGGGGGACGGACCCGACGACCACCGTCAACAGCACCCTGGTGCGGAAGAGCGGCATTTCCGCCGGCGATCCCGACGGGACGGACGCCTTCGATCCGGCCGCGGAATGGGATGGCTACGCGGGCATCAACGTCGAGGACGATCTGGGTTCGCACGTCTTCGGCGGCGGGGGCGCCCCGAGCTACGTGCCGGGGTATTCGAACCGGACCGTGGTCGGCACCAGCCAGGGCGTGACGGGCCTGATGGCGAATTCGACGTACTATTTCCGCGTGCGGGCCGTAAACGGCGCGGGCACCAGTCCGGATTCCGCGACGGCCGGCGTGACGACGGCCAACGCCGGCACGCCGCCGACGATGGCCGCGATTCCGTCGCAAACGACCTATGTGGGCGGAGATTTCGAAATCGCGGTGTCGGCGACCGCGACGGACGGCGATCCCATCTTGGCATATGCCTGTTCGAGCGCGGTGGACACGAACACGTGGGTGCTCGACGAAAACACGGGCGACTTCCTGTTCATCCCGACCACGAACGAGATGGGCACCAAGTTGTTCAACTTCACGGCCACGGACAAGGACGGCGAAAGCGCGCCGGTGCAGATGAGCGTCAAGGTGTACTCGGCGGCCGCGACCAACGAATTCACGATGTGGGTGGAAGACCGGGGCGAGGATCCGGGCGATCCGGACTTCGCCGAAGACGCGGACGTCGACGGCGACGGCCAGACGACCTATGCGGAATATCTGGCGGACACCGATCCGACCTCGTCCAACAGCGTCTTGGCATTGTCGGGAACCTATTTCACTGCCGCGCAGCTCGGTGGTGGAACGGGCCAACTTCGGTTTACTTTCCCGGCCAGTCCGGCGCGCTACTACCAGCTGGAATATTGCACCGATATCACCAACCAGACGGAAACGCTCGTGGTAACGAATCTGGGGTGGGGCGTGCCGGACATGGTCATCACGAGTGCTGTGCCGGCCAGTTGGTACGGCGTGATCCGCGTCCGGCTAGATTCGCCGTAAATCAATTCAACCAATTCCAGGGCAATTGGATGTGTTTTCGCATGTCGCGAACTCCGTTTTTCGGGTACCACATCTTCCTCTTGCCCGATAGAAATTCGCTCCTCGAAAAATCGCGTTCAAAGTAGAGCGTTTCAGTCCGCGCGACGTTTTTCGTTTGGTTCTGCGGGGGATTAAAAGAGTATGTTATTCCAATTAGAGTCTGATCAAAAACTCGGTTGGAGCGAAGCATGAAAAAAGTCGCGTGGTTGGGTCTGATGCTGGGTTGGGCGGGAATCGCCGGGGCGGCGGAATTGAGCGTGGATTTCACGTTCTCCGCGGACGACGTGGAATTGACGCCGGCGGGCGAGTACGTGGTTGTCGGGCTGGCGGACGGCTCGCGCGTCGTGGATGAGGCGGGGGCGCCGGCGATTCCGGCGAAATTCGCGAACATCCTGCTGCCGTCGGGCGCGCAGAACGTCCAGATTTCGGCGAGCGGCGCTTGGACGCTGCTGGCGGAGGGGATTGCCCCGTATCCGGCGCAGCCGCGCAGTCCGAAGAGCTTGCCGCGGCCGGCGTTCGTGCCCGCGAACGACCGCTACGCGAGCGCGGAAGCCTGGCCGGCGGAAACGGCGACCTACCAGGGCGACCAGGACATGCAGGGCTATCGTTTCGTGTCCGTGCGCGTGAATCCGCTGGCCTACGTGGGCGCGGAAAAGAAGCTGTATCTGCGCGAAAAGGTGACCGTGACGGTGACCTACGACGCCGCGGCGACGATCAAATCCATCCTGCCGAAGCAGGCCAGCTTGTTCGGCCCTCTCGTGGACAGCCTGGTGGTGAATCCGGAGGCGGAAACGGAATTCGCGCCGGCCGTCAAGACCACGGCGCCCCGGGCCGCCCTGGATTACCTGATCATCACGTCGTCGTCGCTCAGCAACGCGTTCCAGCAGATCGCGGACTACCGGTCGTCGGCGCTCGGCGGCGGCTACACGACGCGGGTGCTGACCACCAATACGATCGCGTCGGATTATTCCGGTGCGGACCTGCAGGCCAAGATCCGCGCCTGCATCAGCAATTCCGTGGCCACGCTGGGCACGACGATGGTCCTGCTGGGCGGCGACGACACGATCGTGCCGACGCGCTACTGCTACGGCAACGTGGACGGCACGATCGAGACCAACATGCCCACCGACCTGTATTATTCGGGCCTGAGCGGCAGTTGGAACAGCGACGGCGACGGCCAATTCGGCGAGACTTCCGACGGCGTGGACATGGCGTGGGACGTGATCGTCGGCCGCCTGCCGATGCGCACGACCGCGAACGTGACGACCTATCTGGCCAAGGTGGTGGCCTTTGAATCCGGCTCGCCCGTGACGAACAAAATCATTTTGGGCGGCCCCTACGCCTGGGACACCTATTCCGGAACGGATCGGCCGAGCGACGACGTGACGATCGACGGACACGCGGGCTTCCGCGACACCAGTCCGATCAACCACACGACCGTGAGCGATTCGGAAGCGTGGCTGCGCCGGCTCTATCGCGACGGCATCCGGTCTTATTGGCCGGCCCAGGTCAGCATCATGTGCGACACGCTCACCTCGTGGGATTCTTCCACCGGCGGCGATTATTCGGAGAGCGCGGCGAACACCCTGACGGCGTTCAACAAGAACTACACGCACCTGATGTTCTCCGGCCACGGCGCGCCGCAGGAATGGGGGCTGGAATCGGGCTCGTTCGACAGCACCGATGCTTCGAGCATGACGGGCCTGGTGGCATTCATTTATACGGACGCCTGCCTGACCGGACATTTCGACAAGAACAGCAACAAGATCGACGGCTACACCTACACGACCGAACCGTGTCTGGGCGAGGGCTTCCTGCGCAATGCGCGTCCGCTGGGCGGCGCGCTGGCGCACATGGGCTGCGCGCGCTACGGCTGGGGCGAACCCGACGCGGCGCCGGCCAGCAACACCTCCGACGGCGGGCCCTCGACGGTCTATGCCTACAAGTTCTACAAGCGGATCTACGAGACCACGAACCGCACGCTGGGCTTGGCGTTCGCCATGCACAAGGCCGACATGGTCAGCTTGTCCGGCAGCGACGGCTGCGAGCGGTGGATCCAGTTCGGCATGAACCTGCTGGGCGATCCCGCGCTCAAGATGCCCACGGGCAGCACGATTCCGACGGCCCCGGCCTTCGGCGCCAATCCCGGTCCCGTCAGCGCGACCACCGGCGTGGCCAAAACCTTAACCGTGACGGCCAGCGGCTATCCCACGCCCGTGCTGTCTCTGCTGAGCCAAACGGCTTCTTCCGGCTACAGCTTCGTGCCGGCGACGGGCGTGTTGACCTACACCCCGCCGACCGCCGACGTGGGCACGCAGACCTTCACCTTCCGGGCGACGAACACCGAAGGCATCGCGACGCAGACCGTCAGCGTGACCGTGACCTTGGCCCCGCCGGCGGCGCCGGCTTCGGTCTGGGCGAGCGCGACGAACACGACGAGCTATACCGCGGCATGGAGCGCTTCGGCCGCCGCCACGGGCTACCAGCTCGACGTCGCCACGAACAGCAGCTTCGGCGGCAGCGGCGGCAGCGGTTCCGGCACCAATTGCTACCACAACGGCACGTTGGGCGCCGGCACGGGCGGCACTTGGACGGAAACCGGACTGACGCAGGGCTCCGGCTACCTGATTTCGCTGACCGGCGACGTGCTGATCACCCCGGCGATGGATTTCACCGCCAGTTCGTCGGAAACCCTGACCTTCAACGCGCGGACCTACGGCGGGGCCGTCTCGAACAACAACACGATCACCGTGTCGATCTCGACCGACAATGGCGGCAATTGGACGACGCTGGGCACGCGGACCCCGCTCAACACGACGCTGACGGCGATGTCGCCGTTCAACCTGAGCGGCTACGACGGCAGCCAGGTGCTGGTCAAGCTGGAGACGTTGGGCGCCACCGCTTCGGTCGGCGCGGGTCTCGATGAAATCCTGATCACCAACACGGCCGGGCCTTCCGTGTCGTCCTACGTGCCGGGCTACTCGAACCGGACCGTGGCGACCACGAGCCAAAGCGTGACGGGCCTGACGGCCGGCGCGACCTACTACTTCCGGGTTCGCGCCACCAACGCCGGCGGCGCCAGCGCGAATTCGTCCATCGCGAACGTGACGACCCTGACGGCGCTCGTCGCGCCGGCCTTCAACGCCAACCCCGGTCCCGTCGCGACGACGGCGGGCGTGGAACGGACCTTCACCGTCAGCGCGACGGGCAGCCCCGGACCGACGCTGGCGCTGCAGAGCCAGACCGCGTCGAGCGGCTACAGCTTCGTGCCGGCGACGGGCGCGCTGACCTACGTGCCGCCGCAGGCGGACGCGGGCACGCGCACGTTCACCTTCTCGGCCAGCAACAGTTCGGGCGTGGCGGTCCAGACCGTGACCGTGGCGGTGACTGCGGCGACCGCGCCGGCCTTCACCGGCGCATCCTCGTTCGGCGCCACGACGACCGTGCAGCGCACCTTCACGGTGACGGCGTCCGGCACGCCGGCGCCGACGCTGGCGCTGGTCGGCGAGACGGTGTCCGGCGACTACAACTTCGTGCCGGCGACGGGCGTCCTGACCTATACCCCGGTCAACGACGACATCGGCACCCGGACGTTCTCCTTCACGGCCGCCAACGCGGCCGGCACGGCGACGCAGACCGTCAGCGTGGTCGTGAGCGATCTGCCGGCGACGCTGCCGGTCTTCGGCGCGAATCCGGGTCCGGTCGACGCCACCACGGGCGTGTCGGCGGACTTCACGGTGACGGTGGCCAGCGGCTATCCGACGCCGACCTTGGCCCTGCAGGGGGCGACGGCGAACGCCAGCAACTATCTCTTCGACGCGGAAACGGGCTATTGCGTGTACGTGCCCGCCGAGGATGAAGTGGGCGCGCAGTCGTTCACCTTCACGGCCGCCAACGCGGCCGGCACGGCGACGCAGGTCGTCAGCGTGAGCGTCGCGGCGGGCATCCCCGGCGTGACGGCGGCGATCTGGGCCAGCGCGACGAATGCCGCGGGCTTTACTGCGGCCTGGAGCGCGGTGGCGAACGCGACCGGCTACCGGCTCGACGTCGGCACCAACGCCTCCTTCTCCGGCGGCGGCGCCAGCGCGCAGTCGGTGCTGGCCACCAACGCGGCGAACAGCACGACGCCGCCGGCGGATTGGACCTACAATATTTCCGCCTCGAGCAGCAGCTATCTGATCCTGGGCTACGCCACCAACTACGTCGTTTCGGAGGCGTTCTCCACCGAAGGGTTCACGAACCTGACGGTGGATTTCAGCGCGCGCAGCTACGGCACCGTTTCGGGCACGACCCGGACGAACGTCACGGTTTCGATTTCCGGCGACGACGGCGAAACCTGGACGACGATCGGCGTGGTTTCGCCGGCGAACAACGTCATGAACGCGATGCCGACCCTGACGGATACGGCGAACCTCGGCAACGCCCAAACCCGGATCCGCTGGCAGGCGCCGAACGCCGCCGCCAATTCCGGCGTGGGCATCCAGGCGCTGACGGTGAAGGGCTGGAGCGCGGGCGGGGGGGCCGCCTACGTCGCCGGCTACTCGAACCTGACCGTTTCCGGCACGAGCCAAAGCGTGACGGGCTTGGCCGCGAGCGCCACGTATTACTTCCGCGTCCGCGCGGTCAACGGTGCCGGCACCGGCGCGAATTCCGCCGTGGCCAGCGTGACGACGACGACGGAGTCGGCGCCGGGCACGCCGCCGACGATGGACGCCATCGCCGCGCAGAGCGCGACCGCCGGCGGTTCGTTCGACATTACGGTGACGGCGACCCCGACCGACGGCGATCCCATCCTGTCGTACGCCTGTTCCAGCGCGGTGAGTTCAAACCTCTGGGATTTCGACGTGGACACGGGCTACTTCCTGTTCTATCCCACGGCGTCCGAAATCGGCACGAACCTGTTCAACTTCACCGCCACGGACAAGGACGGCGCCAGCGCGCCGGTGCAGATGAGCGTGAAGGTCTACACCGCGGCCGCGACCAACGAGTTCACGATGTGGGTGGAAGACCAGGGCGAAGATCCCGTCGATCCCGACTTCGATGAAAGCGCGGACGTCGACGGCGACGGCCAGACGACCTACGAGGAATATCTGGCGGATACCGATCCGGCCTCGTCGAACGAAGTCTACGAGTTGACGGGCGACTACGTGAACGCCGCGCAGGTCGGCGCCGCCACCGGCGAAATCCGGTTCAGCTTCCCCGCCAGTCCCCGGCGTTATTACCGGTTGGTGTATTCCACCGATCTTTCCGGGTCGACTACGGTGAGCAACCTCGGCTGGGGTTCGTCCGGAACGATGACCATGACCAACAAGACGGCGGGCGCTTGGTACGGAACCATCCAAGTCCTGCTGGACGAGCCGTAAGGTCAATTCCATTGCAACAATATGCGCGGCAAGCGATTGCCGCGCATATATTTTGCGAAAGATGCCGCCAATCCATGGGGTTTCGCTGGTTTCGGAAAGCACGGAAAATTCATTTTAACTTCATTTTAATGAATAGGGTTGCATTTTAAGGCGGATGGCATAACATCTTTCTAATAATTCGGCAGGATCTTTTCCGCAGAACGGTGTGAAAAAACGTCTGGAATGGTGGTTGGCGTTTGGTGCCTTGGTAGCTTCGACGGCCAGAGGCGAGAGCCAACCGATTTTTCTGGAAGGAAGAACGATCGAGACGTCGAGCGGGGTGCAGCAGGCGATGGTCCGCCTGCTGAAATCGTCTGCGCATCTGCCCACGGTGCAGCGGCCGACGTCGCGGGGAACGACGCCGTGGGTCGTGCAATTCGACGGCGCGATCCGCGAGAAGTGGAAGACGGCGGTGGAAGCCGAAGGGGCGGTCATCCATGGATACGTTCCGGCGGATGCGCTGCTGGTCGAGGCTTCTCCGGAAATTCTCGCGCGGATCGCTTCGATGGATTCGGTGAAGTGGGCGGCGGAATATCTGCCCGCCTACAAGAAATCGGTGGACGCGCAGGACGGATGGGCGGACGATCGGGAATACGTCGTGGCGTTGTTTCAGGCGGACGACAAGCCGCGCATCGCCCGCGAATTCGGCGAAATGAACGTTTTCGTTTCGCGCGAGGAACTGACGGCCGACAACGAGTGGTTCCACGTGAAGCTGTCGCCGGAACAGGTGGACGAAGTCGCGAACTGGGGCGAAGTGGAGTGGATCGAGCTGGATCGGAAGCCGCAGTTCTGGGGCGCGACGGTTCCGGAGACGGCGGGCGCGGCCGTTGCCCGCGACCCGGTTGCGGCGCTCCGCCAGGCGTTCGACGCAGGCGTCCGGATCCAGCCGATCAACCAAGGCTGCGCCGATGCCGGGAACTATGGCGTGGCGGCGCGCGCCGTCGATCGGTTCGTCTGGGCGCATCCGGAGATGCTCGTCGTGGCGGCGGCGGGCAACGCCGCCGTGGATCTGGCTCCGGCGGATGGCGTGGTGGATGCGGGCTCGATCGGTTCGCCCGCGACGGCGAAAAACGTCTTGTCCGTGGGTGCGGCGGAAGGCCGCCGCGACGTCGCCCGCGTCTGGCGCGATTCGTGGCCGGAGGATTTCGCGGTGGAACCGATCGCGCTGGACCCCATGGCGCAGGCGGACGGGCCGCAGGGCCTGGCGGCGTTTTCGGGCCGCGGTCCCTGCGCCGATGGACGCATCAAACCCGATCTCGTCGCGCCGGGCACGTTCGTCGTCGTTCCGCGGCCGCCGGATTCGGACGACGTCGGCTGGGGCGCGGCGGAAAACGACGGCGAAATCTACGTGGGCGGCACGGGCGTGGCGGCGGAACAAACGGCGGCCGCGGCCCGGCAGGTGCGGCAGTGGCTGGCGGCGGAGCGGGGGATCGCGGCGCCGAGCGCGGCCTTGGTGAAAGCGCTGCTCATCCTGAGCAGCCGGGATCTGGCGCCGGGCCAGTACGGGTCAGGGGCCGACCAGGAGATTCCGGGATATCGTCCGAACAACGTTCAGGGATTCGGATTGCTGCAAGAGCGCTTCCCGATGGACGGGATCGAACCGTACGATGAAGAGGGATTGGCGACAGGGCAGGTGAAGGAATATCCGCTGCATGTGCCGGCCGGCGGCCGCGTGGGGGCCGTGCTGGCATATTCGGATTCTCCCGCTGCACTGGCGGCGGGAACCAAGCTGGTCAACGATCTCGACCTGACGGTGCAGTCGCCGGGCGGCAGGATTATGCATGCCGACGGCAAGGCCGGGACGGACGATTTGAACAACGCGGAAATGATCGAATTCGAAGCGGAAAAGAATGGAATCCACACGATACGGATTGAAGCCCGCAACGTGCCGATGGGTGGGGTGCAGCCCTTTGCCCTGGCGATATGCCATCCGATAGCGGAGGCCGGGATGCCGGCGGAGACGGAGGAACCATGAAGGTGCGCAACACAGCGGCGTGGACCGTTCTGACGGCGGTTCTGGCGATTCCCGGCTTGGCACGCGCCGCGGTGCAACTGGGCGAGTCGATGGACAGCGGGTTGGCTCTTGCCTACACCACCGGCGACCAGACGCTGACCAGCGGCGTTTGGAATACCGTCTCCGTCTACAGGGAAGCCGCCTCGGCCTCTTATGGCGGCACCGGCGCCGCCGCGCGCATCAATGACGACACTGCCGGCGCCTGCATCCGCACGCCGGCGCTGAATACGGCCGGGTCCATCACGTTCTGGTACCGCGAACTGAACTCGGGCGGCGGCACCTTCAAACTGCAAAAGTCCTATGATGCCTCCGCCTGGGTGGATGTGGCGTCCCAGGCTTTCTCCGGCACGAACTTCGTCCTGTATTCCAACCAGGTGAACGATGCCGCCTCCACCATTTACCTGCGGGTGCTGAACGACAACATGGCCGGGCATTTGGTCGTGGATCAATTCGAGATCACCGCTTTCGATTCCGCGGTGGCGCCCGTATTCGGCAGCAATCCGGGACCGCTGACGGCGACCTCGCTGGTGGCGACGGCCTTTTCGATTTCGGCATTGGGCAGCCCGACGCCGACCCTGGCGATGGATTCTACCACGGCGTCGGGCGGGTACGGTTTCACGGCGGGCACGGGGCAACTGGATTACACTCCTCCCTTGGCGGACGGCGGCGCGACGCAGACGTTCACGTTCACGGCGAGCAACAGCGTGGGCGTGGCGACGCAAACCGTCAGCGTGGCGGTGACGGCCGCCGCGGCGCCGAGTTTCACCAGCGGCACGGCCTACGGCGCGACGACGGGCGTGGCGATGGCCTTTACCGTCTTGGCTTCCGGCGTGCCCGCGCCGACTCTGGCCTTGCAAAGCGAAACCGCGGCGGGCAGCGTGGCTTTCACGCCGGCGACGGGCGTGTTGGACTATACGCCGGCCACGAACGACGTCGGGGTCCAAACGTTCACGTTCACGGCCGACAACGTCGCGGGCACGGCGACGCAGACCGTCAGCGTGACGGTGGCCAACGTCGCCGTTGCTCCGAGCTTCACCAGCGGCACGGGGCCGTACGGCGCGACCGCCTCGGTCGCCATGGCGTTCACCGTGACCGCCAACGGCAATCCCGCGCCGACCTTGGCGCTGCAGAGCGAAGATGCCGCGGGCAGCGTCGTTTTCACGCCGGCGACGGGCGTGTTGGACTATACGCCGGCCACGAACGACGTCGGCGACCGCGGTTTCGTCTTCACGGCCGCCAACGCCGCCGGCACGGCGACCCAGACGGTGATCGTAGCCGTCGCCGCCGCGCCGACCGACATTCCGACGGTCAGCGTGACCAATCTCGCGACCAATTCCTTCACGATCAACTGGACGACCTGTACCGGCGCCACGAACTACCAGGTCCAGGTGGCGACGGACACCAATTTCACGGCCGGCAGTTCCAGCGAAGCCTTGACCGAGGATTTCGCGACGCAGACGGATACCGCCGTGCCTTCCGGCTGGTCCACCGACAAATCCTCCGATCTGGACTACACCGGTGAACCCTACGTCGGCGCGGCGCCGCCGGCCTACAAGTTTGGCACTTCCGGCCAATGGCTGTTGAGCCCGACCTTCGCGACGGGCGCGACGAACCTGCAGTTCTGGGCTTACGGCAACGGCGGTTCCGGCAGCACGATCGCGGTCTCGGCTCTGGTCGCCAGCGTTTGGACGCTGGTGGATACGGTGACCATCGCCGCCAACGACGGCACCTACAACGTGGCGCTCGATCCGCAGACGACGCAATTGAAGTTTTCGTTCACCAAAATCTACAATTGCGGTTTCGACGACGTGGCGGTGCAGGCGGTTTCGGCGTCGGCCACGCTCGTGCTGGACCAGACGCTGGCGGCGCTGACGACCGACGCGGCGGGGCTGGACATGTCGACGACCTACTACGTCCGCGCACGCAAGGAAGGCGGCGAGTGGTCGGAGATCGTTTCCGCCGCGACGGCCGATCCGGAGCCGTCCGTGCCGGTCTTCGGCGCGAATCCGGGCCCCATCGCCGCGACGGCGACCTTGGCCCGGGCCTTCGCGGTGTCGGCGACGGGTTTTCCGACGCCGGCCTTGTCGTTGCAAGGCACGACGGCTTCGGGCGGCTACGGGTTCACGGCCGATACGGGCACGCTGGATTACACTCCGCCGGAAGCGGACGTCGGCACGCAGACCTTCACGTTCGCCGCCACCAACGTCGCGGGCGTGGCGCTGCAAACCGTCACCGTGACCGTGGCTTCCGCGCCGGTCTACGTGCCCACGGTGACCGTGACGAACGTCGGGCCCACCCTGTTCACGGCCAACTGGAACGAAGTGACCGATGCCACGACCTACCAGATCCAGATCGGCACCGCCACCAACTTCTCCACCGGCGCCGTCGGGTCGAACCTGCTGAACGAAACCTTTGCCACGCTGACCGACACGACTCCCCCGAGCGGGTGGAGCAGCAGCGCGTCCAGCGACCTGGATTCCACCGTGTATTACGGCGTCGCGCCGCCGTCGTTCAAGTTCAACTTGACCGGCCAAACGCTGACCAGCCCGGTTTTCGCGCCGGGCGCGACGAATCTCCAATTCTGGGCCTACGGCCGCAACGGTTCGGGCAGCATGTTTGCGATTTCCGGTCTGGTTTCCGGGGTGTGGACCGCGATCGACACCGTGTCGATCGCGCGCAACGGCGCGACCTACAACGTGGCCTTGGATCCGCAGACGACCCAGATCAAATTCCGCTTTACGCGGATCGTCACGGTGTATTTGGACGACGTGATCGTCCAAAGCGGCACGGCCGCGGGGACGCTGACCGTGGACGAAACGGTCGCGGCGCTGACCTACGCCGCGACGGGATTGTCGAATTCGACGCCGTACTACGTCCGCGTGCGCGCCGCGCCGACCGGCACCTGGTCGGCGGTCGTTTCGGCCACCACTCTCGGCAACGATCCGCTGGCGCCGTGGTTCACCGGCGACACCGGTCCGTACAGCACGACCGCCGGCGTGGCGACGGCCTTCACCGTCGCGGCGATGGGCGTGCCCGATCCGACGCTGGCGCTGGCCGGCGCGACGGCGGCGGCGGGCAGCTACGCCTTCACGCCCGAGACGGGCTATCTGCTCTACACCCCGCCGCTTGGCGATGCGGGCACGCAGTCGTTCACCTTCACGGCCAGCAACGCCACGGGCGTGGCTACGCAGACGATCGACGTGGCGGTGGCGGCGGCGACGGCCCCGGCCTTCACCGGCGGAACGACCTATGGCGCGACGACGCTCGTGACCCGCGTGATCATCGTGGAGGCGACGGGCGCCCCGGCGCCGGTCTTGGCGCTGACCGGCACCACGACGTCGACGAACGACTACTCCTTCTCGCCCGAGCTGGGTCGCTTGAGCTACACGCCGCCCACGAACGACGTCGGCACGCAGACGTTCACCTTCACGGCCAGCAATCTGGCGGGCGTGGCGACGCAGACCGTGAGCGTCGTAGTCACCAACATGCCCGCCGTCGCCCCGACGATCGCCGCGCTCGCGCAGCAGACGACGATGGTGGGGCTGGAATTCGACTACACCGTGACGGCGACGGATCCGGACACCGCCGCATCCAATCTCACGTTCGCCTGCACCAGCGCGGTGGCCTCGGCCACGTGGGCGTTCGACACGAACAGCGGATACTTCCTGTTCATTCCCACGACGAACCAGATCGGCACGAACGTCTTCTCGTTCCAGGCCACCGACCACCCGACGTCGCTGACGAGCCCGTGGTCCAACATGGTCGTCGTGGTGAGCGCGGCCGGCGATCCGGTTTCGATCTCCTTCGGCAGTGCCCGGATCGTGGGCGAAGAAGATGCCGGCACGTTGCTGATTCCCGTGAACCTGGCCTATTCCGGTTCGGCCTCGATGCAGTTCCGGTTCACCGGGCCGACGAACGGCACCGCGCTGCGCGGCACGGACTTCAACTGTTCCACCACGCTGACGATTTCCGGATCGTCTTCCGGCAATCTGGTGCTGGATCTCGTGAACGACGGCCTGCCGGAAGGGGCGGAGTCGGTGAAGATCACGCTGGTGCCGGTGTCGCCCGCCACGGCCGGTTCCATCACGCAGACGGTCGTGCACCTGCTGGACGACGATACGGTGGCCATCATGGCGGCCAACATCACCAGCGGTTCGTACCAGGAATACGAAGCGCCCGGCAGCCGCATCTTCCAGGCGCTGTGCCCCGACGTGGCGCTCGTCCAGGAATTCAACATGACCAACGGCACCGCCGAAACCGCCTACCGCACCTGGGTGGACCAGACCTTCGGCACGAACTTCTCGTACTGCCACGAGCCGCTGGCCAGCGCGAACATCCCCAACGGCATCGTCAGCCGCTGGCCCATCGTCGAATACGGCGAATGGGACGATACGACCCTGACCGACCGCGATTTCGTCTGGGCGAAGATCGATCTGCCGGGCGACAAGTACCTGTATGCCGTCAGCCTGCACATCAAGGCCAGTTCGGGTTATGAATCCCAGCGGACCACCGAAGCTCGCCTGCTGACGAACTACATCGCCCAGGCCGGCTGGAGCACCAACGACTACATCGCGATCGGCGGCGATTTCAACCTCCAGGTGCGGACGGAAACCGCGTTGTCGGTCCTCACGGCCAAGGTGGTCTCGGACGCCCACCAGTCCGCCGACCAGGTCGGCAACAAGAACACCAACAGCGGGCGCGACAATCCTTACGATCTGGTGCTGCCCAGCACGAACCTGGATCTGCGCAACCGCACGTACTATTTCGGCGGCTACGCCTACGCCAACGGCGTCGTCTTCGACACGCGCATCGCCTGGGCCAGCGGATTGCCGTCGCCGGCGCTGACCACCGATTCGGCCGCGGTCAACATGCAGCACATGGGGTCGATGAAGATCTTCGAACTCGAGAAGGACGACGCGGTCGGGGCGCCAGCGGCGTTTTCGGCCGCGCCGGTCGGCCCGGCCCAGAACGATCTCTCCGCCACGGCCAACGCGCTGGGCGACGACGTGATCGTGGTGTGGGACGGCGACGACACCTTCACGACGCCTTCCGGGACGGCGCCGGCGGTCGGCGCGGCGTTCGCGGGCGGCACCGTGCTCTACAAGGGGGTTGCCGGCGCGTTCAGCCACACGGGCCTGACGGCGTGCACGCCGTACTACTACAAGTGCTGGTCGTACGCCGGCACCGTGTTTTCCACGAACGGCCTGACGGCCAGCGCGACGACGACGGGTCTGGACGCGCCGGCCTCGGCCTGGGCCAGCGGCGTCACCAACGAAACCTTCGCGGCGAATTGGAGCGCGGTCGCGGGCGCCGCCGGCTACCAGCTCGACGTGTGCGGAGCCCCCAGCTTCTCCGGCGCCGGTTCCGGCTGGGGACCGGTCTTCCGCGAAACCATGGGTGCGCCCACCGCCGGCACGACGACGCTGGCCGAACACGAGGCGAACGACGGCTTCGACAACGACGGCTATGAAATGTGGTCCGGCGGCGCGGACAATCCGGCGGACGTCCGCACGAGCACCGTTTCGACCAACTACGTCGATCCGGCGGGCAATCCGGCCTCCGGCGGCGCGAACGTCTATTTCCCCACGAACGGCCTGATCGGCACCGCCGGGTTCGCCATCTCGGGCATCGACACCCGCGGCTACCAGGCGCTCGCGCTCCACTTCGGCTATTACAAGGAGTCCGCGACGGAAAACATGCAGTTCGGCGTGGACTGGTCCGCGGACGGCGGCGAAACCTGGAACGCCGTCGCCGTTTCCAACGCCCTGCCGGCGGCCAATGCGGCGCAATACACCTGGTATGCCGTTTCGAACGTGGCGCTCGATGCGGCCGCGCTCAATGCGACGAACCTGAGCCTGCGGTGGGTCCGGGCCGACGGTTCCGTGCCGGGCCGCATCGACGACGTCCTGCTGCAAGGCTATTCGGATTCGGCGGAATTCGTCGCCGGCTATTCGAACCGCCTGGTTTCCGGCGCGACGAGCCAATCCGTGACCGGATTGACCGGCGGCGTGACCTATTTCTTCCGCGTGCGCGCGGTCGGCGGCTGCGAGGGCGCCTGGTCCGCGACGGCCAGCGCGACGCCCACCGGCACGCCGACGCCGCCGTCCTTCACCAGCGCCGCCTCCTTCGGCGCAACGACGGGCGTGGCCCGGACCTTTGCCGTGACGGCCGCCGGCTATCCGAAACCGACCTTGGCGCTGCAAAGCGCGACGGCCTCGAGCGGCTACAGCTTCGCGGCGGACACGGGCGAACTGATCTACACGCCGCCGGAAGCGGACGTCGGCACGCGGACCTTCACCTTCACGGCCGCCAACGCCTCGGGCGCGGCGACCCAGACCGTGACGGCCACGGTGGCGGCCGGCGTGCCGTCCGCCGTCGCCTCGCTCTGGGCCAGCGCGACGAACGCGGCGGGCTTCACGGCCAGTTGGAGCGCCTCGGCGCTGGCGACGGGCTACCGCCTCGACGTCAGCGTCGAACCGACGTTCCAGGTCCTGAGCGGCGGCAGCGTCCAGACGGTCCTGGCCAGCAACGAGGCCACGGACGTCTCCTTGATCGCGGGAACCTGGTCCGGCACCGATCTGGCCGGCACCAACGGCTACGTCCAGATGTTGCTGGCGTCTTCGGAAATCGTCTCCCCGGCGTTTTCGACGGTGGGCTATACCAACCTGACGGTCGATTTCTGGGCGCGAACCTATGGCGGGGCGACGAACGGCAGTTCCAACGTCACGGTATCCGTTTCCACCAACGACGGCGCAACCTGGACCACGCTGGGAGTCGTCGCGCCGACCAACGGTTCGGCTTGGCTGGCCATGCCGACCTTGAACGATGCGACTTCTCTCGGCCATGCCCAAACCCGCATCCGCTGGCAGACCTTGTCCGCCGGCAACAACGTCGGCGTCGGCATCAAGACGCTCGTCGTTCAGGGGGCCGGGCCCGCCTATGCGCCATCCTACGTGGCCGGTTGGTCCAACGTCGCCGTGGCCGGCACGAGCCAAGCGGTGGCGGGGCTGGCCGAACTGACGACCTACTACTTCCGCGTGCGGGCGGAAAACGCCGCGGGCGCGAGCGGGAATTCGCCGACGGCCAGCGCGACGACCCTCGAAGCGCTGCCGGAAGACCAGACGATCGATTTCCCGGCGCTCGCCGACCAGATCGCGACCAACGCGCTGACGCTGTCCGCGACGGCTTCCAGCGGCCTGCCGGTGAGTTTCGCGGTGGCTTCGGGACCGGCGACGATCTCGGGCGGCACCGCGCTCTCGTTCACGGGCGCCGGCACGGTGAGCATCGTGGCGAGCCAGGCGGGCGACGCGGATTGGAACCCGGCGCCGGACGTGACGAACGTCTTCGCCGTCTCCAAGGCGACGGCCGGCGTGACGCTGGGCGCTCTGGCCCAGACCTACGACGGCACGCCCAAGAGCGCGACGGCCGCCACGGAACCGGTCGGCTTGACCGTGGAATTCACTTACGACGGCAGCGCGACCGCGCCCACGGAGGTCGGCAGCTACGCGGTGACCGGTACCGTAAACGAGGCGTTGTATGCGGGCGAGGCCGTCGGCACGCTGGTCATTTCTTCCGAATCGCTCACCGAATTCCAGCTGTGGGTGCGCGATGAACAGGGACAGAGCCTCTCCGACAGCAACTTCGTGGAGAACGCGGATTACGACGGCGACGGGTCGACGACCTATGAGGAATATCTGGCCGATACCGATCCGAGCAGCGCCGGCAGCGTGCTGGCTCTCACCGGCCAGTATTTCATCGTCAGCGCCAGCAACTCCTCCGGCAAGATGCGGATGACCTTCCCGGCCAGCACGAACCGGTATTACCAGCTGATCTATTCCACCAACCTCGCCAGTCCGACCATCGTGAGCAATCTGGGGCAGGGCGTTTCCGGCATGGCCATCACGAACAACAGCTCCGGGACGTGGTTCGGCCGCATCCGTTCCTTGCTGGCGGCGCCATAGGCCGATGAGTCGGAGGCCCCCGCGGAAAACCGCGGGGGCTTTTCTTTGGGCCGGGTCCTCGGCTCGACAAGCGGCGCGGGATGGAGCAAGATTCCCCCATGCGTTCGGCTGCGCTGGACATGCTGTTTTCCCGTTCCTGCGAAGGGTGCGGCCTCGCCATGCTGGAAGAACCGGGTTCGCTGTGCTGGGATTGCCGCGCCACCGTGAAACCGGTCGCGGTGCCGTTTTGCGAGCGCTGCGGGGATCCGATCGCGGGCCTGGTGAGCGGGCCGTTTGAATGCGCCGGCTGCCGCAAGATGCAGCCCGCCTTCGACTGGGCCCGGTCGGCGGTCCGCTACGACGGCGCCGCCAAAACCTGTATCCGCCGGTTCAAATACAAGGCCGGGTTCTGGGTGCAGGAGGAATTGGTCGACTGGCTGGTCGCCCTGTGGCGGACCTGTCCCGCTTCCTCTCGCGCCGCGGATTTTGTGGCCGGCGTTCCGCTTTATCCGAAGCGGGAGCGGGAACGCGGCTACAATCAAGCCGTTCTGCTGGGGGAGGGGCTCGGGCGTCGCATCGGCATTCCCTTCCAGCGCCGGGTGTTGTGGAGAAACCGGGCCACGGCGACCCAAACGCATTTGACAGCCGCCCAGCGGGTCCATAATGTGAGGGGTGTTTTCTCGGTCCCTTGGCCCCGCCGAGTGCGCGGAGCGAGAATCGTGCTCGTGGACGACGTGATGACGACCGGCGCGACGGTCAACGAATGCGCGCGGGCGCTGAAATCCGCCGGCGCGGCTGCGGTAATGGTTTTGACGGTGGCGCGCGGCGGCTAGAGGTCCGCCAAGGCCCAGAAAGAAATGGATTTGTAGACATGACGCTTTTCGGAAAAAAGAAGACGGTCCTCAAAAAGGCCCGCAAACGGGACATGCCCGACGGCCTGTGGCTGAAATGTCCCACCTGCAACGAGATGATTTTCGGCGAAGAGCAGGAAAAAGCCCTGCGCGTCTGCCCCTTGTGCGGGCACCACTTTTCCATGAGCCGGGCCGAACGCCTCGCCATGCTGGCCGATCCCGGCTCTTTCGTCGAATGGGACAAGGATCTCTACAGCATCGATTTCCTCGGGTTCGTGGGGGCGGCCTCGTATCAGGAAAAACTGGAATCCAACCGGCGCAAGACGGGCCAGGTCGATGCGGTGACCTGCGGCCGCGCCCGCCTGGAAGGGCGGGCCATCGCGCTCGGCGTCATGGATTTCGAATTCCTCGGCGCCAGCATGGGGTCCGTGGTGGGCGAGAAGATCACCCGCTTGATCGAACGCGGCACGGCGGAAAAATTGCCCGTGATCGTGGTGTGCGCCTCGGGGGGCGCCCGCATGTACGAGGGCATGATGAGCCTCATGCAGATGGCCAAGACCAGCGGCGCGCTGGCCCGCCATGCCGATGCGGGCTTGCCCTATATCCCCGTGCTGACGCATCCGACCACCGCCGGCGTCATGGCCAGCTTCGCCACCTTGGGCGACGTGATCCTCGCCGAACCCGGCGCCTTGATCGGATTCGCCGGCGCCCGCGTGATCAAGGAGACCATCCAGCAGGATCTGCCGGCCGGTTTCCAGCGGCCCGATTTCCTGCTCAAGCACGGCCTGCTCGACCAGATCGTCTCCCGCGGCGAACTCAAGGCGACGCTGGCCCGGTTGCTGGACGCCTTCTGCGGCCCGCTGTCGCCTTCCGAACCTCCCGAAGTCCCCGCTTGAGCGCGGACGTTCGCTCCACCCTTTTTTCGACGGGATTGCCATGAGCAAAGCCGCCTCCATCTTGGACGCCAAACTGACCTATCTCTACAGCCGGACGGGCGGCAGCACCGTCAAACTCGGCTTGGAAACCACGCTGGCCTTGATGCGCGCGATGGACGTCGACCCGCTTCGGCTTCCCTGCGTCCACGTGGCCGGCACCAACGGCAAAGGCTCCGTTTCGGCCATGCTGGAATCGGTCCTGCGCGAAGCGGGCCTGCGCACCGGTCTCTATACGAGCCCCCATTTGATCCGCTTCTGCGAACGGATCCGGATCTCCGGCGAGCCCATTCCCGACGAGGAACTGATCCGCCTGCTGGACGCCGTCGAGCATGCCGATCAACTCCAGGCGGCCGAACCCAAAGGGCGTCTGGGCACCTTTTTCGAATTGACCACCGCCGTCGCGCTGAAATGGTTTCTGGAGCAACAAGTGCAGATGGCCGTACTTGAAACCGGATTGGGCGGACGCCTCGACAGCACCAACGTCGTCCAGCCCCTGCTGTCGGTCATCACCGAAATCGGCATGGAGCACAAATCGTTTTTAGGCGATACGCTGGAGCAGATCGCGGCGGAAAAAGCCGGCATCATCAAGCCCGGCCGGCCCGTCGTCGTCGGCCGGCAACGGCCGGCCGCGATGAAAACCATCGAAGAAAAGGCCCGCGAGATCGGGGCGCCTCTCCTGCGGGCGAACGAACGCGTTTCGGTCCGGCGTCTCTCGCAGGACTGGGACGGCCAGACGTTGTCGGTGGAGACCGCCGACGGCGCGTGGAAGCCCTTCCGCCTGCCGTTGCTGGGCGATTTCCAGCTCGCCAATTGCGCCCTCGCCATCACCGCCTTGGAATGGATGCGCGAGGAACTGCAGCTGCCGCTTTCGCCGGACGTCGTCCGGTCGGGCCTGGAAAAAACGAGTTGGCCGGGGCGATGCCAGGTCGTTTCGCGCGACCCCATCTTCCTGGTGGACGTCGCGCACAATCCCGACGCCGCGCAGGCCTTGGCGGCATTCCTGAAAAAGGCCCGCGGCGACAAGCCCGTGGCGCTCATCTGCGGCATGCTGTCGGACAAAGACGCCGAAGGGTTTTTCCGCCTTCTGCGTCCCGTGGTGGATGCCTGCGTCCTCGTGCCGCTCGACAGCGAGCGGAGCATGCCGATGGAGCGCCTGATGGCCGCCGCCAAGGCCGCCAAGATGCCGGCGGCCGAAGGCTCGATGCCCGCGGCGGTGCAGAACGCCAAGAAATGGGCGAAGAAAAACGACGGGATCGTGGTGGCGGCCGGCTCGCTCTATCTCGCCTCCGCCGTCCTCTACGAACTGGGCGTGCAAGTCTAGGTTCGGCGGCGGGGCGGGGGCGTCAAAGCGTCCGCAGCTGCCGCGCCAGCGCCTCGGCCAATGGATGGTCCGGCGTCGCAAAGCGCCGAATCCGGCCGTCGCGCCGGATCCACCCGCCGTCTTGCAGGATTTTCGCGTGGCTTTGGACGGCGAACGACGACAGTTTCAGCGTGCTGCTCAAATCCAGTTCCGTTTGGGCGGCCGCTTGGAGCGCCCGGGCAATGGCGATCCGGCGCGGATAGGCCAATCCGAACGCCAGCTGGCGCAACTCGTTGTCCCGTTCCGGCGGGAAATTCGAAAAGGCCGATTTCAGCGCCTTCAGCAACGGCGCCGCCGTCGGCACTTGGGGATCCGCTTCCAGCCGATACACGACTCGAATCCCGTCCCGGGACGATTTCAGCAAACCCCGCGATTGGATCCGCCTCAATTCCTGGCTGGCGTCGGACGTTCCGACGCCGAGGGCCCGGGCCAGTTCGGTGACGGATTGCCCCGGCTTTTCCGCCATCGCGCGCAGCAATCGAATCCGGTTCGCGCCGGCCAGCATCCGGCACGTACGCCACAGCGTGGGATTCAGAGTCTTCATGCCAACCTCCCATTTATGATATTTATAAATAACATATATGATATTTATAAATAGCATAATCGGCGGTCAATCGGATTCGCCGGGGGCGGCCGCCGCCGGACCGGAAAAGAAGGCTTGTTGAACCCCGCAAAACTTCTCAAAGTGCGGCCATGAAATCCCATCGCCAGGAATTGTGGATGCAGGTGCCCGCGCGCCGCGGCTACGTCAATCTGACGCCCGACGTCGAAAAAGCCGTGCGCGCCAGCGGCATCCGCGAGGGCTTGTGCCTCGTCAACGCCATGCACATCACCGCCAGCGTGTTCATCAACGACAACGAAAGCGGCTTGCATCGCGACTTCGAACGCTGGCTCGAAAAGCTTGCGCCGGAAAAACCCCATGCGCAGTACGACCACAATCGCACCGGCGAAGACAACGGCGACGCCCACCTCAAGCGCTCCGTCATGGGCCGCGAAGTCGTCGTCTCCGTTACGAACGGCGCCCTCGACCTCGGCCCGTGGGAACAGATCTTCTACGGCGAATTCGACGGCCTGCGCCGCAAGCGCGTCCTGATCAAGATCATCGGAGAATGATGAAAAACAACCGCAAGGAAATCGAGATTCTGGCGCGCGGCGCCTGCGTGCAGGACGGGAAGATCCTGGTCTGCCGGAACCGCAAGCACGGCAACGTCTATCTGCCCGGCGGCCACGTCGATTGGGGCGAGGATTCCAAGCAGGCCCTGGCCCGCGAATGGCGCGAGGAACTCGGCGTGCCCGGCAAGCCCGGCCGTTTTCTCGGCGTCGTCGAGCAGATCTACAAAGCCCGCAGCGGCCGCACCTGCGAAATCTCGCTCGTTTTCGAAGTCCGCTGCCCGAAACTGTCCGCCGCAAAGCATCCGCCTTCCGCCGAGGACCACCTCGAATTCGAATGGGTGCCGCTGAAGAAGCTCAAGGCGTCCGGCCTCCTGCCGGTCGCGATGGCCGAACAGCTGCCCGCCTGGTGCGCGAAACCCGCCGCCGCGGCCAAGCGCTGGTGCGGTTTCTCCCACTGATCCCGCCGCTCCTTTGCGTTTGATCGCGGCTCGTTGCCGAAGCGGGCGATCTCGAGTGAATGGGATTGCCAAACGGCCGGCCGCCGCGGAAACTGGTGTCGAAGCGTAACCCCGGAGGATCCCATGAATGCCCGCGCGGTTTGGATCAAGCTCGGTTTCCTTGCGTCGCTCGTTTGCCTTGCGGGTTGCGCCACGCCGCCGCCGGCGACCAAGCCGGAGCTGCGACTCCAGACCGGCCGCTACGGCCATGCGGTCGTCGCCGCGGACCACAAGCTCTACGTCGTCGGCGGCAGCGGACCGGAAGGCTTCCTGGGCGACATCGAGGTTCTCGATCCTCGCACCGGGCGGACGGAAACCCTCGCCGTCGGCTTAATCCCGCGCCGCTACCATTCCGCCGTGCTCGTCGGCAACCGCATCTACGTCGTGGGCGGGGAAAGCGCCCACGGACCCGAACCGGCCGTCGAGATCTTCGACCTGAAGACGAAAACGGCCAGAAGAGGCATGCCGATGCCGATCCCGCGGCGGCTTTCCAAGGCCGCGTATCTGGATGGCCGGATCTACGTGGTCGGCGGGCAGGACCCGCGCAACCGCTGCGAAGAAACCGGCACCGGCATCGTCGAGGCCTACGACGTCGCGAAAAACAAGTGGCGGCCCGTTCCCGACCTGCCCACGCCGCGCGAATGCGCCGTCGTCGCCGCGCGGGGCAAGCTCTGGGCCATCGGCGGATTCGATGGCGACGAAGCCGCCTTGGCGGTCGTCGAAACCTACGATCCGCGGACGGACCGCTGGACGCGCGAGCCGGACATGCCCTTCCGCACGAGCGCCCATTCCGCGCTGGCGACCCGCGGCGCGATCTATACCTTCGGCGACTATCGGATGCTGGACCGGGTGGCCCGGCTCGATCTGCGGAGCGGCGTCTGGACGGAAGTGTCCGTGCCCTACGTCGCCAGCCGCCACAACGCCTGCGCGGAACTGGATGGAGATGTTTTCGTCGTCGGGGGCAACGTCGCTTCGTCGGGTTCGCATCTCGACCTCGTCCAGCGCTTTTCCGCGCGCGAATTGCAGGCGGCCTCGCCGCGGACGCGCACGGGCACGGAATGGCGCGGATTCGGCGAGCCAACGGCGTTCGCCGGCATGCTCAAGGCCAATCCACAGACGATCAAGGCCGCCGACCGGTCGGCCGCCGTGCAGACGATCGTGCTGCGGCGGGCCGGAACGGAGATCGTACGCGATTCTTCCGCCACGTTTGATCTGCCGCTCGAACGGATGCCGCTGCTCGTGCGCCTGACCGCCGAAGTCTGGCACCAAGGCACGGGTCGGACGCCCCAGATCATCGTCAACGGCAGCGCGGTCGCCGACGTGCAGTTCGCTTGGCCCAGCCTGCGCGAGCGCAACTACGTCGCGTTCCTTTGGGATGCCGACGAAAAGTTCAGCACCGCCTTCGACTACCAGGGCTGGCTGCCGGCCACGGCCTTCATCGAGGGCGACCGCCTGCGGATCGGGGACAACGAGGTGGCCTTCGAAATCGGTTCGGACCAGATCAAGGTGCGCAACGTGAAGGCGGAAGTGCTGTACGATTTCGACGGCGCCGACACGATCTACGACCTGCGCCGGGAAACGCGCGATCAGCCGATCCCGCGGCTGCCCGCCGGAAAATAACGACAACATTTCCAGCCCCCGACGGGGTCGTCGGGGGCTCCAACAACAAAGATCCAGTGGCTGTTTGGAGCCGGCACGACCTCGTGCCGGTTGTTAAGTCTTGGTTCGCGCCCGTCCGCAGCGCAGGCATTCCTTCCGGTGCACGCAGAGCGTCGCGCCGCATTCCGGGCAGGCCCATTTCTTCTTTTCTTGCGCGACGAATTTCCGGATGCCGAACGTCCGGATCGCTTCGAGGTTTTCCAGCATGCTCATGCCGTATTTCGTCCGGTAGCGGTGGTCCAGCTGCCGCAGCCGGCGGCAGGGGAAGGCGGGGCACTCGCCGCAGAACCGGTTCGGCTGGCCTTGTTCCGTGCATTCCTTGATGCGGCAGTGCCGGCAGTGCGCGGACCGGAGCTCGCCGCGCCGATCGTTGCAGCCCGGACACCGGTTCTTCTCCCGCAAATGCCCGATGCACAGCGCGCAGTTCATCCCGCACGGCGCGATCATGCCGGCTTGGATCGGCTTCGGGGCGACGGCGAGTTTCGGGCGGGGGGCGCGTTTCATGCGGTCACCGTTTGGCTTTCTTGGGCTTCGGCGCGGGCAATTCCCGCACCGTGATCCGGATCAATTCGCAAATCCATTCGCGGTCTTCGAAAGCGTCTTCGATCAGAAAGGACTTTTTCGCCCCGGGATACGCCGGAGCTTCGACCGGCTCGCCGATGAACGCGCGACCCGCCGCCGTCGGTTTCACGAAGAGCTGGTTGTCGCACACCAGCGCGACGACCTTTTCACCGCGATAGAGCGCGTACTCCCCGAACATCTTTCGGAACGAGACGTCTCCTGCGCCCGCCATCTGGTCCACCAGGAAATCCACGAACTCTTGATCCGTCGCCATGGTCCGGATCCTAGCCGAACCGGGCCGAAACCAACAGCCGATTTTCGACAGGATTACAGGATTAACAAGAGGGCGGGCGGAAAATCATTTCGGGGCGGTCTGATCGAACAGATCGACGCGGAAAAGGTCGCGGTAGCGGTTTCCGAGGGAACGAACGAATGCGCGAAGGGCATGTTTGAACAGGCAATGGCGTTGGATCTTTCCCGAAGCATCCCGCCAAACCAGATTGAGCTGATAACCATTGAGTTTCGACGTGCTGGACACGACTTGGCGGCATATCTGGAGCCCCAGGACGTCGTTCCAGGGAACGACCCGTTCGGACGAACGACGGCGGATCGTCCACATGCGTTTGACGGGATCGACGATGATTTTTTGGCCGAACGCATTGCGAACCCAATAGGGCGCGAAGCCGCAGAGCCCGGCCCAGACCATGCCGCCGGCGATCACGTATTTCAGCGGCCAAGCCCCGGACGCCGAGCGGGCGTCCCATGGCGACAGCGCCAGCGCGCCGGCGGCAACCAACATGAACGCGAAGAATCCGAAATGCGAATACGAGGATTCCTGGACATACAAATGTCCGTGCGCATGCAGTCCGATGGACGGCAAAAATCCCCGGCTGTTGGTTTGAAGATCCAGCGGCTCACATGGAAGGTCGGCGGGGACCGGAATTCGTTCGGAGAAGACCATGCCGGGAATTCTAGTGAACGTTCTGCAAAACCAACAACTTTTTCGAGAAAATCGGCCTGAAAACGGCATTTTCAGGCCATTATGAGCCCATTTTTAGGATTTTACGAGTTTTAGCCGCGATTTTTCGATGAATTTGGGCTCCAAAACGGAAATTCGGACCGATTTTTAGCGATTTCGGCGAATTCTGCTGTTTATCTCCCTTCCGGAGTGACGGTTAAGGCGCAACTTGCCTGAAAACTTGACAGGATCCGGGTCGGCGGCTAGGCTCCGCCCGCAAGTTAAGCGTTTTTGTCGGCTGATTGTTCCGCACGTACCGGGAGGATGACAGGATGCGCATAGTTCAGAAATCGCTCACGTTCGACGACGTGTTGCTGTTGCCGGCCCATTCGACGGTGCTCCCGCGGGAGGTCGCCCTCGAAGCGCGGCTGACGCGAAACGTCTCGCTGAAGATCCCCGTGGCGTCGTCGGCGATGGATACGGTGACGGAAGCGCGGCTGGCGATCGCGCTGGCGCAGGAGGGCGGCATCGGGATCATTCACAAGAACCTGAGCGTCGAGCGCCAGGCGGCGGAAGTCGGCCGCGTGAAGCGGTTCGAATCGGGCGTGCTGAAGGATCCGCTGAGCGTGCCGCCGACGATGCCGCTGGGCGAAGTCGTCGCGCTGGTGAAGCGGCGCGGGTTTTCGAGTTTGCCGGTGGTGGAGAACGGTCGCGTGGTCGGCATCGTCACCAATCGCGACATCCGTTTCGAGACGGATCTGGAGCAGGCGGTTTCGGCGGTAATGACGCCGCGGTCGCGTCTGGTGACGGTGCGCGAAGGCGCGGGACTGGACGTGGCGCGCGAGTTGATGCGGCGCCACCGCATCAGCCGCGTGGTGGTGCTGGGACCGCACGACGAACTGAAGGGGCTCATCACCGTGACGGACATGATGAAGTCCACCGAGCATCCGCTTTCCGCGAAGGACGGCCACGGCAGCCTGCGCGTCGGCGCGGCGGTGGGCGTGGGGGAAGGCACGGAAGCGCGCATCGAAGCGTTGGTGGCGGCGGGCGCGGACGTGGTGGTGGTGGATACGGCGCACGGGCATTCGCAGGGGGTGCTCGACCGCGTGGCGTGGGTCAAAAAGCATTGTCCGCAGGTGGACGTCGTCGGCGGGAACGTCGCCACGGCGGCCGCGGCGAAGGCGTTGGCGGACGCCGGCGCGGACGCGGTCAAGGTCGGCATCGGCCCGGGCTCGATCTGCACGACGCGGATCGTGGCGGGCGTGGGCGTGCCGCAGATCACGGCGATCGACGACGTGGCGCGGGCGCTGGAGCCCTTCGGGATTCCGCTGATCGCCGACGGCGGGATCCGGTTCGCGGGCGACATCGCCAAGGCGATCGCCGCGGGCGCGAACACGGTGATGCTCGGCGGGCTGTTCGCCGGCACCGAGGAAGCGCCGGGCGAAACGGTGCTGTTCCAGGGGCGGTCGTACAAGTCGTATCGCGGCATGGGGTCGCTGGGAGCGATGCAGCAGGGCTCGGCGGACCGCTATTTCCAGGAAACGAACGGCGGCGTCGGGTCGGAAAAACTGGTGCCGGAAGGCATCGAGGGCCGCGTGCCGTACAAGGGGCCGGTGGCGGGCGTGGTGCACCAGTTGATGGGCGGATTGCGGGCGGCGATGGGTTATACCGGCTGCGCCAGCATCGAGGAAATGCGCCAAAAAGCGGAATTCGTCCAAATCACGGTGGCGGGCATCCGGGAGTCGCACGTGCACGACGTGCAGATCACCAAGGAAGCGCCGAACTACCAATTGAGCTGACGGGACAACGAGTTAGGACGGGGATAAATATATTTTCGGCGAACGGGGCTTGACGGATGGAAAAGAGATCGATAGTTTGGCGCCCCGGTAAAGCGTTTTATCTTCCGGTGCCGAAAACAGGCGGCCGGCGGATGAGGCAAACTCACGTTTCCGAAGCGATGGCAAGGAGCGCATGATGGCAGCGGCACCGACAGGCGTGGATTTGGGTCTCGGGGATCGATGTTCCCGACGGGCCTTCCGTTGGGCGGAGCGCAGCTTCGCGGCCCGTCGGGATCAAACGGGGTTCCCGCTGTTCGGCGGCGCCGGCTCGTTCTCCAACTGGATGGATTACGGCCCGCTCCAGATCGCGATGACCTGCGACGGCATCGGCACCAAGGCCGAAATCGCGGAACGCACGGGGATCTATTCCACGCTGGGCTACGACCTCGTCGCCATGGTGGCGGACGATCTCGTCGCCAACGGCATCGAGCCGATCAATCTCGTCAACGTCCTCGACGTGGACAAGCCCGACGAGGAAATCGTCGACCAGCTCATGCAAGGCCTGCACGCGGCGGCGACCGAATGCGGAATCGCCGTCGTGGGCGGCGAGATCGCCGAACTGGGCGGCCGCGTCGGCGGCTTTGGATCCCGGATGCATTTCAACTGGTGCGCGACCGCCATCGGTGTGCCGCGCCGCGGCTGCGCGCCCATCGACGGCGGCCAGATCCGCGCCGGCGACGCCGTCGTCGCGCTCCGCGGCGCCGGTTTCCGCAGCAACGGCTTCTCGCTCGTGCGAGCGATCCTGGAGGAGGCCTACGGGCCTTCTTGGCACGAGGTGCCCTCCGTCGACGGACGGAGTTGGGGCGTAGCCGCCCTGACTCCGTCTTTTTTATTCACGCCGTCGATCCTCGCGCTGATCGATGCCGGCATCCCGTTGCGCGGGGTGGGGCACATCACCGGCGGCGGCATTCCGAGCAAGTTCGGGCGCGTACTGAAGAAGTCCGGCCTCGGCGCGCGGCTGGACCGCTTGTTCCCGCCGGAAGAGATCGTCCGCCAACTGATGGAACTGGGCCGGGTGGAATTCGAAACCGCCTATCGCCAGTGGAACATGAACAATCCCATGCTGCTGGTGGTTCCGCCGGAAGCCGTCGATTCCACCCTTTCGATTCTCCAGGCGCGCGGCGTGGCCGCGCAAACGGCCGGCGAAATCGCGCCGGGTCCCATCGTGATCCAAGGAGTGCCGTTCAACCCATGATTTCGCTGCACCATATCGCCTGCACCTGGAACCCGGAACTGCCCGACGCGCGCTGCGCGTCGCTGCGGCGCCGGGCGGAGCGCCATCTGGGCCTCCGCCTCAAAGGACTCAAGCACGTTTCCGTCTACACCGTCCGCGCGGCGCTCGACGCCGCCCAGCTCGCGCGCTTGGCCCGCGAAGGCCTGAGCGACGCCGTGGCGCAACGGGTCGGCATCGACCGCCTGCCGGACGGCTGCGACGGTTTTGCGTCGTTCGTCCTCGTGGGCAAGCTACCCGGCACGACGGACGACGAAGGCCTGTCCGCGCAGCGCACGCTGCACGATCTGCTGGGCGTGCCGTTCGCGCCCGCGCCGCAGGAAATCTTTTCCGCCGATCTCTATTTGTTCGCGGACGCCCTGGACGCCGCGACGCTGCGGCGCCTGGCGGAAGAAGAGCTGGGCAATCCGCTGGTGAACCAGTTCGCGTTCGGCCCGTTCGCGGATTTCGCCTGGCCGGTGCCCGAAGCGGAACCGGAAGGCGCGCCGGTCGTCGAGACGGTCGCGCTCGACATCGCCGACGAAGCGCTGGACGCGCTGTCGCGGGCGCGCCTGCTTTCGCTGGATCGGGCGGAGATGAAGGCGGTGCAGGCGTATTTCCGCGATCCTCAAGTCCAGGCGCGACGCCGCGCGGCCGGCTTGCCGGCGGAACCAACGGACGGCGAGCTGGAAATCGTGGCGCAGACCTGGTCCGAGCACTGCAAGCACAAGGAATTCAACGCCCTCATCCATTTCACGGATCGGGAAACCGGTCGCGAGGAAACGATCGATTCGCTGTTCAAGACCTACATCCGGGCCAGCACGGAGGAAATCGCGCGGCGCCTGGAAGCGGCCGGCAACAACTGGCTGGTGAAGGTGTTCAACGACAACGCGGGCGTGGTGCGGGTGGATCGCGACCGCCTGTTCGTCTTCAAGGTGGAAACGCACAACTCGCCGTCGGCGCTGGATCCGTTCGGCGGCGCCATCACGGGCATCCTGGGCAACAACCGCGATCCGCTCGGCACGGGCCGGGGCGGCGCGACGCTGCTGTTCAACACCGACGTGCTGTGCTTCGGTTCGCCGGATTCCACCGAGCCGCTGCTGCCGGGCCAGCTGCATCCACGCCGCGTGTTCGCGGGCGTGCGGCAGGGCATCGAAGAGGGCGGCAACAAGTCGGGCGTGCCGACGATCAACGGCGCCATCGCGTTCGATCCGCGCTACGCGGGCAAGCCGCTGGTCTATTGCGGCACCGGCGGCATCCTGGCGGACAACTACGGCGGCAAGCCGGCGTGGGAAAAGGAAATCGCGCCGGGCGATCTCGTGGTGCTGGCCGGCGGGCGCACGGGCAAGGACGGCATCCACGGCGCCACGTTCTCCTCGCTGGGCCTCGACAAGCATTCGCCGCGCAGCGCGGTGCAGATCGGCAGCCCCATCACGCAGAAGATGCTTTCCGATTTCCTCGAAGTCGCCTGCCGGCGCGGCTTGGTCAAGTGCGCGACCGACGACGGCGCCGGCGGGCTGTCGTCGTCCATCGGCGAGCTCGCGCCGCTGGCGGGCGGGGCCGAAATCTGGCTGGAAAAGGTGCCGCTCAAGTATCCCGGCCTGCAGCCGTGGGAAATCTTCCTGTCCGAGTCGCAGGAGCGCATGACGCTGGTGGCGACGGAAGAAGCGGCGCCGGCGCTGGCCAAACTGGCTCAGCTCTACGAAGTGGAAGCCACGATCATCGGTCGCTTCACCGACACGGGCCTTTTGGAGGTGTCCCATGCCGGGCGGCCGCTGGCGCAGCTCGATCTCGATTTCTTGCACGACGGCGTGCCGCGCAAGCGACTGGAGGCCGAGTGGGCGCGGCCGGCCGCGCCGGGACCGGCGAGTACGGAAACCCTCGATTTCACCGACGTCTTGAAGCGCCTGCTGGCGAGCGACGATATTTGCTCGCGCGAGGCGGTGATCCGCCAGTACGACCACGAGGTCAAAGGCCGCACGGTGATCAAGCCGCTGATGGGCCCCGGGGGCCTCGCGCCGCAGGACGCGGGCGTGATCCGGCTGGGCTTCGACGATTGGCGCGGCATCGCGGTGGCCTGCGGCCTTGCGCCGCGCGTCGGCGATCTCGACGCCTACGCGTCCTCCGCGTGCGCCTTCGACGAGGCGGTGCGGCAGATCGTTTCGGTGGGCGGCCAGCTGCCGGAACCGGACAAGCTGGGCGCGTCGACGTTCTGGTGCGCCAACGACAACTTCTGCGTGCCGGATTCGGTCTACGACGCCGAAAACAACCCCGACGGCCGATACAAGCTGGCGCAGCTCGTGCGCATGTGCCAGGCGCTGGCCGACCTGGCGCGGGCCTATCACGTGCCGATGACGTCCGGCAAGGACAGCATGAAGAACGATTTCCGCGCCGCCGGGAAGAAGATCTCCGTGCCGCCGACGGTGCTCTATTCCGTGGCCGCGGCGATTCCCGACGTCCGGAAAACGGTCACGAGCGAAATCAAGGAAGCGGGCGACGGAATCTATCTGCTCGGACGCACCCGCGACGAATTCGGCGCCTCCTCGTTCCAGCGCCTGTTCGGCGCGCCGGGCGGCCGCGCGCCGGCCGTGCGGCCGGAAGAGGCCCTGCCGCTGTACTACCGGACGATGGCCGCGCACCGCGCAGGATGGATCCGATCGAGCCACGACCTGTCCGACGGCGGCCTCGCGGTCGCGCTGGCCGAAATCGCGTTCGGCACCGGGCTGGGGCTGGATGTCGACGTCGGCTCCGTCGCCGCGTCCGTCGAGGGCGGCGGCGCGTCGGACGCGCCGCGCCGGCGGCTGGCGGCGCTGTTCGCCGAATCGCCGTCGCGGTTCGTCGTTTCGGTGAAACCGGAACATCGCGCGCGGTTCGAGGACTGGATGGGCGGCCAGGCGCTGCGGATCGGCGCCACGACCGCGGAACCGCGGTTGCGGATTTCCGCCGAGGGCCGCCGGCTGGTGGGTGGCCCCGTCGCCGAACTGGAACGGGCGTGGGGGAAGGAGCTATTGGCGTGAAAGCGGTGCGCGCGTTGGTTCTGACGGGTTTCGGCATCAACTGCCAGGACGAGCTGGCGGCGGCGTACCGCCTTGCCGGGGCGGAAGCCGATATCGTCCATTTCAACGAATGGCTGGCCGGGACGGTTTCGCTGCGCGGCTACGACGTGCTCAACTTTCCGGGCGGATTTTCCTTCGGCGACGATCTGGGCGCGGGCAAGGCGCTGGCGAACAAGATGCGTTTCTGCCGGCTTGCCGGCGGCCGGACGCTGCTGGACGAGATCGCGGCGCACCTGGCCGGCGGCGGATTCGTGTTGGGCGTCTGCAACGGATTCCAAATCCTCGTGAAGACCGGCCTGCTGCCGAACGTCGGCGGGAACTTCGACCAGGAGGTTTCGCTGATCGTGAACGACAGCGGTAAATTCGAAGACCGCTGGTGCCGTTGCTGGGCCGAACAACCGGCCTTGTCGCCGTTCCTGAACGGCATCGACGTGCTCGCGCTGCCGGTGCGCCACAAGGAAGGCAAGCTGGTGATCCGCGACGCCGCGATCCGCGCCGCGATCCGGGAGCGAGGCCTCTGCGCGCTGCGCTACTGCGATGCGGCGGGCCAGATCGCGACGGATTATCCCGCGCTGCCCAACGGCGCCGAAATGTCCTGCGCCGCGCTGACCGATCCGACCGGCCGCGTGCTGGGCATGATGCCGCATCCCGAGGCCTTTCTGTCGATCTACAACCATCCCGACTGGGCCCGGCGCCGCGAGGCGGCGGGCGGAAACGAGGAAGGGGAGGGCCTGCGCCTCTTCCTCAATGTCGTCGACCACATCCGGAGGAACCGCCCATGAACGTGCTTCGAACCGCGTCCACGCCCCAGCTCCAGACGATCCACCGCGGCAAGGTCCGCGACAGCCTGCGCGTGGACGCGAAAACCCGCCTGCTGGTCGTCAGCGACCGCCTGTCGGCGTTCGATCGCGTGCTGGATACGCCGATCCCGCTGAAAGGCGAAGTGCTCAGCCGCCTGGCGAACTGGTGGTTTGAAAAAACGACCGACGTCGTGCCCAACCACGTGCTGCACGCCGTCGATCCCGTGGCGACGCTGGTGCGCGAAGTCGAACCGATCCGCATCGAAATGGTGGTGCGGGGCTACCTGACCGGTTCGATGGGCCGGGCCTACGCCGCGGGCGCGCGCACGTTTTGCGGCGCGGCCGTGCCGGACGGGCTCGCCCCCAACGCGCGCTTTCCACAGCCGCTGGTCACGCCGACGACCAAGGAAAAGAACGACCGCGAAATCAGCCCCGCCGAAATCGTGTCCGAAGGCTGGACGACGGCCGAACGCTACGAACAAATGCGGGACGTCGCCTTGCGCCTGTTCGAGCGCGGCACGCGCCTCCTGGCCGAGAAGGGCCTGATCCTGGTCGATACCAAGTACGAGTTCGGCCTGCTGGACGGCCAACTGGTCCTGATCGACGAGATCCACACGCCCGATTCCTCGCGCATGTGGGACCAGGCCGCCTACGACCGCGATCCGGTGCGGGTCGAGGCGCACGACAAGGAATACGTGCGCGCCTGGCTGCGGCAGAACCGGAAGAACGGCGAATATCCGGCCGCGCTGCCGGACGATGTCGTCCGCGAGACCACGCGGCGCTACGTCGACATCTTCGAGCGGATCACGGGCGAACAGCTGGCCGCGACGGACGAAGATCCGCGCGCGCGGCTGGCGCGCAACCTCGCGCGGGCCGACCTGATCCGGGACGGTTTCGTGGCCATCGTGATGGGCTCGAAGGCCGATCTCGAGCACGCGAACAAGATGAAGGCCGTGATCGAAGCCCACGGGATCTTCGCGGATCTGCGCGTGGCGTCCGCGCACAAGAACGGCGAGGATCTGCCCGCGCTGGTGGCCGAGTACGATGCGGCCGTCGAACCGGGCGCGCTCATCGCCGTGGCGGGCCTCTCCAACGGCCTGGGCGGCGCCCTGGCGGCCAATTCCGCGTTGCCGGTCATCAGTTGTCCGCCGTTCAAGGACGGGATGGACCTGCTGCTCAACCTGAATTCGTCGCTGATGATGCCCTCGCAGGTGCCGGCGATGACCGTGGTGCGGCCGCAGGAGGCGGCGCTGGCCGCGCTGCGTGCGCTGAACTTGCCGCGGCTCAAGGACCGCTTCCGCGCCGAAATCGCCGACCTGAAGGCGGGCCTGCGCCGCGCCGACGCCGAAGTCCGGGAGGCCGCCCGTGCGTAAAGAAATTTCGCCTCTCGACGGCCGCTACGCCGACAAGCTCGGCGAGCTCGCGGAGCTGTTCTGCGAGCAGGCGCTGATGCGCCGCCGCTGCTTCGTCGAACTGGCCTATCTGGAGGCGCTGGCGGACACGGGCCGGTTCTTCGCGCTCGACGCCGCGGAACGCGCGGCGATCCGGAAGGAGCGGGAGTCCTTCGGCGACCGCGACTACGAAAACGTCAAGCGCCACGAGGCGCGGACGGCCCACGACGTCATGGCGTGCGTGGAGCACCTGCGCGAGCGCTTCCCGGCGCGCGCGGAGTGGGTCCACTTCGCCCTGACGTCCGAAGACGTCAACAACCTGGCCTACAGCCTGATCTTCCGGGAGTACGCCGAAAGGCTCCAGCGGCCCCTGCTGGAAAGCGTGATCCGCAAGCTGCTGGAACTGGCCGAACGCTGGGAGGCCGCGCCGTTTCCCGCCAAGACCCACGGCCAGCCGGCGTCGCCGTCGACGGCGGGCAAAGAACTGGCGGTCTTCGCGGCGCGCCTCGCGCGGCAATACGGCCAGCTGAAGGCCTTCCGCTTCCGCGGCAAGCTGAACGGCGCGACCGGCAACTGGTCGGCGTTCGCCGCGGCGGACCCGGATTTCGATTGGATCGCGTTTTCGCGGCGGTTCGTCGAATCGCTCGGCCTGGAATTCAATCCGACCACCACGCAGATCGAAGACCACGACGCGTGGAGCGAATGGTTTTCCATCGTGCGGCGGGCCAACGTGATCCTGCTCGATCTCGACGTGGACGTCTGGGAATATGTTTCGCGCGGCTACTTCGGGCAGCGGAAGAAGGCGGGCGAGGTGGGGTCGTCCACGATGCCGCACAAGATCAATCCGATTAAGTTCGAAAACAGCGAGGGCAACCTCGTGCTGGCCGACAGCCTGCTGTCCACCCTGTCCGAACGGCTTTGCCATTCGCGCATGCAGCGCGATTTGTCCGACAGCACGGTGGTGCGGAACGTGGGCGTGGCGCTGGCGCATTCGCATCTGGCCTGGCAGGAGACCCTGGCCGGGCTGGGGCGCATCGAACTCGACGCGGCGGCCTGCCGCGCCGAACTGGAACGCGAGCCGCAGCTGCTGGCCGAGCCCTACCAGATCGTGCTGCGCCGCGCGGGCCGCAAGGACGCCTACGACCAGCTGAAAGAACTGACCCGCGGCCGCGCGGTGGCGCTGGACGATTTCCACCGGTTGTTGGATGCGTGCGGTATCGACGAGTCCCTGAAAGCGCGCCTGCGGGCGCTGGACGTGCCCGGTTACGTCGGGCTAGCGCCGCGCGTCTGCCGCGCGGCGCTGACCGCCGCGGAAAAGGAGCTGGAGTCGTGAAGATCGCCGTCATCGGTCGCGGCGGCCGCGAGCACGCCTTGGCCTGGAAGCTGGCGCAGGACGCCGGCGCGGAAAACGTCTTTTGCCTGCCCGGCAACGGCGGGACGGCGAACAACCGGCCGATCGCGGAGCACGATTTCGCGGGCATCCGGAGCTTCTGCGAAACCGAAGGCATCGAACTCGTCGTGGTCGGGCCCGAGGCGCCGCTGGCGCGGGGCCTCGTGGATCTTCTGTCTTCGGGGAAATTCCGCGTGTTCGGGCCGACGCGCGCGGCGGCGCGGCTGGAAAGCTCCAAGACCTGGGCCAAGCAGTTCATGCAGCGCCACGGCATCGCCACCGCGGACGGCGCGTTTTTCGAGTCCGTGCGCGCGGCGACGGAACACGTGCGGACGCGGCGCGACGGCCTCGTGGTGAAGTACAGCGGCCTGGCCGCGGGCAAGGGCGTGTTCGTGTGCCCCGACCCGGCGGAAGCGCTGGCGGCCTTGAAGGAAATCGGGCGCCGCCACGGGCCGAACGCGCCCATCGTGGTCGAAGAACTGCTGGAGGGTCCCGAAGTGTCCGTGATGGGCGTGGTTTCCGGGGCGTCGATCCAGTTGTTCCCGACTTCGCGCGACCACAAGCGCCTGCTGGACGGCGATCGCGGCCCGAACACGGGCGGCATGGGCGCCTACGCGCCGGTGCCGGACGTCGATGCGGCGCTGCTGGGTGAAATCCGGCGGACGATCGTGGAGCCGACACTGCAAGGCCTGGCCGCGGAAGGCCTCGCCTATCGCGGCTTCCTCTACTTCGGCCTGATGCTGACCGCCGCCGGTCCGAAACTGCTGGAATACAACGCGCGCCTGGGCGATCCGGAAACGGAAGTGCTGCTGCCCGCGCTGGACGGCCCCTTGCTGCCGACGCTGTTGGCCAGCTTCGACGGCACGCTGGACCGGCACCCCTTCGCGTTCAAGACGGGCACGGTCGTCGACGTCGTGCTGGCGGCGGGGGGCTATCCCGGCGACGCGCGCACGGGCGTGCCGATTTCCGGCGCCGATGCCGCCGACGCGCTGGTGTTCCATGCGGGCACCGAAATCCGCAACGGCGCGCTGACGGTGGCCGGCGGCCGCGTGCTGAACGTGGTGGCGCACGGCGCGGATCTGGCCGCCGCGCGGAAAAAAGCCTACGCCGCGTGCGAGAAAATCCATTTCGACGGAATGCAATACCGCACCGACATCGGCGGGAGGACGCCGGCATGATCCCGCGCGTGGCCATCCTGATTTCCGGGCGCGGCAGCAACATGGTCGCGCTGGTCCAGGCGGCGCAAAACGGCGTTCTGGCCGGGCGCTGCGAAATCGCCGCCGTGATCTCCAGCCGGCCCGCCGCGCCGGGGCTGGAACGGGCGCGCGAGCTGGGGATCGAGACCTTCGCGCTGGATGCTCGTCGATTGACCAAAGACGCCTACGACGCCGCTCTGCTGGCGGTGCTGGAAAACTGCCGCGCCGACGCCGTCGCGCTGGCCGGCTATCTGCGCCTGCTTTCGCCGCGCGTCGTGGCGCGCTACCGCGGGCGCATCCTGAACGTGCACCCGGCCGACACGGCGCGACACCAAGGGCTTCACGGCTACGAATGGGCGTTCGACCAGCGCCTGCCGGCGACGAAGATCACGGTGCATCTCGTGGACGAAGGCCTCGACACGGGTCGGGTGCTCGCGCAGCGGGAAGTGAATCTGCGCGGCGCGGAAACGCTCGCGGAAGTCGAGCGGCGCGGCCTCGCCGTCGAACACGCATTGTACCCCGAAACGCTGAAGGCGTTTCTGGACGAGAACGGACGGAAAACATGTGCGGCATCCTAGGAATCATCGGGCACGACGACATCGCCGGGACGCTGCTGGAAGGCATGACCGCCATCCAGCACCGCGGCCAGGACGCCGCCGGCATCGTCACCTTCAACCACCGCTTCCACCTGCACAAGGCGGACGGCCTAGTGGGGCAGGCCTTCAAGAAAGTCGATCTGGCGCGCTTTTCGGGCAAAATCGGTCTGGGGCACGTGCGCTACGCCACGCAAGGCTCGACCGACGTGCTGGATGCCCAGCCGACGGTGGTGATGTATCCCTTCGGCCTGGCGATGGTCCACAACGGCAACGTCGTCAATTTCCGGCAGCTCAAGCAGTCGTTGTGCGAGGATCGCCACCGCCTGCTGGACACCTCCAACGACGTGGCCCTGATCCTGTACGCGCTGGCGGCGGCGCTGGAGACCAAGAACCTGCAGAACCTGACGCCCGACGACATCTTCGATTCGGTGCGGACGGTTCAGGAGCAGGTGCAGGGCGCGTATTCGGCGCTGACGATCATCGCCGGACACGGCCTGCTGGCCTTCGCGGATCCGCACGGCATCCGGCCGCTGGTGCTGGGGCGCAAGTACACCGACCGCGGCATGGTCTACGCGTTCGCGTCGGAAACCGATTGCTTCGACTACCTCGGCTTCGAGACCGTGCGCGACCTCCAGCCCGGCGAGGCCGTGCTGATCGACGGCGACGGCCAGGTGCACAGCCGAATCTGCCGCGCGGAAAAGCAGGCGTTCTGCATTTTCGAATACATCTATTTCGCGCGCGAGGATTCGGTGATCCAGGGCCGGCTGGTGGCGACCGAGCGCGTGCGCATCGGCCGGCAACTGGCGGAACAAGTGAAAAAGGCGGGGCTGCAACCGGACCTCGTGATCGACGTGCCGTCGTCGGCCTATTTCTTCGCGTCGGGCATGGCCGAAGCGCTGGGCGTGCCCTACCGGCGCGGGCTGGCGAAGAACAACCACGTGGGCCGCAGCTTCATCGTGCCGACCCAGGCGCGGCGCGAGCAGATCGTGCGCCAGAAGCTCAACCCCCTGAAAGACGTCGTGCGCGGCAAGAAGGTGGCGGTGGTAGACGACTCCATCGTGCGCGGCACGACGTCGAAGCACATCGTGAAGCTGCTGCGCGAGAGCGGCGCCGTCGAAATCTACTTCGTCTCCGCCGCGCCGCCGATCGTCTGTCCCTGCATCTACGGCATCGACATGTCGGTCAAGCGCGAGATCATCGCCGCGCACTACGATCCCAAGCAGATCGCGCATTATCTCGAGGCCGACGCGGTGATCTACCAGTCGCTCGCCGACCTCCGCGCGCTCTACCGGGACCTGCCGTGCTGCTACGCGTGCTTCTCGGGCGAATATCCCACCGGCGCGTCGGAGGAACTGCTGAAGCAGATCGAACAGGAGAAGGAATGCTCGACCCGAAACTAGATACCATCGCCGTTCTCGATTTCGGCGGCCAGTACGCGCACCTGATCGCGAACCGCGTGCGCGCGCTCGGCGTCTATTGCGTCGTGCAGGCGCCCGAAGATTTCCGGGCGGGGGCGGGCGCGCCGGCGGGCCTGATCCTCTCCGGCGGGCCGCAGTCGGTCACCGACGAGCACGTGCGCTTGATGCGCGCGCGGCTGGCGGGTTACGGCAATCCGATCCTCGGCATCTGTTTCGGGCACCAATTGCTGGCGAAACTATACGGCGGCCGCTTGGCGCACGGGAGCGAACGGCAATACGGGCCCACGCCGATCCATTGCGATCCGTCCGCGGAACTTTTCTTGGGGCTGCCGACCGAACAGACGGTTTGGATGAGCCACGGCGACCACGTCGCGGAACTGCCGCCGCGCTTCCGCGCGACGGCCGCGGCGGAAAACTGCGCCGTTGCGGCCTACGAGGCGGACCTGCGGCCCATCTACGGCGTGCAATTCCATCCCGAAGTCGTGCACACGCCGCACGGCAACGCGATCCTGCGGAATTTTCTGACGACGTGCCGCATCCGCACGCCATGGGTGGCGGAAGGCATGCGGCGCCGGGTCGTCGAACAGACCCGGGCCGCCGCCGGCGACGCTGCGCTCTTCCTGCTGGTGTCCGGCGGCGTCGATTCGCTGGTGACCCTGCAGGTCTGCATCGAAGCCGTCGGCCCGGAACGCGTGCGATCGCTGCACGTGGACACGGGCCTGATGCGCCTGGGCGAATCCGACGACATTCTGAAGTTCCTGGCCGCCGAAGGCTTCCAAAACATCGAGATCGAACGCGCCGAGGCGCGGTTCCTGCGCGAATTGGCCGGCGTCGCCGATCCCGAGCAAAAGCGCGCGATCATCGGCCGCCTGTTCGTCGAGGTCCTGCGCGAGAAGCTGCAAAAACTCGATCTGGGCGAAAACTGGAAGCTGGTACAGGGCACAATCTATCCCGACACCATCGAAAGCGGCGGCACGAAAAACGCGGCGAAGATCAAGACCCACCACAACCGCGTGCCGGAAATCCAGGCCATGATCGACCGGGGCCTCGTCGTCGAGCCCCTGCGCGACCTCTACAAGGACGAAGTGCGCCTCTTGGGCCGCGAGCTGGGCCTGCCGCAGCCGCTGCTCGACCGCCATCCGTTTCCCGGGCCCGGCCTCGGCATCCGGTTGCTGTGCCACGACGGTTCCGCCGCTGCGCCGGCCGCGTTCGCCGATGCGCCGCGGCTCGAGACGGAACTGGCCAAAGTCGGTTTGCGTGGCCGCATCCTGCCGGTGAAGAGCGTCGGCGTGCAGGGCGACGAACGGTCCTACCGCCATCCCGCCGTCGTCTGGAGCCCGGACGGCCGCTGGCCGGCCTGGCCAGAGCTGAACGCGCTGGCCAACCGGCTCGTCAACGAACTGGCCGACATCAACCGCGTCGTGATCGCCCTCGACGACCTGTCGCGGACGGAATTCGCGCTGCGCGAAACCTTCGTCGACCGCGCCGGCCTCGACCGGCTGCGGGAGGTGGACGCGCGTCTCCAGCGCCGCCTGGCGCGCTTCCCGGAAATCTGGCAGGCGCCGGTCATCGCGCTGCCGCTGTTCGACGCGGCCGGCAATCAGGCCTTCGTGCTCCGGCCGGTCTGCTCGCGGGACGCCATGACGGCCGACGTCTATCCGATCGATTTCGGCCTGCTGGCGAAACTGGCCCGCGAGACGCGCGCCGTGCCCGGCGCCGGCGCGCTCTTCTACGACGTCACCACCAAACCCCCGGGGACCATCGAATGGGAATGAAGTTCCAGATCGACGACGCCTGCTGGCTGGGCGACGACGGGTGGTTCCACCGCGGAACGATCCGGATCGCCAACGACCGCATCGCGAAGCTGGAAAGCGATTATGCTTCCGACGCGCCCAGCGGCGACGAGATCGTCGTGCCGGGGCTGATCGACGCGCACGTGCATCTGCGCGAGCCGGGCCAGGCCTACAAGGAAGGCATCGCCAACGGCACGGTTGCGGCGCTGAAGGGCGGCGCAACCACGGTGCTGGACATGCCCAACAACCGGCCGCCCATCGCGACTCGCGCGCTGTTCGAGCAAAAGCGCGCGCTGTTCGCGCGCAAATCGCGGGTCAACTACGGCCTCTTCTGGCAGACGACGGACGGCGGCGCGCCGGCGCCGGAAACCGCCGCGGGCGCGAAAATCTACATGGCGCAGTCGTCGAGCCTGCCCGCGATCGGCAACGCCGACGCGCTGGCGCGGATTTTCCGCGTCCAGGATCTCGTCGTGGTCCACGCCGAGGACGAGCGGGAATTTTTCCACGGTGTGGAAAAAAGTTTTCCACACCGTGGAAAACTTTCGCATCACCTGCGCCGGCCGCGGGCGGCGGTCTCGGCGGCGCTGAAGAGCATCGAGACGGCGTTGCGGAAAACGCCGGCGAAGGCGCGGCCGCGGCTGGTCGTCGCCCATTGCGGCACCGTGGACGAGATCGAGTGGGTCCGGAAGATGAAGCGTGCCGGCTACGACGTGTGGGCGGAGACTTGCCCGCATTATTTCCTGCTGACCGAGGAGGATTATCTCCGGCGGGGCGCCGCGTTGCAGGTGAATCCGCCGCTGCGCACTGAGGAAGATCGAGCCGCGATATTCGAAGCCGTGAAGAATGGCGGCATCGATTTCGTCTCGACCGACCATGCGCCGCACGCGCCGGCGGAGAAGGCGGGGGAAAACCCGCCGTCGGGCATCGCGGGCCTCGAATGGCTGGGACCGATCCTGTTGACGCTCGCGAAGCGCGGCGAAATTTCGTGGAAGCGCTATCTGGAGATTTCCGGCCAAAACGCCGCGCGGTGTTTCGGAATCGAAGCGCGCGGCGGCATCCGGGCGGGCGATTGGGCGGATCTGGCTTTCGTCGCGTTCGGCAAGGCGGCGAAGGGCGTGCGGGAAAAAATCGCGACGCGCGCGAAATTCCGCCCGTACGAGGAGTTCGATTTCGCCGCGCGCGTGCGGGCGACGATGGTCAACGGGCAAATCGCTTGGAGCAATGGCCGCGCGCGTTCCGGCGTGCGCGGCCGGGAGGTGTTCGCATGAAGGAAGAGAAAAATCAATTCATCCGGTTCTTGGTGGACAGCGGGTGCCTGAAGTTCGGCGATTTCCAGCTCAAGTCGGGCGACCGTTCGCCGTTCTTCGTGAATCTGGGCCAGGCGGACAGCGGCGCGAAGCTGGACATCGTGGGCCGCGCGCTGGCGGCAGCGTCCCTCGCGGCGTTTCCGCAGGCCGAACTGCTGTTCGGGCCGGCGTACAAAGGCATCGGGCTGGCGGTGGCCGCGGCGGCCGCGGGGTGGTACCGGCATGGCAAGGACCTGCGGTTCTTCTACGATCGCAAGGAAGCCAAAGCGCACGGCGAGCGCGGGCGATTCATCGGGCATCTGCCGGAACCCGGCGAGGCGGTGGTGATGATCGACGATGTGCTCAGCGACGGCGGCACCAAGGTTGCCGCCGTCGAAGCGATCGCGGCGACGTTCCGGACCCGGCCGGTAGGCGTCGTGGTGGCCGTGGACCGGCGCCGGCGCGCGACGCCGCTGCCGGCGGGCCTGCCGCCCGTCGAGGCCGTCGTCGCCCTGTCCGATCTCTGCGATTACCTGGCCGAAACCGGCGCGGATGAACATTGCCAAGCGCTGCGGCGCTTCTACGAAGGAGCATGAAATGAAAGAATACCGGATCATCCCCGCGCTGGACGTGGCGGATCTCGAAACGGCGTTGCGGCTGGTGTGCCGCACCGCGGGCCGCGCGTCCGTCTACGGCTACAAACTGGGCTTTGCGCTCGGTCTGGCCCACGGCCTGCCCGAGACCGTGCGGCGCATCCGCGAATGGACCGACAAGCCGCTGATCTACGACCATCAGAAAGCCGCGACCGACATCCCGGACACGGGGGCCTTGTTCGCGGACGTGCTGAAGCGGGCGGGGATCGACGAAGCCATCCTGTTCCCGCACACGGGACCGCACGTGCTCGCCGCGTGGACACACGCGCTGCAGGAGCGGAAGATAAAGCCGATCGTCGGCGCGGCGATGACGCATCCGGCCTATTTGGTGTCCGAAGGCGGGTTCATCGCCGATTCCGCCGCGACGGCGATTTGCCGGCAGGCGGCGGTGCTGGGGGTCTCGGCCTTCGTGGTGCCGCTGACCAAGCCGGAGCTGGTCGCGAAACTGGCCGTGGGCGTGCCTTTCACGGCGCAACAGGAATTCTATTCGCCGGGCTTCGGCGCGCAAAAGGGCGATCCGGCGCAATTTCCGATGCTGGCGCGGCATTACCTGATCATGGGGCGGTCGCTGCTGGCCGCCGCGGATCCGGCGAAGGAACTGGAGCGGGTCGAACAACAACTGGGCATGGAAGGCTGACGTGAAAAAAGACCTGATCTCGATCGACGACCTGATGCTGGAGCAGATCCTGGACTATCTGGATCTGGCGGCGCGGGTAGAGGCGCTGCCGGCGGAGAAAAAGGCGGGCCTGCTGCCGGGGAATATCCTGGCGACGCTGTTCTTCGAGCCCAGCACGCGCACGCGGCTGAGCTTCGAGTCCGCGATGTGCCGGCTGGGCGGGCGCGTGATCGGTTTTTCCGAGGCGGCGAATTCCTCGACGGCCAAGGGCGAGTCGTTTTCCGACACGATCCGCACGGTGGAGCAGTACGCCGACGTCATCGCGGTGCGGCATCCGAAGGAAGGCACGGCGCGGCTGGCGGCCGAGATCGCGGGCATCCCGATCCTCAACGCGGGCGACGGCGCGAACCAGCATCCGACGCAGACGCTGCTGGATCTCTACACGCTGCGGAAATTCTTCGGCAAGGTGGACGGGCTGAAGATCGCGCTGGTGGGCGACCTGAAGTATTCGCGCACGATCCACTCCCTGTGCCGGGCACTGCTGGCGTTCGACGGCGTGGCGATGACGCTGGTCTCGCCGGAAAGCCTGCGCCTGCCGGGCTACCTGACGAAGGCGGCGGCCGGCACGACGGCGACGTTCCGGGAAAGCGAGAGCCTGGCCGACGCGCTGCGCGACACGGACGTGGTGTACATGACGCGCATCCAGAAGGAGCGCTTTCCGGACCTCGTGGAATACGAAAAGGTGAAGGATTGCTACCGGCTGGAGGCGGAAATGTTCGAAGGCGCGCCGGCGCACCTGAAAGTGCTGCATCCGCTGCCGCGCGTGAACGAGATTTCGCCCGACGTGGATGCCACGCCGCACGCCGGCTACTTCGAACAGGCCCGCAACGGCGTGATCATGCGCCAAGCCCTGATTCTCGACCTGCTGGACGCCCGGCCGTAGAAAGGAGCGCGACGTGACCCCCCAGAACATCCTGCTGATTCCGAAGATCGAGCGCGGCATCGTGATCGACCACATTCCCGCGGGCCTCGGCATCCGGGTCATGGCGCTGATCGGGCGCTGGCCGGAGCTGGAGGACGCCGTGGTCACGCTGGGCCTGAACTACAAAAGCACGCGCATGGGCCGCAAGGACATGATCAAGCTGCAGACCGGGCCGCTGCCGCCGCGGCTGCTGCAGATGCTCGCGCTGGTGTGCCCGGGCGTGACCATCAAGCGCATCGATCGCTTCGAGGTGGTGGAAAAAGTGGTGGTGCAGGTGCCGGAGCTGTTCGACAACCTGGCGCGCTGCATCAATCCCA